>Ga0326597_10012374_pt1 | contig 11250 bp, 12 predicted proteins | sample RVTome_12_FD_203789 | JGI IMG/M metagenome (GOLD analysis project Ga0326597, IMG submission 203789) | Soil microbial communities from uranium-contaminated site in the Upper Colorado River Basin, Wyoming, United States - RVT100D185 | ecosystem: Environmental > Terrestrial > Soil > Contaminated >... | reverse complement strand
CGCCGGGTCGAGGCCGGCGATCTGACGGATCGGCAGCAGCGCGGCGAGCCCGGCGATCAGCGCGGCGACCAGCCCGACCTTGACGAGCGACCCGCCGCTGATCGCCAGCTCGAGATTCACCCCGGCCCGCGGGACGGTCAGACCGAGGAGGGCGGTGATCGCGACCCCGGCGCCGAACCCGATGGCAACACTCAGCGCGGCCTGGGTCAGCACGACCCGGTACAGGTAGCCATTGGGTGCGCCGAAGGCCTTGAGCGAGCCGTACTCGCGGCGGAGGGCGAGGGTTGCCACGTAGACGGTGAGGGCGACGACCGCGAGCCCGACGACGAAGCCGATGACATTCATGATCCAGATGACGTCGCCGCTCATGTCGAGGACGAGCCGACGTTCGGCCACCCCGAATTCCTCGGTCGTCTGGACGCTCACCCCATCGACCCGCGACTCGATCGCTCGCGCGACATCGTCGGGCGAGGCGCCGGCCGCGGCCCGAACCAGGACGAAGCTGGCGGCCGGGTCACCCCCGCGACGCGCGGCAAAGTCGTCGAACGAGACGAAGGCGACCGAGTTAACGAGGCTCGCCGTCTCCTCCGTCAGTCCCGTGATCCGGAAGTCGCCGCCAAGCAGCATGACCGGGTCACCGAGGCCGACGCCGGCGCGCTGCGCGAACCGGCGGTCGATGACCGCTTCGCCGGGGCCGGGTCGACCGGACCCCTCCACCACATTCCACGGGCCACCCATCGAGGCGTCCGGGGTCAATCCGATGACATACGCCCAGCCCCGCTCGTCCCGGGCGGCCATCGAGTCCGTCGTGTAGAGGATCGGCTGGGCGTCTGCGACGCCATCGATCCCTCGCACCTCGTCGGTAACGGAGCTCGGCATCCAGGAGGCGACCATGTGGAGGTTGCGAACCCCCGACTGGGCGACCCAGACCTCCGCGCCCGAGCGGTCGATGTAGCTCGTCAGCTGGCGCGAGACGCCCTCGAAGATCGCGTCGAGCGCGAGGACGAGGGTCAGCGCCAGGGCGACGCCGCCGATCGAGACGAGGAGCCGGACGCGGCTGCGCATCAGGTTGCGCCGAGCGAGCAGCCAGGTGGCGCTCATCGGAAGACCTCCGCTGGAGCCAGACGGGCCATCGCCCGGGCCGGGGCGAGCGCGGCGAGCACCGCCATGACGAGGCTCGCTCCGAGGGCTGCCGCGACGGCGCCCGGCTCGATGACCACCGGGAACTGCGGTCGCCAGGTGACGAGCAGGGCCCCGAGGCCGAAGGCGAACGTGGCCCCGAGCAGTCCACCGGCGACGGCGGCGATCAGGGCCTGGCTCGCCACGAGTCGATACAGCGTCCGATTGCGCATGCCGATCGCTTTGAGCGCGCCATACTCGCGACGGCGCTCCACAGTGGCCGTGTAGATGACCAGCCCGACGACGAGCACGCCGACCACGAAGGCGATCGCGACCATGAGCCCGAGCGGCGCGTCGTAGATCCGGGCGATGCCCTTGCGGTCGCTGTCGACCTTGTCGGTCTTGCGGTACGCCTCGGCGCCGGGCACGGCGATCCGGGCGAGGATGTCGTCGTCGGTGACCTCGACGGTCGGCGTGACGAAGATCGCGCTCCACATTCCGGGCGCGCGGAGGAGCGCCTGGACGGCCTCCGCCCGGGCGAAGATGTACGAGCCGATCCACATCGATGTCCCGTTCGAGAGGCCGACGACGGTCATTTCCCGGTCGAGGATCCTGACGCGACTCCCGACGGCGATGCCGTGCTGGTCGGCGAGCACGCGATCGATGACGACCTCGTCGTCGGCGATCGGCTCGCGACCCGCGGCGAGATCCCATGGCCCACCGCCGAGCGCGGCGTCGTACCCGACCAGGCTCGCGATTTCCTTGCGATCGTGGAGCTCGAGGACCGCGCCCTGCATCACGATCGGGATGGCCCGTTCGACGCCCGGGGTTGCGCGGACCGCGTCGAGCACAGCGTTCGAGAGGAACGAGCTCGAGCCGGCGAACGTGCGAACGCCGTTCTGGGCGACGACGATCGAACCCGGCGCGTTCTCGAGGTAGGCGGAGGCCTGGCGGTAGATCCCCGCCAGATAGCCGGAGAGGAGGAGGATGAGCATGACCGAGAGGGCGACCCCGGCGACGCTCAACAGCAGCCGGATTCGATCGTGGGCGAGGTTTCGCCGGGCCAGGAGCATCGTTCACGCCTCTGCTGCGACTCGCGGAGAGCCGCTCGGTGACGGGAGGCTGACCGACGAGCCTGAGGCAGACCTGAGCCGCCGCTGAGACTTGTGACGCCGCCTGGCTCAGCCCGCGGCGGGCGCGGTGGCGGGCGCCACGTCCGCCACCGCACAGGCTCGTCGAGCCCGGGCAAGCTGGCGGGCGATCACGACGATTCCGGTCAGGTTCATCCCGATGCCCACGAGAAACAGCGGGGTCCTGTAGGCGTTGAGGAAGACGGCCGCGGCCGACAGTCCGACGAGGGGCAGGAGATCGACCAGGTGGTGGGCGCAGCAGGCGAGCATCGCGGCTGCACTCGTGCCGGTACCGGCCACGGTGACGGCCGCGGCGGCACGATGCCGGCGGTCGACCGCACGGAGCTCGACGAAGAGCGCGATCTGGATGCCGAAGCCGGCGGCGATCAAGCCGACGAACAGCGCGTCGGTTGCGACCTGGTCGAAGGCATGCTCGACGCCCTGGGCCAGGCTGATGATGGCGAGGTAGACGCCCAGCAGTGCGCCCGCGGCGACGACGCCGGCGGCGATGGAGCGGGGCCCGATCGGAATCGCCGGCAGGAGCGGTCGCGCGATGGCGGTCATGACCCGACGTCCCACCGAAGCGTGCGCTCCGGGACGTCACCGATCCCCTTGAGGACAAGCTCGATCCAGCTGGCGCCGGCGAAGAACCGCGGGGCGTCGCCCTCGAATGTCAGGGCGCCTTCCCGGTGATGGCCGCCCTTGGGGGCCGCCCAAGACGGAGCGGGCAGCGTCTCGCGGCGGTCGTTGAGCAGGACCGAATCGGCCAGGTCGAGCGGATCGAGATCCACCGCGTGCGTATCGAGCTTCACCTCGAACACGGCTCCATCGGTCGGACCCGGCCAGTCGACGATCACCGTGACCTGCCCGCCGTTGCTGGTCCGGGCCGTCCCTCGCGTTGCGCCGGCGGATCCGACCGGCGAGGCGGTGGATCCGACCGGCGAGCTCGCGGCTCCAGTCGGCGAGCTCGCGGCTCCGGAAGCCTTGGGGCTCGCGTCCGAGCAGGCGGAGATCAGCAGGGCAACCGGAAGGGCGAGGACCGCGAGCGTCCGACCATTCACGACTGCGACCTTGCCCAGGTCAGCTGAGAGACGGATGAGTCGGCGCTGAGGAATGCGTGACGGTCCCGGCGTTCGTGGCCGCCGCGATGACGGCGTCCAGCACGCGCCGCAGGCGCTCGGCGGCCTCCATCGCGATCGGCGCGACGCCAGGCGACCCCGCGATGCCCAGGGCGGCCGCTGGGTCGACGATTTCGACGATCGGTCCGGCGCGATCGGACTCCCGGAGGACGACGTTGCACGGCAGGAGTGCGCCGATCGACGGGTCGACCTCCAGGGCGCGGTGGGCGAGCCTGGGATTGCAGGCCCCGAGGATCAGATACGAGGCCCAGTCCAGACCGAGCTTCGCCTTGAGCGTCGCGGCGACGTCGATCTCGGTGAGGACACCGAAGCCCTCGTCCCGCAAGGCGGTCTCGACGAGCGGGCGAACCTGCTCGATCGGTCCTTGCAGGGTAGCCGTGAATGTGTAGCTCGACATGGCTCGTCCTCCTCGTTGCTTCGCGCAGGAAGGTCACGGCGATCGGACCGGGAGCGTGACAGTGGCCACCGTGCCGCCCGTCTCCCGGCCGGCCAGCTCGATGGTCCCGCCGTGCGATTCAACGATCCAGCGGGCGATCGCCAATCCGAGCCCGGTGCCCGAGGGTCGCATCTCCCGCGCGCGCGAACCCCGGTAGAGGCGCTCGAAGAGCCGTTCGCGGTCCGCCTCGTCGAGGCCGATGCCCGTGTCCTCGACACGAATGATCGCTCGACGATCGCGTACCTCGAGCACGGCGACGACGCTGCCGCCGGCCGGCGTATAACGGGCCGCGTTGTCGAGCAGGACCCCGAACAGATCGCGAAGGCGGTCGCGGTCGCCATCCACGATGGCGGGCTCCACGGACGACACGCTCATTCGGACGTGCGGCGCCGCCTGGCGTTCGCGCTGGATCGATTCGACCAGCAGGGCGTCGAGCTCGACGGGGGCGAACTCGAGCCGGGCGCCGGACTCGGCTCGGGCAAGCGCAAGGAGGTCGCCGATCAGCCGCCCCATCCGTTCCGCTTCTTCGCGGGCGTCGGCCAGGATCGCCTGGCGTTCGGCGGCGGGCAGGTCCGGAAGCCGGGCGAGATCGAGGTTTGCCCGGACGGTCGTCAGCGGCGTTCGCAGCTGGTGCGATGCATCGCCGAGGAAGCGCTGGAGGGTCTGGTGATTGCGCTCGAGCGCCTCGAGCATCTCGTTGAACGCGCTCGCCAGCTCGCCGACCTCGTCGCGTCGGTGGGCGCCCTCCACCCGCGCCGCGAAATCGCCCGAAAGCGAGATCGCCCTGGCCGTGACAGTGACGTCGGCCACCGGCGCGAGCGCGCGCCGGGCAAGGACGAGCCCGCCGGCGAGGGCGAGGCCGATGATCAGCGCTCCGCCGAGGAGGAGGGCGCCACTCACGGTGGCCAGCAAATCTCGAAGCGGTCGAGTGGAGTCGGCCCACGCGACGTAACCAACCTGCTGCCCGCCCGCCGTCACGACCGGCTGGACCGAAAGTCGGAGGATGTCACCGGCAACGAGCAGCTCGCGGACGTCGTGCTGATGACCGTCCGCCTGGACGAGGTCTTCGGGGACCAGTGGGAGCGCGGCGGTGCCACGCGCCGCCGAGTCGGCGAGAACCGTGCCGCTCGGGTCGAGGACGACGACGCGCCCGCCCGTGGACGCGAGTTGCTCGACGAGCCGTTCGGGCGCTCGAAGCCGGCCATCGGCGTCGATGTCCTGGGCGAATGCGCCGCCGGCGTGCTCAGCGTTGGCGAGGAGCCCCGCGTCGAACGAGCGCTGAAGCTCCCCGCGCAGAACGAGGAAGACGCCAGCTCCGAACACGATCAGGGCAGCGGCAAGGAGCCCGGTGTAGATCAGCGCGAGCCGGGTACGGATCGACTGCCGTCGCGGCCGGGGCGTCACTCCTTGAGAACGTAGCCGGCGCCGCGGACCGTGTGGATCAAACGCGCTTCCCCGCTCGCCTCGAGCTTGCTGCGCAGGTAGCGCACGTAGACCTCGAGGACGTTCGATTCTCCCTCGAAATCGTAGGCCCAGACATGCTCCATGATCAGGTCCCTGGTCAGGACTTTGCGGGGGTGACGCATGAATAGCAGGAGGAGGTTGAACTCGGTCGTCGTCAGCTCGATCGTCCGCCCTCCGCGGTTCGCCTCGCGGGCGTCGACATCGAGCTCGAGGCCGGCGAACCGAAGCAGTTCGCCCGACTGCGTCGTCCGCCTCCGCAGCAGCGCGTGGACCCGGGCGAGGAGCTCCTCGAAGCTGAATGGCTTGACGAGGTAGTCGTCGGCACCCGTCTCAAGCCCTTCGACCCGGTCCATCACCTCGTCGCGCGCCGTGAGCATGAGGATGGCGATCTCGTCGCCCGACGAGCGGAGCCGGCGCGTGACTTCGAGGCCGTCGATCCCGGGCAACATGACGTCGAGGATGACGAGATCCGGAAGGTGCTCGCGAGCTTTCTCGAGGCCCTCCTCACCGCTACCCGCCTCGACGACCCGATACCCTTCGTACGCGAGCCCGCGGCGAACGACGGTCCGGATCTTCGGGTCGTCGTCGACGACAAGGATGCGCGTGGGCTCGCTCATGGCGATCCAGTCTCCCTACGTGAGTGATTCCGGGCACGTCGCCCGTGTCGGGCATCCCGGTCAATGCTCGCTGTCATCGTATGGGCCGATTCGCATGACTGGCGGATGGATCGGCCTCACAGGCTCGGGCCCAACCCTGAATCCAGCCTGAGTCCCGGCTGAGAGAGGGCGCAGGCCGCATCACGGCGAGTTCTCCGGGGTGGCCTTCATGGCCAGCTCAGGCTCGCCTCAGCTTGGCGCGGGACGCTGCGGATCGGCGTCCGCTCGGTCCGACCGGGACGTGGTCGGGATCACGAACTCGGGATGGAGGTCCTTGCATGGCGAGTCTCCGGAGCCTGGCAACCTCGATCGGAGCGATTACGGCGCTTCTCCTCTTCTACATGGTCAACCCATGGGTCCAGCCGCCCGACGGGATCGTCGATCAGTTCCGTCACGGTCGCCTTCTGGGTGCTCGCCATCGCCCTGATCGTCGTGCTCTTCCAGGACCGCAAGGGCCCTGGCAGTGATGCGGTGGAGATCGAGGGACCGGCCTTCACCCGGTATGGCTCGAAGCCGGTTGGCACAAGTTCGCCGGCGAGGGCTGGATGGACGGTGGCCCGGCGCTCCGCGCATATTGGGAGCGGGCTGCGGCCACGCCCGAGGGGGGCTGCCCGCCGATCACGTACGAGCGGTACCGCGACTTCATCAACGTCCTCCTCAACGGCAACCACGAGACCTGGTTCGATGTGCTCATCACGTTCGGTGAGCTCGCGGTCGGCGTCGCCCTGATCGCAGGCGCGTTGACGGGCGTCGCGGCGTTCTTCGGGGCGTTCATGAACATGTCGTTCCTGCTCGCCGGCTCGGCGTCGACGAACCCCGTCATGTTCACCCTGGCAATCGGGTTGATCTTCGCCTGGAAGGTGGCCGGCTACTACGGCGTCGACCGATACCTCCTCCCGAATCTGGGCACGCCGTGGCGGCCCGGCATCCTCGCCGCCCGCCAAACGTCGAGGGCGCCAGCCACCTGACGTCGCTTCCCGCGACAGGGCTCACGGCAGGACAGTTTCCCCGGGGACGGGGCCGGGCGCGTAGCCGAACGGGCGGCCGATGGCATCCGCGGCATGGGCCACATGGCCCTCGACGCGAGCGGCACCCCGGACGGACGGTTACCGACGTGCTCCCAACGACCACGCCCAGACGCCTGGCCGCCCGTTTCGTGCTCTTGCTCGCCGCGTTCGGGCTCGTGTCCGCGGCCCTCCCGACGCCGTCCCTCGCGGTCGGGGTGACGATCCGGATCGAGGAGTCATTCGACCCATCCGAGGTCACCGTCGCCCCGGGTACGACGATCACGTGGGTGAACGACTCGGCCGACCGTCGTCGGGTGCGGACGACCAGCGGGCCGGCCGAGTTCGACTCGGGCAATCTGGAGGACGGGCAGCGGTTCTCCGTTACCCTGACCGCGCCCGGCACCTACGACTACCTCGACGATCGCAACAAGGACGACAGCGCCTACTGGGCCCGGATCGTCGTCTCCGCGCAGGCTCCGGCGCCGACCGCGCCCGGCGCGAGTGGCGGCGCCCAGCCTCCGCCCGCTCCGTCGGCGGCCAGCGTTGGCATGGCCGGCGAGGTCTTCCGGCCGTCCAATGTCACGATCGCACCTGGCGGCTCGGTGACCTGGCGCAACGACGACGACCGGGCCCACACGGTCAGCGCGACCACAAACGCGTTCGACAGCGGAACCCTATCGCCGGGCCAGGCGTACACCCACACGTTCCCGACGGCCGGGAGCTACGCGTACCTGTGCCTGATCCACCCGAACATGACCGGAAACGTTGTCGTCGCGGCCGCCGGCACGACGCCTCCGCCATCGCCGCCCGCGCCCGCCCCGACGCCGACGCCGGCGTCCGCCGCACCTGCCGCGCCAGCCGCGCCCGGCACGATCCGTGCGGTCGACTACGCCTTCCAGCCGACGTCGCTCACCGTCGCCGCCGGGTCGCGCGTTTCGTTCGTCAACGCCGGCAGGGCACCACACACGATGACCGCCCGAGACGGCTCGTTCGACAGTGGCATCATCAACGGGGGCGGTACGTGGGCGCATTCGTTCGCCACCCCGGGAACGTACGCCTTCCTGTGCTCGCTCCACCCACAGATGGTCGGCACCCTTCGGGTGACCGACGGCAGTGGCAAGGCCCCGCCGCCCGCGCCGACCCCCGTGCCGACGCCGGCGCCCGCCGTGCCCGCCGCGCCCGCCGGAACGAGCAGCTTCGCGATCCGCGATTTCACATTCCAACCGTCCACGATCCGGGTGCCGGTGGGGTCGACCGTTCGGTGGGTCAACCAGGGCCTTGCTCCGCATACGGTGACCGACCGTGCCGACAGCTTCGATTCCGGGTTCATCGAAGCGGGTGGGTCGTGGTCGAACACCTTCGGACAGCCCGGGACGTTCGCCATCTGGTGCGTCATCCACCCCGACATGACCGGCCAGATCGAAGTCACGACCTCGGGTCCCGGAGGCGCAGCGGCGCCGGCCCTCCCGAGCCCGAGCGCGGCACCGCCAGCATCGGCGACCCCGGGCGCGTCGGCGGCGCCGATCGCGGCCGTCGGTAACCCGGGCCCCGGGGGCAGCGCCACGACCGGCGACGGCTCCGGCGACACGGCCCAGGTACCAGCTGCTCCAGGTCCGGCCGGCGTGGCGAGCCTGGTCGTTGTTGCCCTGTCGATCGTCCTGGTCGGAGGCGCCGTCACCCTGTTCATGCGAGCGATCAACGGCGTCATCGGCCGTGCCGCAGTCGATCCCGTAGCTGCTCGGCCCGATCCGACCGCTCACTGAAGCCGCTGGCTTCGTGCGAGAATGAGGCCTGTGGCTGACCGTTCGTCGACCGAGGATCATGCCCACGAGCACCACGACCCTCACGATCACCAACACGGGCGGCCTGACGCCCGCGACCGCGGCGGAGCTCGGGGCTTCGTCGCATCCCTTGTCGGGCACTCGCACGATCCGGCGGAGGCGGTCGACGACGCCCTGACCGCCGACGCCCGCGGCATCAGGGCGGTCAAGGTCTCGCTGGCCGTCCTCGCGGCGACGGCGGCCTTCCAGCTGGCAGTCGTCGCGATGTCAGGGTCGGTCGCTCTTCTAGCCGACACCGTCCACAACTTCTCGGACGCCCTGACCGCGATCCCGCTCTGGATCGCGTTCGCGATCGGCGGTCGTGCCGCCACCCGCCGGTACACCTTTGGCTATCGCCGGGCGGAGGACCTCGCCGGCCTATTCGTCCTCGCCATGATCGCCGGCTCAGCCATCGTCGCGGCCTGGGAATCCGTCAACCGGCTCCTCGACCCGCAACCGATCGCGAGCATCCCGGTCGTCGCCGTCGCCGGCCTCATCGGCTTCGCGGGCAACGAAGCCGTTGCGCTGCACCGGATCCGGGTGGGCCGCTCGATCGGGTCGGCCGCACTGGTCGCCGACGGCTACCACGCCCGGACCGATGGGCTGACATCGCTCGCGGTCGTCGCGGGTGCTGTCGGTGTGGCAGCCGGTTACCCGCTCGCGGACCCACTGGTCGGCCTGCTGATCAGCGCGGTGATCCTCGTCGTCCTGCGCCAGGCTGCAGGTCAGATGGTCGGTCGGCTCATGGACGCCGTCGAGCCTGCCGTCGTCGACCGGGTCGAGGCCGTCGCCGCGAGCGTACCCGGCGTTCAGGACGTTGAGCGGGCCCGGGTTCGCTGGCTCGGCCACGGCCTCGAGGCATACGTCGTCCTGACGGTCGATCGCGATCTCAGCGTAGCCGCCGGGCACGCGCTGGCCGAGGAGGTCCGCCACCGGCTGATCCACGACGTGCCGCGGCTCGACCTCGCATTCATCCACGTGAACCCATGCGGCCACGACGGGACCGACGCCCACGCCTTGACCCGGCACCACGAGACACCTGGGCGACAGCCCGTCGGCGCCGCGAGCGAGGGGCTGCCGGTCGAGGTCTAGGGCTTGCGCCAGCGCGCTCGCAAACTCTTGCCGGCGCACACCCCGGGGCGCTCGAGGAAGTCCAGCCAGCGTTCCGGTCGCTCCAGGCTGACGGCGAGGTGACGGGCGAACCGCGGCCCGGCCAGCCGAATGCCAGCGCCGCCGTCCTCGAACAGCGGCAGCAGCCGGCTCTCGGCGAACACACGCACGCCTTCCACGGCCGCGACTTGGACGTACGCCGCGTCTGCCGGCACCGGGCGGAACGTCGCGGTCAGGTCGCCGACGACCGAACCGCAGCGCGCCCCCGCAAAGTAGTGGATCACGAGCGCTCGTCCTGCTGCCATGGCGGCAAGCTGGTCGCGGAGGGTCGGCGCGATGCTGATCCCGACATCGAATCGAGGCGCACCGCCCCCCGACCTGGTCCTCGTCATGGCCACGAGCATGGGGTCTCCGTCGCCCTGGAGCTGTGGTCGCCGCCACAGCCGCGAGCCGCCCGCTACCGGGCCAGCTCCCTTCGGTGACGGTCAGTCCGCGTATGGGCGAGGGCGTCGAGAGCCTTGCGCGGGGCGAATGCGCCCTCCGAGGATGCACGCCGATCCGACATCCGCGCGCGAGGCGATGGCGGCGTCCGGCGGATGTCACCGACGGCGACCTCGTGGTCGGTGCGCTCGATGAGGTCGGTGACGGCGGCCGATCCCATCTCGCCCGATCCCCCGAGGGCGAGGATCCTGCTCATGCCCCACCCGCCAGGGGCCGTGACCAGGCCCAGAACGTCCGCTCGATGTCCCCGAGCTCGGCGGGCGTGCCTTCGACGCGGTTGGTCCCCAGGTCGATCACGTAGACGTAGTCGGCGATCCGGAGCGCGCGCGGAATGTCCTGGTTCACGAGGACGATGCCGACACCGGCCCGGCGAAGGCCATCGAGCGTGGCATACACGCCATCCGCGATGACCGGCGCGAGCCCTGCCGACGGCTCGTCGACGAGGAGGAACCGCGGTTCGGTCATGAGCACGCGAGCCAGTTCGACCATTCGCTGCTGGCCTCCGGAGAGATCACCGGCGGGGCTCGCGCGCCGCGTACCCAGGATCGGGAACCGCTCGTAGCTCTCCGCGAGACGCTGGTGCGCGCGCAGCCGGTCGCGACGGAAGGTCCACGCCCCGATCAGGATGTTCTCCTCGACGCTCATCTGGGCGAAGACACCGGGCTGCTGGGGCATGCTGGGGCATGTATGCCACGCCGAGGTTGTCCATTCGATGCGGGACGATTCGTCCGGACCAACCGGCCAGCCGGGGCGGGACGACCGACCGGGCTAGCATCTGGCGGAAACGGCCGCACGGTCTATGCTGCCGCTCCATGGTGCCATCGGGAAACATGCTTGGCGGCCGTTACCGCCTCGAGGCGCCCCTGGG
>Ga0326597_10012373_pt1 | contig 11251 bp, 10 predicted proteins | sample RVTome_12_FD_203789 | JGI IMG/M metagenome (GOLD analysis project Ga0326597, IMG submission 203789) | Soil microbial communities from uranium-contaminated site in the Upper Colorado River Basin, Wyoming, United States - RVT100D185 | ecosystem: Environmental > Terrestrial > Soil > Contaminated >... | reverse complement strand
TTATTTTTTCGATGCTTTCCAAAACGAATAATTCGCTTGACTGCGGTTGAATCATTCGGAACTCCCACCACGAGAATAATATTTTTTCTCGGACCTGATTTTTTGGTCATTTTCCATAATCATGGCAGGTTACACCTATTTTGTCAATGCTAAAAAGTCGGGGGGATTGTATTATTTTACCGGATTTTATCTTATACTATGGGTATATGAAACGAGTTATTATGTTGAGTGTCGGTATGCTTTTTTTGGGATTCGGGCTGGGAGCGTGGCTTTTTGTCGATACGCAACCTCGTAATCCTATCCAAATTTCTCAATGCAATGAAACCTGTTTTTCGCAAGAAAAACTTCTTGGGTTACTGGGCTCTGTGGGCGTACAAAAACTTTCAAATGTTATTCCGTCGGTTGTAAGCGAAACCGATAAAACCGTTGCCATGAGGCATCCGTTTCCCCAGGCTGATATTCACTACGTGATTGTTCCCAAGAAAGACATTAAAACCGTGGGCGATATTTCGTCAGAAGATGCCGAGTATATTGTGGACATCTACGCCCTTATGGCTCAAATAATCAGCGAACAAAATCTTACTGCTTACAAAGTTATTACAAACGGTCCGGGCTTTCAAACCGTGCAATACTTGCATTTTCATTTAGTTTCCGAATTTCCCGATCCGAAATAAATCATGCGCTTGCGGAAAACAAATCCCGCGTTGACACTGCTGTATGTTGTGTCACCTGTGCTCATATCGTATTACAAGCGACATCATTGACAAAACTCCGTAATTCTATTATAGAAAATGCAGGACACTTTAGCTCAAATATCAAATTTAGGGAGTGAAAATGCTTACGATCGAGAATAAGTTTGAATTCTTTAAACTCATCTCCACCCCGCAGCTTTCGCAGTTCATTTGTGTGGCTGCAAAATTCGGAATCGCTGACTATCTGGATACCTCTAAGCAACCTATGCGGGTTGAAGATATTGCCTTATTTGCGTCACTAAACGAAAACGCGACTGAGCGTATGCTCCGTATTCTCGCAAGCTATGGTATCTTTGAGCAAACAAGCGATGAACGTTTTCAGCCTACTCCTCTTGCGGAACCTCTCCGAACGGAAAGTCCGGACTCTCTGCGCTACTTTACCATTATGCTTGGGGAGCCTTGGATGCGCCAAGCATGGAGCGAAATTTCCTACACTCTAGAAACAGGAAAGCCTGCTTTTAATTATGTTCATGGGATGGGTACTTTCGAGTATTTCAAAGCTCATCCCGGAGCGGGCGAAATCTTTAACAAAGCAATGGGGGAGCTTACACGCCTTGAAATGCCAGCCCTTAAAGAGGTTTTCGGGAGCCTTATGCTTTCGGGAAAGGAACGGGTAGTTGATATCGGAGGAGGGCAAGGGACGCTCTTGAAAGCGTTCCTCGAAGAGTACTCTTCGCTTACGTGCGAGCTCTTTGAGAAGCCCGAAGTCCTTGAAGGCATGGGGGATCGAGTAGATAAGCGTATCGTTTTGGGGTCGGGAGACTTTTTTAGTAATTCTATCCCATCCAATGGAGATATCTATGTTCTTCAAAGGATTCTCCATGATTGGGGTAACGATCAAGCACGCCGCATTTTACGAAACATTCGCTCTGCGATGCGAAGCGATGCGCAACTGTTTATCTTCGAGATTGTTATCTCCACTGACCCGACAGAGTGGCAGCTCCATCCGGAGAAACAACTCATGGATGGAGTCATGATGGTTGTCGAGGGAGGCGCAGACCGCACGGAAAAAGAGTTTCGCGAACTTCTTGACAGCACAGGATTCGAAATTCAAAACATTGTTCACACTCACTCTCCCACGAGTATTATTGTGGCAAAACCTCGATAGGGGGTGATAGGCAACAAAATTTCAGCAGGTTTCCAAAAGAAACCTGCTTTTTCTTATTGTAGGGCGCGTTGTGCAAAACTCGGTAGACAGACTTCTTGACGAATGGAATAATAAAATAATAAAAACTAATAAAATTTTTTTGATATGCCTCAAACATTTTTTCATAAAACTCTTTTTTACGCTGTATTCGGGGGAGCTGTTGTTTTGCTCGCGGTGGCGGGAATCGCGATTTATTTCATGCTGACGCAGTCGGAAACTCAAAGCTCCCAACCCAAAACAGTAGGTATTGTACAGTTTCTGGGTATTTTGGAGCCGTCCATACAAGGATTTAAAGATGCTATGGAAGCGCAAGGCTACACAGAGAAGGAGAACATAACATATTTGCAAAATTCAGCTAATGGCAATTTCGAACAGTTGGCGCAAATCGCGCAAGGCTACATAAACCAAAATGTTGATCTGATTTTTGCCGACTCGCCAGAATCGGGTTTTGTGGCTCTTCAAGTAACTCAAGACATGAACAGGCAGGATATTCCTATCATATTTGTAAACGCGACAGACCCGATACGGGCTGGGTTAATAAGCGATTTTCGTTCTTCGGGGAACAATACAACCGGCATTGCCATTGACTTTGTAGACCTTACGGCAAGAAAGCTGGAATTTTTGCAACGCATAGATCCTAGCACGCGAAACATTGCTGTGGTGTACAACTTGGTTTCCGACCCTACCGCGGATGCCATGTTAGAAGAACTGCATCGGCAGGCAGAAAGGCTAAACCTTCAAGTGGTGCAGTACGATATTAAAAATCCGCCGGGACCCGATTCCACGGTAGAAATCGCGCAACTCATAAATAGCATGCAGACCGGAGATTTTGACGCATACTTTCATCTTGCCGGTCCGGTAGTAAACTTTCCCGACAACCAGCAACTGCTTATGCAAATAGGGGAACGATTTAACGTTCCTTCCGCGTACCTGCAAAATTTCGCGTCCACAGATAGCTGGTTATTTAGTTATGGTCACGACTTATACGGGACAGGCGCGCAAGCCGCTCCCATGGCTCATAAAATTTTTAGCGGAGTCGCTCCCTCAAATATTCCCATTGAATACCAAGATAAAGATTTGTTTGTGGTAAACCTTCGAGCCGCGAGCGCAATTGGTGTTGTTATTCCAGCCTCTTTGCTGGAAATCGCGGACATCCGCATCCCCGCAGAATAATTGACAATCTTTCGTTTTTGATTTACAAAAAATATAGACCTCTTCATTATGCGTAGAGGAAATTTATACAGAGGAGTGGTTTCATGACTACCCCCAATACAGAAGTTCGTATTCAAGGACTAGGGCATGTCGGAATTCTCGTGGACAACTTGCACGCATCCAGAAAGTTCTACGAGGAGATCGTGGGGCTTGAAGAGCACAACCGCATCCCTAAGGGTGCAAGCGATGCGGATGTCCAAATGATTTTCCTGGGCACAAAAGGAGGCACGCGAATGTCCGGCGTCCACCACGCACTGGTTATCAGACAAGCGCCCGTAAACGTTGACGTTTCGGGGGCAATTCCACTGGGACAAAAACCTATCCAGCAAATCGCTTTCCAGATGGGTACTCGCCAGGACTTCGAGGATGCCTTGGCTCACCTTGCAATGAACGGCGTGCCTCTTACCGAACGAACCCGACATGATGAAACCGAATTCGACAGTGGCTCGGACTCGGCCTACTTTGAAGATCCGGACAGCAATCGTGTCGAGTTCTTCCTTATGCCGTACTCCGAGAGCTAGCCCGCTCAGTCAACTTGATTTGCGTAGCCAAAAGATCTACATGACCCTTGTGCAAAACACAGCACAAGGGTTTTTTCTTAAAACTTTGCTTGTGGATAAAAGTATTGTTGCAGAGCAAGGGGATTGATATAATATAATAATGACATTTATAAAAACTTGTATATCGGCAATCTTATTCGCAAGTTCGACTCTTGTACTTGTTACAGTAATTGGCATTGGACTTTTTGTCATACAGCAAGCACAGCCAAAACCTCAGCAGTATGACCCCGTAAAAATCGGTTTGTTGCAGTACATTGTGTTTTTAAGTCCCATTATCGACGGTTTTAAAGAAGGCATGGCGGAACTTGGATATGTTGAAGGACGAGATATTGTGTACACGGAAAAAGAATTGGCGCTTGAATTTACCCAAATGCAATCTGCCACTCAGCGTATTATTCAGCAAAACCCGGATTTGATATTTGCCGTAAGTTCGGTTGCCGCGCGCGCCGCTTTGCAAGAAACCTCAAACTCCGGCAGAACCGATATTCCCGTTGTGTTCTCTCACGCGTTTAACGCGGTGGAAGGGGATGGGGCTTTCGTGGCGAGCTATCGATCTTCCGGTAACAACGCCACGGGCATTGAAGTAAGTTTTGAAGAACTAACCGCAAAAAAACTTGATTTTTTGGAACGCATTAACCGCGTAGAAAGACTTGTTGTTTTTGAGCCTTTGCATCCAGACTCCATAGATTTTCCTACTCCCGCGGTATTGGCGGAACTAAAAGACAAAGCTCTCGGGTTTGGTACGGAATTGGTTATTTTGCCAATTGAGAGCGCGCCCGGAGAAGCCGGGGACGCGGAAATTCAGCAACTGTTAGACAGCTTACAGCCGGGCGACATAGATGCTTATTTTCATGTACCCAGTCATATTACCGATACTCCAGAAAACGTAAATCGCGTTTTGGCCATGGTGGAACGCTTACAAATCCCTTCTGCCTGGACAAACCAGGTGCAGGTGCGCGACTTGGGAGGATTACTTACCGTGGAAGAAGACTTGCACGCTATGGGAAAACAAAATGCGTTTATGGCAGATAAAATTTTGCGCGGGATAGCGCCTCAAAATATTCCCATTGAATTCGGCAGATCTCAAAACTTGTATATAAACACCGCCACAGCTCAAAAATTTGGCATTACCATTCCTGCCGACATTCTTCAAATCGCCAACACCGTTGACTAGTAACCAAAAAGAGAAAATGTAAAGCGAAAGATTCTTGCGCCACAAGAGTTTTTTTGCTTTTCTGTGGATAAAGGGATTGCGCGGGTGTGTTTGGTATTATATTCTAAACTAATAGTCATATATAAATTAAAAATCTAAACTTTCCTTATGCTACAGCGATTGTCTTTAATACAAATCGGAATAATAATGATATTGCTCGCGGCTCTTGCTTTGGTTGTAGTAACCACTATCGGAGTTGGCGGAATTTTTATGCAAAATGGCCAACAACAAAAAATGTTTACTATCGGGCTGGTGCAATACGCGCCCGTGTCTAATATTCTTACTGCGGGATTTAAGCAAGGTATGGAAGAACGAGGGTATGTGGAGGGCGTAAACGTACGCTATGTGGAAACAGCCCCTACCTTGGACAACACGCTCTTGGAGCAAAACGCCAGAGATTTGGTGGCCGCAAATGTTGACCTTATTTACGCTACTACCGCCGTAGGCGGACTTGCCGCGTTACATGCCACATCGGAAATTCCTATTGTATGGACACACGCTGCCATTGCCGTAGCAAACGGTTTGGCGGCAAGCTATAGTTCTTCTGATAATAATTCCACGGGAATTGAAATTTCTTTTGCCGAGCTTACTCGAAAGAAAATGGAGTTTTTAACACGCATTGACCCTACCATTCAAAGTGTTGGCATATTGGTGCCTTCTGCCCAAGACCTTGCCACACTTTCCACACTGCCCATTGTTGAAGCGGAAGCGTCCAACTACAACATAACGCTTGTGCGTTATCCGGTGGAGAGTTCGGTAGACACTGTCGCTACCGTTGAAGTTGAACAAATCATGCAACGAATGCAGTTGGGAGAGTTTGATGCCTATGTGTATATTCCCAGCCCATCTATTGCGGGAGAATCTTTGAATACTCAAATTGCCATGACCAAACGCCTGCGGGTGCCTTCGTTTTGGCTTACGCAAGACGAGGTAATAAAAGGTGGCCTCTTTACCTACGAATACGATAACATTGCTATGGGCAAGCAATCCGCCGGCCAAGCGCATAAGATTTTACAGGGGACTTCTCCTAGCGATATTCCCATAGAATTCCCGCAGAAAGTCTCCTTAATTATGAATTTTGATACGGCAGAAGAAATCGGCCTTAGCATTCCAAATGATATTGTACAGCTTGTTGACATTCAAATCCGCAGCCAATAGTTTGACAATTCTTCTCTTATAAGGTACATAAAGCCTAGACAACGCTAAAGGAGGTCGCCATGGCTACCTACACAGAAAGCGAGAAAGAAAACATACAAGCTATGTTTTGGTACTATAAATTGCTCGACGACAACGATGTTGAGGGCATGCGGGAATTCTTTGACCCCGGATTTATAACCAGAACTCACGATTGGCAACACGCAGATGGAACTCCTATGAAAGGCCCGGAGGTCATAATCGCCCTAGCTGCCATGCTTCATGGAGCATTGTCGAACCTCAGAACGTACGGCTTTGAGCACATTATGGCCGATGGCCCGAAAGTTTCCTTCTGGGCGTGGCAGGAAGGCATTAATGACGGGCTAGGATTTCTTATGGGGCAGCCTCCGACTGGAGCTCCGTGGAGAATCCGAATCGCCCATGTTATTTACTTTCGCGGCGACACTAAAAAACCATATCTTCACGACGCCGTGCGCGATGACAAGATTGCCGTCGACGTACACGGCAAACAGCAGTAGCACATCGAACCTGCAAGCCCTTTTCATAAAGAAGGGGGCTTTTATTTTGTGGAAAAATGGATGGTATTATCATATTGCAATGGTATAATAAAAAATTGAACATTAGATTACTTTTTATGAAACTGCTTTCACTTGCTACATATTTTCTTGTTAGTTTTGGTATTGCGGCGCTTGCCATTTTGGCGTTTTTCGCATTTCAAACGCATAGCCCGCAACAAGAAAAGAGTATTACTATTGGTGTTATTCAATACCTAAGTTTGCTAAATCCCGTAATAGACGGGTTTCAAGAAAGCATGGAAGAACTCGGATATACGCAAGGAAAAAATATCGCATACCAAGTTCAATCAGCGGAAGGGGATAGGGAAAAGCTTAAAGAAATCGCAAACTATTATATCTCTCAAGATGTGGATATGATATACGCGGTAACGGCGGTGGCGGCAACCGTAGCTCTTCAAGAAACGCAAAAAAGAGGAAAAGAAAATATCCCCATTGTATACGCGTATGCTGATAATCCCGTTGAAGTTGGGCTTGCCCGAGACCTTCGTCGGCCGCAAACAAACGCCACAGGCATCGCTGTGGACTTAAAAGAGCTTACCGCGAAAAAATTGTCGTTTTTGCAAGAGATAAATCCGGCCATGGAGCGTTTGGGAGTGTTTACGGCGGAACATTCTGATCCCGCGGCCGATTTGGTGCTTGCTGAACTTTACCGACAGGCTCCTCGATTTAATCTTGAGATTGTGGAGTATACTTTGTTACACCCTCCCGGTCTTGCTTCTACCCAGGAATTGGATCAGCTCGCACATAACATACAGCAGGGCGAAATTCACGCTTTATTCCAAATTCCGGGGCCTGTGGTAAACCAATCAGAAAATGTGGAATTGCTTATTAACCTTAGCAAACGTTTGCGGATTCCCAGCGTATTTACTTCTCTTTCGCACGTGCAACAAGGAGGGTTATTCGCGTATAGTCATGATTTTTACGCCGTAGGTGCCCAGTCTGCGCAGGTTGCTCATAAAATTCTTCAGGGCGCAATGCCCCAGGATATTCCCATTGATTTGGCTCGAGATAATATTTTGGCTATAAATTTTCAAACGGTTCGGGAAATAGGCGTCCTTATTCCCGAGTCCATGCTTACTCTGGTAACGGCGGAGTTTGGGGATCGATAACCACACCATGAAAACTTTTTTTGTAAGAAAAATCTCTTTACGCGCAAAGCTTATAATTCCCTTCGTGGGCATAGCTGTTTTGCCTCTTTTGCTGGTAACGTTTATTACTATCCAGAATCTTCAAGCAGTACAGCGCGAGCAGACCAATGACCTAAGCCGATTGGCCGCCCAAGAAGCGGCAGAAGAGATATCCGCTTTTATTAGTCTTCATCTGGAAGTGTTAAAAAATATCGGCACGGTGCATCCTGAATTTGCCGGAGATCCCGTAATTCGTGATATTTTGTTAGAGCGTTTTTTACATCGCTCGGGTGCGTTTCTTGATATCGCGCTTATAGACCAAAACGGGCGGCAAGTAGTCAGAAAAAATTTGGTTGAAGTAATAACGCCGGAAAATCTTATTGATGTCTCCGGTACCGAAGAATTTCAGCGAGTACTTCAAGACGGCTCGTACGTAGGGCCGTTTTTGCTTTCTCGCGGCAGACCGGTATTCGTGCTCGCTCGAGAAATTCGGGGAGTAGGCGGAGATTTTCAAGGAGCGATTATAGCCCAGGTAGACGCCAGGACGCTCCAAGACGTAGTTACCAAGCTCTTGCTCCAGGAAGAAAATATTCACACATATATCGTAAATCAGGAAGGAAGGGTAATAGCTCACCCCGATATTTCCGAAGTGCTCGCGGAACGAAATTTTTCTTTTTTGGCGCTTATCCAAGAATTTATGAGTAACCAAGCGGCAACAGAAATTACCCAAACATATGAAAACGAAACGGGAGAAACCGTGTTGGGAACAGGAATTTTGTTTAACGCGAATAAGGAATTGTCTATGGCGGAGCGCTGGTTGATTATTGTGGAACAGCCCGCTACTGTTGCCTTGGCTCCGGTGCGAGAGATTACCCAGTTTAGTTTGCTGGTATTGGGGCTTGCTTTGATTATTTCATTTGCCGGAGCCATTCTTATCGCCAATTCGTTTTCTCGTCCCATTCGCGAACTGCAAAAAGGAGCCGTGCAAATTGGGCTTGGTAATTTGGACTATTCTTTCCGTGTGCATACAAACGATGAGTTGCAAGATTTAGCTTCCGAATTTAATAAAATGAGACTTCGCTTAAAAGAAATACGCGCCAGGGAAGAAAATCTATCCAAGTTAAAATCGGAATTCGTATCAATTGTCGCGCATCAATTACGTACGCCGCTTTCCGCGCTTAAGTGGGGGCTTGCGCTACTTGACGAATCAAAACCTCGACTTAAAAAAGAACAAACCGAATTACTTTTAAAAATGACTGTCAGTAATGAACGCATGATTCGTTTGGTAAATGATTTGCTTGATGTGGCTCGTATCGAAGAAGGACGATTTGTGTACAAAAAAACCGAAATTGATGTGCATGCCATTATTAAAAACGTACTTGATGCCACTAAAATCGCGCGGGATCAAAAGCAGATTACGGTTATTGTCGAAAAGCAAAAATTATTATTGCCCCAAATTTTTGTGGATAAAGATGCTCTTACGTTGGCTGTACAAAACCTTGTTGAAAACGCAATTCAATATACGCCTCAGTATGGCACTTTAGAGATTCATGCAACGAGAGTAAATAATACTGTACAAGTTTCGTTGCGAGATAGCGGTATTGGTATTGCGAAAGAAGATCAAAGCAGAATATTCAGTAAGTTTTTCCGTGGAGCGCAAGCTGTTCGTTTGGAAACCGAAGGATCCGGACTTGGGTTGTTTATTGTAAAAAATATTATCGAGGCTCACGGAGGAAAAATTTGGTTTGATTCCGAACAAGGAAAGGGCACCACGTTTTATTTTACCATTCCTGTTTCTTATACGTAAACATAAGGAGATTTGAAATGCGGGAAATATTCTGTCATACTGGGTTTAAATGAATGAGGATCACAGAGAATTTTTACAGGAAGTGCTCTGGCAAGCTAAAAAACTCGGGGCGGAATACACGGATTGCAGGCTATATCCGGAAGATATAATAGAAGAGATTAAGGTGGAAAATGGAGAAATATCGGCTCTTAATTTCGTTATGAGCGCGGGATTTGGCGTTCGGGTTCTTGCGCAAGGGAATTGGGGTTTTTTTGCCACTCCGATTCTTGACCGTAAAAAGATTCTCAAAATAGTTCAACGCGCCGTGCACTCCGCGAATCAAAACGCAAAACTTCAAAAGCACAAAGTTGCGTTAGCTCCGCATAGGCAAATTTTATCGCAAAATGAAGTGGTGCTCTATCAAACATCAATACACATAGACCCATTTTCTATTCCCATTGAACAAAAACTTGTACTGTTGGCATCCGCGGACGAAGCCATGAAGCAAGCTTCCAAAAAAGTATTTTGGCGGATATCCGAAATAACTACCGCAAAAACTCGAAAATTATTCGCCTCGAGCGATGGAATTTTTGCGGACCAAACCATTATAGAATCAGGGGCAACTGTTCGGGCATATGCCAAAACGCAAGACGGAAGCGATATTCAAATTCGCTCATATCCGGATTCTCATTTTTGTCCTTCTCAAGGCGGGTATGAGATGATTCAGCGTTTAGACCTTGTGCGTAACGCGGCAAAAATCGCTCTCGAGGCGGAACAACTTCTTTCTGCTCGGCAGGCTTCACCGGGAGAACGAGGAGTTATTTTGTTGCCTAGTATGCTCAATTTACATGGACACGAGACGACTCATGGATTTGAAGCAGACCGCGTGATGGGAACAGAATGGACTTTATCGGGCGGAAGTTTTTTAACTCCGTTGCTCCCGCAAATTGGTGAATTTAAGTTTGGATCTGACAACATAAATCTTACCGCAGACAGCACCATAGAGCATGGAGTGGGAACATTCAGCGTAGATGACGAAGGCACTCCAAGTCAGCGGACGCCATTAGTGGAGCGGGGGATTTGGAAAGGTTTGCTCACCTCGAGACAAACTATTTTGGAACTTAACAACCTTATCGGGAAAAACTATTTTGCGCATTCATCCGGCGCTGTTCGCGCGGATGGATATGGTAATTGGCCAATGATTAGAATGACAAATATTATTTTGGAACCGGGCGAAACCGATTTTGAGGATCTTAAAGAATCTGTGCCAAATGGTACTGTTATGATGGGAACAAATAAAAGCTGGAGTATTGATGATGTGCGACGCCACTTTAATTTTGCTATGGAGATAGCTTGGGAAAAAGTTTCCAATGTTTGGGAAATACGAAAAAACGCGACCTATTACGGCGACAACCTTAATTTTTGGAGAAACTGCCAAACAATATGCGACAAAAAAAGTTTTGAATTAAAAGGAACCGGGAATTGCGGGAAAGCCGATCCATTGCAGACTATGCGCACGGGACATGGATCTTCCCCGGCGTATTTTACCAATATTCAAGTCGGATCCGTCGGCTAACCTTGACAAAAAGAAACTATAGATGTACTATCTTTGCACGGTTCTTAAGATCTGAAAACAGAATTTACATATGGAGGAATAGGAAATGATACTCTTAACCATGGTAGTTGCCGGCGTAGTTGCGGGTGCCACCTCTCTTATTGGAGGC
>Ga0326597_10012372_pt1 | contig 11251 bp, 5 predicted proteins | sample RVTome_12_FD_203789 | JGI IMG/M metagenome (GOLD analysis project Ga0326597, IMG submission 203789) | Soil microbial communities from uranium-contaminated site in the Upper Colorado River Basin, Wyoming, United States - RVT100D185 | ecosystem: Environmental > Terrestrial > Soil > Contaminated >... | reverse complement strand
TTTTCTTTTGCCAGATCGAGGCCCTCGAAACCGCCATCTATATCACTGAGGTTGCCAAGAAATACGGTGACGCTTGGATGGAGAACCAACTTCGCGAGGCTAACGACAGCGCAAATCCCGGCCTTCCACGTCTGGCATTCAAGATGGCCACCGGCGCGGGCAAAACGGTCGTCATGGCGATGCTCATCGCCTGGCACTCGCTCAACAAGCTCGCCAACACGCAAGACGCCCGCTTCTCCGACACCTTTCTACTAATCACTCCGGGTATCACGATTCGCGACCGCCTGCGCGTGCTGCTGCCCAACGACCCGAGCAATTACTATCGCCAGCGTGACGTTGTCCCCAGCCACATGCTAGAGAAACTGGATCAGGCAAAAATCCTCATCACTAACTTCCACGCCTTTAAGCTTCGCGAGAAGGTCGCGGCGGGCAAACTCACCAAAGCGATCCTCGCCGAGGGCGAGAAAGGTATTTTCACCGAGACACCGGACCAGATGGTCCGCCGAGTTTGCCGAGAGCTGGGTAACAAAAAGAACATCATTGTCATCAATGACGAGGCCCACCACTGCTACCGCCGCAAACCGGATGGGGAAGAAGTCACGCTCAAGGGCGAAGAGCGAAAGGAAGCAGAAAAGCGCGAAGAAGAAGCCCGCGTGTGGATTTCTGGTATCGAGGCCGTCAAAGCGAAAATCGGGCTGAAGACTATCTACGATCTGTCGGCAACGCCCTTCTTTCTGCGCGGCTCCGGCTACAGCGAAGGGACGCTCTTTCCTTGGGTCATCTCCGACTTCTCGCTGATCGACGCCATCGAGTCCGGTATCGTCAAAGTTCCCCGCGTTCCCGTCGCCGATGACTCTATGCTAGGCGAACAGCCCACGTACCGCGATCTCTGGCTGCGCATCCGCGAGGATCTTCCCAGGAAGGGACGAAAGACCGACGCCGTGAGCGGCGAGCCAAACCTTCCCGCCGAATTGCAGGGAGCGCTTCATAGTCTTTACAGTAACTACGAGAAATACTACCGGCTCTCTGAGAGAAGTGGCGACGCGGCTGCAAACGGTTTAACGCCTCCCGTCTTCATCGTCGTTTGCAACAATACCAACGTCTCGAAGCTCGTCTACGATTACATTGCCGGTTGGGAAAAGCCGGTGGGCGACCGCAGCGTCGTTCAAGCTGGTGCGCTTCCCATTTTTCGCAACGACGACGGTCACGGCGACTGGCTCCATCGCCCGAACACAATCCTCGTCGACAGCCAGCAACTCGAATCCGGTGAGGCCATGAGCGACGATTTCAAGAAGATCGCTGTCCGCGAGATCGACGAATTCAAACAGGAGTACCGCGAGCGCTTCCCCGGTCGCGACACTGAACAGCTCACTGATGAGGACCTTCTGCGCGAGGTGATGAACACGGTCGGCAAGCCCGGCAAACTCGGCGAGCATGTGAAATGCGTCGTGAGTGTGTCGATGCTGACCGAAGGATGGGATGCTAACACCGTCACGCACGTTCTCGGCGTCCGGGCTTTTGGCACACAGCTTCTTTGCGAACAGGTAGTAGGGCGGGCGCTCCGGCGCAGGAGCTATGTTGCGAATTCCGATGCTAAGTTCGAACCTGAATACGCCGAGGTTTACGGCGTGCCGTTCTCTTTCATTCCCTGCGCCGGCTCCGCCAAAGAACCGAAACCACCTCCACCGGTCACGCGGGTACGCGCGCTAGAAGACCGCATCGCCTGCGAGGTTACCTTCCCGCGATTGTTGGGCTACCGCTACGACATGGGCGGCGAGAAGCTTATCCCCACTTTCACTGAGGACTCGAAGCTTGCCCTTTCTACCGCTGATATCCCGACCAAGGTGGAGCTCGATCCGATCGTTGGGGAGAAGAGCATCCACACCCTTGACGATCTAAAACGCCGGCGCGAGCAGGAAGTTGCTTTCGTCATCGCGAGACGAACTCTTGAGCGCTATTTCCGCGATGACGACGGGAATGATAGGCCGTGGTTGTTTCCCCAGCTTCTTTCCATCACAAAGCGCTGGCTTACCGAATGCCTTACGCTCAAGGACAACACCTTCCCGCAGCTGATGCTCCTGCACGAGCGCACGCATGATGCAGCAGATCGGATTTACAGGGCCATCGTTCCATCAGCCAACGGCACTCCTGCGTTAAAACCCATTCCTCGCCCCTACGACACCATCGGTTCGACTCGTTATGTCGACTTTGATACCACTCGCGCTGTCTACCCGACACGGGCCGACAAGTGCCACGTATCGCATGTCGTCGCGGACACAGCCTCCTGGGAACAAAAGATGGCTCAAGCCCTCGAAGATATGGACGAGGTGCTTCGCTACGTGAAGAACGACCACCTTGGCTTTACAATCCCCTACACTCTCAACGGCGAGGAACGGCAGTACCATCCGGATTTTACTGCTGTCGTTGATGATGGTCGCGGACCCGACGACCTGCTCAATCTCATCATCGAAGTCACCGGCGAACATAAGAAGGACAAAGTCGCCAAGGTTGCGACGGCTCGCACGCTATGGGTTCCTGCCGTAAACAATCACGGTGGTTTCGGTCGGTGGGCCTTTATCGAAATCGATGATCCTTGGGATGCGCAGAACGTGATTCGGGCTTCGTGCGGCATTCGAGGGTCGGCAGCATGAAGCCCTTCAAACACGATGAAATCGGTTATTGGTCAGAAGTGAAACTCGACATCGTGCGTAAGTATGCGAGCGCATATTCAAGAATCATGAATACGCAACGAAGCATCAAAAATCACCTTTACATCGACGCGTTCGCTGGGCCTGGTCTACACGTATCGAAGCAAACCGGCGAGTTTGTCCCGGGGAGTCCTCTTAACGCGTTAGCTATTACTCCGCGTTTCAAAGAGGTTCACTTGATCGACTTGCATGGCGGAAAGGCCAAGGAACTTCGGCGCCTGGTTGGCAGCCAGAAAGGGGTGTTCATTTACGAAGGTGATTCCAACGATGTTCTCCTCCACCAGGTTTTTCCTAGGTGCCGGTATGAAGACTACAATAGAGCGTTGTGCCTGTTAGACCCGTACGCTCTTAATGTTGATTGGACCGTCCTCGAGACAGCCAGCCAAATGAAATCGATTGAGATCTTTTACAACTTCATGATTATGGATGCGAACATGAACGTCTTCTGGCGTAACCCGGAAAAAGTAGCCACCAACCAGATCGAGCGCATGGATAAGGTCTGGGGGGATCGGTCATGGCAGGAGGCGGCATACCGCAAGACACTGACACTGTTTGGTGACAAGGAGGAGAAGGCGGCTAATGAGGCTATTGCGGAGGCGTTTCGGAAGCGTCTTCAGGACGTCGCGGGATTCAAGTACGTCCCGCACCCGATACCGATGCGAAACGAGAAAGGCGCGGTTCTGTATTACCTTTTCTTTGGTTCCCAAAATCAGACTGGAGCACGTATAGTTAAAGATATCTTCGACAAATACCGCGCCAGGGGGATGCGATAATGGCAGTCAAATCATCCATCGAATGGACCGAATCCACCTGGAACCCCGTGACGGGTTGCACCAAAGTCAGTCCCGGCTGTAAGCACTGTTACGCTGAGCGCCTGTCAGAGCGTTTGCAGGCTATGGGGCAGCGAAATTACCGTAATGGCTTCAAGCTGACGCTTCAGCCCCACATGTTGAAACTTCCGTTGCAGTGGCGGAAGCCGCAGCGCATCTTCGTCAACTCGATGAGCGACCTATTTCACAAGGACGTGCCTGTATCCTATCTCCTCCGAGTGTTTGACGTTATGCGTCGCGCCCACTGGCACCAGTTTCAGATACTTACGAAGCGGTCGGATAATTTGCGTGAACTCGACTCGTTTATCGACTGGCCAGCAAACGTTTGGATGGGTGTTAGTGTGGAGAACGAAGAGTATACATGGCGGATCGACGATCTTCGTAGGACAAATGCCCACACCAAATTTCTCTCAATTGAACCGCTACTAGGACCACTCTCTGGTCTCAACCTTTCCGGGATCGACTGGGTAATCGTAGGGGGCGAATCCGGGCCAAGTGCACGCCCGATACAGCGCAAGTGGGTCGTCGATATACGCCGCCAGTGCCGGCAGGCGGGCGTCCCGTTCTTCTTCAAGCAATGGGGAGGCGTGAACAAGAAGAAAACTGGCCGTGAGCTTGACGGTCGCACCTATGACGAAATGCCGGACAAGTTGGAAGATGGAGTTTCCCGCCAGTCGTTGACTCTCTTTAGCGAGCACCAATTAGGATAGACGATGGCCAAGAAGCAACCACCCCGAAACGCCCGCCAGAAATCTGTCGAGTCCATCAAGCACAAAGACAAGCGGAAAAATATCCCCACCGAGGAGTTGCGCGACTTTGTAGCGGAGGACGAAAAAGCACCCAAGACTATGCTCTATCCGCGTGACCCGTCGCTCGATCCGCAACTTGTCTGGAAAGGAAAACACGAACAGGACCAAAAAGACCTCGCCGTCCCCGTGGTGCCCGTCTATATCCAGGAGAAGATTCATCCGCAGGCGATCGTCGAAAACCTTCGGGAAACGGCCTCTGCCAGTAAGAAAGAGCCCGAGCAATTACTCTTCGCCGACTTCAACGGCCTCGACGACGACTTCTCCAAGAAGGTCGATTTCTACCAGCACGAGCAGCACTGGAGCAACCGTATGATCCTTGGCGACTCGCTGTTGGTTATGACAAGTCTTGCTGAGAAAGAAGGCTTGAAGGGAAAGGTTCAAACCATCTACGTCGATCCACCCTATGGGATTAGGTTCGGCTCGAATTGGCAAGTCAGTACCCGCAAGCGCGACGTGCACGATGGTAGAGCCGAAGATACTACGAGGCAGCCAGAGCAGATCCGGGCTTTTAGGGATACTTGGAAACTCGGTATCCACTCGTATCTTGCCTATCTACGCGATCGTTTGACGATCGCTCGCGAGCTACTGACCGACACCGGCAGTATCTTTGTTCAAATCGGAGACGAGAACGTTCACCTCGTTCGATCCATCCTAGATGAAGTGTTTGGAAGTGAGAACTTTGGAGCACTATTAATTGTCCGTAAGTCTGGCGGTACCACCGCAGAGCTGATCGCTTCACCGGTCGACTATCTTCTCTGGTATGCGAAGAATCGGCAGATGGTTAAGTATCGTCAACTTTATTCGCCCAAAAGTGGCGGAAGTGAGGGGGCTGGAGTCTATAGTCGTGTGATGGAACCTGACGGCGCAGTTAGGAGAATGACTGATGAGGAAATGCTTCATCCGGACTCTGTCCCTAGCGGATCCCGGATTCTCAGGTTTGACGTAATTACGTCTCAAGGATTTCGAGCGAACACGACTGTCCCGTTTGAGTTTCAAGAAAAAACCTACCATCCCGGCCCTAGCTCAAACTGGAAAGCGACTATTCCTGGGATGGAGAGACTGTCTCTAGCTCGCCGGATTGCTATATCTGGCTCTAGCCTCGCGTACGTTCGATTCGTTGATGATTTTCCGGTCTATCCACTGGATTCAGTTTGGGAGGACACGGGAACAGGTAGCTTCACCGATCCCAAAGTGTACGTCGTGCAAACGGGTACAAAGACGATTCAACGCTGTGTGCTTATGACCACTGACCCCGGTGATCTTGTTCTCGATCCGACCTGTGGGAGCGGGACTACCGCCTATGTCGCCGAACAGTGGGGCCGGCGCTGGATTACCTGCGACACCAGCCGCGTCGCTCTCGCGCTTGCCCGCACTCGTGTCATGGCCGCTCGATATCCCTACTACCTTCTCGCCGATTCACCAGAAGGCATCGCCAGAGAGGCCGAGCTCACAGGCAAAATACCTCCGCCGCATCGAACGGAGGGCGACATCAAGAAAGGTTTCGTCTACAAGCGTGTCCCCCACGTGACGCTCAAATCCATCGCCAACAACCCGGACATCCGTGAGGGGATGAGCCGCGAGGAGATCCACCGGGCAATCGCCCGGCACGCTGAACAGGAGACGCTTTACGATCAGCCCTACGAGGATGGCAAGCGTATCCGGGTCACTGGTCCCTTCACTGTCGAGAGCCTTTCCCCACATCGTGTCCTGGCTGCTGACGAGAACCTCGATGGTAGTGTCTCCGAACAGGAAGCGAAGCAACAACAAGACTTCGCCACAATGATTCTCGAAAACCTGCGAAAGGCTGGCGTTCAGAACACAAAGAAGAACGAACGGCTTAAGTTTGACACTCTCGACTCCTATGCGGGCCAGTGGATTCACGCCGTCGGCAATTACACTGACGCTGACGGCAAAACTAAACGAGCCGCGGTTTCCATCGGCCCCGAGCACGGCACTGTTGGTCCCCTCCAAGTCAAAGAGGCCGCGAAAGAAGCTGTCCAAGGTGTCGGCTTTGACATGTTGATCGTCGGCGGTTTCGCCTTCGATCCGCACGTGTCCGAAGAGGCCAAGCGGTACGGCAAGCTTAACGTCATTCCCGTTAAGATGAACCCGGACCTTGCGATGGGCGACGAACTTTTGAAAAAGACCGGAGCCGGAAACCTCTTCATGTACTTCGGCGAGCCGGATATAGACATCAACAAACAAAAGGACGGAAAGCTCATCGCCGAGCTAAAAGGCTTGGACGTGTACGACCCCACCACCGGGGAGATTCGTTCGTCGTCGACCGACGACATCGCCTGCTGGTTCATCGACACCAATTACAACGGCGAGAGCTTCTTCGTCCGCCACGCCTACTTCACCGGAGCAGAAGAACCCTACGACAAACTCAAGCGTGCGCTGCGCGCCGAAATTGACGAAGCCGCCTGGTCTGCTCTTTACTCAACCAAAAGCATTCCCTTCGACCGCCCGAAGACCGGCAAGATCGCCGTCAAGGTTATCAATCATTACGGTGACGAAGTCCTGAAGGTGTACGAAATATGAAGATGCAGGATGCCGTCGCGGAAGTTGGCGAGCAATAGCGGCTTCGAGACGGAGTAGATCAACGTGACGGTAGTGCCATGAGAATCACATCCCTGCGGGTCGAAAATTTCCGCTCCATAAAATCCCTCGATATAGAGCTTGGGGAGACAACCGTCTTTATCGGCCCGAATAACGCAGGAAAGACCGCCATTCTCGACGCGGTGCGTATCGCGCTCACGCGGCGATGGGGTCAGCGCGGGACAGGCTTCACGGAGTATGACGTCCACCTCGCCCACGAGAACGATGACCCAAAGGCTTCGGCGGGCATTGCTATCGAGCTGCGTGCTGAAGAGGCGGCGGCGCATGAATGGCCGGATGAGATAGTACAGGCGGTTGATGAAATTGTTCAGACCGACCCCACGACAGGAAAAAACTCCATCACCCTGCGTGTGAGCTGCGCGTGGAGCGCCGGAGAAGGCTGCTTTCAGCCTGCATGGGCGTTCCTGAACGTCGCCCGTCAAACACTCATTGCGGGTTCTGCTCGCAGAATGAATCTGGAGCGATTCTGGCAGTACGTTCCCGTGTTCTATCTCAGCGCACTTCGAGACGCGGACGATGAATTCTCGCCGCGATCGCAGTTTTGGGGGCGCCTGCTGAAAGCGGTGGAGATACCACCGGCCTTGGAAGGCCGTGTCCAAAAGGTACTCGATCTCCTGAACAAGAAGCTGTTGCACGCCGATCCGCGGCTGGCGCAAATCGCGAATACTCTCTCCGGAGCCACGCGTGTGGCGGCACGTGACCAGCATGGAGAAGTCGATCTGCGACTGGTTCCGTTGAAGTCCTGGGATCTCCTGTCGAAGGCCGAAATCATCTTGCGGAATGAGCCGCACTGGCCATGGCTCCCGCTACAGAGGCACGGGCAGGGCGTCCAAAGCCTTGCGGTAATTTTCTTGTTTCAGGCCTTCGTCGAGCATCTGCTTGCAGAGCTATACGAGGCAGAGAGTACGCCTGTGCTCGCGCTTGAGGAGCCTGAAACACACCTGCACCCGCAAGCAGCGCGGACGCTGTGGACACACGTGAGTGCGCTGCCTGGGCAGAAGATCATCACGACACATTCACCTTATTTCGTCCAGCGTGTGCCTTTCCGGGACCTTCGGCTGGTGCAGCTTACGGAGACCGGAACGGAAATACGATGGCTTCCCCCTACCTTCTCGGCGCGAGTGCCGCATGTGCCTGCGCTGGATGCTGTCGTGGCGAGGACGGGCGGGCTTCTTACTTATGACCGGGCGGCGCAAACGCTCACCGTAGGCGGAAAGCTTGAAGATGCCACCTACCGGGCTTTGCTCACGTGCTATGGAGCGCATGCGGAAAGGGCAGTGATTCAGGGGGTTCTGCGCGAGTTACGCGACAAGTCCCTTTTGTACATGCCGGATGACGAGCTGCGCGCACTGGAAACATTCGCCCGCCGAATCCGTGGGGAGATATTTTTTGCCAGACGATGGCTGATTGTGGAAGGGCAAGGCGAATATCTTATTGTTCACGCCCTGGCCCGCGCCCTCGACTACGATCTAGACGAGCACGGCGTCTCAGTAATTGATGCCGTGAACAACGGCCATCCTGCGACTTTTGCAGCCCTGGCCAGGGCGCTTGGAATCCCGTGGTTGGCTGTTTTTGACGGGGATGCTGCCGGGCTCGGTTACGTGCGCGCGATCGCGGCGCGGGATTTCACCGCAGCGGATGTAGCGCAACGCTGCAGGACCCTGCCGGCGGGAACGCTTGAACAGCAACTCCTGGCGGATGGGCTTGAACCAGAGCTCCGGGCAGTTCTTCAAAGTATTGGCGAACCGAACGCCCTGACGGTTGATCGGCCGGGGCTTGAAAAGTGTCTCGACGATAACAAAACGCGCTACGCTGCGGAGGTTTCGGCGCGACTCGCCGCAGATGCGACGCTAGCCCCACGCATGCCGCAGGCCTTCCGTGATGCCATTACCGGACTGAGGGGTCTTGCATGATGGTCAGTTCGTTTGAATCTGCTTTAGAGACGCTAACCGAAATCCAGCGGCAGGCCGTGGAATGGGATCAAGGCCCTCTGCTGGTTCTGGCAGGTCCGGGTTCCGGAAAGACTCAGGTGCTCACCTGCCGCATCGCGCGTTTGCTGGATGGCTCGAAAGAACAGAAGTTCCGAGTCCTCGCGCTGACCTTTACCAACAGAGCCGCGGATGAAATGAAAGGCCGTGTGGCGGGGTTTGTTCCGGGCCTTGAAGATCGAGCCACTATTGGAACGTTCCACAGCTTCTGCGCGCAAATCCTGAGGCAGCACGGTGTACACCTGGGAATCAACCCGGACTTCGCGATTTACTCAGCGGACAATGATCGGAAGGCGGTCCTAGAAGACGCTTTACGGCGCGAGCGGTCGGAAGGAAAACCGGCAAGCCCGGAGGATGTGAAATACTTGGGCCTCATTGACCGGATGAAGTCGAAGCTCATCGAGCCGGCAGTAGCCGAGGCCGCGCTGGCGAGTCTGGACGACCCCAAAAGGGTAGCGGCGACATATGCTCTCTATGAACAGGAGCTGCGGCGCATCAATGCTTTGGACTTCAATTCCCTGATCTTCGAAGCTTACCGCCTCGTGAAGACATTTCCTGCGATTGCCGCGCGGTATCGCAGGTCGTATCCTCACTGGCTCATTGATGAATTTCAGGACACGAACAACGCACAGTACAGGCTCGTGCGTGCGCTTGCCGGGGAGGGATTCCGCAATCTCTTCGCGGTGGCCGACGATGACCAGATCATTTATGAGTGGAACGGCGCGAGCTATAAGCAGATACAGTCGTTCCTGGCTGATTTTTCCGCTCAGTTGATCCAATTGCCGACCAACTATCGTTGCCCGGCCGCGATCGTGGAAGCTGCAAACCGTCTCGTGGTATACAACGCACAACGCACGAGCGCCAAAAAACCCCTGATCGCAGGAAAGACGGAGGTGAAGTACCCGCCGTCGGAGCATATTCAGGTTCGAGTGTTCGGGACGGACGAAGAAGAAGCGGCGGGGATTGCTCAAGAGATTGCCGGGCGCGGCCGTTCCATATGGGGACAAACAGCGGTCTTGGGGCGAACGCGGGCTCTTCTGGATCGTATGCATAAAGCATTGCAGGAAGATGAAGTCCCGTCGGTAATCGCACAACGACGGGACGACTTTCTTTCTGCGGAATTCCGGTGGCTCGTTGCCGCTCTCCGACAGCTCGCGCGTCCCCTAGATCGCCGTAACCTCGCGGTACTGGTTGAAGCGTTTAACCGCATGGCGGAGAGCGCCGTTTCGGTGGAACATGTGATTACGGATGCTGAGACAACGGGGCGGAGCTACTTTTTCACTTGGCTAGAGGCGGCAAGCAGGCAGGGCCTCAAACCCGTACAGGCTAATCTCCTGACGCTGCTTGTTCCTTCGGCCAGTGATCCATCGGCAGTTAAAGCTGTGGTCGATGCAATTCTTGGAGAATTTGCGAAGGAAATGACCGGGCCTGAAGGCGACTCCGATCTTGCAGAGGATATGGCCGCCTGGCGCGAATTGAGCCGGGATATCGCCGGCCACATCGGAAAGAACGCGCCGCTCGATCAGTTTTTGCAAGAGCTGCAGTTGCGGTCAAAAGAGCCCACTCCGAAGCCCGATACCGTCACGCTGATGACGATACACGGGGCGAAAGGAATGGAGTTCGACTGTGTCTATGTGATCGGCCTTGCAGAGGACGTTATGCCCTCTTTTCAAAGCAGGCAGAAGGGCGAACGCAGTCCAGAAATGGAGGAGGAGCGGCGAAATTGCTTCGTTGCGATCACCCGCACCAAAGAGTGCCTCGTGCTCAGCCGCGCGGAACGTTACCGAGGTTGGCGTAAAGAGCCGTCTCGTTTTCTGGTCGAGATGGAATTGATTAACGAAAAGGGGAAGGCTTGACAGCCATCGAGGACAACTAGAGGGACGTAGGTCCGAATAGTCCATTATCACCAAAAGGATTTCGCCTCTCACCCGTTTCTGATGATCACCTGCTTGCCGAGCGTGACCCCTCTCAAAAAGCTCCGCCTCGACACTCGCAGCAACCTTCCGATCCCAATAACGGACTCTTCGGACCTACGTCCCACTTACCGAATTTCGGCGTGATCGGGGACTGGAACAGTGACAGTACCAGGAGGAAGTTTCTTCTGCATTACGATATGGCTGCCTCGCCTGCGGACTTCTTCAAAGCCAGACTTTTTCAAGATAGCGCAAATTCCTTGCCGGACAGGACGCGCAATCTAGCCAACCGCTACCTCGACTTGAGTGATGAAAACCTCGTGTCGAAGCCGTTGCTTGAGTTCTTCCGCGGAAGCCGACTCAAAAAACAGCCCCAGCGCTTCG
>Ga0326597_10012371_pt1 | contig 11251 bp, 5 predicted proteins | sample RVTome_12_FD_203789 | JGI IMG/M metagenome (GOLD analysis project Ga0326597, IMG submission 203789) | Soil microbial communities from uranium-contaminated site in the Upper Colorado River Basin, Wyoming, United States - RVT100D185 | ecosystem: Environmental > Terrestrial > Soil > Contaminated >... | reverse complement strand
GTCACCGAGGAAGCGGCCCGCTGGCTCACCTCTTCCAGGGGGATGAGCTCGCTGGCGAGAATCTTCGGGAGATCTTCTCCCGCCTCCGGCTTTCCCTTGACCAGCACCTCGGTGTCCTGACTCAGGATCCCGTAATGCTCCTTGTAGGCATCGGGGAAGATAACGACTTCCGCGGCCCCCTCCTGATCCTCCAGCCGCACCACCGCCATGGGATCGCCTTTTCGCGTGCGGAGTGTCCGGACGCTGGCGATGAGTCCGCCCACCGCGATCTCTCGCTCCCCCACTCTTTCCGCAATTTGCGCGGTGGTGCAGCTGCCAAAGGCTTGCAGATCCTCCCGGAAACGATCGAGGGGGTGCCCGCTCAGGAAGAACCCCAGAGTCGCCTTCTCGTAGGCCAGGCGTTCTCTCTCACTCCACTCGCTGAGATCGGGGGGTTTCTCGAGCTCGGGGCGACGGGCGGGGCTCTCCGCATCGCCGAAGAGACTGGCTTGGCCGCTCTCTCGCTCGCGCTGAACGCGCTGCCCGTGCTCCAGGGCCCGGTCGATCATCCCATAGAGCTGCGAGCGCCGAGCGCCTAGGCAGTCCAGACTGCCGGACTTGATGAGGCTTTCCAGCACCCGTTTGTTGACCAGCCGCAGATCGACGTCTTCACAGAGATCGACGAGGGACTGGAACCGTCCGCCCCGCCGCTCCCGCGCCTCCAGGATGGATTGGATGGCGGACTGACCCACGTTCTTGATGGCGGCCAACCCAAAGCGAATCCGATCACCGACCACGGTGAAATCCATGCCGCTCTCGTTGATGCTGGGCGGAAGAACGGAGACTCCCATGTTGCGTGCCACCGTCAAATAATGAACGACCTTGTCGGTGTTCGTTTTCTCCGAGGTGAGCAGAGCCGCCATGAAGAAGACCGGGTAGTTGGCCTTGAGGTAGGCCGTTTCGAATGCCAAGAGAGCGTAGGCCGCCGAGTGAGAGCGATTGAATCCGTAGCCGCCGAAATGCTCCATGAGATCGAATATCTTCTGCGCCTTCTTCTCCGGAATCTTGTTGGTCGTCGCTCCGGCCATGAACTTCTCCCGTTGCGCCTGCATCACGTCGGCCTTCTTCTTTCCCATGGCCTTGCGAAGTAGATCGGCTTCACCCAGCGTGAATCCGGCCAAGCGGGAGGCGATCTGCATCACTTGCTCCTGATACACGATGACCCCCAACGTGTCTTCCAGAATCTCCTCGAGCGCCGGGACCTCGTAGCGCAACGGCACCTTTCCGTGCTTGCGCTTAATGAATTCGTCGATCATTCCGCTGCGGATCGGTCCGGGGCGGTAGAGGGCGTTGAGGGCGGTCAGGTCGGAGAGTCTTTCCGGCTTGAAGCGGCGCAGAATGTCCCGCATGCCGTCGCTTTCGAACTGAAAGATCCCGAAGGTCTGACCCTCCGAGAAGAGCTGGTAGGTCTTGGCGTCGTCGAGTGGAAGGCGTTCGAGATCGATGGTCACTCCCAACTGCTGGGCGATGAGCTTCACGCAATTGTCGAGGAGGGTGAGGGTGCGAAGCCCCAGGAAGTCCATTTTGAGAAGACCGATATCTTCGATGTCCTTCATGGCGTACTGGGTCGTGATTTCACCCCGGCTCCCTTTGTAGAGTGGGAGAAACTCGGTGAGCGGCCTGGGGGCGATGACCACTCCTGCGGCGTGCGTGGAGGCGTGTCGGCTCACTCCTTCCAGACGTCTCGCCACGTCGAGCAGCCGACCGATGCGCGGGTCGGCTTCCGCCGCTTCGCGTAGCTGCGGCACGTCCTGAAGCGCTTTGTCCAGAGTGGCGTCCAGGGTAGGAGGAATCATCTTGGCGATGCGATCCACGTCGGCATAAGGCACGTCCAGCACCCGACCTACGTCGCGAGTCACGGCGCGGGCCTTCAGGGTTCCGAAGGTGATGATCTGCGCCACGTTGTCGCGACCATACCTCTGCGTCACGTACTCGATGACTTCTCCACGCCGCGCTTCACAGAAGTCGATATCGATGTCGGGCATGCTGATCCGCTCCGGATTCAAGAAGCGCTCGAAGATCAACCCATGTTCTAGAGGATCGATATCGGTGATGCGAAGCGAATAAGCGACCAGACTACCGGCCGCCGAACCGCGTCCCGGCCCCACCGGGATTCCTTTCTCGCGTGCGAAACGGATGAAGTCCCAAACGATGAGGAAATACCCGGCGAAACCCATGGTCCGGATGATTTCCATCTCCCGCTTGAGCCTCGGTTCGTACTCGGCGACGGAGTGCCGGAGCTCCCCGGCCGCCTCGCGCTCTCCGATCCTTTTCATCCGCTCGCGGAATCCTTCCGACACGACTTTTTCGAAGTAACCGTCGATGCTCTCGCCCTCCGGTACCGAGAACTGCGGGAGGTGGAAGGTATTTCGCGTCAGATCGAGGTGGACCCGCTCGGCAATGGCCAGGGTGTTGTCGTAGGCTTCCTGATAGCCCTTGAAGAGCTCCGCCATCTCCTCGGAAGACTTGAAATAGAACTCTTCCCCCCGGTACCGCATGCGGTCCGGGTCGGAGGCCTTCTTGCCGGTGCCGATACAAAGCAGAATGTCGTGCGCCAGCGCGTCTTCCCGCCGAATGTAGTGGCAGTCATTGGTGGCCACGGTGGGAATGCCCGTCTTGCGCGCCAGCGCCATCAATCGAGTGTTCACCGTCACTTCTTCTTCCAGCCCCTGGTCCTGGATCTCGAGAAAGAAATTCCCTTTGCCCAGGATGTCCTGATAGGTTCCCGCAGCTTTCAGCATCGCTTCCTCGGCGCCCCGCAGCGCCGCCGAGGGTACCTCCCCTTTGAGACAGGCGGAAAGAGCGATGAGGCCCTGGGAGTGGGTGGCGAGAAGCTCCTTGTCGATGCGCGGTTTGTAGTAGAAGCCTTCCAGGTACCCGGCGGTGACCAGCTTGACCAGGTTGGTATAGCCCTGGTAGTTCTCGGCGAGCAAGACCAGGTGGTTGTTGGTGTCTGCGATTCCCCCTCCCGGTGCACGATCGAAGCGGCTTCCGGGCGCTACGTAGATCTCACAACCCAGGATGGGCTTGATTCCCTTCTTCTTGGCGGCCTGGAAGAAAGCGATGGCACCGAACATGTTGCCGTGATCGGTCAGCGCCACGGCCGGCATCTGATACTGAGCGGCCAGATCCACGATCTCGTGAATGCGGCTGGCGCCGTCGAGAAGGGAGAAATCGCTATGGTTGTGAAGGTGGATGAAAGGCCGCACGCCCGTACTCACTCCCATTCAATGGTCGAGGGCGGTTTGGAAGAGATGTCGTAGACCACTCGATTGACGCCTCGCACCTCCCCGATGATTCGGCTCGACACTCTTTCCAGAATCTCCGCTGGAAGCTTCGCCCAATCGGCGGTCATGCCGTCCACGCTCTCCACCGCGCGGATGGCCACCACATGCTCGTAGGTGCGGGCGTCGCCCATGACGCCCACGCTCTTGACCGGCAGCAGGACGGCGAAGGACTGCCAGAGCTTCCGGTAGAATCCGCCCTTCTTGATCTCCGACTGCAGAATGTCGTCCGCTTCCCTAAGGATGGCAAGTCGCTCCTCGGTCACCCCACCCAGAATCCGGACCGCCAATCCGGGACCCGGGAAAGGCTGACGAAAAACGAAGGACTCATCCAGACCGAGCTCGATTCCCAGGCGCCGCACTTCATCCTTGAAGAGCTCCCGAAGCGGCTCGATGAGCTTGAACTTGAGCCGACGGGGCAGCCCCCCCACGTTGTGATGGCTCTTGATGACGTCGGAGGGCCCGCGCAGCGAGACGCTCTCGATCACGTCGGGATAGAGAGTGCCCTGGGCCAGGAAGTGCGCGCCCGACAGTTTCTTCGCCTCTTCCTCGAAGACCGCGATAAACTCTCTGCCGATGATCTTGCGTTTCTTCTCGGGATCGGCGACGTTCTGGAGACGGCTCAGAAACCGCTTGGCCGCTTCGACATGAATCACTTTGAGGTGGAGCCTCTTTGCGAATCGTTCCATCACCTGCGCCGCTTCGTTCTTGCGCAGCAAGCCGTTGTCCACGAAAACGCAGGTCAGTTGATCCCCCACCGCGCGGTGGACGAGGAGTGCCGCCACCGCCGAGTCCACTCCCCCGGAAAGCGCACAAACCACCGACTCCGACCCGACCGTCTCCCCAATCTGACCGACCGTCTCCTGCGTGAAAGAGCTCATGCTCCAATCGCCCTTCAGGCCGCAGACACCGAAGGCAAAGTTCCTCAGGATGGCGGTCCCCTGTTCGGTGTGCGCCACCTCGGGATGGAATTGCACTCCATACAAACCCCGCCGCGTCTCCTCGAAGGCCGCCACCGGCGCCGATTCGGTATGTGCGGTGACGGTGAATCCGGGTGGGGCGTTTGCGATCGAGTCGCCGTGACTGGCCCACACCCGCAGGGGCGATGGAATGTCGCTGAACAATCGGCTCGCCCCGTTGAAATGAAGCGAAGCGTAACCGTACTCGCGATGACCGGCGGGTTGGACCTGGGAGCCCAAGAGTTGCCCCATGAGCTGCATGCCGTAGCAGATTCCCAGGACCGGCACACCCATCCGGAAGATTCCTTCGTCGCAGCGGGGTGCGTCCGGCTGATAAACGCTCTGGGGCCCTCCCGAAAGGATCAATCCGCGGAGGGGCCGGCGTCGGACCTCTTTGAGGGGCGTGGAAAAAGGAAGTATCTCGCAGTAGACCGACATCTCCCGCAGTCGGCGGGCGATGAGCTGGGTATACTGGGACCCGAAATCGAGAATGACTACCGTTTCATGCGCCCCGACCGCCATAGATCTAATTGGAAAAGACACATTATATGGCTATGCCGCACATGATCGCCAACAATATCTTGGTGCTGCTGCTCGCCGTCGCTTTCCCATTCCTCTCACAGGAGCCACCTCCCCAGCAGATCGAGCCACCCATCGAAGAGCCACTGGAGCCCGTCTCGCCGGAGGAGCCGACACGCCCCAGCCGCCGACCGGGGGTGCTTCCCCTGGCGGTCGTCGCCGAGATCGACCTCCGCGCCCAAGCGGTTGGCCCGGCCCTCTACTACCGGAGCAGCCTGATCGTGGCGACCGAGCTTGGCGAGGTGTTGAGCCTCGACGCCAAGACGGGAGGCCTGCTATGGAAGCTGGGGATTCCGGGAGCGGAGCTTCTACCGCCTCGCCTCCTTCCCCAGGGCGTTCTGGTGGCGACCCGGTCGGGAACCGTTTTCCTGCTGGAGCCGGAAACGGGAGAGATTCAATTCCAGGAGCCAACGGGCGTTTCCATCCTCCTTCCTCCTTCCTGGCGTGAGAGCGTTCTGTTTCTGGCCACGCCGGAATCGGAGATAGTGGCGTTCGACATCGAGGAGATGCGGGAGAAGTGGCGCAGCCAATTGACCGACCTGCCCCTCGCCATGTCGGTGGGAGGCAATCTGCTCGCCGTCTCCGATCGTTCCGGCGGACTTCACGCACTGGACGCGGAAACGGGGCGGCTGCGGTGGCAATTCCAGGGGCGCGGAAATATCGAATCGCCGGCGGCCTTCGATGATGGAGGCCAAAGGCTCTTCTTAGGAGATACGGGCGGGTACTTCTATTCACTCTCCGCCGACAACGGCAAGGTCCAGTATCGCTGGGCGACCGGGGCAGCGATACCTCTCCCGCCGCTCGTCGAGGAGGACCGCTTGTTCGTTGCCTCCTATGCCAATACGCTCTTCTGCTACCGTTTGGGAAATGGCCACGAGCTTTGGAGAGCCAATCTCCCCGGCCGCCCTGCCTTCGCCCCAGTACGGGTCCGCCGGCGGGTAGTGGTGGTCACCCTGGACGGAAAGGTGGCCGAGTATGCCTCGGGCGGACAGGCGGGGACGCCCATCTATGCCGCGCCGGAAGATATTCTTCCTGCCCCGACCTTCACATTGGAAGGGATGTCGCTGCCCCTCCGTTCCGGCAAACTGCTTCTCCTGCAAACCCAGCGACCGGCGCCTACCAGCAATGAGCCCGGCGGTTCCACCGGCGACGAGGAGGAGTCCGATGAGCTCGACGACTTCGACGAGCCGGATGCATGAGGAGTGGGCGACCCGACAGGCTCACGGTGACTCTCGAGAGGGACAGACTGTCCTGGAAATGGGTGCCGTAGCCCTGGACATCGTTCCTTGTCCCGCGGCCAAACGAAAACGGACGGCTGGAACGGAACATGCATCGCTATCAGGGATCCTGACCGGAGCTTTGACACCGGGAGCACGGGAAAGCTAAGATGAATTTAGGTTTGTGGCACATGCGGCGGCTTCCTCAACGGGCTCGATTGGCTCGACAGAACCAGATCGTCTTATTGGCGGTGGTGATGAGCTTCCTGAGCGGTATCTCCTTCGCACAAGAGAACGACCCCCCGTTTTACTCGGTGAAGCGTTTGGTTCCGAGCTCGGGAGGCAAGAGCGACGACGGGCTCCAACAGACAATCCATGACGTGCGCCTGTCCTTCCTGGAACAGGAAACGGAGCGTCTGGAAAAATGCTTTGCCGGAAAGAAGGTGTTTATTTCTTTGCGGTCCAAGGAGACGGAGGCCGGGTACTACACGCGCAGCCAGCTGCACTTCATCTTCGACAAGGTCTTTCGAGATCTGCAGACCGTGAGCTTCAATCACTCTCCCGGGGACGTCACGATCTCCGAGGACGGGCGGGCCTTCTTCCGCTCCGAGTGGACCTACAAGGTGCTGGGTTCCGACACCGTGGTGACCGAGCATTTGCACTTTTCCTTCGAGAAAGAAAACGGCGACTGGCGAATCTTCGAGCTCAAGTCTGTTTCGAAATAGCTCGCCCGAAGTCGAGCCGATGCCCAGCCGGGCTGCCCGAAGCATGAAAAGCCTGCCTGCCTTCCTTTTCTCCATCCTGGCCCTTCTGGCTTTCCTTGCCACGCTGGCGGACGTGGCTTCCGGTCACACCCTGCTTTCTCCGGGAGCCGCCGGCTTGCTGGTCATCGCCTGCCTGGTGTTCTCGGTCCTCATGGCGCGCTCGATGGGTCCCCGGCGGCAGCCGGTGGCCTTCGTGCTTCTCGGAGGCTGCCTGATCGCCCTGGCCACGCGTCTCGGTGGGTTCGAGACGGTGACTCATCGGTCCGCCGCCGAGTGGGAGGAGCGGGAGCGGCAGCGTGGCCAGGCGGTGGCCGAGCAGATCGCCGACCGTTTCGCCGACCTCTGCCATCGCGCCGAGCTCTCGGCAGGAGGACTGGCTACCGAGCCCCGGCTTCTCGAGGCACTCGCTCGGCCGGAGAATAGAGAAGCGGTGGCGGCTGCCTTCGATGAATTGGAGGCAACGCAGTTACCTTCACCGGTGGCGGAGGCCCTTCCCGGAGTCGTTCTCTATGACCGCTGGCGGGCACCTCTGGCTTGGGGTGGCAAAACGGTCGACCTGAGATCCTACTTCGAAGCATGGGACGAGCCGCCGGGTGGCCGCACGATCGTCTTCGAGCAGGGCGTCTTCACTCACTTGATCGTCATGGAGCCGGTGGGTGATGGGGAGGGCACGGTGGCCGTCCAGATCCCCCTGGCGGCTCGCCGGCGGATCGACAATCGCTATCTCCGTGACTTCGAAGCGGCGGCCGCCTGGTCGGGCAAGAACGTCTCCACCGACTACGTCGATGTACGAGAAGACTCGTCGGAGCTAGCGGCGTTGTTCGAGCGAAGCGGCGATCGCTATTGGGGCGGTACTGCGGCGGTGCCGGTCGTCTACTTCCCATTGCGTGCCGCCTCCGGCGAGCTCCTGGGAGTCGTCTCCTTGATGGCGGAGGATCGTGCCGCGGCGCTGCTGGAGAGCAAACGGACCACCCAGCAGGTGGCGGGCCTCTTCATTTCTATGGCGGCCTTGTTCGCAGTGGTTTGGCTGGGGGTGCGGTTCCGGTGCCTCGCTCATCCCTATTGCGGAAGGCTGCTCTTCGTCGCCGCCCTCTGGGGCTTCCGCTGGGTACTCCTGTTGGCCGACGTTCCGCTCGGACTTCATCTGGATCTCGACAACCCCGCCAACTATGCCTCGGGCGCCCTATTCGATCTCTTGCGATCCCCGGCCGACTTCTTCCTCACCGCTCTGGCCATCGTCCTCACCACGACCACACTCGCCTGGCCCCTCCTCTCTCGAGAGGCGCTGCAGCCGGCGCGTCTCTTCCAGAGCTGGCTGGGCACCTTCCTGGTACACATCGGGGCCCGCATGGTGGCGGCGGCGGTCATCGTCCTCACGCTCGGGATCGTTGCGGATACCTGGTCCAATTCCAATCTGGCCTTGGCCACTCCCGGACTCATTCCATTCGACGCGCCTCGCCTGACCGTGCAGATGGCCTTGGTGGCATTGTGGTTCTCCGCCGCCCTTCTCACTGTGACCTTGATCGTCGTCGCGGAATCGATCTCCGAGAGCCCGGGCCACCGCGCCCTCGATAGACTGGCTCGCTACGCGGTCATGGATGCACTGGTCTTGGCCTTTGCCTATTCCATTTCCGGTCCCGGATCGGTCTCGGCGCTCTTCCTTCTGGCGCTGCCCGCCCTGCTGGCCTTCGATTGTTTGGCATTCGCTCGAACCGCCCTACTGAGTCGCCTCTGGCAGGGAGCGGTGTACGCTCGATTCGCCGCCGTATTTCTTGTGCTTCTCATCTCTGTTCTTTCCTTTTACCCGGCGGTCGCCTATTACGAGAGAGACGTCGCCCGGGAGTTCATCGAGCAGACGGTGGCGCCGGCGGTTCTCCACCACGGAGACTCGCAACTCTACGCCATGCAGGCGACACTGCGAGCCATCGATCGCATGGAGTTGGCAGGACAACTGGCGTCTCCCGACCGCAACCAGATCGCCTACCAAATCTGGGCGGGCTCCGACCTCTCGGTCTTCGCTCTGAGCTCGGCGGTGGACATCTTCGATCGGACCGGAACGCTGGTTTCCCACTTCGCCCTCAATTTTCCCGACAGCGAGCTCGATTGGCACGAGCCGGAGGGGCCGCCTTCAAAGGAGTGGATCATCGACGAGGAGACCTATCCCGGAGAGCCCAATCGGCCTCGCGTCTTCCATGCTCGTCGAGCGTTTCCCTCCCCTAACGGGGATGTATGGGATCTTCAGATCCGGTTGGTGGCAGGTTGGAGCAACTTGCCCTTCATCGGGACGCGCAGTCCCTACGCCGATTTGTTTCGCTCACCGGCCGCCGAGGCACCTCTACCGGTTGCCCACCCCGACCTGGCCCTCTATGTCTTCGACCATCAAGGCGAGCCCATCTTTCGTTCCGCGGAACGGACTCTCTCCCTCGACTGGCGCCCCTTGCCAGGAGAGGGTGTGGCAGCGAGCCTTCCTAGCTGGATCCACCACTCCATCGATGGATCGCACCACGAGATTTTCCTCTTCTCGGACGAAGACTACGTGTACTGCCTCGCCTTCCCTGCCAAGTCGAGAGTGGCCTATGGTGCGGACCTCGCCGGCTGGGCCATCCTGGTGGCGCTGACCGCCATGGGCCTTTTGCTGATGGCATGGGGGATGGGGTGGCTCGGTGGACCGGCGACCTTCCGCGCTCGCGACGTTTGGGCGGACGTGGGCACGAGTTTCTATGGCAAGCTCTTCGTGGCGTTCGTTCTCCTGGCGTTGATTCCCATTGCCTCCTTAGCTTTCCTAGTGCGGGGAATCATGGTGCAGCAGCTGCAGCACGATGTAGAGCAAGAAGGCATCGCCCGGGCTCAGGTCGTCGGCCGTTTCGTGCGGGACTATCTGTTGCTGGACAGAATCGACGCCAGTGAAAGAGGCGTCGCCGCGGTGAGCGATCCTCTCCTGGAGTGGGTGAGCAGTCTGGTGAGCGCCGACGTCGACCTCTTCAGCCGCGGGGAGCTGGTGGCTACCAGCGAGCGAGAGCTATTTGATAGCGGACTCCTTCCGGCGCGTGCCGCGCCGGCCGCTTATCGGGAAGTGGTCTTGAATCGCGCCAGCCACTCCATCTATAGAGAATCGGTGGGCGCCTTCCAGTACTTGGTGGTGTCCGTTCCCATCGCCCTCGAGCGATGGCGCGAGCCCGGCATTCTGTCCCTTCCCCTCGCCAGCCGGCAGCGCCAGATCGATGAGCAAGTCACCGCGCTCAACCAAACCGTGCTGCTCGCCGCCCTGTGCTTCTTCTTGCTGGCGGCGGCACTGGCTTACTCTCTGGCGCGACGCATCGCCGAGCCGATCAATACCTTGACCGCAACCACCCGAAGCGTGGCGCAAGGCAATTTCGATGTCAGCTTACACACCTCGTCACGTGATGAGATCGGAGCCTTGTTCGATAGCTTCAACCGCATGACGGCCGATCTCAAGCGCCAGCGCCAGGATCTGGAAAGGACGAAGAAGCTGGAGGCCTGGGCGGAGATGGCCCGGCAGGTGGCGCACGAGGTGAAGAATCCCTTGACGCCCATTCAGCTTTCCACCGAGCACCTTCTGAGGGTCTACGACGACCCCAATGTGGACTTCCGGGAGGTGCTGAAGAGATGTTCGGAAACGATCCTCCAGCAGGTGAAGACCCTGCGAGAGATTTCCCGGGAGTTTTCCTCCTTCGCCTCCCGGTTCATCCTCAACCCGGAGCCGACCGATCTCGGACAACTGGTGCGAGAGACCCTCGAGCCCTATCGCCAGGCACCTCCTCCCGGGGTCCGCATCGACATCGACCTGGCGCCCTCGCTTCCCCTGGTGGCTCTCGACCGCCGGCTCATCCAGAGAACGCTCATCAACCTGGTGGAGAACTCCCTGAACGCCATCAACGGAGGAGGGCGGATGCGGGTCAGCGTGCACCCTGGGCCCTCCGACGATGGACGATGGGTGGAGATGGAGGTCGCGGACGATGGCGTGGGTATAGCGCCCGAGGTACGCGCCCGTATTTTCGAGCCTTACTTTTCCACACGCGCCTCGGGGACGGGCCTGGGCCTCGCCATCGTGCGCAAGGCAGTCGAGGAGCACGGAGGGGACATCTCGGTGGAGAGCGAGCGCGGTCAGGGAACGCGAGTGGTCGTCCGACTTCCGGTCAGTGCCATCGTCGTCTCTAAGAATGAATGAGCTTCGCGGACAGCTACCTTATCTCCTCGGATAACATATCTGTCCCCGAAACGATTGCCTTCCAGCCGTCCTCTATGACCTCCAGCGCCTTCGGCGTCAGGTCGAAGTCGGGCAGCTCGTTCCATGAAGCCAATCTCACTTCTTCCACGTCGGAGCCGGCCGCCAGATCCCCTTCCACATACCGGCAGAGGAAGTCGGCGAGAACGTAGTGGTAGCGGAC
>Ga0326597_10012370_pt1 | contig 11251 bp, 12 predicted proteins | sample RVTome_12_FD_203789 | JGI IMG/M metagenome (GOLD analysis project Ga0326597, IMG submission 203789) | Soil microbial communities from uranium-contaminated site in the Upper Colorado River Basin, Wyoming, United States - RVT100D185 | ecosystem: Environmental > Terrestrial > Soil > Contaminated >... | reverse complement strand
GATAGAGCGCCGGCCTCCGGAGCCGGGTGCGCAGGTTCGAGTCCTGCCGGGGGTACCACCTCCACACAACACTTCAGCCCGGGCTGTAACGGCCGCTCCCTTTCCTGCGTTCTGGCGGAGAAACGGGGGAAACGGAGGTGCGTCCGATGGAGCGGATTCGCGGGGCGCTAGCCGGCTGGCGCGCGTGGTGGCAGACGGCATCGAGGCAACGTGGACAGACCCTGGCCGAGTACAGCCTGATCGCCACCATCATCGCGATCGGCATGGCCGTGCTGACCCTCATCGTCTTCCGCACGAGTCTTACCGGCGCGTTCACCTCGGTGCTGAGCTGCATCGACGGCTCCTGCTAAACCGTCGTACAGGGGGGCCGGGAGGGAGGGCAACGCGAAGGCGGCCGCCTTTCGCGCTCGCCGTCCGTTGGTTATAATCGATTCAGGCCATGGCAAACCAGCAGACCAAGAAGCGCCGGAAGCGGTACCAACCCGGCAGCGCGTACGCAGGCGATGTCCGTCCCGCGGGCATTCTCGGCGTCATCGGCGGCGCCGGGATGATGAAGGGGGTGTTCTTCGTCATGGCGCTGGCGCTGGCCGGCGGCGGCTTCTACGGCATCTTCAACACGGGCGTCTTCGGCAGCGCCCACGAGAACACGGCCGGCTTCAACCTGCCGCCGGACCGCCGGCCGACCCCGATGCCATCGGGAGACCCCACGCCCGTGCGACAGCAGTACGCGGCGGCGCCGGCGATGACCATCGACGCGAGCAAGACGTACACGGCGACGATCACGACGGAGCTGGGCGACATCGAGGTGCAGCTCGACGCGGCGCAAGCGCCCCAGACGGTGAACAACTTCGTCTTTCTCGCGCGCGATGGCTTCTACGACGGGCTGGCGTTCCACTACGTCGCGCAAGGCTTCTCCGCGCAGGCGGGCGATCCGACCGGGCGGGGGGAGGGCGGCCCCGGGTACGAGCTGCCGCAAGAGGGGACCGGCGACTTCGCGCCCGGCACCGTCGGTATGGCGAACGGCAGCGCGCCGGGGCAGAACAACGGCAGTCAGTTCTTCATCGCGTTGACTGCGGCCGACCAGTTCAGCGCCTTCACGCCGTTCGGGCGGGTGAGTTCCGGCCTCGACGTGGCGGAGGGTCTCGTCATCGGCACGAAGATCCAATCGATCGAGATCACCGAGTCGTAAGTCGAGACAGCAGGTATCGGGCGGCCCTTCCTCGGAAGGGCTGTTGTCTTGCCCCGAGGCGGGCTACTCGGATGGCGGCTCCGGCGCTTCGGCGGTGCGCTCGACGAGACGCATCAGCACGAAGAACGGCACGGCGACCACCGCCGCGACGAGCCCCGCCAGGAAGAAGCCGCCGACCGTGAGGAAGAGGCCGATCGCCAGCGCCGTCGACATGCCGATGACGGCGATGATGCGCACCAGCGCGACGTAGGCCGGCACCTGGCGTTCCTGCTGCTGTTCCTCCGGCGGCGTGTTCATCGATCCCATGCTAGCCAAGCGCCGATTGGGGCGCTAGCGTGCGCGCCACCTGGGCGGCCCATGCTAAGATATCGCGGGAGGTACCAGGATGGCGGTCATCTATTGCCTCGCGTGTGGCGCAGAGAACTCCGGAATGTCAGCGCTCTGCCGGGGGTGCGGGCGTGCGCTTAGCGCTGGAGTGCGTGAGCGCATGCGGGGCGTCGCTTTCCTTCTCAACGAGATCCAAGCTCTGCGAACTCAAGGCGATATCAGTGAAGATGTCTACCTTCGTCTCCGTCAGCGCTACGTAGGCGAGCTGGGCATGGGCATGCCGTCGGCGCGCGTGGCGCCGGCCGGGGAGCCACGGTCGGCAGCACGACAGCAGCGCGAGGGGCCTGGGTGGCTGGTGGAGCAGCAGGCGAACCTTCTGCTCTACCTGGGCGCGTTCCTGATCGTCATCGCGACGGTGATCTACGTTGGCTACTCGGAACAGGGGATCAGTGACAACGCCAGAATGGCCCTGCTGGTCTTGGGGACGCTCTTCTTTCTCGCCGTTGGGCTCGTTTGCCTGCGGTTCCCGCGGGTTCAACAAGCCGGGATCGTCTTCTTCGCAGTCGGTGCTCTCATGGTCCCGCTCGATTTCGTGGGTGCGTACGCGTTCTTCCTGTCCGATCACGACATCGACCCAGTCGGTCTCTGGTTGGCCGGGTCGATGGCCAGCGTGCTCTTCTACGGGGCGGTCTCCCTCCTGGGTCTGGGACGTTGGTACGCGGTGCCGGCGGTCGTTGGGGCGGGCAGCGCCCTGGCGGCTGTGCTGGCTCTCGCCAGCGCGCCGCCGGAGGCCTACCCGGGCAGCTTCGTTGCGTTCGCCTTCTTGTGCGCATCGCCGTCGTCGCTGCCGCTGCGTCGCGTGAGCGACGTCTTTGGGCAGGTCGGCGCATGGGCGGCGCATGGAGCGGTGCCGCTCGCCCTCATCGCCGCGCTATGGATCGCCGCCGCGAGCGCAACTGATCGTGGTGGTGACGTTGTGTTGGCAACGCGATGGTTCCTGCCGCCCACCGTCGCGCTTGCCGCGTTGTTCTATGCGGTGCAGGCCTGGTTGCGGCATCGCCTGCGTTCGAAGAGCGAGCCGGCCCTGACCATCGCAGCCCTGGGAGTCGGCGGAGGGGCCGCTGTGGCGATGGTCTTCGCCCTCCATGTGGGACAGCAGTGGTACGGGCCGGCGGTGGCGATCGTCGGGGGCCTGTACGCGGCCGGCAGCGAAGGACTGGGACCTCGATGGTTTGGCCAGCGGTACTTGGGCTGGCTGGCGCTTGGCGCGATTACGGCCTCATGGCTCATCTTCGAAGGACTCTACGACGACTTCCCGCGACAAGGGGCGGGCGTGCACTTCGCCGCATCCGCGTTCTACCTGGCTGCGGCGCGTCTCGTGAAGACGAGAATCGCTTTGTTCGCCACCTCGGCTTCGTCTGGCCAACCTCAGGCGCGACGTGATGAGTACACGGTCCCTGCGGCCGTGGGCTTTGTGTACGCCGCCGGTTTGACCTTTGGAATAGCGTTCTTCTACCTCCTTGCCAGCCTGCGCGCCCCTGACGCGGCCGAGGCGTCGGACGTGGTGTGGCCGTTCTTCGGGGTGTCGCTGGCGCTCGCGTCGATGGCGGCGTCGCTGCGCTGGTGGTGGCCCGAAGTGAGGCTCCACGCCTATCTGATGACCCTCGCGATGAGCCTGTTCGTTCTGCTCGCTTCCGTCGACGACGAAGGACAGGTCGCGCTGCTGCTGGCGGTGTATACGGTCGTAGCGCTGGCGCTGTCCCTCGCAGAGCGAGAGCCAGTGGCGCTGACCTTTCCCGCTACCTACGGGTTCTTCGCCTTGCTGGCGGCGTGGCGCTACTTCGAGCCGGACGACGCTTATTTGCCGCTGGTGTGCTCGGGCGTCGGATACGGCCTCTTCGCCGCCTACCTGCTGCTGCGCATCGGGCGCGTACCGATGCTCAGGCCGTTCCCCGAGACGTGGCCAATTGTCGTGCAGGTGCTGGCATACGCCTACGCTGTCGCCGCGCCCATCGTGGCATGGGTGCGGCTGGGCGTCGTCGCTGATCCGGATGGGTTCGTGGGGGCCGAGCGGTTCGAAGAAACCTTGCTCTATCAAACCGCCGCTGCTTCGGTGCTGCTGTTGGGTCTGTTGTTGCTCGCCCAGTCGTGGCTGCTCCGCCGGCTACAAGTTGCGGCCGGCGCGTCGGCAGTGCTGATGGTTGCGCTGTTGCTGGAGATCGGGCACCTTCGGCCAGGGAACGTCCAGGCCTACACCGCGCCGCTAGGCGTCTACCTGCTCCTCGGGGCGCTGCTCTCTCTGCGAGTGGCGGAGCTGCCACAAGAGCTGCGTTCCTTTGTTGGACCGCTTGAAGTGCTCGGTGCGGCGGTCCTTATGGGGCCCACATTAGGGCAGTCCTGGGGGGACGGGGCTTGGCGCTACGGACTGATCCTGCTGGGCGAGGGATTGGGGCTGCTGGCGCTGGCGCTCGTCCAGCGGCGGTTGTGGCTGCTAGGAGCGTCGGTCACGTTCGTCGTGCTCGATGGATTGCATTACTTGTTCTTCGCCGGCGGGCCAGCCATCCCCAGCTGGGCAATCCTGGCCATCGCGGGCGCGGCCGTGATGGCGGCCGGTACGGCGATCCTCCTGGGCCGCGATAGGTGGATCGTCTGGCAGCGATCGCTCCAGGGCTGGTGGAGGCGCGAGGCGCCGACCGTTAGTGCCACCTAGTTTTCGGCTTGCGCGATCGCTGCCTGCCAGGTTGTTCGCCGGTGGCAAATGGATCGTGTACCATCACTCGCGCCATGCAGCCACGCGTGTTCGTCGCCCTCCGGCTGGCCCCCGACGCGTTCGCGCGCGTCGAGGACGCCTGCGCCGTGACGCGCTTCGACGGGCGCGGGATCCCGACGAAACAGGACCTGCTGTCGTCGCTCGCTGACGCCGAGGGCCTCCTTGGCTCGGCGATCACGCCGATCGACGCCGACGTGATCGCCTCGGCGCCGCGGTTGCGCGTGATCTCCAACTTCGGCGTCGGCTTCGACAACGTCGATCTCGCGGTGGCCACGGAGCGTGGCATCCTGGTCTGCAACACGCCCGGCGTCCTCAGCGACGCCGTCGCCGACCTGACGCTGGGGCTGATCATCTCGCTCGCCCGCCGGCTGCCCGAGGCGGAACGCTTCGTGCGCGAGGGCAACTGGGGCACCGGCCGCATGGTCGACCTCGGCGTCGATCTGAAGAGCAAGACGTTGGGGATCATCGGCCTCGGCCGCATCGGCCGCGCCGTCGCGAAGCGCGCGCAGGCGTTCGATATGGAGACCGTCTTCCACGACCAGTTCCGCGACCCGCCGCCCGATGCGTCGTTCTGCCGCTACCGCGAGCTGGTCGGCCTGCTGCGCGAGTCCGACTTCGTCACGCTGCACGTGAACCTGAGCGCCGAAACGCGACATCTGATCGACGCTCGCGCGCTGTCGCTGATGAAGCCGCAGGCGTATCTGATTAACACCTCGCGCGGGCCGGTGATCGACCAGCCGGCGCTCGTCGCAGCGCTGCAGGCCGGGCGGATTGCCGGCGCCGCGCTCGACGTCTTCGAGCGCGAGCCGCTGCCTGCGGACGACCCGCTCGGGAGCCTGCCGAACGTCATCGCGCTGCCGCACATCGGCTCGGCGACGCGCGAGACGCGCGCCGCGATGCTCAACCTCGCCATCGACAACCTGCTCGCCGCCCTGCGCGGCGAGGTGCCCGCGTGCGTCGTCAACCCGCAGGCGCTGGAGGTGCGCGAGGCGCGGTCGTGACGGCGCCGTTCATCGGCTATCACGGCGGCGCGGAGCAGTTCACGCCGCTCGAGCTGGTCGACCTCGCCGTCGCCGCCGAGCGGGCCGGCTTTCAGGGGATCAGCCTCAGCGACCACCTGCACCCCTGGCAGGAGAACCAGGGCCACGCCGGCCACGCCTGGATCACCCTCGCCGCCATCGGCGCCCGCACCGAACGCCTGCTCCTTGGTACCGCCGTCACGGCGCCGATCTACCGCTACCACCCGCTCGAGGTGGCGCACGCCTTCGCGACGCTGGCGGTGCTCTACCCGGACCGCGTCTTCCTCGGCCTGGGCACCGGCGAGGCGCTCAACGAGGCCGTCGCGGGCGGCTGGGGCCCGTACCGCGAACGCGCAGCGCGCCTCGTCGAAGCGTTGCGACTGATCCGCCGGCTCTGGACCGAGGAGTACGTCGACTTCGATGGCGTGTACTACCAGGTGCGCGGCGCGCGGCTGTTCGACAAGCCACCCGTGCCGCCGCCGGTCTATGTCGCGGCGTCGGGCCCGCGCAGCGCCGTCATCGCCGGCCGCGAGAGCGACGGCTGGATTACCGACCCGGCCACGGCGCGCAACCGGCCCGGCGTGCGCGACGCCTTCCTCGCGGCCGCGCGCGCCGCCGGCAAGGACCCGAGCGCGCTCGCGCGCATCGTCGAGCTGTGGACCGTCGTCGGCGACCGCGAGGAGGCGCTCGCCTGCGCGCCGCTCTGGCAGTTCCTGCCGGTGTTCCAGGACGTCGTGAACGTCGCCGGCCCGAGGAACGTCCAGCGCATCGCGATGGAGCGCTCGACGCCAGAGCGCGTGGTCGACGGCTGGCTGGTGAGCGACGACCCGCAGCGGCACATCGCAGCGGTCCGCGAGCTGGCCGTACTGGGCGCGACGCACATCTTCGTCCACTCGCCGCAGCCGGACCAGCGCAAGGTGATCGAGTTCTACGCGCGCCACGTGATCCCGGCGCTGTAGCAGCCGCTGGGCCTTGACTTCGCAACGCGATTCGCATAAGACATGATGGTCGATGCGCTCGCCGCACAGCGGCGGGGCACTCACAAGAGGAGGGAACCATGCTTCAAGGGAATCGGAAGGATATCCCAGAACGGAAGCTGAGGGCCGGTCTGCTCGGTCTGCTGCCGGGGGCGGCGGTGCTCGCTGTCGCGGCGCTGCTCGTCGGTCTGGCGGCCGGTCCAGGCGGCGCGCAGGCCCAGGAAGCCGGCGCGACCTACGCGGGCACCGTCGACGTAGTGACGGAGGGTGCGTGCGGCGGCGGCACGATCGCACTGACCGTCAGCGACGATGGCGCGTCGATCAGCCAGATCGTGCTCGACGGCACCTACGTGGGCGGCGTCTTCGTCAACAGCCTGTCTACTCCCGAGGGCCCCTTCACCATCGCCCTCGACCCGGGTATCGCCATCGGAGCGGACGGCTCGTTCAGTGAGACGGTGCAGCCGGTAGCGGGCATCGATGCGGACCTTGCCGGTCAGTTCACGGACGATACGGTGTCCGGCACGTTCGGCGTGACCGCCCTCGCCTGCGTCGACGTGACCTTCAGCGCCGAGGTCGCGGCCGGGGAGCCAGCGCCGGCAGCGACCGCCACGACCGGCCTGCCGTCCACCGGCAGCGCCTTCGAAGGCTCAGGCGACAGTGCCGGCCCGTGGGCCGCGCTCGCCGCTTTGGTGGGTGTGGTGCTGTTGGGTGGCGCCGCGCTCGCGCTGCGCCGCCGCGTATAGCGTCTGGCGTTCGGTACCAGTCGAACACTGAGAGAGCGGCCCGAAGAGGGCCGCTCTCTTCTCGTCTCCCTACATGCGTCCCGCTAGCGGAACGGAAAGAGCGGCAGTCCGCGCACACCAAGGTCGAAGCCGAGGACCCGCTCGTTGCGCGCGTCCGTGACGAAGAGCGTGCGGCCGTCCGGCCCGCCGAAGCAGCAATTCGTCGCCATCGAGTTGTCGCCGCAGGAGAGCCGCTCGACGCAGACGCCGTCGCGGTCGAAGACCTGCACCTGCTCCGCCACCGTGCTCGCGACGTAGAGCCGGCCCTCCTCGTCGAAGCACATGCCGTCGGGCATGCCAGGGTCGATGCGGCAGAATTCGCGCGGCTCGCCCAGCCGGCCGTCGTGCACGGGATAGACGAGCACGCGCCGGCCGAACGTTTCGGAGACGTAGAGCGCCGGCGCGTCCGTGCCGAAGGCGATGCCGTTCGTGAACGAAGGCCCCTCCGCGAGCAGCTCCGGCGCGCCGTCGAGCGCCACTGCGTAGACGCGGCCGGGCTGGATCTCCTCGGGGCGCGCCCAGCCGCGCGGGTCGGTGAAATAGAGGCGGCCGTCCGGCCCGAAGCAGCAGTCGTTCGGCGCGCCGAGGCCGCGCGCGAGGTAACGGACGGCGGTGCCCTCGACGACCTGGATGCCGGGCTCGGCTGCTGTCGCCGACGTGCCGCGCGTCCCGAAGATGCCGCCGTTCTGGGCGACGTAGAGCGCGCCGTCGCGGCCCTCGGTCATGCCGTTCGGCCCGCCGCCGGTCTGCGCGAGCACGCGCGTGCCGTCCGCGCCGATCTCGTACACCGCGCCGTGGCTGATCGACGTGATCAGCAGCCGGCCGTCCTGCGTCCAGACGGGGCCTTCGGAGAAGCCGACGTCCGTGGCGACGACGCGCGCTTCCACGGCAGGCTATCGATAGACTGGCTGGCTGCTCGGGCCGCCGTCGCGCAACGAGCGCATGTCGGCGCCGGCGGCGGACGCCATCGAGCCAAGGTCCGACGAGACGGTGATCATCTGGTAGCCGGCCTCCGCGTGCCGCGCCGCCAGCGAGGCGTTGGCGTGGATGCCCGCCGTGATGCCGCGCTTGCGACAGGCGTCCGCGATCGCGCGGCGCGCGCGCTCGAACGGCTCCGCGTCGTTGTCCATGCGCGGCGGCAGGCCGAGCGTCAGGCTCAGATCGGCCGGGCCGACGTAGACGGCGTCGATGCCCGGCACCGAGAGGATGTCGTCGATGTTCGCCAGCGCGGTCGTCGTCTCGATCATGATGCAGCAGGCGATCTCTCTGTTCGCGTTCGCGGCGTAGTCGGCGCCGGCGTAGTACGTCGCGCGCACGGGCCCGAAGCTGCGGTAGCCGTCGGGCGCGTAGCGGCAGGCGCCCACGGCCGCCTCTGCCTGTGCGCGCGTGTTCACCAGCGGGATGACGACGCCGTAGGCGCCGGCGTCGAGCACCTTGCCGATGATGCCCGGTTCGTTCCACGGCACGCGCACAAAGGGCGTCGCGTCTGTGGTGGAGATGGCCTGGAGCATCGTCACGGCAACCTGGTAGTCGATCACACCGTGCTGCATGTCCACGCAGACGTAATCGAAGCGCTGGTGCGCCATCACCTCGGCGGAGAAGGAGCTGGGGATCGAGAGCCAGGCGCCGTAGGTGAGCTTGCCCTCGCCCCAGGCGCGCTTCGCGCTGTTCTCGCGCACCGCCTACCTCCGCTCCATGAGCTGTCGCAGGCCATCGGCGCTGCATTCGGGCGAGCGCGCGAAGTCGATGATGCGGCGCTCGCGGCGTTCGACCTCCGCTGCGGCCTTTGGCAGCTCGCGCGCGATCTCGTGCGGGATCGAGATGACGCCGTGCTGGTCGCCGTGGAGAAGATCGCCGGTTTGCACGATCAGGCCGCCGACGCGCACCGGGTGGCCGGCCTCGACGAGGTGGACGTAGGCGTGCGAGACGAGCACGCACGACGCGAAGAAGCGGAAGCCCGTCGCCCGCACCTCGTCCAGGTCGCGGACGCCGCCGTTGGTGACCGTGCCGGCGCAGCCGAGGCCCTGGTAGATGCTGCCGTTCACCTCACCCCAGTACGATCCGACGGGGGCAGGGTAGTCGAGGTCCTCGATCACGACGATGCGCGGCCCCGGCGTCTGCTCGACCAGCGACCACAGCTCCGCGGGCGGCAGCGCCTTCTCCGACCGTTCGCGCGCGGTGATCTTCGCCGTCACCGCGTAGCCGACCACCGCCCCCAGCTCTGGGAAGATGCAGCGCACCGAGCCGTCCATGAAGCCCTCGTTGCGCAGGCGCAGGTCGAACGTCTCGACCGCGTTCGAGATCGTCGGCGTGGTGATCCCGCGCAGGGCTTCCAGCTCGCTCGGCGACAGCGGGTCGTGCACGCGACGCTCCTATGACAGGTCGTACGGGACGCTCAGCTCGTCCGCGGCGGCGCGGAAGCCCTCCAGAATAGCCGGATGGACCGGCACGGCGCCAGCGGCGCGCCGCTCCTCCGCGAGCGCGTGCTCCAGCTCGCCGGGGATGCGCACCTCGGGCGCGCCCGGCGGCATCGGCGTCGCCTTGAGCGAATCGATGGTGCGGCCCATGTGTTCGAGGAACTCCGGCAGCGGCTCGAAGGCGTCGATGCGCAGCGCGCCGAAGCAGTGCGCCGCCGTGATACCGGGGTCGATCTCGACGCTGGTGCCGAAGCCGGAGAGGGCGCCGGAGAGGATATCGACCAGGAGCGTCAGCCCGAAGCCCTTGTACGCCCCGCCGAGCGGCGTGCCGCCCAGCGGCAGCAGCGCTCCCTGCGGATGCAGCTTGAACGGATCGGTGATCGGTGCGCCGCCGGCATCGACCGCCCAGCCCTCGGGGACGGGCTGGCCGCGCCGGCGCGCGATCTCGAACTTGCCCGCCGCGACGACGCTCGTCGCCATGTCCAGGACGTATGGGAAGCCGCGCGGCGTCGGCGCGGCCGCCGACAGCACGTTGAGACCGATCGCGCGCGCCGTGCCGCCGGGCAGCGCCATCAGCCGCCCGCCGGTCGTCATCGAGAAGCCGATCATGCCGTGCTCCAGCGCCATCATCGCGTAGTAGGCGCCGGCGCCGTAGTGCGTGCTGTTGGCGACGCTGACGATGCCGGCGCCCGCCGCGCGCGCCTTCTCGATCGCGATGCTCATCGCGCGGTGGCCGGCGACGAAGCCCAGGCCGCGGCCGCCGTCGACCGTGGCCGCCGCTGGCGCGTCGCTGACAACACGGACGTCCGGCCGCGCCGCGATGTTGCCGGCCTGGAGGCGACGGACATAGAAGTCGACGAGGTGCGCCATGCCGTGCGACTCGACGCCGCGCAGGTCGGCGTCGAGGAGGATGCGCGCGGTGATGCTCGCGTCCTCCGGCGGTACGTCCAATCGCTGGAGCAGCGCCTGCGCGAAGGCGAGCAGCCGCTCGATGGGTACGGAGACGTCGGCAGTCATGCGATCGCGTCAGGCGCTCTCGGGATTGTTGGCCAGCGCCTCAAGATTGGCTCGGCTGGTGCGCTTGAGCTGCGCGATGAAGCGTTCGTCCGCCTCCTCGACGGTGATGCCGAGGTGGCGCGCCATCTCGCCCCTGGCGAAGGGCCAGGCAAGCTGCACGAGCGTCGCCGCGATGATCGCGAGCGGGGGGTCGAACGGAGAGTTGGGCGCGCGCTCCTGGCGAATGCGTTCCACGTCCTCGATCGCGGCCAGCATGCGCTCGCTCAGGGCGGGTAGCGGCCTGCCGGAGAGGAGCACCTGGTAGAAGAAGCGGCCTACTTCCGGGTGCTCGATCTGCATGCGGACATCCTGTTCGATCGCTTCCGCGCTGATCGCCGGGCGGAGCTGCCGGTAGCGGTGCATGATGTGGCGGATCGCTTCGAAGACCAGGTTGTCGCGGTCCTTGAAGTAGTGGTAGATGAGCGCGCGGTTGACGGAACCGCGCTTTGCCACCTCGCTGATCGTGAAGCCGTCGGTGCCCTTCTCAGCGATGAGGCTACTCGTCGCCTCGAGGATGACATTACGCGTTTGCTCTCGCCGGCGCGAGAGGGCAGAAGTAGGCTCCGCCACCAGGTCTCCCCCTTTCCAAGAGCCTACCTATTTTGACGCAGCGCGCTTCCGTTGTCAACAGCCGGCCTGAGGCGTAACTTGCTCAAGGTTGGTGGGTAGGTTTCAAAGTCTGCCGGATGAATCCGACAGCTTCGCATTTCGAAC
>Ga0326597_10012369_pt1 | contig 11252 bp, 10 predicted proteins | sample RVTome_12_FD_203789 | JGI IMG/M metagenome (GOLD analysis project Ga0326597, IMG submission 203789) | Soil microbial communities from uranium-contaminated site in the Upper Colorado River Basin, Wyoming, United States - RVT100D185 | ecosystem: Environmental > Terrestrial > Soil > Contaminated >... | reverse complement strand
CATCGGCCCTCAAGCCGCCTCGGGATCCCTGGGACGTTTCCGATTAGTCCGGCAAACACTCCGGCAAAGCGTCCCATAAAACTGTACGACGAGAGGGCTTAGATGCGGGCAGCGGACTTGGAGTCCTTTGCCCGGCTCAAGCAGTGCCTGTAGTAACACCAATCATAGTTCGGCTTATATTCGGGCACGAATGCCCGATTCCCTCGATCACCTAGCAGAACTCAATCCGAGCCAACGCGACGCCGCGGAATACGGGACGAGCGGACTCCCGCATGAACTCCCGGGCCCCCTTCTGATCATCGCAGGCGCGGGGACGGGCAAGACCAGCACGCTCGCGCACCGGGTCGCGGACCTCGTCGTGCGGGGGGCAGACCCAAGGCGGATCCTGCTCCTCACCTTCACTCGGCGGGCCGCTGAGACGATGACCCGGCGCGCGGAGCAGATCGCGGCCCAAGTCGCCAGCACGAGCTCGGGTCCTGGGCGAATCGGGTGGTCAGGCACATTCCACGCGGTCGCGAATCGTCTCCTTCGCCAGCACGCCGAATCCGTAGGGTTGGACCCCTCATTCACGGTGCTGGATAGGTCCGATTCGGCCGATCTTCTGAATCTTGTCCGCAACGATCTGGGGTTCTCCAAACAGGCGACCCGGTTCCCCAGAAAGGGCACGTGCCTCGCTATCTACTCGCACGCGGTCAATGCCGGCCACCCGGTGGAGAACACGCTCGAGCGGACGTTTCCATGGTGTACAAACTGGGCTGAAGAGCTGAAGCATCTGTTTCAGGGTTACGTAGAGGCGAAACAACGGCGCCACCTACTCGACTATGATGACCTCCTCCTCTACTGGTTTCACCTGATGAAGGACGGGGCACCAGCCGAAAGCGTCCGGCGGCGGTTTGACCACGTGTTGGTGGACGAATATCAGGACACGAACGCGCTCCAGGCTGGCATCCTGCTCGGCCTCAAACCAGATGGCCGCGGCCTGACGGTTGTGGGCGACGACGCGCAGTCCATCTACTCATTCCGTGCAGCGACGGTTCGGAATATCCTCGATTTTCCGCATCAGTTTGATCCCCCAGCACACGTTGTCACGCTAGAGCAGAACTACAGATCAATCCAGCCGATCTTGGATGCAGCGAACGCGGTGATCGCCCTCGCTCCCGAGGGTTTCGCAAAGCGTCTTTTCTCGACCCGACGATCAGAGCAGTTACCCCTGCTCGTGACGCCGAGGGATGAACAGGCCCAGGTCGACTACGTAGTAGAGCGGGTGCTCGAGCACCGCGAAGCCGGCATTGACTTGAAGCGGCAGGCGGTCCTGATGCGCGCCGCGCATCATTCCGACCTACTGGAGGTCGAGCTCGGCCGACGCAATATCCCCTTCGTGAAATACGGCGGGCTCAAGTTCCTCGAGGCGGCCCACGTGAAGGACGTGCTTTGCGTGCTGCGCTGGGCAGAGAACCCGCGGGACGAGATGGCCGCCTTCCGGGTCCTGCAGCTCTTGCCGGGAATCGGTCCCGCCTCTTCCCGGCGACTTCAGGACCAACTGGAGGTCGCACAGTTCGATTTCGCGGTGCTCGCGAGACTGACCGTTCCAACAGCTACCCGCGTAGAATGGCCGACATTCTGCGAGCTGATGTGCGAGCTCCGCAGCGCTGCTCAATGGCAGGGTCAGCTCGGGACAGTACGACGCTGGTACGAGCCGCACCTCCAGCGACTCTATGATGCCGCGCAGGTGCGGGCGGCCGATTTGGAGCAGCTTGAGCAGCTCGCGGCTGATCATACCAGTCGTGAAAGCTTCCTGAGCGACTTGACGCTCGACCCTCCGAACGCGCTAGGGGATGAAGCGGGAGAGCCACATCTCGACGAGGACTATTTGATCCTCTCGACAATTCACTCCGCCAAAGGCCAGGAGTGGGACGTGGTGTACGTGCTGAACGTCGTAGATGGCTCCATTCCATCGGACATGGCGTTGGGGACACCGCAAGAGATCGAGGAGGAGCGACGGCTGCTATACGTGGCCATGACCCGGGCGCGCGACTATCTGTACATTCTGCAGCCGCACCGGTTCTACACGCGGGGCCGGCCCAGCGGAGATAACCACGTGTACGCGCCGCGCACACGCTTCATCCCTGAAACCCTGTTACCGCTATTCGAGCGGCAAGTGCGAGGCAGCAACGAGTCGGCCGACTCGTTCGACGGCACCCTTGCTGCACGGGTCGATGTCCAAGCACGGCTCAAGGAGATGTGGCGATAGGGTCGAGCAGCGGCCGGTACACCGCCCGGACCGGCGGGCGACTAGAACCCCTCCACTTGGATCCGCCGGATACGGTTGTTACCGCGATCCGCGACAAAGAGCGTGCCGTTAGCGCCCACGGTCACGCCGAATGGTCCGGCAAACTGCGCGGTGGGGCCGACGCCGTCGGCGAACCCCGCCATCCCGGTGCCCGCCAGGATGGTTAGCGCGCCAGTGGCGATGTCGAACTGCCGGATGCGGTGATCGACTTGATCGGTGACAAAGAGCCTGTCGTCCGGTGTTACCGTCACACCAGCCGGGAATCCCAACGAGCCGACCGCAAGATCGCTCGTCACGCCGGTCGTGGGGTCCAACTGCAGGATCCAACCACCCTGAGCTTCGTTAACTAAGGCGAGATAAACCGTGCCATTCGGGGCTACCGCCACTGCCAACGGCGAGGAGCCAACAAACTGGCGGATCGTGGTTACAGCGCCGGTACCGGGATCGATCCGCCGCAGTCGCTCATTCGAAGGGTCGGCGACATAAAGTGTGCCGTCCTCGGCTGCGGCCAGACCCGTCGGGAAGTTGAACCGCGCGGCGCTGCCGATCCCGTCGGCGAAACCTGCCGTACCGTCGCCTGCGACGGTGGTCACAACGCCAGTCGCGGGGTTGATCCGCCGGATGCGGTGATTTTGTGTATCAACGACGTAGACCGACCCGTCCGCGGCTACGGCCACACCGCTCGGGAAGTTGAACCGCGCGACGCTGCCGACGCCGTCGGCGAAACCTGCCGTACCGTCGCCTGCCACGGTAGTCACCGCGGCGGTGACGTGGTCGATCCGCCGGATACGATGATTCAATCGATCCGCGACCAAGAGTGTGCCGTCGGCGGCCATCGCCAGGCCGGCCGGTTCCAAAAACTGCGCAGTGGTGCCGACGCCGTCGGCGAAGCCCGGGCCACTGCCCGCCAACGTCGTCACTAGCCAGGTGAGGAGGCGCTCGAAGGTCGTCCCGCTCAGGGCGCTTGCGCGCCCGGAGACTATGACCCGCGCGCGATAGACACCAACTGGAAGCACAGTCGGCGAACTCGGCAGCGAGGCCGTGAGAAGTGCCGTTTCCGATTGAGGGGTCACTCGCGTAACCGGTAGCTGGATCGACCCGGCTCCGCTCATTGGAACGAACTCAACAATGTTATCGGCAAGCGCGGCTGCGAAGCCTGTTCCCTCGATGATTACGGTCGTGCCCAGGAAGCCCGACGTTGGGCGAAGCGCTTCGATGGCGGGCGTTGGCAGGGGCCGTTCATTGATGTCAGCGGCCACTACGACGTACACCGTGAACTGGTCCATCCTGAAGTCCACATCAAATCCGACCGTGCGCGCGGCTGTCGTCGCGCCTGGTTCGATCGTTGCTCCAAACGCCTCCCAGCGAAAGCAGTCTCCGGGAGGCGTCAGCCCGTTACAGTTGGCATCGTTGAAGAAATTGTGCGGCGACCCGCTCTCGGCCGCGCCGGTTCCATCCCAATCGGAGCTGGCCCTAACCCTGAGTCCGAACAGGCCGGACGGGTCGGTCGCGAACGGAAAGGCGATCACCTCCGATACCCCGCTTGGCGGAGGCGGAAAGGTGCTCGGCACCAGATCGGCATTGAGCAGCTTGTTGGTGAGCGCGATGTCAAAGCGCACCCTAACGCGGTGCGGAGTGAATTGCCCCACCGCGGAGCGGAAGAAGTTCGACGTCGCCACACCGATCTCGTGTTGGCCGATCAGGGCGAACGATGGAGCGATGCTTTCATCCTTGATCGCCACAGTGGACGCCGGTGGTGGCGCTACCGTCACGCGTCCAGCCCTCACGTCCACTAGTAGCCGAATCGCAGAACCCACGATCGGAGTGGACCCGGGGCCGACAACCTCACGATCCGAATCGCAGCTCGCCACGATCAGGATCGACAGGACGATCGCGAGCGACGGCACGCTGAGGGAGAGGCGCCGTGTTAGCAAACCCTTACCGACAATCGTAGGTCGCAAGTGACCTCCTAGGTGTAATTGACGAAGACGTTGTTCACAGTCGCTCCGTGAGCCGATAGCCAAGGGGCTGCGTGGCCGCGCGCGGTTGTTATAGCGCAGAAAGTCGGTCAGCGCATAGCCCGCGCCAGAGTTGAACCCAGGTCTTCCGAACCTAGTTGGCGCTTGAAGCGCATCCGCGACTGCGACACCGAACCCGGGTCCTTCCGCTCGCAACTATCGCGGCACGATGATGAGTTCCGCCGGTTTATACCTCATGCGGACCGTATTGCCATTCACCCGGATCACGTCGTGCATGTTCCCAAGCTCGTCGATCGGTCCGATCAAGATCTGGTCGTCCCGGTCGGCCTCCGCTCGCAGCCACGCCTCAAAGCCGCCTAGACCCGCGTTGACACCCCGGTCCTTGAAGTAACTCACCAGTCGTCGAAAGAGCTTCGGCCAGATTGCCACCTTTTCAAGCGCGGTGAGCGACGGAATTGACGTCCCCTTCATGCTCCTATCCTTGGGCCAGAGCCCGCGCTTCCCAGCCTGTTTCGCTGCTGCGGCGACCTCAGCCCGCAAGTCGACAGGAAGGCCCGTGTAAAAAGCAGGGTATGCATGGCCCCGCTTCGCCAGCTTGTAGTTGAGACTGGCTCGCACCATCGCTGCGGTCACCCAGACTCCGTCCGTGCCATCGGCACCAGAACCGGTGCCCATATAGGCGAACGCCACGGGGCGTCCGTACGGGTCAATCGCCCTGGTGTAGATGTAGGCGGGGATTGGATGAGGTGTGGCCGAACGGACGGCGAGGCCGGCCCCACTGCCATACTGGACCTGCGTTCCAATGAGATCGAGGAGTTCGTCTCTCCCATCAATCGCGAGATTCCAGTGTTGATGGCTGCCCTTGTAGTGGAGTTCGAGGGCGTCGATTGCCTCAATTCGCAGTTGGGTACATCCTCCAGCATTGAAGTCCGCGTCTCGGTCTGCTAAGCCCCTCAAATGCTTGGCAGCGCGTGGCCGAAACCAGATAGAGTCGCCGTCAGGCTGGGAGCCGACGTGCCGTTTCCCCTGGTAGAACAGAACGAACTCACCTTTGACTCGGCGATAGCCAGGCATGAGGGTGCCTCCGACGACGGTGTGATGAATCTCGGCCTAGTTCACCTGTCGAATTCCGGGCCAGTGAGGCCGCCCTCGGTCCGGGCTACCTCGGACCCGTCCACTTCGATCCAGGTGGCCGCCCGACCGCAAGAGAGTCAACGCATTGATCTCACCGTGATTCGGCACTGCCAAGGGCTAATGTGGGCTGCCCATCTCCCGATGTATCGCGGCCGCCGTGCGCAGGGTCAACGCTGCGATCGTGAGCGTTGGGTTTGCCGTCGCGCTCGTTGCAAACACGCTCGACCCGACGATCCAGAGATTCGGCACGTCGTGGGTGCGACCCCACCGATCGACGACCGAATCAACGGGGTTGTCGCCCATGATGCACGTTCCCATGATGTGGGCCGCGGTATTCCAGTTCATTCGCCCAGTGACGGGGTTCATCAGCGGCTTCTGATTCTCGCTCACCTTGGCTCCCATCACGCCAAACAGTTCGGTCGCTGTCGCGAAGCCCTCGCGTAGGCCTTCCTGGCTGTAGGTACCGATGTCGAAGGTGAAGCGCGGACGCGGGATTCCCAGTGCATCCTTGTTTGGAGAGAGATCGACACGGTTGCTCTTCTCGGGGAGCATCTCGGTGGAGAAGCTCAAACGGAGCATTTGGGGGATCCGGGCGGCAATTTCCTCCGGGAGTGCCGAGCCGTACTTGCCCTCTTTGAGGATGCTATCGATGACGGTTGCCGGCGACCCGGTACGCCCCCAACCGTCGTTGCCGATGGTCATGCGGAACCCGCTGCGTCGGCGCCGGAACTCGCCATCCCGGAACTCCTCAATGCTCGTGATGCTCTGCGGTCCGCGGAAAGGATAGAGCGGCTCGGGGAACACAGCGATCACCTCGAACTGAACGTGGTCCATCAGGTTGCAGCCGACCTGTTTGCTGCTGTTGGCAAGGTTGTTGGACAGAAGCAGGATCTTCGGGGTTTCAATCGCATGGGCGGCGAGTACGACGACGGCTCCTTTCACCGACCGTTCCTTCATCGGGTCGTCGGAGCGCCAATCCTTGTACCACACCGTGCGGACCCGTCCATCCCCACCTTTCTCTAGGCGTGTGACGACCGCAGCCTTTTTCAGCTCGATGTGCGGGTTATCGAGCGCTCTGCGTAGGTGCACGGTCGCGTCATACTTGGCTTGAATCGGGCACAGCGGGATGCAGTTCGAGTGCCCCTCGCATGCTGGGCGATTGTCAAAGGGGATGGAGTTTCGTGCCTGCGGGGTGGTCACAACGCGGATTTCTGTCCCGCGCACGGTCTTCCCGTCGATGCGGCTCTTGACTCGCTGATCGCTGTAGCCGAGCGAAATCCCATGCATCGGGAACGGCTGGCTTCGATAGGCTCCGAACAGACCGTCCAACTCCTCATGATTCCCGGAGACGCCGAGCTCCCACTCTGCCTGGCAATACCACGACTCCAGCTCATTGTAATCGATCGGCCAGTCACGGCCGACCCCATACATGCTTTGCAGCTTGAAATCGCTCGGGAGGAATCGGGGAGTGTTCCCTCGCCAAGACCAGGTACTTCCGCCCACCATTCGGTTGTAGCCTGCCTTGAACGGGTCTTTGGTCTTGCCTGTGTAGTCGTAGTACTTCTCATCCTTTTTCTGATCAGTGAGCTCTTTCTGGGCTTTCTCCCCCGCAGGGGCCCACTTCCGACTTTCGAGGTCCATATATGGGGCATACATGTCGCCTCGATTGCCCTGCGTGTCCATCATGTGGTGAAACTCGATCCGCTGCCCATGCGTGATCCCGTTGTCGCCCGCCTCGAGGATGAGAATCCTGTAGGAACCAAGTTGTCCGAGCCTCCAGGCGCTCAGCGCCCCCGCGACACCCGATCCGATCACGACGATGTCGTACTCGTCCTCTTTCACGGTCTCCTCCTTCCCTCGAACGCCGTCAGGCTTGCGCAGCGCTCACGGGCGACGCGTCCAGTAGTCATTTGGCTGGTCGGAAAAGCCGATCGGATGCGCCTTGATGAGTGGCCAAGCAAGACCCTCCTCATAAAAGCCTCCGTCCAGGAAGTGGACGTCCTTGTCCTCCGCCTTGAACTGAGAGAAGCACCAGATGTTTACGACCTGTTTGGCCGCGAACTCGTTGTCCTTGAACTCCTGCGTCGCTCGCAACTTCGCCAGTAGGGCATCGTTGATGGGTGGTTTCGGGCTCGCCGACGCCAGAGTCTTATAAGCGTCGAGCACCTCTTGCAGTGGGTCGCGAAGCACGGCCGACAGCCGGCGCTTGTATTCGTCAGCGATCGGCTCAAATCGCCCCTTGTCCTCTGGGTCGGTCACGATTGTGTACACGCCCGTCAGGAGAGCAGATAATTCCATGAAAGCCGTCTTGTCGTCCATGACAGCTCCTTGTCAGCTTGGTCAGTCCAACACTGGCCTGCGGTTACGCCAGTCGATCGTACCACCTGACTGACCCAGTCCGAGTCGGGATCATAGGACCATCGAACCGTCACCTCGGTCGCCCCACCGAAAGTGTTCCTCACATTGACACGCTCGACCGCTACGGACGGGTCTCGCAATCCCCGCTGGCTTAGTGCACTCGGGCGCGGGGCTCCAACCACAAGCTGGGACACGGCAGTCAATTGGCGATCAATCCAGAAACGATACGGTTGGAGTCGCTTAGGACGCATCTAAAGCAGGGCGTGAGTCAAACTTGAGCGCGGAGTACTGCACCCTTCGTTGAGGTCATCCATTCAGGTTGGCCTGAACGCCAGTCACGGACGTACAGCGGATTGGTCATCCTCTGCGCCGCGCCAACCTACGCAGCCACTTGTGATTGGAAGGCGCTTTGCCGGGCTGTTTGCCGCAGGTTACGGCAGCCCGCGCACGCCCCTCTCTGCTGCGTCTCGACCGAAGCACGGGACGGCGGGATTTGAATCCGCGACCCCCTGAACTCCCGTGCGCGCGGCTACTCTCGGAAGTCACGGGGACACGACCGCTCGGACGTGTCCACCGCGCGCTCACACTGGTTGTCGTACCTGAAGGTGTGGCCGCTGCTGCACGGGTCCGAGGGGATACGAGGTTCGGGGCGCTCGCGCGGAAGATGCGGCTGCAGTAACCCCGGACCTGCCTTGACGCCGGCCAGCGGGGCGCGGAGTTTGGGCCTACGTGAATAGTGCATCGCCGTCACAGCCTTAGGAGGCCATTATGAACCGTTCCGCCGTCACCGCCCTCACGTGCCTCGCGGGCGGTCTCCTCACAGCTCTCGCGCCGCCGCTCCCCGCCCAAGCCGCCTCGAAGCCCAAGACGATCACCTACTACATCGCCACCGACCAAGTAACCTGGGACTACGCGCCCAGCGGGGCGAACCAGATCACCGGCCAGCCGTTCGACGAGATGGCGCAGATGTTCGTCCAGAGCGGCCCGGAGCGGATTGGGAGAGTCTACCGGAAGTCCCTCTTCCGCGAGTACACCGACGCGAGCTTCAAGACGCTGAAGCCGAGGCCCATGGAGTGGGAGCACCTGGGCCTGCTCGGACCGCTGATCCGCGCCGAGGTGGGCGACACGATCCAGGTCGTGTTCCGGAACAATACGGCCTACGCCGCGAGCGTTCACCCGCACGGCGTCTTCTACACGAAGGCGTCGGAAGGCGCTGGGGCGGCCGACAAGACGGCTGGCACGGAGAAGGCGGACGACGCTGTGCCGCCCGGCGGGATGCACACCTATGTGTGGCCGGTGCCCGAGCGGGCGGGGCCCGCGTCCGGCGACCTCAGCTCGGTCTTCTGGATGTACCACTCCCACGTGAACGAGGATAAGGACCTGAACTCCGGGCTCATGGGGCCGATGATTGTCAGCCGCCGGGGGGCGACCAAGCCCGACGGGACGCCCAAGGACGTGGATCGAGAGCTCGTCGTCGCGTTCTACGAAATCGATGAGAACATGAGCTGGCACTTCGACCACAACCTCAACACCTACACGACGGCGAAGCCCAAGGTCACGCCCGATATGCTCGTGTTCTTTCACCCGTTCGGGTTGAGCAACTTCAAGGAGTCGCTGAACGGGTTCCTGTTTGGTCACCTGCCGGGGCTCACGATGCGGGTGGGGGAGCGGGTGCGCTGGTACCTGATGGCGTCCACCAACTTCGAGGTCCACGCGCCTCACTGGCACGGGAACACGGTGGTGATCAACCACATGCGGACCGACGTCGCGCTGCTCGCGACGATGGGGATGGTGGTGGCGGATATGGAGCCCGACAACCCGGGCACGTGGCTGTTCCACTGCCACGTGCGGGAGCACCTCAACGCCGGGATGCAGTCGCTGTACACCGTGCTGCCGGCGGCGTCATTGCGCTAGTGAGGACGGCCGCGCCGGCGCTCGACGTCGGGCCGCAGTGCGGTGCATCGCGTCGACAGCTCGCCTGACTTGCTTGGCCCGTGAGGCGACGGGACGCGCGTGCGTCATCCTTTCAGGCGGGGTGTCCCCGGGTTCCGCACTGGGTGGCAGGACACGCCCGCGTGCAGGCGTGTCCACCTCAACGGGATGTCGGCGACGGCGCCATTCTGAAGCTGCTTCAGGCAAGTAGCACGGCAAAGCGCTTCCCAGTCACAAGTGGCCACGTAGGTTAGAGCCGCGCGAAGGATCAATAGTCCGCCGTCCGTGGCCTCTGACTTGCGGGCCAGCCCGATACCTGGTCGATCGGGCTAAGGCAGGATGATCCAGGCAGCGGCAGGGAGGATCGGTGTGGAGGGCTTTAGCATTGTAGTGACCTGCGTCCGCGTGGCAGTCAAAACACAATGGGATCGAGTTCTCGAAGGAGTCGTCACCACCGTCGGCCTGAGGGACGACATGGTGGACTTCGATCTTCACGCCGGCATAGCGTCGGCACAACGCAGCAGTGCCTCGCGCTGGCTACTAATGCAGCCTCCCGTACCTGCGGAGAGAAGGCCATTTCGTTCCCACCGTCTGCGAGTCCCAATCGCAAGCCTAGTCTGGCGAGTACTCACAGCGTTGTAACGCCGTCCCACTGATTTGGCAGGAAGCAACGGCGCTCCGCGGCCGGGAGAAGTCGCTATTTATTGTCGGGCAAACATCGTGGCAAACCACTGCGGGCGTCTAGTAGCAGAAGCATTTAGGCGGGCTCTGCGGACTCGCAGTCCGCAGCCCCCTATTCGCGCGGATTCACTACCCAGGTATTCGATGGTCGCTCAAGCTGTTGCGTACGCGCCGGCCTTCGTCGTGCTCGGTGTCAACATCTTGGACGAGGAAAAGAGCCGCGCCGTATTGACCGCCTTCGGACGTGGCCGACGACTAGCTGACAGTCGCTGACGTCATCGTGGTTGCTCCTGCACGCGGAGCCCCCTTCGCGGTGCGACGAAAAGGGCGCGCGCTTGCAATGCCCTCTGAACGTGAGACAGCGGCTTGTACCCTCGCACCCAGGGAGCGCCCACTTCCGCCAAAATCGCGCTGATGTTCGAGAACTTACGCGTGATAGAGCTTAGGTTCCGCTGCGACAAGGCGCCGAACTGAAGCCCCCGAACCATATCCGCCTTCGAGAAGCTTCGACCTGCCACCTGCTCGCCCAACATCCAGAAGTACGCTTCGACTGCCGCGTCGATTTCCTTCCGATTCCAGTCACGCCGCATGCCTCTTCCTCCGTTAGAAATGGCCGCGCTCTTTTGGCCTCAGCGGCCTTCACGAGGTCGTCGGTTACGAGTCACTACCAAGTTTGGGCACCGCGAATGGAAGCGTCCAGAGAAAGCCTTCTACCGCCAGCCGTGGCTGGCCATCCTGGCGCGCCTCCCTTGCGTGCCACCTAGCCCACGAGGAACTTGCTCATCCTGACACCAGGGGCGTGAATGACGAGAGCTCCAAACGACAGGCGCGACGGCCATAGACCGATCGGCACGGCGAGCGTGCCCAGCGGTGCCGCC
>Ga0326597_10012367_pt1 | contig 11254 bp, 10 predicted proteins | sample RVTome_12_FD_203789 | JGI IMG/M metagenome (GOLD analysis project Ga0326597, IMG submission 203789) | Soil microbial communities from uranium-contaminated site in the Upper Colorado River Basin, Wyoming, United States - RVT100D185 | ecosystem: Environmental > Terrestrial > Soil > Contaminated >... | reverse complement strand
GGCTTGATTGCCTTGCCCACGATCTTCATCCTTGGTCTCAGCTTTTCAGCGGTAATGGGTATCTCTTTTGGATACGGATCACTCTCTGCGAGTTCCCGCATGAATCTTTTTACAATTCGGTCTTCCAGGGAATGAAAACTGATTACCAATAAGCGGCCGTTGATACGGAGCAATTCAAACGCCTGCTGCAGACCTTCAGTTATTTCTTCCAGCTCATGATTTATAAAAATACGTATTGCCTGGAATGATCGGGTAGCAGGATGCTTTTTTCGTTCACGTACCGGTATGGCCGAGGCAATCAGATCAGCCAATTCACCTGTCTTCGAAATCAACTTACCGCCCCTTGCCTCCACTATTGCCCTGGATATACGTCTGGCAAACTTCTCTTCCCCATATACTTTCAATACATGGGTAATGTCGTCCTGGCTTGCCTGGTTAAGCCAGTCAGCGGCGCTCATTCCGGAGGTGGTGTCCATTCTCATGTCCAGATTTCCGTCCCGGTTGAAACTGAAACCCCGATCCGGATCCTCGAGTTGTGGCGAAGAAACACCCAGATCGAATAATATGCCGTCAACAAGCCCGGTTTTCCCGTCCTTGTTAAGGCTGTCAAACAGTTTTGCAAATGACTGATGTAATAATTTCATACGGGGTTCATCTGACGCCAGACGTTGCGCGTATTTGATGGCCTCCGGGTCCTTGTCAAACACGAACAACGTCCCTCCGCTGCCAAGTCTTTCCAGGATTGCCTGGCTGTGTCCACCACGCCCGAAAGTGCAATCAACGTATGTCCCGTCAGGTCGTATATCAAGACCATGCAATACCTCATTCAGCAGTACCGGGGTGTGTACGTAATCATCGATCTTCATCAACTGGTGACCGGGGACACCATGATCTACAGGGAAAGTGGCTTGAGGGCATCTGAAGGCTCGCTATCGTCAGAACCGATCTGTTCCAACCACAGATCGCGCTGATCCTTCCAGCTGGCTTGATCCCAGACTTCGAATTTATTGCCCTGGCCCAGGATGACGGCTAGGCGCTTGATCTCGGCATAGTCACGTAATTCCTGTGACAGCAGGATCCTGCCCTGGGTATCCAGTTGGCAATCCGTGGCATAGCCACGCATCATTTGCTTGGCCCGACGACTTTGCTTGTCAAAATCCGAGAGTGCTGCCAGCTTGGCTTCGATTAGCTCCCATTCGGTCAATGGATAAAGCCAGAGGGACCGATCCAGTGGATTTAATGTCTGCACGAGACACCCCCCGGTCATCGCCATTAATCTGTCGCGAAACCGGCTCGGGACGGCGAGTCGCCCTTTGTTGTCTATACTGACAGTACTAAACCCTCTAAACACCCCTGAAGCCCCTGTTTTATCAAGAAAAACCACTTTTCACCACAATTCCCCACTAATCGCAAACTATAGGAACTTATGAAGGATTGTGTCAAGCAAATCTTGCTTTTTTCTGACGGAAATCTGCCTTTATTTACAGTTACTTAAGTGAGAAAAGTTGAAAAACTTCTGCATCAGAACGAATATTAAATAATAAGTTCTTTTGATTCAAAATGTTGAGTAGTTTTATTAATGTAAAATAGCATAAGCCATCAGTAAACGATTACATATACCTGGCTCTGATTGTCCCTATCCAGAATTACTTTTCGCAGCTAAAACGAGACGGGCAGATTAACCCTGCAGGGACGGTTGGATGTGGCTGCAACACGCGGGAAAAATGAGTCGGCCTGTAAGCCGGGTTCTGTCTTGGACAATCATTCATCTGGGATGCACGTCGCCGTGCAACTCTAGCGGCCTACCCGGGAACGGTACGGGCCACACCAACGTTCCCCTATTTGGCCTTGCTCCTGACGGGGTTTACCCTGCCATAGCTGTTGCCAGCTATGCGGTGCGCTCTTACCGCACCATTTCACCCTTACCCCTTGCGGGGCGGTATATTTTCTGTGGTACTTTCCGTCGACTTGCGTCGCCCAGGCGTTACCTGGCGTCATGCCCTGTGGAGCCCGGACTTTCCTCCCCGTAAGGGCGATTGCCCGGCCGACTCGGTTAACAGTAAAAGGCATTAAACCACGACAAGCAAGCAATAATTCAATCTATCTTGGACCAGGTAAGGATGGACTTGAGACAAGTTCTACTTGTTCTGTAATTTCAGTCCCAGTTGGTACAGGGTATTTCTGCTGATACCGGTAATCCGGGACGCAATCTTTGCGGCGGTGTTCAGTGGCAACTCTTCCAGCAACAACTCGAGCATCCTTCCAGCATCAATATCTGTCTCACTTTCCTCCCTGGATGCCCCCTGTACCAGGACGACAAATTCGCCTTTCTGATGGTTTTTATCCTCCTGGATCCAGTTGTACAAATTCTGAATAGAGCTGGTTTTTATTGATTCGAATTTCTTCGTCAGTTCCCTGGCGATAGAGCCTTGCCTGTCTGGCCCGAATACATCCAGGGCGTCTTTCAAAAACTCCACGATACGGTGTGGTGCCTCGTAGAAAACCATGGTTCGTCTTTCATATTTCAATCCCTGCAGGTATTTTAGTCTCGCTGCATGTTTTTCAGCTGGATACCCCTCGAAAACAAACTTGTCCGTTGGCACACCAGCGGCAGACAAAGCGGTAGTAATCGCCGATGGCCCTGGAACCGGCGCCACCTTGATACCATGTTCATGTGCGGATTTAACCAGTCTGTAACCCGGATCGTTGATTAGGGGTGTTCCGGCATCACAGATTAAAGCTACATCCGTTCCCGCCAGAAGGCGTTCAATCAGTATCTTTTCCGTGTCACGTTCGTTAAAGTCATGATATGGCAATAAAGCCGTGGCAATCTGAAAATGGTCAAACAAATGTCTGCTGTGGCGGGTATCCTCTACGGCAATGAGTCCCGATTCTTTAAGGACCCTCAAGGCCCTGGGAGACAAATCCTCAAGATTGCCAATGGGTGTGGCCACAACATAGAGGATACCTGACCGGTTTGGCACTTTAAACTCCGCTTGATTTGTCTGGTCAAATGAATATCAGTATATAATTAAAGTGTGAATATGCGAGTCTTATTAACTTCTATAATCTCCGTGTTAATGCTGGGGGGGTGCGCACCTGGAGGGGTCCGTCCAGAACCTGCGCCTGCGCCAGATGTAAGGGCAGAGACATTCTTCAATGCCGGTGATTATATATCAGCTGCAAATGAATATTTACAGCTTGCCCAGTCGTATCCGGAAGAGTCCATTACATATCAACTCAGGGCCGCTGATGCCTATATTCAACTGAACGATATAGACAAGGCGAATTCGATAATTAACTACCTCGATCTGGAACGGATCGATGAACCACTGTTGTTTCATCGCGCAATTTTACTGGCCAAGATTGCTGTTTCCCAACACCATGCCGACAGGGCATTGTCCGTGCTGGATATTGCTGTCCCAAATAACATTGACAGGGAATTGATTGCCTCCCTGCATGATACCAGGGCGAAGGCCTTTGAATTGCAGGCGAAGTTTTCCGATGCAATCGGGGAACGTATCAACCTTGGCAATTATCTCAACGACAAGGACCAAATCAGGATGAATACCGGCAGGATATGGAGTTATCTCGCCGCAATGGCACCGGCTGAACTGGCAAAATTAAAGAACTCACGTATTGAAAACATTGGTCCATGGATAGAACTGTCAACGATCAGCAAGACATTAATGTCCAACAAAGAGGAACTGAAAACGGCGATAGCTGTATGGTCGAATAATTACCCACAACATCCTGCCAACCCGTTAATTTCCTCGCAATTGCTCACAGCCAGTGAACGCTTCCAGGTCTTGCCAAAGCAAATTGCACTCCTCTTGCCTTTGACAGGTGCATATGGGAGATATTCTGAACGGATCAGGGATGGGTTTATTTCAGCATGGCTTACTGAGAAAAGTTATAAGCCGTTGCTGAAGATATATAATACCGACTCATTAAACATCGCCGAAATTTATCAACAGGCGATCGACGAAGGCGCAGACTTTGTCGTCGGCCCGCTGGAAAAGGACGCAGTTAAAATTCTGGCAGAAATGGAGAACATCCCGGTAAAGACCCTGGCACTGAATCAAATCGACTATTCGGAGATCCGCCCCGTAACCAGTCATGTTTCACTGTTTTCTCCCGATTTGATTCAATACGGATTGCCACCGGAAGATGAAGCACGCCAGGTTGCCCAACGTGGTATCGTGGAAGGCTATAATAACGTACTGGTCATTACTTCCGCCGACGACTATGGTGATCGGATCTTTAATGCCTTCAGCAACGAATGGACAAGCCTGGGCGGCAGGATACTTGAACGGGTAGACTACAACCCTTTCACCGTCGATTTTATCACCCCTGTTAAACAGTTATTAAATATCGACAGCAGTGAGGCCAGAATAACCGCGCTTCGTAGACAACTGGGAAGGAGCAGTATGAGCGTATCAAGCAGGCTAAGGGAGGATGCTGATTTTATCTTCATGGTCGCTTCCAACCTCACGGCAAGGCAAATCGTTCCACATCTGCGTTTCTTCAGGGTAGATTCAATTCCTATATACACAATATCGTATGTCTATACAGGACAACCAAACCCACAAATTGACAATGATCTGAACGGGGTGGAGTTCGTGGATATGCCGTGGCTGATCAACCCGGAAAATGACAGGTCTGCACTAAACTCTCAAATTCGCGCCAGCTGGCAGGCAGCAAGCACAACCTTTCCCCGTTATTATGCCTTTGGTATTGATGCGTTTCGATTAATACAACATTTAGGACAGCTTTCCCTGGACCGGACCTATAAGTATCACGGTGAGACAGGGGACCTGTACATGGCGGGGATGGGGGTCATTCATCGCAATTTGCGTTGGGCCAGGTTTACCAACGGGGAACCACGGCCATCCTTGTCCAGGAACAGGCCTTGAGTATAAACCGTAATACATATCAATATGGCAAATGGGCAGAACAGAAAGCGCTTGATTACCTGAAGCAGCAAGGCCTGACAGAATTAAAACGAAATTACCGGACCCGATTCGGTGAAATCGACCTAATCATGTTGCATAACGATATCCTGGTCTTTGTTGAAGTCAGGGCCAGGACAAATACGGGATACATCAATACAATTGAAACTATTGACAGGAAAAAAGTTCAAAAGATCATCCTTACCAGCAGACACTACCTGCAAAGGTATACCGGCAACATGGAATTATTCCGTTTTGATATCGTTACCCTGACTGGTAATACTCAAACTCCGGAAATTGACTGGGTAAAAAACGCCTTTTATGACGAATAGCCCCGAATGGAAAGACACCAGGACATAGCATTATGGACCCCATACGCCGTATACAGGAAAATTTCAGGGAAAGTATTGATACAAAAGCAAAATCCAGTGAACTGCTGGCACCTGCTATTGCCAGGGCCGCTGAATTAATGACACAGTGCCTGCTTAACGAATGCAAGATACTCAGTTGTGGCAACGGCGGGTCTGCCGCAGAAGCACAACGATTTTCGGGACAGATGCTGAACAGGTTCGATATGGAGAGGCCGGGACTGCCCGCTATCGCATTGACAACAGACTCTTCCTCCCTGACCTCTATCGCCAACGATTACCAGTATGCGGACATCTTTTCAAAACAAATTCGTGCCTTGGGCCAATCAGGGGACATACTGCTGGTCATCAGTACCAGCGGAGAATCCCATAATATCATCCATGCAATCGATGCTGGTCATGAACGGGAAATGAAGATTATCGCGTTGACCGGCAGGGAAGGCGGGCAGCTTGCTGATTTAATCCAGGAGAATGACATAGAAATCAGGGTCCCCAGCTGGTCAACTGCACGGATCCAGGAAATCCATTCAACCATCATCAACTGTTTATGTGATCTCATTGATCATCAACTACTTGGAATAGAGGGGTAACACACAATGCTGAAACACTATCTTCGAACGATTATAATTCTATCTTTCATGGCGCTTCTTCATGGCTGTGCTGTGGTTGCAGTGACTGGCGTAGCAGCAGGCGCCAGTGTCGCATCTGACAACCGTACAACGGGTACGGTCGTTGAAGATCAGGCCATAGAAATAAAATCTGCCCAGGCCATCTCTGCAGACAGGGAGTTGAATGACCAGGCCCACATCAATACCACCAGCTATAATACTGTCGTCCTGCTGACGGGCGAAGTCCCAACAGAAGAACTGCGTCGGCGTGCGGTTGAACTGGTACGCAATATCCCGCGGGTCACCCATGTCCACAATGAAATAACCATCGCAGCACCCAGTTCTTTAATGTCAAGAAGCAGCGATACTGTTATCACCTCCAAGGTCAAGACACAATTACTGGCCTCCAAGGAAGTCTCAGGATTTAATACGAAAGTCGTAACTGAAAAAGGTGTGGTTTACCTGATGGGGCTGTCGTCGCGCAGTCAGGCTGATATGGCAACGGACATTGCCAGAACAACGGGGGGGGTGCAGAAAGTCGTTAAATTGTTTCAGTACACCGATTGATTAATACACCCGCCTCTGATTGAATTGACCAAATAAAACATCACAGGATCTCCTGGATTATCCTTGCCGGGCAGTCCTGCGAAAATAAACAATAATAAGCCGGGGGCCATTTTCATTAAATGCTCTGCCATTTCTCCGTAATTTCTGATGCTGATCATAGCTATCAGCAAGGATTTGTAATGAATATTAAGCCATTGCTATTGTGCAGCCTGGTCATACTGTACTTGACCGGAACAAGGTTGGTAGCGGCGCAACAGACCCTGCCGACAACGGTAACAACACAACCAGGGACTTCGGCATCTACGGGCGAAAGCACTGAAGATGCGGTAATCAATTTCCCTGCCTCATTCTTTCAACGCTACCAACCGACTACCGCACTGGACATGGTACAGCAGGTACCGGGATTTCAACTCGACGACAGTGGAGCTTCCCGCGGTTTTGGTGGTACAGCGGGCAACCTGCTGATTAATGATCGCCGTCCGAGTTCGAAACAGGATCTACCATCGGTAATTCTTACACGTATTCCTGCGGGAATAGTCGAAAGAATCGAATTGATACGTGCCCATGTCCGTGGGATTGATCTGCGTGGCCAATCGGTTATGGTCAATATTATATTGTATGACAACACTCCTGCTGCGATTCAATGGGAGTCTTTCTTGAGGAAACGCTTCCATCATGGATCGATCACACCTTCAGTCAGTATATCGTTGACCGACAACTGGGGCGACACTGGTTACAATGCCGGTTTGACGGCCAGACGTACCGCGTTTGGACGACTGGGTGTGGACGAGATATTTGATGGTAACGATACGCTTACTGAGAACCGGTTCGACCGTGGTGATAACAGAAACAACTATTTTAATGTGAATTTGAATGCTTCCAGATGGTTCGGAGAGACTTACACCCAACTCAACTCCATTTTTCTATATGAAAAGCGCGAATCAAATCTGACCTCAAACCGCGTTCCTGTTGTAACCGGCACTGATCCGCGTGTGGAAGTCTTTGATGATGTGTTTGAAGATCCCAGGTTCGAGATAGGTTTTGATGCCGAGCGCAGTCTGCTGCCGGATATGCAAGGCAAGGCGATACTACTATTTTTTCGCAAAGATGAGGATTCGTCCAAATCCCGGCGTGTTGTAAATTCATCTGGTAACCAGACCTTGTTAAAGACAGGTGACGGCAACCTTACATCTACAGAAGGTATCGGGCGTCTGGAATTTGACTGGTCGGGTATGCCGGCACACGCCATACAGGCAAATATCGAGGCTGCCTACAATTCACTGGACAGTTCTCTGCAGCAAACTCTTGACACAGGACCGGGTCCGGTCATTGAGACGGTCCCCGGGGCCAATTCCAGGGTCAGGGAAATCAGATGGGATTTCCTGTTAAAGGACACCTGGTCACTGGGCGATTTAACACTGGATTACGGCATGGGTGCGGAGATTTCTACCATTATACAGACGGGGGATGCGGAACAAGAACGCAATTTTTTCTTTCTCAAACCGCAGGGAATGTTGAGCTATGCCCCGGATCAGGAGCAGCAATCACGGTTTCGAATTGCACGCGAGGTATCGCAGCTTGATCTAAATGATTTCGTAAGCGGAACAGTCTTTCAGGACGATGATCTGGCCCTAGGGAATCCAAATATTCAACCTGATACCACCTGGCTGGCGGAACTCAGCCATGAACAGCGTTTGGGCAATTCGAGTGTAGTCAGCCTGAGAGTATTTCATCACTGGATATCCGATGTCCTGGATTTACTGCCGTTGTCCCCGACTTTTGAAGCACCCGGCAATATCGGCAACGGGCGGCGCTGGGGGATGGAACTGGAAAGCACGATCCCCCTGACATGGCTGGGATTGACCAGTGCGCAACTGAAATTCAAGGCGCGCTGGCAGGACTCAACGGTGGTTGATCCGGTAACCGGGGCAGACCGTGTGCTCTCATCAGATCAGGGTGAGGTCATTGTGTACGATATCGAAAATAAATATGCCTACACTATTGATTTTAGACAGGATTTTGAAACTGCCCGCGTAGCATGGGGCTGGTTTTTGCAGGAACGGGCGGACAGACCTGTATTCAAAGTCAATGAATTGCTTGTCTACGATGATACACATCAGCTTGATCTATTTATAGAGACCACTCGCTGGCTGGGCATAAAAATGCGCTTATCTGCGGAAAATCTGTTTGATTTGGGGTTACTACGGGAACGTACCATCTTTACCGGCGAACGTGGTCTTTCTTCCGTAGCGTTCCGTGAAGTGCGTGATCGCACACGGGGGCGACAAGTGGTATTTACCCTGAGCGGAACATTCTAGGGGACAATATTTATTTGATGATTTTGAGCTCTGGTTTTTTTTGAACCGGAACAGATGTTATACCATCCTTTTGATCATTTTTTTCTTCAGGGAATACCATACCTTTGCCGTTTTCCCTTGCATAGATGGCCAGGACGGCTTTGACCGGGATCCGCACATTGAAAGATTTCCCGCCAAACCTGGCTGAAAACATGATTTCTTCACCACCCAGTAACAGACCTTGTACCGCAGCAGGAGAAATATTCAGTGCTATTTTGCCGTCCTGAACAAATTGTTGGGGTAATTCAGAACCAGGAAATTCTGCGTTGACCAGAATGTGGGGAGTCATGCCATTATCAATGATCCAGTCATTCAGGGCGCGGATCAGATAAGGAAGATTCGATGTCATATCCGTATCTGCAGGTTAGCGTTAGGCTGCGCGTAATTCCCGTTCCTGGGCAGACAGGCTGAGCTTGAAAGCTTCACGTTCAAAAAGACGGCCCGCATACTGCTGTAATGGTTTCGCAGAGGCAGGTAATTTAATCCCGAAGTACTCCAGCCGCCACAGTAAAGGCGCCATACAACAATCAACGAGCGAATATTCATCGGACATGAAATAGGGTTTCTGGGCGAAAGCGACTGAGACAGCCGTAAGATGGTCACGAATGTTTTTCTTCGCATTGGCAATGGTAATTTCATTATCACTATTTAAATCCTCGGTGGAGGAATATAAATCCCGTATGACACGATACCTGATCTGGCGGTTTCCGGCCCGGGCGACCGGATCCACAGGCATCAACGGTGGATGAGGAAAGCGTTCATCAAGATATTCCATAATGATTTGCGCATCGTACAATACCAGTTCACGGTCAATAAGCGTTAAAACAGAGTTATAGGGATTTATCTCAACTATCTCTTCAGGCAAATCCTCGCCTGTAACATAATTGATATCCACATTGATGTCCTTTTCAGCCAATACTATCCTTACTGCATGCCCAATCGGACTTACACTGTCTGAATACAAGACCATGACTGAGCGTCTGTTTGCTACACTCGTCATACTATTTTTTCTCCTGTGAAATACTATTTATGCCTTCGAATAATGCAGGCAGATCAATGAACGTCTTTCCAGTATTCCTTTTTCAGGAAATAGGCGATGATAAGCAGGAATCCCATGTAGGCTATGACCCAGAGTCCGAATGAATATCTATGTAATATTATCGGTTCACCCAGGTAAACCATAAAATTCACCAGCTCCGTTACAGTCTGCTCATATTCCTCACCCTGGTATACGCCTGGCTTTTCGTCCGGTGGGGCCACCAGTTCCAGACGCTCTATTCTCTTTACAGGCAGGCCGTTTTCATCAACTTCATCAACGTACACGGCTTCCTGCCATCCTTGCAACTCCCACAACACATGCGGCATGGCGACGTCCTTGAATACCAGGTTGTTCACACCCGAGGGTTTTTCCGGGTCCCGATAGAATGTCATCAAGTAATTGTATAACCATTCGGCGCCGCGCGATCGTGCCGTGACCGACAGATCCGGTGGTGCAATGCCGAAATAGCGGATTGCATCTTCCCTGGACATGGCCACAGTCATGGTATCCCCGACCTTGTCGGTACCAAACATGAAATTTTTCAGCAATACACTGTCCGGTATCCCCAGGTCCTGGCCCATGCGGTTATAGCGCATATAGGCAGCCGAGTGGCATCCCAGACAATAATTAACAAAGGTGCGGGCTCCCCGTTGTAATGCCGCTTGATCAGAGAGATCGGGAGTAAACTCATAACCTCCTGCTATCTCGCCGGCCGCCCATAAGGTCGGGCACGAAAACAAAATTGCTAATAGTAGAATGAAACGCATCATGGATATCTCACCCGATCCGGAACAGGTTTGTCATTATCGGTACTTGTATATAACGGCATTAACAGGAAAAACAGGAAATAGACAATTGAAAATCCCCTGGCCATCCAGGTGTATTCCGGTGTCGCCGGCTGCAACCCCAACCAGCCCAGCGCGACGAAGCTGATGGTAAATGTAGTCAGCGCAAACTTATACTTCCAGCCGCGATAACGGATCGACTTGACCGGGCTCCTGTCCAGCCACGGCAAAAAGCAGAACAATATGGTTGCCAACCCCATGGCCAAGACGCCGCCTAGCTGGCTGGGCACCGCCCTCAAGATGGCGTAAAACGGCGTAAAGTACCAGACGGGGGCGATATGCTCCGGGGTCTTCAACGGATCTGCCGGGACGAAATTGGCATGTTCAATGAAGTAACCATTCATCTCCGGCCAGAAAAATACCACCGCGGCAAACAGGATCAAAAACACAATGACCCCGACACTGTCCTTTACCGTGTAATAAGGATGGAAAGCAATACCATCCAGTGGAATGCCATTGGCATCTTTAAATTTCTTAATCTCCACACCATCCGGATTATTTGAACCGACTTCATGCAA
>Ga0326597_10012366_pt1 | contig 11254 bp, 8 predicted proteins | sample RVTome_12_FD_203789 | JGI IMG/M metagenome (GOLD analysis project Ga0326597, IMG submission 203789) | Soil microbial communities from uranium-contaminated site in the Upper Colorado River Basin, Wyoming, United States - RVT100D185 | ecosystem: Environmental > Terrestrial > Soil > Contaminated >... | reverse complement strand
TGGCCAGCTACGAGCAAATTCAAACCGAGCTGTCCACGCTCCCCGGTGTCGACATCGTTGGAATCGGCTCGGTTATCCCCTTGCGGACGGCCGGATTCATGCTCGAGATGAAGTCCGAGGACCGGCCGACTCCGCCGGGCGACCCGATCCCGCAGTCTGAGTATCGCATGGCGGATCCCGGGTACTTCCGTGCCGCGGGGATTCCCTTGCTCAAAGGGCGCGAGTTCACGACAACCGATGTCGCGGACGGCGCACAGGTCGTCATTCTCAATCAGGTGCTGGCCGACCGGCTCTTCGCCAATACGGATCCGATTGGCCGGCGAGTCGCATGGACCGGCGACGTGCTCCGATTCATTGGGTTGTCCGGGGAGTGGCGCACGGTGGTCGGTGTGGTCGGGAATACCAAGGACGGTGGACTCGATGCGGACCCCATCCCAGCCACGTTCACTCCCATGAGACAGGGCTTCTTCCCGAACGGGGGCATCGTGATCCGTTCGACCGTCGACCCCAACGGCATCGCTCTCGCGGCCCGGGAGATCGTGCGGTCCATCTCGCCCGAGGCACCGATCGAAAACCTCATGTCCTTGAACGACATTCGGGATGAAAGTGTCGGCCCCCGTCGGCTCAACGCCATTCTGGTCGGCGCGTTCGGCCTGCTCGCCCTGCTCCTTGCCGCGATAGGAATCGCAGCCGTACTCGCCTTCTCAGTGACGTCCCGCACCAATGAAATCGGGATGCGGATGAGTCTCGGCGCGCACCCGGGGCAAGTGCAGCGGATGATCCTGCGTCAGGGAGGCACCCTCGTGGCGGTGGGGCTGGTCCTGGGTGTGGTCGGGTCGGTGCTGCTCGCGCGGTTCATTGAGGGTCTGCTCTTTGGCGTACCGCCTTACGACCCGCTCACCCTCGTTGCAGTGGTAGCGGTCATGGGAACCATTGGAGTGGCGGCCTGCTGGCTGCCGGCCGCGAGAGCCTCGAGGATCGATCCCTCGGAGGCACTCAGAGCGCAATAGATGGAACGGGAAGTAACCACAACGTACTTGGAGATGACCGGCAGGGAGGAGTTGCGTCCCGCCAAGTCTTCCGAGGTTGCCCTGGAGATCATCCAGGCGACGATCCCCTGCCCCGAGTTGAGTCGGTTCCTCTATGCTGCCGTGGGATGGAAGTGGTTCTGGCATAGCCGGCTCTCTTGGGATTACGCGCAGTGGTTTGAGCACCTCTCCCGACCCGAGGTCGAAACCTGGGTCGGATACGTCGACGGCACGCCCGTCGGCTATTTCGAACTCGAGGGACAGGAAGCCGAGGTGGAAGTCGCCTACTTCGGCCTGCTGCCGGCATTCGTGGGAAAGCGACTCGGCGGGGTGATGCTCACGGCCGCGCTGAAACGAGCTTGGGAGTTGAACCCATCCAGGGTGTGGGTCCATACCTGCGATCTCGACCATCGCTCGGCGTCCAAGAATTACGAAGCGCGGGGGTTCCAGGTCTACCGGACCGAAACGAAGGTGGAGACCCTTCCCGATGAGGCACTCGAGCCCTGGCCCGGAGCCAGGTGGAGGCCGACGCGTTCACAACGGTCCCCATGAATCGGGCACGGTGATCAACACTTTGACTACGACCTCCTTGTTATGGATGCGCACTATGAGACGAGTCGCATACACAGTTCTTGGTACGGCTTTCACGTTCGTCATGACGTCCTCGTTGGCGAACGCGCAGCGGGTCACTCCTCCATCCACTCCAACAGTGGATACCGCCCACTACGCTGGGATGAAGTGGCGCATGGTAGGCCCTCACCGTGGAGGGCGGTCAACCACGGTGGCCGGCCATCCATCGGACACCCACACCTTCTTCCAGGGCACCACGGGTGGCGGCATTTGGAAGACCGATGACGCGGCAAACTCCTGGTCGCCGATCACCGACGGCCAGCTCGACGTCGGCCCGGTCGGAGCGATTGCCGTGGCGCCCTCAGACCCCAATGTGATCTATGCAGGCACCGGATCGGCGTGCATTCGCGGCAATGTCTCCACAGGGCGCGGCGTCTGGAAATCCACCGACGGTGGGAAGTCATGGACCATGATCGGCCTCCCGGGTTCTGGAGCTGTCGGCAAGATTCTCGTCCACCCTGACAACCCCGACCTGGTTTACCTCGCCGCGCTCGGTAGCCCTTTCGGAAAGAATGACGAGCGAGGAGTGTATCGCTCCTCCGATGGCGGTAAGACCTGGGACAAGAGTCTCTACCTGAACGACAGCACCGGCTCGGTGTCTCTTGCGATGAACCCCAAGAACCCTCGTGAGATCTACGCCGGGATGTGGCGCGCCGAGCGGAAGCCCTGGATGCTGATCTCTGGAAGTGCCGACGGAGGCGTGTACAAGACCACCGACGGAGGCGACAGCTGGAAGAAACTCGAAGGCGGACTCCCATCCGGGCTGACCGGGAAGATCGGGATCGACGTATCTCCCGCTAATCCGGAGCGGGTCTGGGCAATCGTCGAAGCCGAACCCGATGGCGGCGTCTATCGTTCCGACGATGCAGGGAAGACCTGGACCCGGGTCAACTCTGAGAACAAGCTCCGCCAGCGCGCATGGTACTACAGTCACCTCACCGCAGACCCGAAGGATCCCAACACGGTGTACGCCTTGAACACCTCGCTCTTCCGGTCAGTTGATGCGGGAGTGACGTTCACCGAAGTTCAGGTGCCGCATGGAGACACGCACGACCTCTGGATCGACCCCGACGACACCGACATCATGGCACTGTCCGACGACGGCGGCGTGGTCGTCACACTCAACGGTGGAGCGAGTTGGAGTTCACTCTACAACCAGCCCACCGCCGAGTTCTATGAGGTCGAGGTGGACAACCAGCACCCCTATCGGATCTATGGGTCACAGCAGGACAATGTCGCGGTTAGCGTGCCCAGTAACTATCAAGGTCACGTGCTGCGGCCACAGCAGACGGTGTTGTTCGCTGCCGGCTGCGAGACCGGACCAACGGCCCTCCACCCAGATTATCCGAACATTCTCTGGGGCGGGTGTTACGGTGGCTCCATCAGCCGAATGGAGGTCGACAAGGACACTCGACAGATGGTCCGCCTCTATCCAGAAGACCAGGGAGTGGCACCAAGCGAACTGAAGTACCGCTTCCAATGGGTGGCACCGATCGTCGTGAGCCGTCACGATCCGAACACGGTCTATCATGCGAGTCAAATGCTGCATCGGACGCGTGACGGTGGGATGACCTGGACGACGATCAGCCCTGACCTGACGACCAACGACACCACGCTGCAGCGCTATCCCGGCGGCCCCATCAATGCCGACCACACCGGGGTCGAGGTATACACCACGATCTTCGCGCTCGCCGAGGGGCTGCGGGACGCGGACGAACTGTGGGTAGGTAGCGATGACGGGCGCGTGCACATCACTCGGGATGGCGGCACCACCTGGACCGACATCACACCAAGTGGGATGCCGCGGCTCGGTACCGTCAACCGGATCGAACTCTCGACGCATGCCCCGGGTCGCGCCCTGATTGCGGTCCAGAGATACCGGATGAACGACTGGACGCCGTACGTGTTCCGTACCGACGATTGGGGAAAGACCTGGATCAGGATTACGGACGGGAGAAACGGTATTCCCGCGAATCACATCGTGCGGGTAGTGCGCGAGGACCCCGCGAGAAAGGGCCTCCTCTACGCCGGGACGGAGTTCGGGGCGTTCGTATCGTTCAACGACGGCGGACAGTGGCAGCAGCTGCAGATGAACCTGCCTGCGACACCCATCACCGACATGAAGGTGCATCGAGGGGATCTGGTGATCTCGACCCAGGGTCGGTCCTTCTGGGTGCTCGACGACCTCACCCCGATCAGGGAATTGGCAACGGTTCGGCCAACAGGAGCGACGCTCTTTGCCCCGCGGGACGTCTCGCGAGGTTTTCAGGGCCTTCCCTTTGGGTTCGAGATGGACCACTCGCTTCCCGAGACTCTCCCCTTCGGGGCACTCGTACACTATCTGCTGACGGAGAGAGCCCAGGAGGTCACAGTCGAGATCCGGGATGGTACCGGAGCCGTGGTGCGTAGCTTCTCCAGCGACTCCGCGCGAGCCGATTCGCTTCGAACCCAAAGGCTCGAGACCATCCCAGGATTGCACCGGGTCGTCTGGAACCTCACGTCGCCTGGTCCAGTGCCGCCCAAGGGAGTGCCGGGCGGTGGTCCCGGACCGAAGGCTGTGCCAGGATCGTACAGCGCGTTCCTCAGTGTCGACGGCAAGACGAGCTCGAGGCCCTTCCGGGTGACCGGAGACCCCAACGTCGCTTCAACCACCCAGGCCGACTATGAGGAGCAGTACCGTGTGGCGCGGGCAGTGCGTGACACCCTCGAACAACTGTACCGCCAGGTCGAAAGGGTCCGCTCCGTCAAGGAACAGGTGATGGCCATCCTCCATCGGGCAGCGGAAGCCGGCAAGGCTGTGGGTGACGCCAAGACGCTCGGTGACAGCTTGACCGCTCGACTCAGCGCGCTCGAGGGGGAACTAATCCAGACGAAGATCCAAAGCGGACAGGACGGGCTGCGATTCCCGGCGAAGCTCGATGCCGAATATGGAACACTGCTCCAGTACGTGGCTGGCAATGGTGGCTACGGGGGTGGGAGTCCAGAGGGACGGCCGAGCCAGGGTGTGTTCGACCGACAGCGGGATCTGGATCCGGCGTGGAACACGATCCGCGCCCGGCTCGAGCGGGTGTGGACCCACGACCTGCCGGCGTTCAACCGAGCGGTGGTCGAACGGCAACTCGGAGGGGTCGTCGTCCGATAAGAGGGTCCTTTACCGTTTGGTGGCCCGGTCGATGAACTCCGCGATGTTGTTGCGCTGCGCGATACGTTCGGAATCCAGCAGGTACATCATGTGACCGGCCTTGTAGTACTTCAACGTGATGTTCTTCTGCAGGTCGGGATGAATCCCCAGGTGTGAGAAGGTGTATTCCGTGGGGAAGAACGGCGTGGCCATGTCGAAGTACCCGTTCTCCACCTGTACCAGCATCTTGGGGTTGGCAATCAGGGTGCGCGCCAGATCGTCCTGCACGTTGGGAGCTCCGCCGCGTCCTCCACCACCCCCGCCACGATTCCAGTTCCAACCTCCACCACGCCGAGAATTGAAGTACTCCTTGTCCTGCCCGAACTTGAGCACGGTGCGTGTGTACTGATTCACTGCCGCTGAAAAGGCAGCACCCACGGCGTTGTTGAAGGGATCGGTCTCTGCATTCTCCGACATCAAGTCGAAGGTGTACCCGGTGAAGCGCGCATCGATCCGCCCACTGGTGAGGCCCCGATCACGAAGCAACTCGACATTGAATTGCCCGAGACTCACCCGAAGGTCTGCCTGAACCAGGTACTCCTCACTCAACCCCGTGAAATACGACATGCGCTTGGCCACCACGGCCTTTTCGGCAGGGGTGAGCGTTGAACCCTTGAAGAGGGCCGTCGCATACTCGCCGGCCGCAAACTCTCTCGCCTCATCGAGGAACGGTTCGAGCACCTCGGGTTTCCCCTTCAAGGCGTTGTGGTACCACGCCACGGCGGCGTAGCTCGGTAGAAATCCGATGTACGCCCGATCGTCACCGGGACGCGGTGAGGTGGAGCCGATGTCCAGGATCGACGAAATCAGCACGATGCCATTCAGGTGGATGCCGTAGCGCGACTGCAGCACGTTCCCGACCACCGCCGAACGGAAGGTGCCATAACTCTCGCCCATCAAGAACTTCGGCGAATTCCACCGCTGGTTCCGCCGGAGATAGATCGAGATGAACTGCGCGAAGGCGTTCGCATCCTCATCCACACCATAGAAGTGCCGGTCCAGCCCCTTCCCCGTCACTCGGCTGAATCCTGTGCCCATCGCGTCGATGAAGACGATGTCGGTCTTGTCCAAGAGGGTTTCCGCGTTGTCCACCACCGAGTAGGGAGCGGGTGGTGTAAACTCCCCATTGATCGTCTCCACGCGCTTGGGACCGAACGACCCCATGTGGAGCCAGAGGGTGGAAGAACCGGGGCCGCCATTGTAGAAGAACGACACCGGACGCCGGCTGAGATCAGTGACGTCGCTGCGGGTGTAGGCCACGGAGTACATCAGACCGATTGGGTCGCCGGCATCATTGACGAGCATCGTAGTACCGGCGCTGGCCTTGTAGGGAATGGTGGCGCCGCCCACGCGTACCGAGCCTTCGGTGACCGACCACTCCTCTTTCGCCGCGGCCGTCGCCGCACTCGCGGGTCCCTCGGCCTGGGGTCGTTCCTGGGCTTGTAACTCCACACGCTGGGGGCCCTGTGCCGAGAAATCGACCGGCATCAGGACGAGCACAGCCAAACCGAGCATCCAAACGAACCGTTTCATCGCGAACTCCTCCGGCAGGATACGGGGCCTATCTGACATTGGGCTGGCGGATTCTACGCATGCCGGACCGGCATGGCAAAGGCTCGCGGGTGCTCTGCCACCCCTGTCGCTCCTGGGAGCTGAGCCTGAGTGATTGTGCGACCGCGTTCACAACCGTTGAGGAGTTGATACTTTTGGGGACCTAGGGCACGTGCTCAGCTAGGGTTTCGCCCCCGATGGGGAGCATCAATTCACGAGGATGGAGAGCGTGGGGTAGTCACGACGGATTTGGTTCGACCGCAAGTTTGTACTCGGAACGCCGATGAACGCCCAGCCCGATCTGGTCGAGCGTCTTCGCGGCACGCCGTTGCGTCTCGAAGAAAGGGTTGCCGGCCTCCCGCTCGAGCAGGTGCGACGCCGATCCGGAGGCTCCTGGTCGATTGCGGACCACGCCGGCCATCTCAGCGATCTCGAGAGCCTCTGGTCGGGACGGATCGAGGATTTCCTGGGCGGTGTGCGCACACTTCGGCCGGCCGATTTGGAAAACAGGGCAACGTGGGCCGCCAACCACAACGCTCGTTCGCTCGAGGACATTGTCTCGGAATTCCGACAGCTGCAACGCGACTTCGTAGCGCAACTCGAGCCGTTGAGCGACGCCCAGTTGCAGCTCACGGCGCACCACCCGCGACTCGAGCAACCGATGACGGTCGTCGATCTTTGCTTTTTCGTCGCCGAACACGACGATCACCATCTGGCGGCGATTACGTCCCTGAGGGGCGGTAGCGCGCTGCTGGGAACGTCCTCCGCGGAGATTGGCCCACCGACTCGCCGATGCTGCGTGCCTTGGGTGTGATCTGGCCGCCGTCACCACCCAGCCTGGCTCGACGTCACAACGGAACGTGCAGCGAAACGGCTTCGATCTCCTGTACGCCCGCGCGATTTTGGGACGCAACGGCTCACCCGTTGGGAGTGTCTAATGGGAGCAACCCTAGCCATGGATCACCTATGCGCCACCGCAAGAGTTTCGCACTGCTCGCTGTCCTGATCGCGGTCAGCCCACCCTCGCTGCACTCCCAGACACCCAGGAGCGTCCCGTTGCATCGGGCGCTTCTGAACCCATCTTCGCTCGACTCCCTACTTCGGCCCGTGATAATCGACAAAATGGCCGACCGTTATGTCGCCGGGTCGGCAATCGTCGTCGTGAGCGGGGATCGGATCATCTATCAGGGAGGGTTTGGTCGGCGCGAGGTGTTTCAGGAGGTTCCCGTCGAGGTCGATCGCACGATCTGGCGCATCGGGTCGGTCACCAAGATCCTCACCGGCCTTGCGGTGATGCAGCTGGTGAACCGTGGTCGCCTCCAACTCGATGCCGACGTCAACCAGTATCCGGGCCCCGTGAAGCTACCGGGAACTTTCCCGGAGCCAATCCAGGTGCGCCATCTCCTGACCCATACCGCAGGGTTCGATCAGCTTGGGGCCAACCGCCATGCAAGGAACGAAGGTGCCGTTCGTCCGCTCGGGAAGTGGCTCGCCGACAATCTCGTGCGACTCCATCCGCCAGGCCAACTTGCCGTGTATGACACCTACGGCATTACCCTGGCCGGTTACCTGGTCGAGCAGGTCAGTGGATTGTCATATGAGGACTACCTCAAACGATACATTTTCGAGCCGCTGAACATGCGGCGCAGTGGTATTGCGGTACCGCCCGCACTCCGTGCCGACGTTGCGGTGGGGTATGAGTTTGCCGGGCACTGGCAAGCCGTGCCCTGGGAGTTCATGAATACCGCACCCGCGTCCACCGTCAATGCGACGGTAACCGACATGGGGAACCTGCTCGTCATGTTGCTCAACGGCGGACGGTTCGAGGACCGTCAGGTGTTGAGCGAGGCCGCGGTTCGAGGGATGCTGATGCGACAGTCCAGCAACGACCCCGAACAACCGGGTTATGGCCTCACATTCTGGGAGGATTGGTCGTTCGGGATCCCGGCCTTCTCCCACGGCGGATCGATGACTGGGTTCGGCTCGTTCCTCTATCTCGTGCCAGAGCATCAAATCGGGGTATTCATTGCCTACAACCAGGAGTCGGCGACCCTGGCCAACGCCGCAGTCTCAACTTTGGTGAAAGCGCTGTTTCCCGAATCGGCACAATCCCCCAAGTTCCGGGCGGGATATGACGGAGACGCCGACCTGGCCCGGTTTGCCGGGACCTACGCCAACGCCATCCACAATCACCAGGACCCTGCTCGAGGATGGCGTCGCAGGCCGTTCGAGGTGGAAGTGAGTGATTCAGGGGAGGTAGTGTTCGAGCGAGTGGCGGCCAGGCGTGTCGGACCGCTGGCCTTCCAGCGCCCGGATGGGATCCTCGTCACTTTTCGAGAGGACGCCCAGCACCGGATCACACACATGTTCGTGGGCCAGACAGTGTTCGAGAGGATTCGACAGTAGCGAGGAAGCCATGGGTGGGCGAATGCGGGCTGTCTTCTGGGTATCAGTGCCTCTCTGGCTCGCCGGCTGTGGGTTGACCGGACCCTGCGATCACACCCGTGGTGTGGTGCTCTACGCCACCATCGATGCCAGCGACGTACGGTTGGTCAGTCAGACCGATCCCCTCTCCATGGTGACGTTTTGGGAGCACCAACGAAATGGGTTTCGGCGTGATGCGAGTTGGTCGATCCTCTCGCTTCGGTTGCGAGGCACCGCTACACAGGTGCATCTGCACGAAGGCTCGGCGTCATCGGGTGGCGGCGCGTTGCTCTACACCTACCCGATCGAGAACGGGCGTAAGGACATTCAGTCACGCGGTCTACCTGGAGTCTTGCTTGACCAGGTCACCTCAGGATCGGTGGTAGCATACGGCGATGGTCCGCCGGGACCCTGGTACACCGGGACCATTCCAATCGAGGAACTCATGCGGAAGCTCTACCTGGGACCGACCTACTTGGAGATACATACGGACTCTGTTCCCGCAGGGGAGTTCCGCGCCCAGCTCGGCACTCCTCTGTTTTTCCAACCGCTCGACGACCCCTCGAAATGGCAACCAGTCTACTGCGACTGAGCGTATATATCGGCCCGACTCGCGCTGATCGGGTATGGCAGGGCGAGCCGTCTAGTTAATCGTGGGGGATGCCGAGTTGCTTCCCCGTTCGCCGAGCCAATAGCTTATGTCTATGCCTCTCACAGCCCCGCGCTACACCCTGCAAGACCTCGAGTCCTTCCCCGACGACGGGTACGTCTACGAGTTGCTCGACGGGATCCTGCTGGTGACGCCCGCGCCAGCGCCGCTACATGACGTCATATCAGTACGCCTCACCCTGCGGCTGGCGGCATACCTCGAAGGCTCCGGCGCGACCGTTCATGGACATGGTTCAGTGGAAGTGGAACCCGCCACCCACCTCGAACCGGACCTCCTCGTAGTTGCACCCGGAGAGCCGGCGGGCGGTGTCGGCCCACGAACCAAGTGGACGGAGTACCGTCGGTGGTGGCTCGCCGTGGAGATCTCCGGACGTGGATCTCGGATCTACGACCGCGACCACAAGACACCCGCATACCTCGCCATTGGGGTCGAGGAGGTTTGGAGAATCGATCTGGAGGAGCGGTGCGCTTACCTGACTCGACGTGATGGGCCGAAGGTAGACCGGCGCACCGACACCCTGACCTGGCACGCACCAGGACTCGCAGAACCACTCACGATCTCTATCACTTCGCTATTTGAGGGCACACGCGCTGGTTTATGGTGATTTGGGGACAATCCCGGCGGGCCTTCACTCGCATCGCCGCCATTCCCCATCCAGGCCACCTTCCACTTCTTGCTCGCTACTTCGAAGATCCTCATCGAGCTGAGTTCGTAACTGCGACCGAGGCTTGCCAGGTATGGGAAACATCCACCCTACGAGCGGCGGCGTGTGCGGTTTCGTGAATCCGATTCGGTCCGCGTCGCACGGCCCGGGTACGCGGCTGAGAGCCGACTGGCGAATCATGTGCAATGCCGAGTTGCCTCCCCTATCGGTGCAACGGGAACCCGCCACTCATCTGGAGCCGGACATCCTCGTAGTCCCGGAGAGCTCACGGCCAGACCGTATCACCCCTGAGACGAAGTGGACTGAGTATGGGCACGCATGGCTGGTGGTCGAGGTGTCAGGAAAAGGTTCTCGGGTGTACGACCGGGACTACAAGGTACGGGCCTACCTCGCCTTGGGTGTCCTGGAGATGTGGCGCATCGATCTCCAGGAACGCTGCGCATACGTGGCACGCAAAGAACAGCCTGTGTTGCGTCGGCCAGACTACCTGACCTGGCACCCCCCGGGAATGCAAGAGCCCCTCACTCTCTCAATCGCTTCCCTGTTCGAAGGAACCGACTCTTGATCTGAGCCCAGGGTCACGTCATGGACGGATCATCTGCTCGAGCTGCGCCGTCTTCCGAGGGAGGGCACCACTCAGCACTCGCACGCCAGAAGCCGTCACAACAACATTGTCCTCGATGAACGCTGCAATCCCGGTATCGTGGTTGTAGTACCACGGTTCTACGGTGAAGACCATTCCCTGTGCCAATGGCGCGTCCAGGTCCGCCGGGTCGCCGACGTTGAGACCAATGTGGTGTCCAAAGAAGCTGCCGGTCTGCATGTATTTTCGTTCAGCCGCCGGGATCGCCGCGTGGGCCACACGCTGCACGTCACTCAGCGTCACGCCCGGTCGGATCGCCGCGAGGATCGCATCGGAGACCGCCGTCACCAGTTCCACTGCTCTGCGCTGTCCCGCTGAGAACCGACCGCTCACCGGGAAGGTGCGTCCAATGTCGCTGACGTAGGAATCAACCTCACATCCGACATCGAAGATCACGATATCGCCCGCGGCAAGCGCTCTGTCTCGGCGTTCGGCGTGGCTGGCCAGCACTCGCCACGGCCAG
>Ga0326597_10012365_pt1 | contig 11254 bp, 11 predicted proteins | sample RVTome_12_FD_203789 | JGI IMG/M metagenome (GOLD analysis project Ga0326597, IMG submission 203789) | Soil microbial communities from uranium-contaminated site in the Upper Colorado River Basin, Wyoming, United States - RVT100D185 | ecosystem: Environmental > Terrestrial > Soil > Contaminated >... | reverse complement strand
CTTGATGCTCCCCTTGTGCAGTAGTACACTGGCCACAGCGTGCCGGTCTGGTCGTGCTGGCGGAAAGGTAACCAAGATGGAGATCACAATCGAGTACTGCGCGGTTTGACACTACACCGATCGAGCCGTCGGTCTGATGGCGGAGCTCCTCAAGGCATTCGAATACGACATCAAGAGCATCGGCTTGATTCCATCTGATGGTGGCGCTTTCGAGGTCACTCTCGATGGGAAGCTGATCTACTCCAAGTTGAAGACGAGACGGCATGCCAACCCCGGCGAGATCGCCGGACTGATTGGCGGGAAGGCGTAGCCGCTCGGCCGGTCGAGGCCTCAAGATGCGGGTTGTGCTGCAGCGAGTCAGGTGGGGGAAAGTGCGGGTGGGGCAAGAAACGCTGGCTGAGATCGACCGGGGGTTCGTCATCCTCGTCGGGGTCGGCCATGACGACACACCGGCAGAAGCCGAATGGCTGGCCGAGAAATGCGCCGGACTGCGAGTCTTTGAGGACGAAGAAGGGAAGACCAACCTTTCGGTCATCGATGTCGGGGGGAAGGCGATTGTCGTCTCGCAGTTCACGCTCTACGCCGACACCCGCAAGGGTCGGCGGCCGAGCTTCATTCGGGCCGCCCCGCCGGAGGCAGCCGAGCCTCTTGTAGCGCATTTCGCCAAGCGCCTCGGCTCACATGGCGTTCCAACTCAAACCGGGCGTTTCGGCGCCCACATGCAGATTGAAATCGACAACGACGGTCCGTTCACCCTCGTGCTCGAGCGCGACCCCGGCACACCGGACGTCTGAGCTGACGGGAAAAGACCGGACCGGCATCCCTCTCGTCCGTCGCGGCATGCTTCACACGTCACTCGCCCGATCCAAGGATTCGAACCTCTCACTCTTCGGCGAGCACCGCTTCCGGTTCTGTCCACAAGACACTGTCAAGCTGGACTGCGGAAGCGCCGGCCGCAAGCATCGCGTTCAAATCTCTGCGGCGGTAGACACCCCCGGCCGCCATGACTGGAGCGTCGACACCGTCAGCCCGAATCCTGGCAATCGTTTCAAGCGCCATAGGGAAGACGGCCGGACCGTAGAGACGGCCCGTGATCGACATCCCACCCGGGCCGGGGATCACCGCGCGCGGAGGGGCGAAGCTGATCCCGGCCGCGCCCGCATCCAGCGCGGCCCGTGCGTCGATGGCTCTCGCACCAAACGGAAGCCGGGCCAGGACCGGAAGCTCGCGTGAGGCGGCTGCGCCGATGAGATGCGCGGCGCCCGTCGGATCGTCGTCCCGCACTCCGACTTCTACCCCGGCCACCTCCTCGACTGTCTCGAGCATCTCCAGCATTCGCACTAATTCGCGCGCATCGTCCGAGATCAAGTGAAGGATCACCGGGCAGGCCATCGCCCGCCAGCGCTCACGGTTTCGGCGGACGACGCTCGGGAGGCCCGGGTTGGGCAGGCCGGTGTGCAGCACAAACCCGCCCGGTGAGTAGACGAATCGAGGCCCGGACGCCGGCATGCGTCTGTGCAGGCTGATCGGGTTCGTGATGAATGCTCCGAGACTTGCGAAATCAATCAAGGGAGCGGCCTCGGTCGAGAACCCAAGGGTCCCGCTGGCGTTGGTCCAAGGAAGGTCGAGCACAAAGTCGCGCTTGCCGCTGGTGAACGAGACCGACCTCCAGGGTGGGCTGGGCCGTGGGCCGTCCTCGTCAGGCGCTTGGCGATTCACCACGCCAAGTCTTCCACTGGAAAGACCGGACCGTCCAGGCAGGCGAGCTTCCAGCCGCGCCGAGCTCGAACCGCGCAGGCCATGCACCCGCCGATCCCGCATGGCATCGGGCCCACGATGAGGGCCTGGGCGCGCACACCGATGTGTAGATCACTCCTCAGCGGAAGCAGCCTCCGCAGCTCGGGAAGGCCGGCCGGCGTCGCGTTGACCGCCACGAAGTCGGCCCAATCCAGCGAAGCCGGTAAGTCTGTGGCGACCTCAACATCCGGGGGAAGGTCAGATGGGATGGCGCTCGCCCAAAGCGATATGGCGGCGCCCCGGGCATTGGCGAGCCGGATCAGGGGCAGAAGCGGTTCGGCCTCGGTGTCAACGCTCAGGAGCAGCCAGCGGCGCGTAGCTGGCGGCGGCTTGAAGCCCGGTCCGATGGGGCCCAGGAGATCCAGCTCATCGCCAGGCCGCCAGATGCGATCAGGAGGGGCGATGCAGAGAAACCCATGGGGTGTCAACTCAAACGGATAGAGTACCGTACGCGTGGATTCGCTCTTGCCGGGCTGCAGTGCAAGGAACGGCTGGCCCGGGCGTGGGACATCTCGAGCCGGTGTCGCCACTCTCAGCCCCGACTGTCCACTAGGATACAACCCGATCGATTCAACCTGCGCGAGGAAACGTCGCATTGGCGGATGCTAGCATGGGCGCGTTGGCAGGGCAATGTCAGGCCATTGGGGGAAGCGTGAAGCCGCGCATGCTATAATCGTGCTCGAGTTGAGAACCCAGCATTCGATTGTTACCTTTCCAAGGAGGAAAATGTGAACATCGCAGTTGTACTGCGCGGCCTGGCGTCGTTTTCGTGGGTCGCCGCACTCGTCATCATCGGTTTGGCGGTGGTTCGTGCGACCCGTGGCCAGGGATTCAAGGCTGCCGGTGGATTGATCGGGGCGGCGATCGCGGCGGCCTTGGTTCTAACCTCGGCCGGGGCGGGGATGGTCTTCATCCAGCCTGAGGAAAGAGGCATCGTGATCTCGGCCGTCGCTCCCAAGGGGTACCGCGAAGCGGTCTTGCTGCCAGGCCTGCACTGGATCATCCCCTTCGCCGAGTCGACGATCATCTACCCCATATCCAGTCAAACCTACACGATGTCGATTGCCTCGGAGGAGGGAGCGGTTCGCGGAGACGACTCCGTCTCTGCCCGAACGGCCGATGGCCAGGAAGTGCTGATCGACGCCTCAGTGATCTTCGCCATCAACCCAAACAAGGTCATCGACGTTCACATCGCCTGGCAGAATCGCTACGCCTCGGATCTGGTCCGGCCCCTGGCGCGCGGGATCATCCGGGATGAGGCGGCGCAATATGCTGTACAGGAGATTGTTACGTCGAAGCGCCTGGAGTTGATCCAGGGCATCGAGGATCGTCTGTCGAAGCGATTAGAAGTCAACGGCATTACGATGAGCGAATTCGTACTGCGGAATATCACCTTCACGCCCGAGTACGCAGCTTCGGTCGAGCAGAAGCAGATTGCCGAGCAGCAGGCGGAACAGGCCAGGCTGACGGTCGAGCAAAGGCACCAGGAAGCAGAACAGGCCCGCCAGGTCGCTCAAGGCCAGGCGGATGCGGCGGTCATCGCCGCCAAGGGCCGGGCCGAGGCTCGAGTGCTCGAGGCGCAGGCCGAGGCGAAGGCGCTGGAGCTGATCGCTGACGCCTTGCGCGACAACCCCGAAGTGCTGACCTTCGAGTACATCGACAAGCTGGCGCCTGGGATCCAGGTGATGCTTGTTCCCAGCAATTCGCCGTATCTGCTCCCTCTTCCGTCGCTCGAACCGGCCGGATCCGCTCCAACGCCGACTCCGAGCCAGTAGTGGCGCCCAGGCCTTGAACTCAAGGCTCCCGGAACCTCCCAGGTTCCGGGAGCCTTTGCGCGTCCTGGGGATGCACCTCGCTGGGCATTCACTTCTCGACCGATCTTGTCCGAATTCAGCAAGCAGGCTTATACTTAACCCGCCCCAGGCTTCAAGCGGAATCCGCGGGAGTTGGTGTGATCACACAAGACCGCAAGATACGCAGTACGTGTCCTTATTGCGGGGTCGGATGCCAGATCGACCTGCACATCAAGGACGAGGTCATCTATCGGGTGAGCGCGCCGTTTGAGGCTGCGCCCAACTACGGGATGCTCTGCGTGAAAGGCCGCTTTGGCACGGACTACACGACGCACCCGGCCAGGCTGCGCTCTCCATTGATCCGGGTCAACACCCATGAACCGCGCTCGGCGAAAGCAGTTTGGCGAGAGGCGAGTTGGGACGAGGCCCTGGACCTGGTCGCCGAGAAGCTGGCGGGAGTCGTCCAGGCTTACGGCGGGGACAGCATCGCCACCTTTGCCTGCGCCAAGGCCACCAACGAAGAGAACTATCTTCTCCAGAAACTGACGCGAGCCGTACTCGGCACGAATAATGTCGACCATTGCTCGAGACTCTGCCATGCCGGCAGTGTGGCCGGTCTCCAGCTGGCCATCGGTTCGAGCGCCATGAGCAACTCGATCGCCGAGATGGAGCACCTCGAGACCTTCATCGTCACGGGATCGAACACGACCGAAACCCACCCCGTGATCAGCAACTTCCTGAAACGGGCCGTCCGCCAAAACGGAGCCAAACTGATCGTGATCGACCCGCGCAAGGTCGAGATGACCGAATTCGCCGCGTTGTGGCTGCGCCAAAAGCCGGGGACTGACGTGGCGGTGTGGCAGGCGATGGCTCAGGTTGTCGTGGAGGAGGGGCTGTACAACCGGGCGTTCGTCGAGGCGCGCACCGAAGGGTTCTCCGACTACGTCGAGTCGCTTGAGTCGTTCACACCGGAATGGGCGGAGAAGATCAGCGGTGTCCCGGCCGAGGACCTCCGGCAGGCAGCACGCATGTATGCAACGTCCAAGTCGGCCTCGGTCTACTGGGGGATGGGGATCAGCCAGAGCACGCATGGAACGGACAACACCCTGGCCATCACAAACCTGGCTCTGCTGTGCGGTCAGGTGGGAAGGCCGGGTACGGGCCTCAATCCCCTGCGAGGCCAGAACAACGTCCAGGGCTGCTCAGACAGCGGCGGGCTGCCGAACGTGTACACTGCCTATCAGCCGGTGGATGACGATCAGGTACGGGCCTCATTCGCCCTGGAGTGGGCCAGGCCCGAGCTCCCGGCGATGCCCGGTCTTACGGTCACCGAGCTCGTCGACGGCGCGCTCAGCGGGGCGATCAAGGCGTTCTACGTCATGGGCGAGGATCCGCTGACGAGTGAGCCGAACCTGGCCCACACCCGCCATGCACTGGAGGAACTTGAGTTTATCGTCTGCCAGGACATCTTCATGAATTCGACCCTGGAGATGGCGGATGTGATCTTGCCTTCATGTTCGTTCGCCGAGAAGGATGGGACGTTCACCAACTCCGATCGCCGTGTCCAACGCGTTCGCCAGGCGATCCAACCTGTCGGTGAAAGTCGCCCGGATTGGATCATCATTTCCGACCTGGCTCTTCGACTCGAAGAGCGGCTGAGTCTCGCGCCAAGCGCCGGGTGGGCATACAACCATCCGGAAGATGTGTGGGAGGAGATGCGCCGGGTAACCCCTGATTTCCGGGGGATCTCCTACGAACGGATCGACCGCGAGGGCGGCGTGCACTGGCCGTGCCCCGATGTCGATCACCCGGGGACGCCTTACTTGTTCGCCGATGACTTCCCGCGCGGGCGCGGCAAGTTCTGGAGCCTTGAATACGGAACGGAGAGCGAGCAGACAGATGAAGAGTATCCTTTCATCCTGTCTACCGGTCGAGTTCTGTACCATTGGCACGGTGGCACGATGAGCCGGAACTCGAAGTTGGACGAGATCTGGCCGGAGGCGACGGCCGAATTGCATCCTGATGATGCGGCCGAGATCGAGATCGAGACGGGGGATTGGCTCGAGGTCCGTTCGCGTCGCGGCGACATCCAGCTCAGGGCTCTCGTGACCGGACGATCGGCAAGAGGGATGGTTTTTATTCCCTTCCACTTCGTCGAGGCCGCGGCCAACGTCCTGACGCTTAACAAGATTGATCCGCGGGCGAAGATCCCCGACTTCAAGGTCTGTGCAGTCCGGCTGACCAAGACACAACCCCCGACCGGGCGTGATCCGGCGACGTCTCTGCCGCTGAACCGGCGTGGTGCGATCAAGGATCAGGCCGAGCTGATCCACTGACGCGCCGCGTTTCCCAATCCTCCGGCGCGATCAAACATTTCTGGAGTTCGCCCTCGGCCACTCCCTGTACGCTCAATGTTTCTCGACAACCAATTCATGATGTACGCTGGGCTGGGTCACCGGTCGGCCGAAGGTGTGTGCGTGCCATTGGTGGACCGATGACTCAGGCAGTGCGGGTCGAGGAATCGTGTCTCCACATTCGAGGACGCGACGGGCCTTCACTGCGGCGTTGTAGCCAAAGCACCCATCGGGAGGGATGTATGACGGATCAAGACGAGACGTCTATCGCCTTGTTGGGCATAGGGCTGATGGGGCGGGCAATGGCGGAAAAGCTGCTCGCAGCCCGCTACTCAGTGACGGCCTACAATCGGACGCGTGAGAAAGCTCTTGCATTGATCGAGCTTGGTGCGAAGGTCGTCGATCAGCCTGAGGAAGCGATCGAGTCAGGAGAGTGTATCCTGCTCATGCTGGCCGACGAACGTGCGATCCGGGAGACTCTCTTGTCGCCCCGGTCGAAGAGGCAGTTGCGGGGGAAGAGTGTGATCCAAATGGGTACGATAGGGCCGGGCGAAAGCCATCTGCTGCAGGCTGAAGTCTTCGCCAGCGGAGGCGGCTACCTCGAAGCGCCGGTCCTGGGAAGCATCGCCCAGATTCAAGCCGGCGAGCTCATTGTCATGGTCGGGGCAGAGCCGGAACAGTTCGACCGGTGGAAGGGCCTCCTGACGACTTTCGGGCCAGACCCGAAGCTGATCGGGCCTGTGGGGAGTGCCGCGGCGCTGAAACTGGCCCTCAATCAGCTCATCGGTTCCCTGACGACGGCATTTTCGCTGAGCCTGGCCATGGTGCTCAAAGAGGGGATCCCGGCTGACACCTTCATGCGAATCTTGAGGCGCAGCGCACTCTACGCACCGACGTTTGACAAGAAGCTGGGCCGAATGTTGGAGCGAGATTTTCGAGCCCCGAGTTTCCCGGGGCGCCTCATGCTAAAGGATATCAAACTGGTCGAGGAAGAGGCGCGCACATTGGGATTGCAGACATACGCGCTGGAGGGTATCCGACAGGCGCTGGAGCGGGCCGTCGAGATGGGGTTCGGCGACGACGACTATTCAGCCGTGTACAACGCGATCAACCCCGCGGCTTGAGTCCGGCAGAGGCCCGGCCTGTTTCCGATCGAATCGAACGCTGTCGCGACCGCCGGATCTTTGAACTGAGCGCCCAGAGCGGTTAAAGGTAGAGTGGATCCTGCCACCGAATAGTGGCGATCCTGGGCGGGATGAGGAATGTCTCGGCGAAGCCGCGCAAGTCTTTCCCTTGGCGCCGGTAGGCGTCGACGAGCTGGTCGGGTGCGAGGAGCACCCGGGCGAAGTAATTCTGGGAATCCCAGAAATCCTTCAAGGTGAACTCAGGGAGACCCAGGAGGCGGCCGTACTGGCAGCCGCACAATACGATCATCGTATGACGCGCCAGAGCGAAACGGTGCTCATCCAACGGCAGGTCGTAGGGGATGCGGATTCGGTTATCCTCATAGATCGGACGGACCGTGGCCAAATCCCAGCTGGTCGGGCCCGCATCAATGACCCCGAAGACATCGGCGTAAACCGCCGGCGGGTGGCGAAGCAGGGTTTCGATCCAAATCGGAGGAGTCGTCACGCCGAGATGGGAGACGAGGCCGATGGCCATGTTTCGAAGGAGCCAATGTCGCTCTTCTGGAGTAACCTGAGTCATAGACACCTTTGTTCCCCCTTGAGTGATGCGCCCATGGGTGTGACATGATTCTAAGCTCTAGGTCGACAGGCCAGCCTTACACCCGGCTTACAGCTTGAGCAGGCGGCAACTGGGGGGTTTATGGCGCTGTGGGGGAGAAAAGATGACCGGGGGACGGAAACTGGGCCGGGGACCGGGCACAAGGCTCATCCGGCGCTAGGGAACCAGGTAAGCCGGCCGGCCCGCGGTCGGTAACATAGGCACAGGCTATTTGTCCCAACCGGGGAGGCTGGCGCTGATGTTTCCGATATCGTAATAGCGTTCGGCGCAATTGTTGTACCAATACCCCGGGTCGGGCGACAGCTCGGCCACGGACGGAATGATGTGGTCGATCTGGACCACAGCGATGTCCGACTCGCCGCGGCCTCGGGCCTGGCGAATCGCGAGATCTCTGGCATCCCAGAACGAGGCCCACTTACGGTAGCGCGGGATCTCGGCCACGATGTCAGGAAGAGCCCGGATCGGGTAGACGCAGCTGAGCACAACCAAGAAGCCGGCGAGCAATGGCAACCAGGTCAAGCCTCTGATCCCGGCCGTCCCCAAGGCGACCCCCGCCCGTCCGATCTCGGCGCCCAGAGCTGCGGCGGCGATGACTGTTACGAACCGGGCCATCACCATGGCCCTGGCCACCGGATAGCTGGACTGAGCGTATGCGCTGGGTGCAACGGAGAACACGATCAGCAGGTATGCAACTGCGGGGACCAGACCGACAGCTAGCAGCAGTCGGCGAGCTGAGTGGGCGTATCGCAGGGGCGACCTAGAGAGCCTCAGCGCGGCGAGCCCGGCGGCGCACAAGACGATGGCCAGGTGCGGGAAGAAGGATCTGCGTACCGTGGCGTGGGCGAAGAGGTATGCGTTTTGAAACGACATCGCCGTCAATGCGGATAGCGACGGAGGATCAGGAAGTTGAAGCTGGGATTGACGCAAGCTATTGATCGGGGAGAGGATCAGCAGGGCCATGGCCACAAGAGACGCCGCCAATGCCACGACAAGAGCCAGACTACTGGCCGGCTCCGGCTCCGATCTGATTGAGCGGCGCAGCAGAAAGGCGATAAGCCACATCCCCAAATAGCCCACCTGAAGCGCGACGCCTGTTTCGGAGAAGCCCCCTCCCAGAAGCGCCACGGCAGCGATGGCGAGGAGAGCCGGGCCGGACGTCCGGCCCAGACGCATCGCTCTCACGATCATCCCAGCCAGGAAGGTGTTGGCGATGAGAGGCGCCAGGTAGGGCAGCATCCCTGAGCGCCAATACAGCACCTGGCTGAGATCCGGAGCCAGGTACAACGTGTAGAAGACAAGCAACACTCCCGCCAGCGCCAGCTCGAGGCGTCCCCCACCTGAGCCCTTCCGCCGTAGCAAGCCGCCCAGCGCGAAGATCGTTCCCCCGATCCACAAGATGATCGCCAGGGTGGGGAGAGCACCGGCGCTGCGCGGTCCGAGGAGACCACTCAGCCCTGACAGCAGGGTCAACGCGTAGCGATTGCCCGAGTAGTTGGTGACGGACAGGTACGAATCCCACTGGGCATGCCAGAACCCGCGCTGGAACAACTCCGCGGCGTAGCAGTAGTCATCACCGCTGTAGCGCATGAACGTCCCGGTGTACGCGTACCCCATAAGAGGCAGAGCGAGGGCGACGAGGACTGCCACCAAGAGAAATGGATAGGCTGATTGGAATAGAAAGTTCGAGCGTCTGTCGGCCACGCTTATCTTCGGACTGCGCCGCGGATGCGTAAGATCAAGGTCGGAGGGAGCCTGAATGGTGATGTGAGCTCGTCCTCTTGGATCGCTCAGGTCCGAGGCCGCGCGGTCTGGAAGATCACTACCTGGTCAACCGCGACAGGAACAGTTCCGCCCAGCGGACGATCGGTTCATTGAGTTGAAGGACAAAGAGGACGAATGCCAGGAGCATTAAGGTGCTGGCCAGGATCGCGTACAGAGGCAGTCGAAGATGAGGATTGCTTCTGGACATGTGCGAGGGATTGTATCACCGGAGGATGGTCGAACGGTCTAGCGCCAGGCGATCTTCCCGGGGGCGACGACGGTCAGGCGCGGTTGCCCCACTCGAGGACGACCGTTCGCAGACGGCGCGAGTTGTGCGTCCACTGGAACGAGAGCTTGACTCCCTGAACGTCGTAAATGTACGCGTCGGTTCCTTCTGGTGGAATGCGCGGGTTCACGTCGATCCCGATCGGCTCGCCCCATTCTGCCAGGTCGAGGTCTTTCTCGAAAACCCCCGGCTCTTCCGCAGGGGTCAGGATGAGCAAAGCCCTGTCGCCCGACTTGCTTACGCGGAGCTCTCCGCCGGGGAAGGGTCCATCGTGCAAATCGAATCTGAAGAAGGACCAACTCAGGTTCTCCTGCACGGGTATGAGCGTCGTGCCGAGGAGCTCTGCGTACTTCGCCGCCTCGGGCGTGCCGACGGCGGTGAGACTTGTCAGGAGTTGATGCATGGATCGGTCGCTCATGGGTTGGGCCTCGTGGGAGCGACGTGATTGTCCCAGAAGTCCGCGAAGGGTTTCCCGTAGAAGTCTCGGTAGTTCTCGTGTGTGGTGCCGGTGGTGTCGTTGCCGACGACGGTGCCCATCTGTCCGACCGCCTGATCGCGCGTCAGATTCCCGGCACGGTACTCCCCATGAATTCGTTGATACTCAGCTGCCTGGTTGCCGGACATCCTGATGTCCGGGCCGCCGCTGTCTAGAATCTCCTGGCGGGCTGCGGCCCGGTTGAATTGGCCGTTGCCTTCGTCGCGCAACGCCTCGTTCACATTGACGCGGATGTACTCGTCGCGGGTCATGGCGGCCGTGGGTGGATGGTATGGAGGCGTTCCATAGAGCGCGTGGGAGCCTTCGTGAGCGATGCTGCCCACCTGGTACTCGGCCGAATTGGCGGGGTCGATCAGCAGGGTGTGGGTCTGGCGGTTGGCGGACGAGCCACCGCCGGCCGGGCCCTGTTGGACTGTCCAGCCCTGACGTTCGAGGGCTTCGAGTTGAGCGGTGACCGTCGGCGATTGGGCGGCTACCTCCCGGGTCCTTTCGCTGAGCCCGGAGAGCATTCTCGACGCCGGACCCTGGGCCTGCGAGGCGACCCCGCCCGCCGCGGCACCTGCCGCCGCCCCGGCTCCGGCTGCGGCGCCCGCCGCACCGCCCGGACCGGGCGTACCGCCGAGGTCTTTCCCGTTGAGAAAGCGGGCGGCTTCCTCCTCGGCCTGTTTCATGATCTGACTGACCTGACCCGTCACCCGCTGCGCCGTCTCGAAGGCGGAGACCATGCGAGTGACGGCAGGCAGGACGTCCGAGTCCATCTCCTGGTAAAACTTTGTGGCGCCTTGGCCGATCCAGTCGCCGCCGCGTAGGATCTCATGCTGGCGCTTCAACGCCTGCAGCGTTTGGCGTGCGGCGGCCGCTTGCTGGCCGAAGGCCTTGCCGATCTGTGCCAGTGAGTCGTAATCGGCTCGTACCCGGGGGACGGCCATAGAAGGTTGCCTGTCGTCGATTGTAGGCGATCAAAGAGGGTGAAGCAGACCAAGCCGTATTCTAGCGCAAGATTGCAGCAAGGTCAATTCGG
>Ga0326597_10012364_pt1 | contig 11257 bp, 7 predicted proteins | sample RVTome_12_FD_203789 | JGI IMG/M metagenome (GOLD analysis project Ga0326597, IMG submission 203789) | Soil microbial communities from uranium-contaminated site in the Upper Colorado River Basin, Wyoming, United States - RVT100D185 | ecosystem: Environmental > Terrestrial > Soil > Contaminated >... | reverse complement strand
TGAGCGATCTGGAGTTCATCGTGACCCGCAGCGAGAAGGAGGCGCTGCTGCTCGAGAACAACCTGATCAAGAAGCTCCTGCCGCGCTACAACCTGCGCCTGCGGGACGACAAGACCTTCCTGAGTCTGCGCATCGGCATTCAGGACGAGTTCCCGCGGATCGTCCCGACCCGGCGCGTGCGGAAGGACGGCGCGCTGTACTTCGGGCCCTACGCCGATACCGGCGCAATTCGCAAGACGCTCCGGTTCCTGCGCTCCTTCGTGCCGCTGCGCGACTGCAAGGATTCGGAGTTCAAACAGCGCGACCGGCCTTGTCTGGAACATGAAATCGGCCGTTGCTCGGCGCCCTGTGTCGGCCTGATCGACCGCCGCGCCTATGCCCGGGACGTCTCCCGGGCGGTGGCGATCCTGCGGGGCAACACCCGCGACCTGGCGCGGAAGCTGCGGGCCGAGATGGAACAGGCCGCCGAGCAGCTGCACTTCGAGCGGGCGGCCGCGCTGCGGGATCACCTGCGCAACCTGGGAACCTCGGTCGAGGTCCAGGAGGTCGAATCGCGGTCGCTGTTCGACGTGGACGTGGTCGGTCTCTGGCGGGAGGCCGGACTGACCGAGGTGGTGGTCCTGTTCGCCCGCGAGGGGAAGCTGGTCAGAAGCACGGCCTTCACCCTGGAGACCGAGCTGCCCGAGGATGAGCTGCTCTCGGAATTCCTGCACCAGTTCTACGCCGGCGGGCGTCCGGTTCCGGAGGAGGTGTTGCTGCCGGCCGAGGCGTACGGCCGGCAGGCGCTGGAAGAGTGGCTCTCGGAACTGCGCGAATCGAAGGTCTTCGTACGCGTGCCGCGGCGCGGCGAAAAGGCCCGCCTGCTGGCCATGGCCCGCGACAACGCTCGCCTGACGCTGCGCGCGTCCACCGACCGGGGGCAGCGCACGGCGGCGCTGCTCGAGGAGGTCCGGGACTTCCTGGGGCTCGAGCGGGTCCCGCTCCGCATCGAGTGCTTCGACGTCTCGACGACCGGCGGCCGGGCCACGGTGGCATCCTGCGTGGCCTTCCAGAATGGCGAGCCGAAAAAGCGCGGATACCGGCATTATCGCATCCGGACGGCCGATCCACAGGATGAGTATGCCAGCATGGCGGAAGTGCTGACCCGGCGTTATCGCCGGGCGCTGGAGGAACGCACGCTGCCCGATCTGATCCTGGTGGACGGCGGCCGCGGCCAGTGGAACACCGCCCGCAGGATTCTCGATCAGCTCGGAATCTCCTCGGTCGACCTGGCCGCGCTGGCCAAGGGAACTCGCCGCGGCCGTGGTCTGACGCCACTGCCGGAGGAGCAGGAACGCGTCTTCACCAGCGCGGACGGCGAGCCCCGCCGGCTCGATCCCGGGGCGCCGGTGAGCATGCTGCTCCAGCGCGTGCGGGACGAGGCCCACCGGTTCGCCATCCAGTTCCACCGCAAGCGGCGCGGGAAGGTGAGCCTGGCTTCCGAACTGGACGCCATCCCGCTCGTCGGCCAAAAGCGCAAGCGCATCCTGCTCGAACGATTCGGAGATCTGGAGGGCATCCGCCGGGCGACCGAGCAGGAACTCGCCGCGGTCAGCGGCATCGGCCACCGCGCGGCCCGCGAGATCGCGCGCTACTTCGGCCGGGCCGGCGCCTGACGCGCCGGCCGGGGTTCGGACTTAGCGGGCGGGATTCAGGATCTCGGGTGGAACTGCTGATGCGCCTCGCGCATGCGGCGGCGATCCACGTGGGTGTAGATCTCGGTGGTGGCCACGCTGGCGTGTCCGAGCAATTCCTGGACGTCGCGCAGATCGGCGCCGTTCTCGAGCATGTGGGTGGCGAAGGAGTGGCGCAACGTGTGCGGCGTGACTCCCCGCAGCGGCAGGCCGGCCAAGGTGGCGCATTCCTTGACGATCCGCCAGACGCGCGTCCGGTCGAGCGGGCGTCCGGTCCGGCTCAGGAACACCGAGGGGGTGCGCAGCGAGGCCCGCGCCAGTGCCGGGCGGCCCTGCTCCAGATACGCTTTCAGGGCCAGAATGCCGGCGCGGCCGATGGGCACGATTCGTTCGCGGGAGCCCTTGCCCAGGCAGCGGACGTAGCCGCCTTCGAAATGGAGCCGGTCCAGGGTCAGACCGCACAGTTCGGAGACCCGGCAGCCGGTCGCGTAGAGCACCTCGAGCAACGCCCGATCCCGGAGCGCGGCCGGGCTCGTCCCTTCCCGGGCGGCGAGCAATCGGTTGACCGAGTCCGGATTCAACACCTTGGGAAGGCGGTTCCACTGTCTGGGGGTGGTGCGGAGCGGCCGGACATCTCGTTCGATCTGACCAGTTTCCAACAGGTAACGGTAAAAGGAGCGGATCGCCGCAAGCCTCCGGACCAGCAAGGCTTCGGCCGCGCCGTTCTTCTGTTCGTGGATCAGGAAACCCAGGATCGGTTCACCGCTCTGGATCCGGAGCGACGGCCTGTGGGTCGCTCTCAGGTACCCCTCGAACTTCTTCAGATCGCCGTCGTAAGCCTTTATCGTTGAAGCGGCTAGACCGATTTCCGCGCTCAAGTAGGTCAGAAACTCGCCGAGAAGATCGGTCCTTCGACGAGTCATGGCGAGAGTTCCTTGAACTTGGGGGAAGGCAACCTATAGTGCGCCACCATCTTAGGAGGGGGTTGGAAAGACCTCGAAGTAGAACCATGGCGAAAAAGAAGGCCAAGAAGAAGGTCACCAAGCGTCGCGCCTCCGCAAGTCGCGGAGGGCGGAAGGTGAAGTCCAAGGCCGGTGCGAAACGAGCGTCCCGCAAGCCGGCTGCGCCGGCACGCAAGGTCGCCAAGAAGAAGGCCACCAAGAAGCGGGTCGTGAAGAAGGCCGTGAAGAGAAAGGTCACTCAGCGAAAGCTAGCCAAGAAGAAGGTGTCCAAGAAGAAGGTGTCCAAGAAGAAGGTGGCCCGGAAGAAGGTGACCGCGAAGAAGGTCACCCGGAAGAAGGCGGTGAAGAAGGCGAGTCCGAAAAGAGTGACGAAGAAGACCGCCAGACCGAAGGCGGCCCAGAGGACGGCTCGCAAGGTCAGCCGGACCACCGCGGTTCCGAAGACCGCCGCCTCGCGAGCCGTCCGAAGACCTCCCGCCCGAGCTTCTCATCGCAAGTCGCAGCCCGTCGGGTCGAGCAAGGCCCTCAAGAAAAGCGAGGCGGCCCGGTTCCGGGAGATGCTGTTGATCAAGCGGGAGTCGCTCGTCGGCGACCTCAAGAGCCTCGAATCCCAGGCCTTCAAGACCAGCGGCCAGGATGCGTCCGCCAACCACATGGCCGACTTCGGCTCCGACAACTATGAGCAGGAATTCACCTTCGGCTTGATCGAGAACGACGAGGAAGCGGTTCGCCAGATCAACGCCGCGCTGGCGCGCATCGATGCGGGCGGCTACGGGCTGTGTCAGGGATGTGGCCTCCGGATTCCAGAACCCAGGCTCGAAGTGCTTCCCTGGGCCGCTTACTGCGTTCAGTGCCAGGAGCAGAACGAACGCTTCTGAGGCAGGACCCCCGGCCTGATGGTCTCCAAGAAAATCACCCTCTTCCTGAGTCTGGCCGTGCTCGTGGTGATCCTGGACCTGGGCAGCAAGCACCTCGTGTTTTCCCGTCTGGACCAGCCGTATGATCGCTATGAGGTGATCGACGGCGTGTTCGAGATCATCCACCACACCAATACCGGCGGCATGTGGGGCTTTGGCCAGGGTTGGAACCCGTGGATCCTGCGCCTGGTCCGGATGGCCGCGGTGATCGTGATCTTCATCATCCTGGCCCAGACCCCTCGGACCGACCGCTGGTCCGTGGCCGCGCTGGGAATGGTCATGGGCGGCGCGGTCGGAAACATCTATGACTCGCTGGCCTACGGCGCCGTCCGCGACTTCCTGAAGTTCGACTTCGGAGTCTGGATGTTCGACCCGTTCCCCACGTTCAATCTCGCCGATTCGGGGATCTGCGTGGGCGTTGTGCTGCTGGCCTTCCGGATGCTGTTCTTCGCCCAGTCGACGCCGCCGGCCGAGGAAGTGCAGAACTCGTGCTGAACGTCACCGTCGGGCCCTTGCAGCTGAAGAACCCGATCATCTCGGCTTCCGGTTGCTTCGGCCAGGCGACTGAAGCGGCACCGTTCGTCGATCTGCACCGGCTGGGCGCCCTGCTGCTGAAGACCATCACCTTGAATCCGCGGGCCGGCAATCCTCCGCCCCGGATCGTGGAACTGCGGGACGGGATCCTCAACTCGATCGGTCTGCCCAACAAGGGAATCGACCGCTACCTGGAGGAGACGCTGCCGTCGCTTTTGGGACAAAGCGACTGTCTGATCCTGAACATCGCGGGCGAGACGCTGGACCAGTGGCCAATGATCGCCGCCCGGGTCGGTGACACCGCCGGCATCGATGCACTGGAACTGAACATCTCGTGTCCCAACGTCGAGAGTGGTGGATTGCCCTTCGCTCGCGATCCCGAGGTCGTGGCGCGCATCGTCGCGGCTGTCCGGTGCGAGACTCCGATCCCCCTGATCTGCAAGCTCGCTCCCGAGTCGCCCGATGTCGCCGGGATCGCACAAGCCGCCGCCGATTCGGGTTGCTGTGCCGTCTCGTTGATCAACACCATCCGGGCCATGGCCATCGACTGGCGAACGCGCCGGCCGAAGCTGGGCTACGGGTACGGGGGGCTCTCCGGCCCGGCGATCAAGCCGGTGGCGCTGCGTCTGGTCCATGAGGTCGCGCGAGCGGTGAAGATCCCGGTGATCGGCATCGGCGGCATCCAGGATGCAGAGGATGTGCTCGAGTTCCTGGTCGCGGGCGCGAGCGCCGTTCAGGTGGGAACGGCCTCTTTCCGGGATCCAACGGTGATGATCCGGATCATCGACGAACTGCCGGGGCTGCTCGAGGAGCAGGGGATCGCTTCGGTCGGAGAGTTGATCGGCTCGCTGAACTGGCCGTCCCGCGCACTCCCGGCCGACTGACGGGACGAGTCTGTCCTTCATTTCAAATTCGGACAGTTTTCCATTCAAAACCCGACTGCAGACGTGACCGTCGGATCTGCAGTCGATAATGAAATCGCGCTCATTTCTGCTCTTCGCTGCCGTTCTCATCGCCAATTCGGGGCTGGATACCAGATGCGTCTGGACGACATCACGGTCTACCAGGTCAAGCGTGCCATCGAGCTCTATCTCGAGATAGCTTACAAAGATGCGCCTGTCCCCCCGCACCTGGCACGGCCTTCCGGAGACCCGGACGATCCCATTTCCGAGCAACTGGCCTCGTTGTTCCAGGAGGACAACGGCCCGGACGAGGGGGGCGCCCGGCGCTTCACCCTGCGGCTCGGGAACGCCCGCTACCCCTTCATGAAGTTCTGCATTCAGGAATATCTGTTCCAGGATGAGTTCTTCTTCTCCGTCGACACCCATGACCAGATGTTCGAGGCTCGAGGCGACCCGAAACTGGCCCGCCTGATGGCCTACAATCGAGAACTCAAGGACTTGATCGAGGCGGCCTGGGAAGGGGCCGGCCTGCCCGCGACCGTGGGAATCAGGGGATTGCTGGAGTGCCCTCCGATCCGGAGGGAGAAGCTCCGCGGAATCTGCATTCTGCTGGTCGACGACAACGCCGCCATCCAGGACACGATTGCGCACATGCTGGAGGTCATGGGGTACGAGGTGGATCTGGCCTCGGATGGTCAGGAGGCGCTGGAAATCGCCGATCCGGCGCGTCACGCGCTGATCCTGATGGATGTGGAAATGCCGCGCATGGATGGCGTCGAAGCCTGCAAGCATCTCAAATCGGATCCCGAGCTGTCCCGGATTCCGGTCCTGCTGGCGAGCGCGGGAGCCGTCGAGCTGGCGCAGGCCGCTTCACCCGATGGATATCTGGTCAAGCCCTTCCGGGCGGATGCGCTCCAGCGCTTTCTGGAGACCCTGCTGAACAACCACGTGAGCGGCGTCTCGTAGCAGCCGCGCCCTGCCCCCGCGTTGACTTCAGGGCCGACCCCGGCTAGTTTCGGCCCTTCCTTCTGGCCCGGAAGATTCGAGCCGCGTGTTGGCGGCTCATCCCTGGCCCGGAGCGTCCGCGAAGCAGGAAGAGACGTCCGCCCCGATGGCTGAGATTCCCGAATTCGTACAGAACCTGGGTGACTGGGCTGATCGCGTCTCGCTCGGCACCGGCCGTGTCCTGAAGAACCTCTTTGGCACGCGGAACACCCGCGTGGTCAAGGAGCTCTCGCCGCTGGTCCAGCGGATCAACGAGCTCGAGCCCGGTCTGGAGGCGCTCTCGCCGGATGAGCTCCGGCACAAGACGGTCGAGTTCCGGGAGCGGATCGAACAGGGCGAGTCGCTGGACGAGCTGCTTCCGGAGGCGTTCGCCTGCGTGCGCGAGGCCTCCAAGCGCACGCTCGGCATGCGGCACTTCGACGTCCAGATGATGGGCGGCGTCGTTCTGCACAATGGCCAGATCGCGGAGATGTCCACCGGTGAGGGCAAGACGCTGGTGGCCACGCTGCCTTCTTACCTGAACGCGCTCCTGCAGCGCGGCGTGTTCGTGGTCACGGTCAACGACTACCTGGCGCGCCGCGACAGCGAATGGATGTCGCCGATCTTCTCGACGCTCGGCATCACGGTGGCTTCGATCCAGTCGCACATGGATCCCTCGGTGCGCCGCCCGATCTACGAGGCCGACGTCACCTACGGCACCAACAACGAGTTCGGCTTCGACTACCTGCGCGACAACATGAAGTCGCGGGTCCAGGACCAGGTCCAGAAGCACCTCTATTACGCGATCATCGACGAGGTCGACTCGATCCTGATCGACGAGGCCCGGACGCCGCTGATCATCAGCGGTCTGCCGGACACGAGCACCGACAAATACCTGCGCGCCAACCAGATCGCCCGGCAGCTCAAGCCCGGCCAGGACTTCGAGGTCAAGGAGAAGGAGCACCAGTGCGTGCTCACCGAGGACGGCATCGAGAAGGCCCAGAAGCTCGCCGGGGTGGATTCGTTCTACACCGGCGCCAACATGGACTGGCCCCATCACCTGGAGCAGGCGCTGCGCGCCCACAATCTCTACAAGCGGGACAAGGAATACGTCGTCAAGCCGGACGACGACGGCCAGCCGGGGATCATCATCGTCGACGAGTTCACCGGCCGGTTGATGGCCGGTCGCCGCTGGTCGGACGGCCTGCACCAGGCGATCGAGGCCAAGGAAGGCCTGCGCATCCGCGAGGAGCTGCAGACGCTGGCCACGATCACCTTCCAGAACTACTTCCGCCTCTACGAGAAGCTGGCCGGCATGACCGGCACCGCGATCACCGAGGCGGGCGAGTTCGCCAACATCTACAAGCTCGACGTCGCCCAGGTGCCGACCAACCGGCCGAACATCCGCAAGGATGCCGAAGACGTCATCTATCTCACCGAGACCGAGAAGTTCGCCGCCCTGGTCCGGGAGATCGTGGAGATCCACCAGCTGGGCCGCCCGATCCTGGTGGGCACGATCACGATCGAGAAGTCGGAGAAGCTCTCCAAGCTGCTGTCCGATCCGCGGGGCATGTCGCTGTATCTGGCGGACGTCTGCAAGCTGGCGTCGGCCGAACTGGACAAGCAGGCCGCGAAGGGGCCCGCCTGGCTGTCCAAGGAGCGGCAAGAGCGCATGCGCGAACTGCTCGAGCGGCCGGCCTTCATGGACGTCGGCGAGGCCCGCGCGCTGGCCGACGCGTTGCTCGCCGAGGCGCCCAAGGAGGAGCTGACCTGGCACATGGATCAGGTCGCGGCGCACGGGAACTGCGTGAAGGCCATCAAGGCCGGCCTGAAGCACAACGTGTTGAACGCGAAGTTCCACCAGCAGGAGGCGGAGATCGTCGCGCAGGCCGGCGCTCTGGGCGGGATCACGATCGCCACGAACATGGCCGGACGCGGCACCGACATCCTGCTGGGCGGCAACCCGGAGGCGCGCTGCCGGCAGGAACTCGGACCCTCGGCCACCGAGGAGGAGATCAAGGCGGCCCTGCCCGGGTTCCGGGCCGAGTGCGAGCAGGCCAAGCAGAAGATCATCGGGCTCGGCGGCCTGCACATCGTCGGCACCGAGCGGCACGAATCGCGCCGCATCGACAATCAGCTGCGAGGCCGCTGCGCGCGCCAGGGCGATCCCGGCTCGACGCGCTTCTTCCTCTCGCTGGAAGACGATCTGATGCGGATCTTCGCCCGCGAATGGGTGGCCGGAATGCTCAAGCGCCTGGGCATGATCCACGGCCAGGAGATCGAATCGCGGATGGTCTCCCGGGGGATCGAGAAGGCCCAGAAGCGGGTCGAGCAGCGCAACTTCGAGATTCGCAAGAACGTGCTCGAGTACGACGAGGTCATGGACAAGCAGCGCAAGACGGTCTACTCGCTGCGCCAGCGCATCCTCGATCCGGAACGATCCGTCGAGCAGAGTTCCAAGGATCTGATCCTGGAGATGTGCGGCGCCGTGGTCGAGCGGCTGATGGACACCTACCTCGGCGAGAACCGCAGGGATTGGGATCTGGGCGAGTTCGCCACCCGCATCAACCAGGCGTTCGGGACCAGCTTCACCCACGCCGACTTCTCCGGCAAGGATCGCGACGACGTTCAGGCGCTGGCCAACGAGGGCATGGCCCGGGCCTATCAGGAGCGCGAGGACCTCGTCGCGCCCGAGCGGATGCGCGAGATCGAGCGCTTCCTGCTCCTGAACGTGATCGACTCCAAGTGGAAGGACCACCTGCATGCCATGCAGCAGCTGCGGGAGAACGTCGGGCTGCGCTCGTACGCCCAGGTCGATCCCAAGAGCGAGTACAAACGCGAGGGGTTCGAGAACTTCGAGAAGCTGCTGGTGGCGGTGGAGGACGAGGTCACCAACCTGATCTTCCGGATCCAGGTCGTGCGCGAGGAGGACGAGCGGGTGCTCGACGCGCGCTGGAGGGCCAACCGGGTCAGCGGCGGCGTACTCGGGCCGCCGGACGGTTCGGAGGCCCAGGGGGCGGCCTCGGCCCTCGAACTGGAGCGGCGGCGCCGGGAGAGCGCGGCCCGCGGGGCGGGCCGGCGCAGCCGGCCGACCCGGCCGATCAAGCGCGATCAACCCCGGGTGGGGCGCAACGATCCCTGTCCGTGCGGCAGCGACAAGAAGTACAAGAAGTGCTGCTACCCGAAGTTCGGTGGCTGAATCCGCTCCAGAAGCCGCGCCGGTGAAGCGCCCGGCCCTGACCGGCCTGGCGCTGCTCTGCTACAACGGCCTGTTCGCCGTCCTGCTGCTCCTGGCTTCGCCCTGGCTGTTGTTCCGCCTCGCGACCCGGGAGCGCTATCGCACCGGTCTCCTGGAACGGATCGCGGTCCGCCTGCCGCCCCGCCGCTCGAGGCGGCCGCGCCTCTGGCTGCATGCGGCCTCGGCCGGGGAGATGGTCGCCGTGGCCGCCCTCGCCCGAGCCTTGAAGCGGCGGAGGCCCGAGCTGGAATTGGTGCTCTCCAGCACCACCACCTCCGGCCGGGCGGTGGCAGAACGCCTGCTTCCTGAGCTGTTCTGCTTCCTGCTGCCGCTCGATTTCTGGCCGCTGGCCGGCCGGGTGGTCGATCGCGTCGATCCGCTCGCGCTGGTCCTGGTCGAGCTCGAACTCTGGCCCAGCCTGGTCCATCTCGCCCGGCGCCGGGGCATCCGGCTGGCCGTGGCCAACGGGCGGATCGGCGCGGCTTCCGCGCGGCGCTACCGGTTTGGGCCGGTGCGCCGGCTGATCGGCTTCGGTCTGGTCGATCTGTTCGCGGTACAGAACCAGGTCTACCGCGAGCGGCTGATGTCGCTGGGCGTGCCCGCCGGCCGGATCGAGGTGACCGGCAATCTCAAGGTCGACGTCGCTGATCCGGAGGCCGCCGGCCGGGACCGCATCCGGGCCGAGCTGGGCTTTCAGCCGTCCGACCTGGTACTGGTCTGCGGTTCGACCCACGCCGGAGAGGAGGGCTTGATCGGGCGCGCGGTGGCGAAGCTCTGCGCTGAATCCGACCGGCCGCTAAAGCTGGTGATTGCGCCCAGGCACCGGGAGCGACTTGCGGATGCCGAACGCGACCTTAAGAATGCCGGGCTCGATCCGGTGCGGCTCACGCGCCTGCGGCAGGGCGGCAGCGGATCGGTCGTGGTGGTGGACACCATGGGTGAGCTGGCCGGACTCTACCGGGCGGCGGACCTGGCCATCGTCGGCGGCTCCCTGGTGCCGGGCATCGGCGGACACAATCTGTTCGAACCGGTGCTGGCGGGAGCCCGAACGCTGGTCGGCCCCCACCACAAGAACGTGCGATCCGACCTCCTCTTCCTCGAGCAGGCGGGCGCCCTGTCAGTGGTCCAGCCGGAGCGGCTGCATGCCGATCTCTGCGAGCTGATCGCGGGCGGGCGGCCTTGCCTGGACGAGGCCGTGCGCCGGGCGCTTCTCGCGGCGCGGGGCGCGGCGGAACGCACGTGCATTTTGATCGAGCAGCGATGTTTAGGTGCGGCCGGCAGTCTGGCCGATCAACGGAGCGAGCTGCCCGCGAATCGCCCGAGTACGACCACTTGAAGAACGAGCCCGGCCGGGTCATCGGCCGAACCATTGGAAGGAACGCCACATGTCGGAACGTCTGCTCTTCACTTCGGAGTCGGTTGGGATGGGGCATCCCGACAAGGTCGCCGATCAGATCTCGGACGCCATCGTGGATGCCCTGATCGCCCAGGATCCGAACTCCCGGATCGCGTGCGAGACGCTGGTGACCACCGGCCTGTGCGTGATTTCGGGCGAGATCACGACCCGGGCCATCGTGGATTACGCCCAGGTGGCGCGCGACACGATCAACCGGATCGGATACACCGATGATCACTATGGAATCTGCGGCGATTCCGCGGGCGTGCTGGTGGCGGTCCACGCCCAGTCGCCCGACATCTCGCAGGGCGTCACCGCCGGCGAGGGGCTCCACAAGGAGCAGGGCGCGGGCGACCAGGGCATGATGTTCGGCTACGCCTGCCGGGACACTCCCGAGCTGATGCCGATGCCGATCATGTTCTCCCACCGGCTGGTGTCCCGCCTGGCCGACCTGCGGCTCAAGGGACGCATTCCCTGGCTTCGGCCGGACAGCAAGTCCCAGGTCACCGTGGAATACGACGACGGCAAGCCGGCGCGCGTCGAGGCGGTCGTCATCTCGACCCAGCACGATCCAAAGGCGCGCCACGGCACGATCCGCAAGGCGATGGTGGAACAAGTCATCCGGAAGGTCATCCCGGCCCGCTGGCTCGA
>Ga0326597_10012363_pt1 | contig 11257 bp, 9 predicted proteins | sample RVTome_12_FD_203789 | JGI IMG/M metagenome (GOLD analysis project Ga0326597, IMG submission 203789) | Soil microbial communities from uranium-contaminated site in the Upper Colorado River Basin, Wyoming, United States - RVT100D185 | ecosystem: Environmental > Terrestrial > Soil > Contaminated >... | reverse complement strand
CATGCGGATCTGAGTCAGCGGGGTGCGCAGCTCGTGCGAAACTCGCGAGACGAAATCGGCCCGTAGGCGCGCCAGCGCCTGGGTGCGCCGCAGCAGTAGGATCGCGGCGCCCACCAGCCCGACGGTCAGGCCCAGCAGCACCAGCAGCGCCGGCAGACGGGTTCGGGGCAGGCCGCCGATCACCAGCTTGGGCGCCACCTCCGGATCCAGCGCGACTTCGACCACCATGCCTTGGAGCACCCCTTCGTAATAGTCGTCCAGCGCGAGCTCGACCGATAGATCCGCGGCCGATCCATCTTGGGTTCGGGTCCAGGCCTCGCGGCCGCTGCGAAACAGCTCCCGACCGGCTGGTCCGACCAGGCGGATGAAGAGCGCAGCGTTGGTCACTTCGCCGCGCGAGACCGACGGCGGCAGTAGGGGTCCGCGCTCCAGCGCGCTCTGAAACCACGGTTGCAGCGCCTGCAGGTCGAGTTCGAATCCGATCATCTGAGCGGATCGGCCGCCGGCCGGATCGGTCACCGCGTAGACGAAGCGGTGGAAGCGGCCGGCGAGCCTGCAGCTCAGGAAGGCGAACGGGATCTCGCCACCGCGACTCCGAACCTCCGGTCGCCGGGCCTGATCGCGCAGCCACTGCACGACTTCGGGAGCGGGGACCGGGCCGGAAGTCTCCACCGCTTCGCCCTCGATCGGGATGCGGAACACATAGCGCGCCAGCGCGGCCGCGCGCCGCAGCCCCTGGTCGCCGCTGGAGCGCAGCTCATCCAGCGCGGCCAGCTTCGCGCCGCGCTCGGCCGGGGGCCGCAAGGCGGTGAGCAGGGTATGGAAGCCGTAATACCCGATCGTGCTGGCGCAGCGACGCGCCAGCTCCTCGGCCGCGAGCCCGGCATAGTCGCGCAGCACCCGTTCCGCGACCGCGCGTTGGGTGCGGGCCGCGTCGTGCGCTTGCCAGGCGAGCGCCGCCACCAGCAACAGGGTTCCGGCCAAAAGCAGCACGATGAAGCTCGCCTGGTTCGGCCGACGCGCTCCCGGCTCACCCATCGTCCCAGTGTACGCCAGCTCCAAACGGGCGGATCGGATCGCGGGCCTGTGCGGGCGCCGCGGCGCCGATTCTGACCCAATCCTGACAAAACTCTGATCCAAACCGGATCCTTCGAGCCGCGCGCCCGGCTAAGCTGGAAAACCGACAGGAGGCGTTTCCATGATCATTCGAGAGTGGTCGAGAAGCGGTGTGGTCGCAGCCGTGATCGCGTGCGGAGGAGCTGGGCTCGCCGGCGCTCAGATTCCCGATGCGTTCAAAAATCTTCAGGTGCTGCCCCAAGGGATCTCGAAGGCCGAGCTGGTCGAGACGATGAAGGATTTCACTCAAGGACTCGACGTGCGTTGTGAACACTGCCATGTCGGCGAGGCCGGCGCGCCGCTGGCGAGCTTCGACTTCGCGGCCGACAGCAAGCCGGCCAAGCTCACCGCGCGCACCATGCTGCAGCTGACCGGCGAGATCAACCGCCTGCTCGCCGCCAAGCTCGACCGCGGCACCGCGCGCGGCATCGAGGTCACCTGCACCACCTGCCACCACGGCCTGCAGGTCCCCCAAACCCTGGAGCAGGTGCTGGCCGCCGTGCTCGAACAGGAGGGTGAAACAGCCGCGGTCGCCAAATACCACGCGCTGCGCGGGGAATACTACGGCAGCGCGGCGTACGATTTCAGCCCCGAATCGCTGGCGCGGCTGGCCCAAGAGCTGACCGCCCAGCAGCGGTTCGAGCCGGCGCTGCGCTTTTTGCAGTTGAATCTCGAGCTCCATCCGGATTCGGTCTGGACCCTGTTCCAGCTCGCCGAGCTCGAGCTGCAGCGCGGCGACCGGGAAGCCGCCCGCGCGCATTATCAAAAGGTCATCGAGCTCCAACCCGACGAGAGCAGTTCAGCCTTCGTCAAACAACGGCTGCAGCAGCTCGAGGCGCCGGCCGATGAAGACAGTGCTCCGCCCAGATAGCCCGTTTTTCGCTTCAAGCCGACCAGCGACGGAGTTTTCGGTTGAAACCAGCGGCCCATCCGCTAGACTGTTGATTGAGAGACCAAGCTGAGGCCCGAGATGGGCCGGCTGGTCTGATCTGGCGCCGGCTAAGCAGATGCGACCCCGGCGGAAGAAGCCCGGTCGAAAGGCCGGGCTTTGCTACTTGCGCCAGAAGGCCGGGTTGAGCAGCACCAGCACGGTGTAGAACTCGAGCCGGCCGGCGATCATGCAGCCGGCCAGGACCCATTTGGCCAAGAGCGGCATGGTCCCGTAGTGCTCGACCGGACCGACCGCACCCAGACCGGGTCCGATGTTGAACATCGACGCCGCCACCGCCGCGATCGCGGTCAAAACGTCCACCCCCATCGCCGCGAGCAGCAGGCACGAGACGAAATTGACCACGAACGCCAGGTAGACCAGGTTGAGCAGGCTCTGGATCGTGCTTTCGGTCGCCACCTGGCCGCCGATCCGCACCGCGAACACGCCGCGCGGCTCGACCATGCGCTTGAACTCGCGGTCGACCACCCGCGCCAGCAGCAAGATCCGCGAGCACTTGAGCCCGCCGGCGGTCGAGGCGGTGCAGCCGCCGACGAACATCAGCGCCAGCAGAATCAGCTGCGGCAGCGGATGCCAGAGCTCGAAATCGTCGGTCACGAAACCGGTGGTGGTCAGAATCGAGCTGACCTGAAACAGCGCGCTGCGCAGCGCCGCCGCCGGGGTATAACCGGCGTCGGCCACCAGCACGATCGCCACGACGGCGCTGGCGAGCAAGACCAACAACACGTAGAAGCGGATCTCCACGTCACGCAAAAAGCTCGCCGGCCGGCGCTCGACCCAGAGCCGATAGTGCTGGATGAAGCTGATCCCGGCCAGCAGCATGAACAGGATGATGATGGCTTCGATCAGCGGGCTTTTGAACGCGGCGATGCTGGCGGTCCGGGTCGAGAAGCCGCCGGTGCCGAGGGTCGAGAAGGTGTGGCACAGCGCTTCGAAGCTGTTCATCCCGGCCCAGCGCAGGGCCGCGAATTCGACCACCGTCAGCGCCAAGTAGATGCGCCACAGGGCCCAGGCGGTCTCGGTGATCCGCGGTTTGAGCCGCTCCGACTTGGCGCCGGAGAACTCGGCGCGGTAGAGCTGCATGCCGCCGTGGCCGACCAGCGGCAGGATCGCGACCCCGAGCAGCACGATGCCCATACCGCCGAGCCAGTGGGTGAAGCAGCGCCAGAACTGCAGCGGCTCGGGCAGGACCTCGACATCGGCCAGCACGGTGGCGCCGGTGGTGGTGAATCCGGAGGCGGCTTCGAAACAGGCGTCGGTGAAGCTGGAAAAGTGCGGCGAGAGATAGAACGGCAGGCAGCCGAACAGCGCCGCGCTGAGCCACACCGCGACCACCAAGAGCAACCCCTCGCGCTGACTGAGCTCCTGCTGCGGCCGCCGCAGCAGGATCAAAAGCAGCGCCGCCGCCGCCGCGGTGATCGCGGCTCCCGCGGCCAGCGATCCGACGCCGGCGCGGGTCAGCGCCAGCCCGTAGACCAGCGGGATCACCATGCTGGCCGCGAGCGCGGCCAAAAACTGCCCCAGCACATAGCCGATCGCGCCGTACCGGATCATGAGGTGAAGCTCAAGCCAGGAAGGCGGATTCCAGCTCGTGCACCACGCTCTCGAGCGCGAAGAAGATCACTCGATCACCGGCCTGGATCGAGGCTTCGCCGCGCGGTATCAGCACCTCCCCATCGGGACGCACGATCGCGCCGACGATCGCGCCGCGCGGAAAACGGATGCTCTTCAGCTTCATGCCCACGTACTTGGTGCCCTTCGACGCGATCAGCTCGATCGCTTCCGCCTCCTCCTCGCGAAACGTGGTGACCGACAGCACCCGTCCCTTGCGCACGTACTGCAGGATCCGATCGACCACCGCCAGCCGCGGGCTGACCGTGGCGTTGACCCCCAGGCGCTGCACCATCGGCAGGTAGTTGAGCCGGTTGATCAGCGCCACCACCTTGAGGACCCCCAACTTGCGCGCCAGCAGCGCAGCGATGATGTTGTCCTCGTCGTGGTTGGTCAGCGCCAAAAAGGCGTCGACCCCGCTGACGTGCTCCTGCTCCAGGGTCGCCTGATCGGTGCCGTCGCCGTGGATCACGATGGTCTTGGTCAGCAGGGTGGAGATCTTCTCGCAGCGCTCGGCGTCGTGCTCGAAGACCTTGACCTGCACGCCCTGGCGCTCCAGCAGCTCGGCGATCCGGATTCCGATCTGCTTGCCGCCGATGATGAACACCCGCTCCAGCGGTTTGGCCGGTTTAAGGCCCATGAAGCACTGCACCTGTTCGAGGTTGTCGCGAGTGCCCATGGTGTAGATGTGGTCCCCGACCCGCAGCACCTCGGCGCCGTGCGGAATGATGACCTGCTGGCCGCGGAAGATGATCGCGATCAGCGAGTCTTTGGGCGGTCCGGCGCGCTGCAGCTCCTCCAGGCTCTGGCCCACCAGCCAGCTGCCGGGATCGACGTTCATGCCGAACATCCGCACCGCGCCGTCGGCGAACTCTAGGATGTCGGAAACCCCCGGCACCCGGACCACGCGCATGATCCGCTCCGCCACCTCGGTCTCGGGATGGATGATCAGGTCGATCTGCACCCCGGCGGCGGCCAGCACCCGGCGCCAGTGGTCGACCTCGTGGGTGCGGAGCCGCGCCACCTTGACCCGCGCCTTCGACTCGGCCTGGGCGACCAGGCAGACCAGGATGTTGATCTCGTCGGCGTTGGTGACCGCGATCAGCATCTCGGCCTCGGCCAGTCCGGCGCGGCGCAAGGTCTCGACGCTGGCCGCGCTGCCCCAGACCACCTTGGCGTCGAGCTGCTCCTCGAGCTGCTGGCAGCGCTGGGCGTCGGCCTCGACGATCACGACCTCGTTCTTTTCGCGGATCAGGCGCCCGGCGGTGAGCGCGCCGACCTGTCCGCCGCCTGCGATCAGAATTCGCATCCAACCCCCATGCGATGAGCTAGGAGGCTACCACAAGCGCCACGAGCCAACCACGGCCGGGTGGGCAGTGGCGGGCTGATCGGCCAGTCGCCCTTTTTTTGCCTGCACCGATGCGCTGCTGTATACATCCGGAGCTGGGCTCACGGCCCGCGGTCGTGAATCCCGCTGCGCCATGCCAGCGGTCGCCACGCTCTCGTTCGAAGCCTTCTGCCGCGCCGAGCCGGCCTGGAACGAGCTACTGGAAAACAGTCTCAACCCGCTGCCGTTTCTGACCCATTCCTGGCTGCGGCTCTGGTGGCGCCACTTCGGCGCCGGCCAGGAGTTCACGGCTCTGGCGGTGCAAGAAGGTGAGACGCTGCTGGCCGCGGTGCCGCTGGCGCTCCGCCCGGTGCGATTCGCCGGCGCCGCCCTGACCGTCGCCGAGATCGCCGGGACCGGTCCGGTGCCGACCCGCGGTATGGGGCTGGCCGACAAGGTAGGTCTGCTGGTGCGGCGCAGCGCCGCCGAATCGGGCCGAATGCTATGGCGCGAGCTGGCGGCCCTGCACGAAAGGGCCGACGTGCTCGATCTCAAGGGCTTCGACACCGCAGCGGACGATGGTCTGCTCACCGGCGGCAGCGCCGCGCCGAGCCGATTCCGCGTCCTGCCGCGCTCGATCTCTCCTTATGTGACCTTGCCGCGGTCATGGGAAGATTACCTTCAGTCCCGCAGCCACAACTTCAGGAAACAACTCGCCAAGTCTCAGCGCAAGCTGGAGCAGGCCGGCGCGCTCGAGATCGCGCGGATGGAGCCCGGCAGCGACCCCAGCGAATGGATCCAAGCGATGGAGCAAGTCAGCGCCGCGAGCTGGAAGGCCGAGCGCGGCACCGATCTCACCCGCCACCCGCAGCTGCGCGCCTTTGTTCACGCGCTGGCGCGCGAATTCGCCGAGCGAGGTTGGCTCGACTTTTGGCTGCTGCGGCTCGACGGCCGGCCGATCGCCTATGAGTTGGGTTTCGACTTCGCCGGCCGCATCGGGTCCTACACCAGCAGCTTTCGCCAGGAGTACGCGTCGCTCTCGCCCGGCACCGCGCTGACCGCGGCGCTGATTCGATCGGCCTGCGAGCGCGGCCGCAGCGAGTACGATCTGCTGCGCGGCGCAGAGTCCTACAAAACGCGCTGGACTGAAACCTTTCGCTCCGAAAGCGAGCTGCTGTCCCACGCCCCGCACTGGCGCGCTCGGGCCTACACCGAAATGCTCGCGCTCAAGAGCCGGCTCAAGCGCTGGCCGTGGCTGAGCCGGCTCGACGACCGGCTCAGCGGTTTCGCCAGCCGCCTGCGCCACCGCAGCTGACCGCAGCGCGAACTTACTTCCACACCCTCACTTCAGAACCGGCCGCGGCGGCGCAGAAACAGGATCAGCGCCATCAGCGGGGTCCGCGGCGGCAGCGGATCGACGCCGGAAGGGTGCAGCTCTCCGCGTTCGAGCGCCGGGCTCAACCATTCGACGGGCTGCCGGAACCGCGCCGCCAACGTATTCGCGAGCTGCTTGAACGGCTCGATAGAAGGCCGACTGTATTCCGGGGAGTAGGCCAGGTAGGTGTCCGGCGGCAGCTGCGATCCGAGCCGATCGAGAAATGCGGCGACCCGGGTCTCGATCCCGCTTGGGTCCTGCAAGATCGACGCGAAACAGTCCCAGTCGATCGAGAGCCGCTCGCCCGTTTCCAGGCCGCCCCACGATTCGAGCTGCCGCTCCTCGAACACCAGCGGCGCCTCCGGCGCCCGGCGCAGCGCCTGCCGCAGCCGGTGCGGCAGTGCGAATAGGTCGCTCTGGTAGCGCACGATGCCGGCGTCGAAGGCGCGGCCGCCGCAGCGGTCATGGATCCAGCGAATCTGTTCGAGCCGGTTCTCGAGCACCGCGTGGGCCAGAAAGTTGCCGGCGTCGAGCGGCGCCGCACCCCGCGCCAAGGCGCCGATCGGATAGGCCCTGGCGCGCCGGCGATCGATCAGCAGGCCGCGCAGATCGTCGTGAAAATCCAGATGAGCGAGCCGAATCCCGCGCCGCCCTTCGCGCCGCCACAGCTCGAGCACCGCCTGATGGTGCTCGCAGACGTAGATCATCGGAACGAGTTCAAGGGACGCTGGGATCGTTGTCGTCCGGATCGAGGAACAGGTCGGGATCGATGCCGAACTGGATCAGCAGCGCGCGCGCGAAGCCGAGCCCGGTCACGAAACCGTCGCCGTCGTGATCGACCGAAGGATCGATCTCGGCCACCGCTTCGATATCGACCGCCGGCAGCGCGGTTCCGAGCGTCGCGTTGAGACGTTCGATGATGAAGTTGGCGGTCAGCGCCGCGCCGGTGTAGCCGGGATGGACCCCGTCGAGCGAGAAGATGCCGCCGAAAAACTCGGTGGTCAGCGCGTACGGCCCGACCTGCTCGCCGCTTTGCGCCGCCTGCTGATAACGCCCGTGGGTGTCGAGCAGCACGAAGCCGTGGCGGGCGGCGGCGGCCGCGATGATCGCGTTGATGCCGTCGATCCGACTCTGAATCAAATTCGCCTCCGCCGGGCTCAGGTTGAATTCGGGCAGCAGCAGCACAAACGGTGAAATCAGCGCCCGGTCGGCCAGCAGCGCCAGAACGGTCGGCACCAAGCTGCCGGGCGGCAGGCCGAAGCGCGCTCCGTCGCTGACGAAGGCGATGCTGGTCACGTCCGGGATGTTGGCCACCGCCACGGTGGCTCCGGTGGCCGCCAGCCGCGCGGTGATCGCGTCATAGTCGCGCTCGACTTCGGCCAGCGGCGTGAGCTGGGACGCGTCGAGCTCGCCGACCGCCAAGATCGCTCCGAGCACGTCGTTGTTCCCGATCCAGAGCAGCACGAAGGTCGGATCGAGCTGCTCGGCGAGCTCGATCTGGCTGCCGATCCGGGGGAAGAAAACGCTGTCCTCCGCCGAGTCGATCTGCTCGGCGCTGACCGCGTCGGAGCGGGTGCGCAGCACGTCGCCGGTGTCGGCGCCGTTGACCCCGAGGTTCGGGGTGATCACCGCGGGGTCGATCCGCCGCCCGTCCAGGTCCACCAGCGGCAACGGGAACGGCGCCTTCATCGCCGCGGCCACCAGCGGCGCGAAGCCGAACGGCTGGGTCAGCAGATTGAACTGGGCCTCCATGGTGGCGTGCGTGAGGCTGTCGCCGAGGGTGACGAACCGATCGAACGAAACGGTCCCGAACGAGAAATCGACCGCGCTCTCCGAGAAGGCCGCTCCGACCCCCGCGTCCGGCGCGGTCAGAAAACCGAACGCGCTGTAGCGGCCCGCCGGCAGCTGCGGAAGCTCGAGCGACAGAACCGGCCCTTGAAAATCGGGCAGCTCCAATGCCTCTGCCACCGGCTCCGGCATCGATGCCAGATCCAGCGCGCCGGTCAGATAGAACGAGCCGCCTCCGGGGACAATGAACCCGATATAGACATCGACCGCGGTCCCCGCTTCACCTGCAGTCGTGGTCGCGCTCAGCTCGAGCCGATCCCCGGCCCGATATGCGGCCCGGTTCAGGTCCAAGCTCAGGGTTTGACCCGTGGCCGAGGTCGCCGCCGCCGCAACCACACCCAACACCGCCGCCACCGCTCGCCGCCGCATGCCGCCCATCTTAGTGACCTGAGGGTTGGCCGGGCAACCCGAACCATCAAAGAACGAACGACCATGCTAGGATTCGCTGAGGAGGATCGCGCCGGCCCGGCTCCGCCATGGATCTCAGCCCCATTCGCCGACGTTGGGCGACGCTCTTGGCGCTGGCGGCGACCGCTCTCATCGGGGTCGCCGACTACACCACCGGCCCGGAGCTTGGTTTCTCGCTGTTCTACCTGATCCCGATCACCGCCTGCGCCTGGTGGCTGGGCCGGGCCGCGGGAGTGATGACGGCGGTGGCCGCCGCGGTCAGCTGGTTCCTGGCCGATTTCCTCCACCGCGGCGATCTCTACCTCGCGATTTCGCTCTGGAATGGAGTCGCGCGCCTGGGGATTTTTCTCGCCTTGAGCCTGCTCACCTCCAACCAGCGCCGCGATCGCGCCGCGCTGAGCGCCATGAACCTCAAGCTCCAGGAGCTGCTCGAAGCGGAAGCCCGGCTGGCGCGCACCGACGCTTTGACCGGACTGCCGAACTCGAGGGCTTTCATGGAGCGGCTCTCCGCCGAGCTGGCCCGGATCCGCCGAACCTCACATCCGTTTTGGTTGGCCTATCTCGATTTGGACAACTTCAAGCAGATCAACGACCGCTTCGGCCACACCATCGGGGATCGAGTTCTGACCGAAATCGCGGGCCTGATTCGCAAGTTCATCCGCACCAGCGACGTCCCCGCTCGGCTGGCCGGTGATGAGTTCGCGATCCTGTTTCTCGACGTTCAGTCGCATGCGCCCGAACGGATGGCCGATCGGCTGTTGAGGGGGATTCGAAAGCTGAGCGAGCGCTACCCCGGCTGCGATTTTGGAGCCAGCATCGGCATGATTCGCTTTCAAGAGCCGTCCGCCGATCCCGACCAGGCGCTGCGAGCCGTCGATCGGCTGATGTACGAAGCCAAGGCCCGCGGCAAGGGCCGCCTCACCACCGAGGACAGTCATTTCGACAGCCAAGAAACGGTCTTGAAGGCAGTTTGAGGCTCACTCGAGGCGGCCGAAATAGAGCTCGGTGTCGTATTCGAAGCCGACCTGTCCGCCTTCTTGATGCTGCGCGAAGAGCCGATCGAGCGCCGCCATCATCGGCGCGTGGCTCGGATGCCCTGCGGCGGGCGCATAGGAGCTGGACAACAGGCGCCCCCTGAGCGCATCGCGATCGAACTGCTGCCGATGGTCGAGCCGGCGCCGCTCGAAGGCCGGGTGGCCAAAGAAGCGTTGCAGCGCGGCGGCGTCGATGCGCCGGTGATCGACCTCGCGATAGTCGGTGGCGTAGCGTTGCAGCAGCGCCTCGTAGGCGCGCAGAAACGGCGTCACCTCGGTGCGGCGCGTGTTCCACAGCAGCACCACCCAGCCGCCGCGCCGGAGGATGCGCGCGCACTCGGCGCGGAACCGCTGCGGGTCGAACCAATGGAACGCTTGAGCGGCGACGACGGTGTCGACGCTGCGGTCGGGCAAGGTGGTCGCTTCGGCGCTGGCCGCGACCAAGCGCCAGCGCGGATACTTGGAAGCGAGCGCGGCCGCGAACGCGCGCATCTCAGGGTTGGGCTCGACCCCGGTGACGCTGGCGCCGCAGCGCAAGAACAGCTCGGCCGAGATCCCGGTGCCGCAGCCCAGATCGGCGATATGGGCGGCCGGCGTGAGGCCGGTCTCGCGGCGCAGAATCTCGATCACCTGCTCCGGATAGCCGGGGCGATAGCGAACGTAAAGCGCGGCGCGATCAGAGAAGCGTTCGGTGGGCGCTTTGCCGGCTGGACCCATGGCCGATCATCTTAGCAGCGCTCACGGTCCGGGTTGCAAAAGCGGGGGGCGCCCGCTAGAACTGTCCACGAGCTCTTTTCCATGCAGTATGAAGCTCGAACCACCCCAAGGAGGGTGCTGAGATGAGGAACATTCTGGTTGGTTGTCTCGCTTTCGGGCTCACCGCCGCCGCGGCCCTGGCGGCCGGGCCGGCCGCGGAACCTGCCGCTGAGGCGATCGCGCCCCGCCACAGCAAAGCGGTCTATCTCGGTCTGTCGCCGCAGGGACTCGGCGCGCTACAGCGCTCGGTTCCCAAGCCGGCGGCGGCCAGCGGCGATATCGACGCCTACAACGTCTGGACCAGCTTCGAGGACATCGACATCTTCAACGATCTGAGCTTGGAAGGCCACTCCTACGTGATGTGCAGCAACTTCGACGATTCGATCTTCTACGGCCATCTGATCTACAGCTATGAAGACTTCATCGAGGTGCGGGTCAAGTACGACTGGAGCATCGCCGATCGATTGACCGCCACCGTGTTCTTCGACCTCAACGGCGGACCGGGCTACTTCCTTCTAGTCGACGAGTTCGACATCGACAGCTTCGACAACGGCTACTACAAGCTCAAGGTCAAATACACCGTCACCGGCGGCGGCAACGGCAGCGGCAAGGAGTCGTGCTTCTTCGACGTCTTCACCTGCAACTAGGTGCTCGGCGGCGGATCTGCCGCCATCTGCCAGGGGGTGTGCGGGAGGTCCCCCACTCGTGATGCCGTTGGGCTTGGTCGGCCTCAAGCCCGCCCCGCAAAAAACGGGCGGGGACCAGCCCCGCCCCTACATTATCGGGTCGAGGCTGGCGGCATCGCTTCGTTCGTCATTCCGGCGCAAGCCAGA
>Ga0326597_10012362_pt1 | contig 11258 bp, 12 predicted proteins | sample RVTome_12_FD_203789 | JGI IMG/M metagenome (GOLD analysis project Ga0326597, IMG submission 203789) | Soil microbial communities from uranium-contaminated site in the Upper Colorado River Basin, Wyoming, United States - RVT100D185 | ecosystem: Environmental > Terrestrial > Soil > Contaminated >... | reverse complement strand
ATGGCCAGGTTGAGATGCACCAGCCCGGTGACCCCGAACATGACCACGCCCAGGGCGCCCCACCAGGCCAGGGAGCCGGCGGGCCGCACCGCCAGCAGCAGCACACCGCCCCCCGCGCAGACGACCAGGCTGCCCAGGCTGTTGAGGGCCAACGCCCCGGCCAGGCCCATGCGGCGCACGGCGCGGCGCTGCTGCTCCCATTGCTCCCGCTCGCCCAACCCGCGGGAGAGCGCCCCGGCAGTAAGATTCGTGCCGGCCACGAGCAGGCTGGTCACGATGAACGTCATGGCCAACCCGTGGTGGACGAACGGCAGAGCGAGCAGCAGCAGATTGACCGCGCCCATGCGCGCCCAGCGCCAGCGCCGCATGAGCGGATTGGCCTCCAGGGTCAGCCCCGGCGTGACCACCCAGGTGCTGAAGAAGTCCAGCCCCCGGCTGAGCACCAAGCCGGTGAGCAGCAGGGCCGTCAGGGGATCGTGGGTCGCGGGCAGGGCCATGGGCACCGGTGGAGCATTGCCGCCCTAGGGGACGGGCTTGGTTTGACGCATACGCTGGTAGTCGCCCCAGCGCGCTTCCAGTTCCCGCATCTTGCTCCCCACGGCACGGCAGTAGTCCATGTTCACCGGCTTCTGCTCCCCCGCCTGATACAGGCACAGCAGGGGGTAGCGAAACTTGCGCCGCAGGAGCGCCTGGTAACGGTCGGACTCACGAAAGTACAGCAGCACACTGACCACGCGGGGCACCGCGACATCGGGATCGAAGTAGTCCGGCCGCGGATCGCCGATGATCGGGCGCCACAGGGGGCGAATCTGGAACGGGCCGTAGGCCACGCCCTTGTCGCGGCGGTTCTTGGCGTGGCAGTCGAAGGCGGACTCCTGCCATGCGAGCACGAATACCTGCCGCTAATCCAGGCCGTGCTCGGCCGTCTCCCGGAGCAGCGCCACGGGTAGCCGTTCCACACAGCGCGGGTCTTCCGTCTCCAGCGTCGGATTCTCCGTGGTCATCACCTGCCGCATGAAATGCACCTCCGCGGCCTCGCCGGGCGAGGGCTTGCGCGGGGGCACGGGAGCCACCAGCACACGCTTGCTGCGCGTGGGCTCCTGGGTCGCGGGGGCTGTCTCGGGAGCAGCGTTGGCCGGCGCCGCGAGGATCGCGCACAGCAGCAGCGACGCGGCCCCGCACAGGCGGCGGAGCGGTCGCCCAAGGCACAGTCGGCCAGGGGCCGCAGGCGCCGCATGCACGGGATTCCGGCGCAAGCGGATGGCGGGCAGCAGCATGGCACGCCTCCGCCGATGGGCAGCAGAAGTCATGTCAAAAAATCTACCATGAATCGCCGGTCGACCCACCGTGCGGCGCACCGGCGCCATCCCCTGGCCTTGCCGCCATGTATCCGCGCCTGGTGCCTGCCCGCTAGGGCCGGAAGGAGAAGGAGCGCTTGAGGCAGCGCAGGGCAAAGCTGGAGCGGGAATGGTGGATGCCCGGAATCTGGTACAGCCGCTCGCGCAGAAAGCGCTCGTAGCCCATCGTGCCGGCCACCACGACCTTGACCAGATAATCGTACTCGCCGGTCACCAGGTAGGCCTCGGTCACCTCCGGCAGATCGGCCAGGGCCCGGCCGAAGGTGGTCAGGGTTTCCTCGTCGTGCCGCTCCAGCCGCAGCTCGATGATCACGGTGTCCGGCACGCCGAGCGCGGACTCATCGAAAATGGTGACGTAATGCTGGATGATCTTGGCCCGCTCCATGCGCCGCACCCGGTTCCAGCAGGGCGTGGGGGACAGGCCGACCTTGGCCGACAACTCCGCATTGGTGATGCGTGCGTTGAATTGCAGCTCGCGCAGAATGCGGTGGTCGATGTCATCCAATGGTAGCGTGGCGGTCATGGAAGGCCGTAAAAGGGGAGGACAGGCATTCAGACATTTCTCCTGTCATAATGTTAAAAAGACGATGATGCTGCTGCAAATTAACCTATTGATTGAAAAATAGGAAACATATTCTGCCTGGATTTGGATAGACTGTGTTTCGTACAGTTCCGCCGGGATGACCCGGTTATGACGGGGCTGTTCATTCACACAGCGGTTCATGCAGACAAGCGTTTATTCAGCCAAGGCGAGGTGCCACCCATGCCACTCTTCGATCAGCCGTCCTTCGACGGCCATGAATCCGTCATGTTCTGTCACGATGCGGCATCGGGGTTGCGGGCGATCATCGCGGTGCACAGCACACGGCTCGGCCCCGCGGCGGGCGGCTGCCGCATGTGGGCCTACGCCCGGGAAGCGGATGCGCTCAATGATGCCCTGCGCCTCTCACGCGGAATGACCTACAAGAGCGCCATCGCCGGGCTGCCCCTGGGCGGGGGCAAGGCGGTGATCCTGGGCGATGCGCGCACGGCCAAGTCGCCGGCCCTGCTGCGCGCCTTTGGCCGCTGCGTGAACCGCCTGGGCGGCGCGTACTACACGGCCGAGGACGTGGGCACGAACTGTGACGACATGCGGCAGATTGCCGAGGAGACGGCCTTCGTCGCCGGACTGACCGACGGCGCCCATGCCAGCGGCGATCCCTCCCCGGTCACGGCGCGGGGGGTCTATCTGGGCATGGAGCTGGCCGTGGCGCGCGCCCTGGGCCGCCCCACGCTGCGGGACACCACGGTGGCCATCCAGGGCCTGGGCAACGTGGGCTATCGCCTGGCGCAGATGCTCAACGAGGCAGGGGCCAGGCTGATCGTCTCGGACGTGAATGCGGCCGCCGTCAAACGGGCCCGCGCCGACCTGGGCGCCACGGCGGTCGACGCCGACGCCATCTATGACCAGCCGGTGGACGTGTTCGCCCCCTGTGCGTTGGGCGCCGTGCTCTCGCCGGAGACCATCCCCCGCCTGCGGGCGAAGGTGGTCGCCGGCGGCGCCAACAACCAGCTTGCCGACGAGGCCTGCGGCGCGGCCCTGGCAAAGCGGGGCATCCTGTACGCGCCCGACTATGTGATCAACGGCGGGGGCATCATCAATGTGGCGGGCGAGATCCTGGGCACGGGCACGCCCGACTGGGTGGAGCGCAAGCTCCAGGCGCTCATGCAGACCCTGGCAGGGATTCTCGACACCGCCCGCGAGTCGGGCCGGCCCAGCCATCAGGTGGCGGACCGCATGGTGGAGGAGCGCCTGGCCACGCCGCGGGCCGCATAGTCCGCGCCGGTCGGGCCACCCGCCTTTGACATTGTGGCCCGTACGGCGATAGAGAAGGACATCAGCGAGGAGGGCGCGATGATCACTGCAAAGGCTTACGATGACGTTGTCGTCGACCGGTTCGAGGATACTTACAACGGTCTGCACTACGCCCGCACCAACTACTTCGGGTGCGACACCAGCCCGGCGGATTCGCCGCAGGGGTTTCTCATCGAGCAGTCACCCCGTTCCACGGTGGAGCCCCATTTTCACGGGGTGAATCAGTTTCAGGTGGTCGTGCGCGGCGAGGGCATGCTGGGGCGCCACGAGCTGCACCCGATCTGCCTGCACTACACGGCGGCCTATACCGGTTATGGCCCCATCCATGCCCATGATGACTGGCTGTTCTACTTCACCCTGCGCATGCAGTCGGAGCCGGGCGCCCACTTTCTGCCCGCCGACCGTCCGCTGCAAAAGCCGGGACGGCGCCGCAACCTGACCGCCGAGGTGCCGCTGACCCGGGACGCCGCCAAGCCCTGCTGGACGACGATCTTCGAGCAGGAAGCCGACGGCATGGCTGCATCCCTGGTGGAACTGCCGGCGGAGGGCCACACGACGGCGCCCGCCCCCAGCGACAGCAGCGGGCAGTACGTGCTGGTGCTGGATGGCACCCTGTCCCACGAGGGGCGCGCGCTGCCCCAATGGTCCTGCGTGCTGGTGCCGCGCCTTACGGCCGGGCTGCCCATGCAAGCCGGGCCCGACGGGCTTTCCGCATTGGTGCTGCAATATCCCCGTGTCGCGGCCGCCTGAGCGGCGCGCCACCTTTCATCCATTCGATCCGCCGCGGTTTCCGGCGGCCCCGGCCGGGCCGCCGCCGCGTAGCGGTCTGCCCGGAGCAGCGTCATGCCTTCCTTCCGTGACATGGTGGCCGGTCCCCACCCGGTGTGCGCCACGCTGGCCCTGGACCCCCTGATGGCCAGGCTGGCCGAGTCGGCGGGGCACCACGCCCTGTATCTGGGCGGCGGCGCCACGGGGTATGCCAAGGTGGTGCTGGAGGCCAATCTCACACTGACCGAGATGGTGCAGGCCGGGCTGGACATCCGCACCGTCTCCAGTCTGCCGCTGATCCTGGACGGTGCGGCGGGCTGGGGCGACCCCATGCACATGCACCGCACCATCGCCCTGACCGAGGCCGCGGGCTTCGCCGCCATCGAGCTGGAGGATCAGTTGCTGCCCAAGCGCGCGCACCATCACGTGGGCATCGAGCACATGGTGCCCCAGGAGCTGATGGTGGCCAAGGTGCGCGAAGCGGTCGCCGCGCGGCGGGAGGATCTGTTCATCATCGCCCGCACCAACGGTGTGCGCGCCAGCTCCATGGACGATGCGCTGCGCCGGGTGGAGGCCTACCGCGAGGCCGGGGCCGATGCCCTGTTGCTGCTTCCGCGCAATCAGGAGGAGGCCCGCCACATCGGCGAGCGGCTGGCGCCGCCGCTGATGCTGCTCACGGGCGGGGGCGGACTGGCCGGGCTGGACATGACCCCCGCCGAACTGCACGGGCTGGGCTTCCGCATCCTGGTGGATGCCATGACGCCGCTGCTGGCGGCATTCGAGGCCATGCGCGCCGTGTACCAGGAGACGGCGGGGGACTTCACCCTGCGCTCCCGGCCCGTCGCGGACTGGAAGGTGGCCACCGACGCCCTGCACGAGGTGATCGGGCTGGCGCGGCTGATCGCCATCGAAAAGGATACGGTCGAGCAATGACCCCACAACGCATTGCCCATTCCCGTTGGACGACGCCGTCAGGCGAGGCTACCCTCGAAGCATGAGACACGTCCTCCTGCTTTCGACCTATGATCTGGGACACCAGCCCTTCGCCCTGGGCTCCGCCGCCGCGTGGCTGACGGAGGCCGGGTGTGCCGTGACCTGCCGCGATCTGGCCGTGGGCACGGTGTCCGATGAGGAACTGGCCGCGGCGGACCTGATCGGGCTGTACCTGCCCATGCACACGGCCACGCGGCTGGCCCTGCCCTTGCTGGCGCGCTGCCGCCAGGCGGCATCCGGCGCCGACGTGGTGTGTTTCGGGCTGTATGCGCCGCTCAATGCCGAGATGCTGCGGCGCAACGGCGCCGGGCACATTCTGGGGGGCGAGTTCGAGGCGGCACTCACCGAACTGGCACTCACCGGGCTCCCACGGGACAGCGGCGGGGCTCCCCGGGGAGGCATGGCCGCACAGCCCGCGCCGGGCGACATTCCCCGCCTGCGGCTCAAGGTGCCCCAGCGCGAGGGGCTGCCGCCCCTGGGGGACTATGCCCAGCTGGACTGCGGCCAGGGCGATCTGCGCGCCGCCGGGTACACGGAGGCCAGCCGCGGCTGCAAGCACCTGTGCCGCCACTGCCCCATCGTGCCGGTGTACCAGGGTGCCTTCCGCGTGGTGCCGCGGGAGGTGGTGCTGGCCGACATCCGGCAGCAGGTGGCCGCCGGCGCCCGGCACATCACCTTTGGCGATCCGGATTTTTTCAATGGGCCCCGGCATGGGCTCGACATCGTGCGGTCGCTCCACGCGGAATTCCCGGAGATCACCTACGATGTGACCATCAAGGTGGAACATCTGCTGCGGCACCGTGAGCACCTGCCCACCCTGCGCGAGACGGGCTGCCTCACCGTCACCTCCGCCGTGGAGGCATTCGATGAGCGGACGCTGGCACGGCTGAACAAGGGGCACACGGCAGCCCAGGCGGCCGAGGCGGTAGCGCTGTGCGATGCGGCGGGCTTGACGCTGGTGCCGACCTTTGTGGCCTTCACGCCCTGGACGACCCGCGAGTCCTACCTGGACTTTTTGCGCTCGGTGCTGGCGTTGGGGCTGGTGGACCGCGTGGCGCCCGTGCAATACGCCCTGCGCCTGCTGATCACGGCCCAGTCGCCCCTGCTGGATCTGGCGGATGTGCAGGCCGTGACGGGACCCTTCGATGAGACGCAACTGGTGCATCCCTGGCGCCACCCCGATGCGGGAATGGACCGCCTGGCCGAGCGCGTGATGGGCATCGTGCAGGCGGGGCTCAACGGCGGCGAATCGCGGCGGGCGATCTTTCGCCAGGTTGCCGCAGCGGCCGAGGGCGTCGCTGGGGCCGGCCCGCCGGGGCTCGATCTGGCCGTGCTGCAAGGGCAGGAGCGCTTCGTGCCGCACCTCACCGAGGACTGGTACTGCTGAGCGGAGCCCACCGACCGGCAGGTTGCCGGTCAATACGTCTAGGCCTCACACGCGGCGACGGCGAGCGGACAGGCTAGTCCAGGAAGGTCGTGTAGCTTTCCAGCGGCTCCCGGGGCGTGACCAGGGAATTCTCCGGCGCGCTCATGTCCGCGTATCCCAGCGCCATCCCGCAGACGATGACTTCATCGTCCGAGATGGAAAGTTCCTTGCGGATCAGCCGATGGTACTTGCGGAATGCCGCCTGCGGGCACGTGTGCAGGCCCATGCCGCGGGCAGCGATCATGATGTTCTGCAACAACATCCCGTAGTCGAACCAGATGCCCACCACATCCATCGCGCGCTCCAGGGTGAAGATCATGCCCACCGGCGCATCGAAGAACTGGTAATTGCGCGCGTGCTGCTTGCGGCCGGCCTCCCGGTCCCCCTTCTGCACACCACACAGGCCAAGCAGTTCCCACCCCAATTGGCGTTGCCGACTCTTGTAGGGCTCGGGCAGCACCTTGGGAAATTCATTGTGCTCCGGCTGATTCTCGGCATTGGCATTGAAATGCGCGTCCACCAGCGCATCGGAGAGCCGGGTCTTGGTCTCCCCGGTCAGCACATAGATCTTCCATGGCTGCACGTTGGTTCCGCTGGGGGCACGGCTGGCCACCTTCAGCAGATGCTGCACGGTTTCCCGGGGCACGGGCGTGGGCAGAAAGGCGCGCATGGAGTGGCGCGTGACGATGGCCTCCTCGACGGCCGAATCGAGCTGCGGTGCGGGTGCGGGTGTGGCGAGGGTCATGGCAGATGTCTCCATTGGGGGGATCATGCATCGCCGGTGGCCTACCGGACAGACTGCGCAGCGTGACTCGCCGGCAGCGCCCGGTAGCCAAGCCCCGGCCCGGCAAACGCGTTCAATGTTTACCGATCCGTCAACAAGGTCAAGCCGCGCGCCCGGGCGGGCTCGCTCGCCCGGGGAACGGGAGTCTGCGGTTGTCCGTCGGTGAGATTTTTCGCAGTGATACGGCATTCCGCCACCGGGAGCAATCGCCCCGGCCCGCACCCGCTTGTGTCTGCCTCACCGGCGGATCAGGCGCTGCGCACGTCCTGCACCACCTTGATCAACAGAAGCACGAAGGGGGCGGCATGCAGCAGCAGGTCGAAGATGTCGATGGGCCGCGTCAGGGTGCCGGCGAAAAGCATGCGCAGCTTTTCCACCACATGGGGCTGAGGCAGAAACGGCGCCAGCCCCAGGGTGAGGCAGGCCAGGATCAGGATGGGGTACGACCAGAGTTGTGACATGACGTCGCCCGATGAGGGTGCGCAGGATGAATAACTGACGGAAGCAGGCGCCGGGTCCGGCCGGTGGCGGGCGAGGATGCCGACCCCGGACATCGGCCTCGGGCTGCTGCTAAACTTGAAGGGTATTATGAAACATGCGGCACACCGGCGCTGTGTCTTGCTCACACAGCTCGCCGCGATACGCGTTGTCGCGCGACACAGCGGCCATCACGACGGAACGCCAGAGGAGCGCGCCACATGAATTATGCCCACCCCGAGTACCTGGTCGAGACGGCTTGGCTGGCCGAGCACCTGGAAGACCCCATGCTGCGCCTGTTCGACGTGACCGGCATGCTCACCGGCAAGCTGGTGAACCTGGCCCGGGAACGCGTCTACGACGCCGGACATATCCCCGGCGCCGTGTTCCTGGATGTGGCGGCGGCCCGGGGGGACCTGTCCGACCCGGAAGGGCCGCTGCCCTGGAGCTGGCCCAACACCGCCCAGGTGGAGCGCACCCTGGGTGCCCTGGGCGTGGACAATGCCTCCCGCGTGGTGCTGTATGCGGCCACGCCCCGCCCGGGCATCGACAACGGCACCATGTGGGCCACACGGGCCTGGTGGATTCTGCACCACTTCGGGGTCAGTGCGGCGATCCTCAATGGGGGTTGGGAGAAATGGCAGGCGGAGCAACGGCCCGTCTCCACGACACCCGGCGGCTATCCGCCGGCCATCTTCCAGGCCCGGCCCGACGGTGACCGCGCCATGGTGCACAAGGACGAAGTGCTGGCCGCCTTGCAGGACCCGGCAGCCTGTGTGGTGGATGCCCTGTCCGCCGAGTCCTTCGCCGGCACCGACCCGGTCACCTACGGCCCGCGCAAAGGGCACATCCGCGGCGCGGCCAGCCTGCCCATGCGCCGACTGCTGGACGAGGCACGGGGCACCTTTCTCCCCGCCGACGCGCTGGCGGCCGCCCTGGGGGACGCGGGCGCGCTGACGGCGCAACGCACCATCACCTATTGCGGCGGCGGCATCGCCGCCACCACGGTGGCCTTCGGCCTGGCACTGCTCGGGCGGGACAACGTCGCCATCTACAACAACAGCCTGATGGAATGGAGCGCCGACGAGCGCCTGCCCATGGAGGACCCCAGCGCCAAGGGCGGCTGAGCCCGATGGCGCGCCGGGTTGTGCCCATCGCCGTGAGACGCGGTAGACTGCAAGGAAGCCCTCACCCCCGCAAAAAGGAGCCCCCCATGAACCGATGGCTATCCGGCACATTACTCCTCCTGGCCGCCGCCCTGTGGGCCGCACCCAGCATTATGGCGCAGGAGCGGGGCCGGCTGGCGGTGAGCGCCGGCATCCACGCCGGCGATAAGGGGGAGGTGCACAGCATCGTCATTGGCGATGACCTGTATACGAGCGGTGGCAACGTGACCATCGCCAAGGCTCCGGCAGGGGACGTGGTGGCTGCCGGCGGCCGCGTGGTGCTGGCCGTGCCGGCGCCGGCCATGCTCATCATGGCCGGGGGACAGGTTTCCGTGCGCGAAAGCGTGGCGGGAGATGCCCTGCTGGCCGGGGGCAATGTGGAAGTGCAAGCGCCAGTCGGCGACGACCTGCGCATGGCCGGCGGCACCTTGAGCGTGGATGCTGCGGTGGCCCGCGATGCGGTGCTGGCCGGCGGCTCGGTGACCCTGGGCCCGCAGGGCCGCATCGGTGGTGAGGCCGCCATGGCCGGGGGCGAGATTTTCATCCAGGGCGAGGTCGCCGGCGCGCTCTCGCTGACGGGCGAGCGGGTGGAAGTGAACGGCGTGCTCAATGGCCCGGTGACCGTGCGCGCCTTCGAGCGGTTGCGCATCGGGCCGAATGCCCGCATCACCGGCCCGCTGACCTATCGCAGTCCCCAAGCGGCGGAGATCGATCCGGCCGCCGTGGTCAGCGGCAAGGTGACGCACATTCCCATGGAGCGGCGCTACCGCGAGGCGGCACCGTGGGTGGCGGCGTCGATCGTGTCGGCCGTGCTGATCTGGGTGGCCCTGGGCATCCTGGCCGCCTTGCTGCTGGGCCTGTTCCCGCTGCTTGTCGGCCAGAGTCTGCAGGGCCTGCGCACCCGGCCCTGGCTGAGCCTGCTGCTGGGGCTGGCCCTGTTCTTCACCACGCCGGCAGTGGCCGTGGTGCTGTTGATCACGGTGATCGGTCTGCCCCTGGGGCTGGTGCTCCTGCTGCTGGTCTATCCCCTAGCATTGCTGGGCGGCTGGCTGATGGGCGCACTGTTCCTGGGCGACTGGGCCCTGGGGCTGGTCAACCGGCAGGCGGGGCGCGGCATGCGTTTCCTCTTCGCCTTCCTGGGCGTGGCGGTGCTGGCGCTGCTCGCGGCCATTCCCTTCCTGGGCGGCCTGATCTGCCTGGTGGCCACCAGCTTCGGGCTGGGCACGCTGGCCCATACCCTGTGGCAGCGCTATCACGGCACGAGCACCGGCCGGGGTCGCGGCAGCAGCCGCCCGGCCACACGCCACGGCTAGTGCGCGCGGCGTCGCATCACCTGGTGGCTCGGCCTCGTCCCCGCGGCGGGGCGGGCCGCACCACCCACCACAGGGCGATACCCAGCGCCACCAGCAGCAGGTATGCGCTGGTAAAGGCCCAGGGCGGGAACTGGTAGTAGAGCAGGTCGTAGGCCAGCCGGCCCATGAAGGTGCCGGCCTGGGCGCGCAGGCCGGCGGCCTGGCGCAGGGCATTTTCCAGCTCCGTCAGGGGACAGACCACGCCCACGACGGCTTCCGCCGCCACCAGGACGATGGCGGCCAGATGGAGCTGGCGGTAGCGGCGCCGGCGCACCCAGCGCCAGCCCAGCCACGCCCCCAAAGGAATCAGCCCGTAGCCGGACACCACAAAGGCCGCATAGGCCAGATGCAGCCACACGACTAGATCGACCAGCAGGGGCGAGACCATCCGTCCTCCAGCGAAACCGATCCGTACGGCAGGCGATTCCGCAAACGGTCAGGGATTCCACCGGCAATCCCGGACGCCGCGCTCAGCCCTCCCAGCGCCGGCGAATCCACTCCCGCATGAGCGGCAGTTCCTTGTACAGATCGATGGTGTGATCCTTCCCGAACTCATGCCACTCAATCTCCAGACCCTCGCCGCGCAGGCGCTCCACCTGCTCCAGCGTTCGCTCGGGCGGCAGCAGCGGATCGTAGATGCCGTGGGTGACGAGCCAGGCGCGGGACCTGGCCTCGGGCACGATCTCCGCCTGCCAGCCCTCGGGTAGCCACACATAGCCGCTCACGCCCACCACGCCCGCCAGGGCCTTGGGCCAGCGCAGGGCGAAGTCCATGGACATCACGCAGCCCTGGGAGAAGCCGAAGAGCAGGATGTTCTCGCTGCGCCAGCCCTGGGCCTCCAGTTCCTCGAAGAGCTGCCGCAGCAGGGCCCGGCCGCTCTCGATGCCGTCCCTGGGATTTTCGATGTCGTACCAGGAGAACCCATCGAAGAAGTAGGGATTTGGCGCATTGAGCATGATAAAGTTGAGCCAGGGCAGATCCAGCTCCTCAGGCATCCACACGAAGCCCCCGGAGCTGTCCCCCAGGCCGTGCAGCACGATCACCAGGCGCTCCGAGGGAGACTCGGCGGGCACGAAGCG
>Ga0326597_10012361_pt1 | contig 11258 bp, 8 predicted proteins | sample RVTome_12_FD_203789 | JGI IMG/M metagenome (GOLD analysis project Ga0326597, IMG submission 203789) | Soil microbial communities from uranium-contaminated site in the Upper Colorado River Basin, Wyoming, United States - RVT100D185 | ecosystem: Environmental > Terrestrial > Soil > Contaminated >... | reverse complement strand
TTCCGAACTTAGCGCCGCCGGGCCGGCTTTTTCTTGGCCTTCGGCTTCGCCTTCGCCTTCGGCTTGGCGCGAGATACCGCGCGGCCCACCACCTCGACGGTCACGCGGCGGTTCGGCGACAGGCACTGGATGAGCTGCGCGCGCTTCATCTTGTTGTCGCAGAACTTCGTCACCGGGATCGGCTGCTTCTCACCTTTGCCTTCCCAGAAGATGATCTTCTGGTCGACGCGGCCTTCGCTGATCAGGTGATCCTTTACCACTACCGCGCGGCGCTCGGACAGCTTCATGTTGTAGGCGAGGCTGCCGATGCGGTCGGTATGGCCGGTCACGACTACGGCGCCGAAGTTCACGGGACCGCGAGCCTTGGTCGCCTTGCGCAGACCCGCCAGGAACTTGGCCAGGTCCTTCTTGTTGTCCGCGGTCATTTCGGACCTGTCGAACGCAATGCCCTGCAGCTCGATCTTCTGCGTGATGTTGAGCATCTTCGGCTTCTTCTTCTTGGCCTTGGGCTTGGGCTTCGCCTTGGCCTTGGGCCTGGCTTTCGCCGGGGCCCGCTTCTTCATCGCCGGCTTTTTCTTGACCAGGTCGGGGTCGCACTGGGCAACCGCGCGCGCCGGAGTCCAGTCGCTGGTGCGCACGCAAACGCCCGCGCCAACCGCGCGGACGATGTTGCCCGACGTGTCGGTCAGATAGCCCTGGTTCTTGAACTGAGCCGACGCGGGCGCGGGCAGAAACATCCCAGCGGCTGCGAGGCCAACGAGCGTCATCCGGATTGTTGAATTCATGAGTTTCGATCCTCCTGTTTGTGCGATGGTAAGGGACCCGCCGGAATGCTGGTCAACCTGTGGAGTCTCCCCGGGTGCTACTAATATCACAACCTAATACGCAAGGCAAACTATGCAGAAATCATAACATGGTTCTGAGAAGAAAAGCATAGTGCCCTGTTGTAAATAGGGAACGCCCCTTTTCCGGGGGGGTGTTTCACCCGGTGGACTGGAGGGTTCCGGCAGGCACCCCGGGAAAGCCCCGGGGGAGGGCCGCAACCCGGTCGTTTTCCGTCACTTGACCAGGCCCCCCCGAATGCCAGGCGCGCATGTTTTTCGAGCGGCTCTGCGGGGTGCGACGGGCCAGGCTTCGGCTCGCCACATCAACCGGCGGCGCCCGTGGGGCTCCGATGCGCTCGCGGTCAGAACGAAACAGATTTCGCAGCGTCGAACGGCCGGGACTCCTCCCTGACGCGGGGTCAAGCGGACGCGCGTCGCGTGCTAAAATTACGCCTTTTTAGCTGTCCCGGAACACCGCTCTCCCGCCGCGCATTTCATGGATCAGATCGCCAAGGAAACCCTCCCAGTCAGTCTCGAAGAAGAGATGCGCCGTTCCTATCTCGATTACGCCATGAGCGTGATCGTGGGGCGCGCGCTTCCCGACGTGCGCGACGGATTGAAGCCCGTGCACCGCCGCATCCTGTTTGCCATGCACGAGGCGAACACTGTATGGAACCGGTCCTACGTCAAGTGCGCGCGCGTGGTAGGGGACGTGCTCGGCAAGTACCACCCGCACGGCGACGCCGCGACCTACGAGGCGCTGGTGCGCATGGCACAGGACTTTTCCATGCGCTATACCCTGATCGACGGGCAGGGCAATTTCGGATCGGTCGACGGCGACTCACCGGCGGCCTACCGCTACACGGAATGCCGTCTCGACCGCATTACCTCCGACATGCTCGCCGATATCGACATGGAAACGGTCGATTTCGTGCCGAATTACGACGGCAAGGAGGAGGAGCCGGTCGCGCTGCCGACCCGCATTCCGAACCTGCTCGTGAACGGTTCATCGGGCATCGCGGTCGGCATGGCGACCAACATCCCGCCGCACAACCTGTCCGAAGTGGTCGACGCTTGCCAGGCGCTGCTCGCCAACTCCGACATCGACATCGAGGATCTGATCAAGATTATCCCCGCGCCGGATTTCCCGACGCGCGGGATCATTTATGGCGTGCAGGGCGTTCGCGAAGGCTATCGCACCGGCCGCGGCCGGATCGTGATGCGCGCACGCACGCATTTCGAGGAAAGCGAGAAAAGCGGCCGTGCGGCCATCGTCGTTGACGAGTTGCCGTACCAGGTCAACAAGGCCAATCTGCTGATGAGGATCGGCGAGCTGGTGCGCGACAAGCGGCTGGAAGGCATCTCCGACATTCGCGACGAATCCGACAAGACCGGGATGCGCGCCGTGATCGAGCTGAAGCGCGGCGAGAATCCCGAAGTGGTCCTCAACAATCTGTGGAAGGAAACGCAGCTCGAGGACACCTTCGGCATGAACGTGGTCGCGCTGGTCGACGGCCAGCCGCGCCTGCTCAATCTCAAGCAGTGCCTGGAGGCGTTCCTGCGCCATCGCCGCGAGGTGGTGACGCGCCGCACGGTATTCGAGCTGCGGAAGGCGCGGGAGCGGGGCCACGTGCTCGAGGGCCTTGCCGTCGCGCTGTCCAACGTGGACGACGTGATCGCGCTGATCAAGGCCGCGGCAACGCCGGCGGATGCCAAGAGCGAGCTGATGGCGCGCTTCTGGCGCTCGCGCCTGGTCGAGGAGTTGCTGGCGCGGAGCGAAGGGCAGGTGTCGCGCCCCGAGGGGCTGTCCGCTGAATTCGGGCCGCAAAAGGGCGGCTACAAGCTGTCCGACACGCAGGCGCAGCGCATTCTCGACATGCGCCTTCAGAATCTTACGGCCCTCGAGCAAGACAAGATCACCGCGGAATACAAGGAGACGATGGACAAGATCGTCGATCTGATCGACGTCCTGGCCAAGCCGACCCGGGTCACGGAGATCATTTCCCGGGAGCTCGCCGAGGTGAAGGAGCGATATGGCGATGCGCGGCGAAGCGAGATCGTCACTACGACCCAGGAACTGTCGACCGAGGACCTGATTGCGCCGGAGGACGTGGTGGTGACGCTGTCGCACGGCGGCTACATGAAGTCCCAGCGGGTGGCGGACTACCGCGCGCAGCGGCGCGGCGGGCGCGGGAAGCAGGCGACCGCGACCAAGGAAGACGATTTCGTCGAGAAGCTGTTCATCGCCAACACCCACGACTCGATCCTGTGCTTCTCAAACCGCGGCCGCGTCTACTGGCTCAAGGTCTACGAGGTGCCCCAGGGCAGCCGCTCGTCGCGCGGCAAGCCGATCGTGAACCTGGTGCCGCTCATGGAGCACGAGAAGATCACGGCGGTGCTGCCGGTCACGAGCTTCGATGACGAGCACTTCGTGTTCATGGCGACGGCCATGGGCACGGTCAAGAAGACGGCCTTGTCGGCGTTCTCCCGGCCGATGGCCAAGGGCATCATCGCGGTCAACCTCGACGACGGGGATTACCTGATCGGCGTCGCGTTGACGGACGGCAAGCAGGACGCGATGCTGTTTTCCGATGCGGGCAAGGCGGTGCGGTTCGCCGAGGACGAGGTTCGCGCGATGGGCCGGAACGCGGCAGGCGTGCGCGGCATGAAGGTCGCCGATGGCCAGCGGGTGATCTCGCTGCTGACGGCACAGGATGAGCGGCTGTCGGTGCTGACCGCGACGGAGAACGGCTACGGAAAGCGCACGCCAGTGGCGGAATACACGCGGCACGGCCGCGGGACGCAGGGCATGATCGCGATTCAGTTCAGTGAGCGCAACGGGAGGCTCGTCGCCGCGGTGCTGGTGGCGCCGGAGGACGAGATCATGCTGATTACAACCGGCGGCGTGCTGATCCGAACCCGGGTGTCGGAGGTGCGCGAGCAGGGGCGCACGACGCAGGGCGTGCGGCTCATCAATCTCGACGAAGGCGAGCGGTTGGCCGGGCTCGAGAAGATCGTCGAGCCGGAGGAAAACGGTGAGGAAAATGGCGGACGGGCGGCGCCGGCTGCCGCAGCGGACTGACGCGGGCCGCGCCGCCGCGCGGCGCGTGATTCGCAGGGACTGACAAGGGGATTATGGCGAGGGTATTCAATTTCGGTGCCGGGCCGGCCATGCTGCCGGAGCCGGTGTTGCGACAGGCCGCGGACGAAATGCTCGATTGGCGTTCAAGCGGCATGTCGGTCATGGAGATGAGCCATCGCGGCAAGGAGTTCATCGGCATCCAGGCGCAGGCCGAGGCCGACCTGCGGGAGCTGCTGGGCATCCCCGGCGACTACAAGGTGCTGTTCCTGCAGGGCGGCGCCGCCGCGCAGTTCGCGCTGGTGCCGATGAACCTGCTGCGCGGAAGGGCCGGCGCCGACTATGTCGTGAGCGGATACTGGTCCAAGAAGGCCGTGCAGGAGGCCAGGCGCTACTGCAAGGTCAACATCGCCGCGAGCACGGAACCGGGCGGGTTTACCACCACGCCCCGGGGGGCGGGATGGAATCTCGACCCGAACGCGGCGTACGTGCATGTCACGACCAACGAAACCATCGAAGGCGTCGAGTGGCACTGGATTCCCGACGCCGGGAGCGTGCCGCTGGTGGCGGACGCGTCATCGCACATCCTGTCGCGCCCGCTGGATGTTGCCCGCTTCGGATTGATCTACGCCGGGGCACAGAAAAACATCGGGCAGGCGGGCCTGACGATCGTCATCGTTCGCGAGGACCTGATCGGCCAGGCCCTGCCGCTCACGCCGTCGGTCTTCGACTACAGGGTGCAGGCGGACGCCGGCTCGATGCAGAACACGCCGCCGTCGTACGCCGTGTACATGGCGGGCCTGGTGTTCCAGTGGCTGAAGCGCCTCGGCGGCCTGGCGAAGATGGAGGAAATCAACATCGCCAAGGCGAAGCTGCTTTACGATTACCTGGACCAGACCGAATTTTACCTGTCGCCCGTGGCGACGGCCGACCGTTCGCGCATGAACGTGCAGTTCCGGTTGCGCAACGACAAGCTCGACGCTGAATTCCTCAAGCAGGCGGACGCCCGTGGCCTGACCCAGTTGAAGGGGCACAGAGCCATCGGCGGCATGCGCGCATCGATTTACAACGCCATGCCGATCGAGGGCGTGAGGGCCCTGGTGGATTTCATGCGCGAATTCGAGAGATCCCATGGCTGAGCCTTTCCGAGTGCTGACGCTCAACGCGATTGCCGGCGTCGGGCTGAAGCGTTTTCCCGCGGGCCGCTACCAGGTCGGAAAGGAAATTACCGACCCCGACGCGATACTGGTGCGCTCGCACGACATGCACGCGATGGACATACCGCACCGCGTCAAGGCCATCGGACGCGCGGGCGCGGGCGTCAACAACATTCCGGTCGCCGCGATGAGCCGGCGCGGCGTTCCCGTATTCAACGCGCCGGGCGCCAACGCCAATGCCGTCAAGGAGCTGGTGATCGCGGGCCTGCTGATTGCCGCGCGCAACCTGGTGCCGGCGCTGCAATTCGTGGACGGACTGAAGGGCGACGACAAGACACTGCACAAGCTGGTCGAGGACGGGAAGAAAGCGTTTGCCGGGCGGGAACTGCCCGGAGCGACGCTGGGCGTGATCGGCCTGGGCAAGATCGGGAGCCTGGTCGCGGACGCGGCGATCAAGCTCGGCATGCACGTGCTGGGGCATGATCCCGAGATCACCGTGGACGCCGCCTGGAGCCTCCCCTCGCAGGTCAGGAAAGCGCATACCATCGAAGAGGTGCTGAAGGGCTCGGACTTCGTCACCGTTCACGTGCCGCTGCTCGACGCTACCCGCAACTTAATAGACATTAGGCGGATCCAGCTCATGAAGAACGGCGCGATCCTGCTCAATTTCTCGCGCGAAGGCATCGTGGACAATCGCGCGGTGCTGGAGGGGCTCGAGTCGAAGCATCTGCGCTACTACGTCTGCGACTTCCCGGCGCAGGCGCTCTCCGGTCGCGCCCACGTCGTCGCCCTGCCGCATCTCGGCGCTTCCACCCGGGAGGCCGAGGACAACTGCGCCGTGATGGTCGCGGACCAGGTGCGGGAATTCCTCGAGAACGGCAATATCGTGAACGCGGTGAATTTTCCCGAGGTGGCGATGGCGCGCGAGTCGCCCTACCGGGTCGGCATCGCGAACGCCAACGTTCTCAATATGGTGGGGCAGATCTCGACCACCATGGCGAAGGCCGGGCTCAACATCCACAACATGATCAACAAGTCGAAGGGCGAGATGGCCTACACGCTGGTCGACGTCGATAGCCGCGTGCCGGAAGCGGTGATCGCCCAGATCGGCGGCATCGAGGGCGTGCTGTCGGTGCGCTATCTGCCGGCCGACGGCCATTAACGCTTTTCACCGGCGCGGCGCCGCGACGGGACTGGCGCGCGCAAAGGGCGGGGCCCCGGCCCGCTGCGCATCTCACTTGGCCACGGCGTTCGCGGGCGGTTTAGAATCCCGTCATGGCCGATAAGCTCAAGCAGATCCGGATTCGCATCGACGCGCTCGACCGGCGGCTCGTCGGGTTGCTCTCGTCGCGCGCCCGGCTCGCGCAACGCATCGGTGGCCTCAAGTCGGGGGCGGCCTATCGCCCGGAGCGCGAGGCGCAGGTGCTGCGCCGGATCGTCGCCGAAAATCGCGGCCCGCTGCCGGATGCCGCGCTGACGCGCCTCTTCACGGAGATCATGTCCGCGTGCCGCGCGCTGGAGGACGCGATGACGGTCGCATACCTGGGCCCCCAGGGCACCTTCAGCCAGGAGGCGGCAATCAAGCATTTCGGGGGCGGTACCCGGCTCGCGCCGTGTGGGACGATAGACGAGGTGTTCCGCGAAGTCGAGACCGGCATCGTCGGCTACGGCGTCGTGCCGGTGGAGAACTCGACCGAGGGCGCGATCGGGCGCACACTCGACCTGCTGCTGTCGACACCGGCGCGCATCTGCGGCGAGGTCATGCTGCCGATCCGGCAATGTCTGATGAGCCGGAGCGGGAAACGCGACGCTATCCGCAGGGTGTACTCGCATTCGCAGAGCCTCGCGCAGTGCCAGCAATGGCTGGCGCGCTACCTGCCTCGCGCCGAGCGCACGCCCGTCGTCAGCAATGCGGAGGCGGCGCGGCTCGCGGGGCGCGACCGGCGCGCCGCCGCGATCGGCCCGCGCACGGCGGCGGCGTACTACGGGCTCCGGCTGATCGCCCGCGACATCGAGGACGAGGCAACCAACACCACCCGCTTCCTGGTGATCGCGGGGCACGATGCGCCGCCTTCCGGCGCGGACAAGACGTCGCTTATCCTGTCGACCCGGAACGTGCCCGGCGCAATGCACGACCTGCTGGCACCGCTCGCGCAGAACGGCGTCAGCATGACGCGCCTGGAGTCGCGGCCGTCCCGCACCGGATTGTGGGAGTACGTGTTTTACGTGGACGTCGAAGGTCACCAGCATGATGCCAACGTCGCGCGCGCCCTGGGCGCGCTGAAGCGCAAGGCGTCGTTCCTCAAGAATCTCGGCTCCTATCCTGCGGCAGCGCCTTGAAAAAAGTGGCTCGTTGCTCGTTCCTGGTTTCTGGAGAGTGAATGACGGGCAAGGGAGAACGAGAAACGAGAAACGAGAAACGAGTCACCGAAATGGATATCTGCGACCTCGCGCCTGGCTACATCCGGGCGATCGCCCCGTACCAGCCCGGCAAGCCGATCTCCGAGCTTGCCCGCGAGATGGGGCTCGAGGAGTCCAGCATCATCAAGCTGGCGTCGAACGAGAACCCCCTCGGCGTGAGCCCGGCGGCTCGGCGCGCGGTCGAATCGATGCTCGGCGACCTGGCGCGCTATCCCGACGGCAACGGGTTCGAGCTCAAGCACGCGCTTTCGCGGCGCCACGGCATCGTGCCCGAGGGCATCGTGCTCGGCAACGGCTCGAACGACGTGCTGGAGATGGCGGCGCGCGCGTTTCTCGAGCCGGGGCTCGAGGCCGTCTATTCGCGGCACGCGTTCGCCGTCTACCCGCTGGCGGTGCAGGCGGCGGGTGCAAGGGGAGTGGAGGCACCGGCCACGGACTTCGGCCACGATCTCCCGGCGATGCGGCGCGCGGTCGGCCCGAAAACGCGGCTGATGTTCATTGCCAATCCGAACAACCCGACCGGCACGTTCGTGCCGGCACGCGCACTTGAGGAATTCCTGGCGGGGCTGCCGGCGCAGGTGCTGGTGGTGCTGGACGAGGCCTACAACGAATATCTGCCCGAGCCGCTCCAGTACGACAGCGCCGGCTGGCTCCGGCGCTTCCCCAGCCTGGTGGTGACGCGCACGTTCTCCAAGGTGTACGGACTGGCGGGCCTGCGCGTGGGCTATGCGCTGGCGGCGCCGGGCGTCGCCGACCTGATGAATCGGGTGCGCCAGCCATTCAACGTCAACAGCGTCGCGCTGGCCGCAGCGGCCGCGGCGCTGGAGGATCGCGAATTCGTGCGCCGGAGCGTCGTGCTCAATCGGGCCGGCATGCGGCAGCTGACGCAGGCGTTCGACCGGATGGGCGTCGCCTACATTCCCTCGTGCGGCAATTTCGTGAGCTTCCAGGTTAGTGACGCGATGGCCGTCTACCGCAGGCTGCTGCAGTCGGGGGTCATCGTGCGGCCAATCGCGAGCTACGGCATGCCCCGGCATTTGCGCGTGACAGTCGGCCTGGAGTCGGAGAACGCGAGATTTCTCGAAGCGCTCGAAAAGGCGCTGGCCTGAAGCGCCCTGGCCGGAACGAAACGGTGGGGATCTGCGGGATAATTCCGTTATGCAAGGGGAACCAGCCGTCGTCCGCCGACTGACATGCCTGCAAGATTGAAAATCGGGAAGCTGGTCATCATCGGCACCGGCCTGATCGGCGGGTCGTTCGCGATGGCGCTGAAGCGCGCGCGCGTGGTGCGGCACGTCGTCGGCGTGGGGCGCACGCGCCGCAATCTGGCCGATGCGCTGAGGCTCAAGGTCATAGACGAGGCGTCGGTCGATGCCGCGAGCGCCGTGGAGGGCGCGGACTTCGTGCTGCTCGCAACGCCGGTGGGACAGATGCCCGCCGTCATGAGCGCGATTGCGCCGCGGTTGCCGGGCGCGGCGATTGTGACGGACGCGGGGAGCACCAAGCGCGACGTGGTCGAGTGCGCCCGCCGCTTTCTCGGGAGCCGACTCGGGCGCTTCGTGCCCGGCCATCCGATCGCGGGCACCGAGAATAGCGGCGCGACGGCGGCGTTTCCCGAGTTGTTCCGAGAGCGGGACGTCATCCTGACGCCGCTGCGGGAGACCGCTGCCGCGGCGACGCGCCGTGTGCGCCAGGCGTGGGAGGCGTGCGGCGCGCGCGTAACGCAGCTGGATCCCGCGGCGCACGACGCAATACTCGCCGCGGTCAGCCATCTGCCGCACGTGATCGCGTTCACCCTGGTCAACCTGCTCGCGCACGGCAGGGACCCCGGGCGCTATTTCGGCCTTTCCGCTGGCGGGCTTCGCGACACCGTGCGCATCGCGGGAAGCTCGCCCGAGATGTGGGCGGACATCTGCGTCGCAAACCGCGACGCGCTGCTGGATGCGCTCGACGCCTATGAAAGCGAGCTCGAAGACGTGCGGGCGGCGATCGACCGTGCCGACGGCGCGGCGCTGAGGCGCCTGTTCCGACAGGCGCGCGGCGCGCGCGAGAAGTGGCTCGTGAAGCGGCGGCGCTGAACGGCGGCGGGCGCTCGCCGGGACAGAACATGCCCTATCTCGATCTCGCACCCATACGCCGGATTCGTGGCACGGTGAGGCTGCCGGGCTCGAAAAGCATTTCCAACCGGATACTGCTCCTCGCCGCGCTGGCGGCGGGAGAGACGACCGTCCGTGACCTGCTGGACGCGGAGGACACGCGCGTCCTGCTCGAGGCATTGAGGACGCTCGGAGTCGACTGGCGCATGACCGGCGCGGCGACAGCGCGGGTGAGGGGAACTGACGGCGCGTTCCCGGTGAAGGAGGCGCAACTGTTCCTCGGCAATGCCGGGACGGCGTTCCGGCCCCTGACGGCGGTGCTGGCGCTGATGCAGGGCGAGTATCGCCTCGACGGCGTCGCGCGCATGCGCGAGCGCCCGATTGGTGACCTGGTGGATGCGCTGAACCGGGCCGGCGCCCGCATCGAGTATCTCGGCGCGCCCGGCTATCCCCCGCTTGCGATCCATCCCGCAACTGTCAGTGGCGGCGGTTCCGTCCGACTACGCGGAGACGTTTCGAGCCAGTATCTGACCGGGCTCCTGATTGCGTTGCCCCTCGCCGGCGCGCGCACGACCGTCATCGTCGATGGCGAGCTGGTGTCGAAACCCTACGTCGAGATCACGCTGAACACCATGCACCGGTTCGGCGTCGAGGTCGCGCGCGATGGCTGGTCGGCGTTCACGATACCGGCGGGCGCCCGTTACGCCAGCCCGGGCGAGATTCACGTCGAAGGCGACGCGTCCTCGGCCTCGTACTTTCTCGCGGCGGGCGCGATCAGCGGCCTTTCCGGCGGCGGGCCGATTCGCGTGGAGGGCGTCGGGCGCGGCAGCATCCAGGGCGACGTGCGGTTTGCCGATGCGCTCGCGCAAATGGGGGCCGATGTGACGATGGGGGAAAACTGGATCGAGGCGACCGCAGGCGGGGAGGCGCGGTCGCGCGGCAGGCTGCGCGCGATCGACGCGGACTTCAACGCGATTCCCGATGCCGCAATGACCGCGGCGGTCGCGGCGCTGTTCGCAGACGGCACGAGCACGCTGCGCAATATCGGCAGCTGGCGCGTCAAAGAAACGGACCGCATCGCCGCCATGGCGGCGGAACTGCGCAAGCTCGGTGCGGCGGTGGAAGAGGGTCCCGATTACCTGAAGATTACGCCGCCTTCCGGCTCCGGCCTCACGCCTCACGCGTCGATCGATACCTACGACGATCACCGGATGGCCATGTGCTTTTCACTCGCCGCGCTGGGCGGGGTGCCCGTGCGGATCAATGATCCGGCGTGCGTCGCCAAGACGTTTCCCGAGTATTTCGACGTGCTCGCGTCAGTCTCCGAGCGCTGATCGGTCATGGCAGGCCGCCTTCCACCCGTCATCGCCATCGACGGCCCATCCGCTTCGGGCAAGGGCACCGTGGCCCAGGGTGTCGCGGCAGCCCTCGGCTTTCACTACCTGAACAGCGGGGCGCTATACCGTGCGGTGGCGCTGGCGGCAGTGGAGAGGGGCGCAGATCTAGAAAACGAATTAATTATAGAGAATATCTCATTGAAGTTACGAATAAAATATGAAGGTGATCGCGTGACGCTGGACGGGCGGGACATCACGGATGCTTACGGCACCGAATCCGTTGGCGCTGCGGCGTCCCGCATCGCCGCCTATCCGAAGGTACGAAGCGCGCTGATGGAGCACCA
>Ga0326597_10012360_pt1 | contig 11258 bp, 11 predicted proteins | sample RVTome_12_FD_203789 | JGI IMG/M metagenome (GOLD analysis project Ga0326597, IMG submission 203789) | Soil microbial communities from uranium-contaminated site in the Upper Colorado River Basin, Wyoming, United States - RVT100D185 | ecosystem: Environmental > Terrestrial > Soil > Contaminated >... | reverse complement strand
AGACGGCCTGATCACGCTCATTTTGAGCGGACGGCTTCGCCTGGCGCTCGCGCTCCTCGCTCTCGCGCTCATCGCGCCGGGCGAGCCTCTTCATGCCCAGCCGCTCGATGCGCCGATCGACCAGAAGACTGAAGCCGCCGCGCTCGAAACCCGCCTTGCCTATGTCGTCACCGGCGACCCGGAGGTCGATCGGCTTTCCGAGCGCGGTCTTTCCGCGCTCACCCGCGAGCTCATCCGACGCACCGCGATCGAGCCGGGGCCGCCCGTCGGCATCGATCCCGAGACGGACGATCTTTCCGTCTATTCTCTCCTCTACTGGCCGATCGTCGCCGGCGCGTCGGCGCCGGGTGAAAACGCGCTCGCCAATATCGAGAATTTCATGCGGTTCGGCGGCCTCATCGTCTTCGACACGCGCGACGACGAACGGGCTGTCGCGGGGCTCGAAACGCCGGAGCGGGCGGCTTTGCGGGAAATCCTGAGCCAGGTCGACACGCCCCCGCTCGCGACCCTCCCGAAGGACCACGTTCTGACCCGCTCGTTCTATCTTCTCGACGATCTCGCCGGGCGCATGCGCAACAACCCCGTCTGGGTGCAGTCAGCGGGAAGCGCCAATGACGGCGTCACCCCGCTCATCATCGGCGGGCGCGACTGGGCGGGGGCCTGGGCGACCGACGATTTCGGCAGGCCCTTGCGGTCGATGACGCGCGGCGGCGAACGCGAGCGCGAGCTTGCCTATCGGGCCGGCATCAACATCGTGATGGTCGCCTATACCGGCAATTACAAATCCGACCAGGTTCATATGCCGATCCTCCTGGAAAGGCTCGGCCGCTGATGGGCGCGATGGTTTTCGAACCGGCTTGGCCGCTCCCGCTGCTCGGGGCGCTTTGCCTCGTCGCCGCGGCGCTGACCGGGCTCAGCCTTCTGCGCCGCTCGAGGGGCGCGTTGTTTCGCCTGGCGGCGCTCGCCAGTCTGGTCGCGCTCATCGCCAATCCGCAAATCCGCGTCACCGAAAGGACGCCCCTCGACGACATCGCTTTGATCGTCACCGATGAAAGCGCCAGCCAGTCGCTCGACGGGCGCGACGCGGCGAGCGCTGCGGCAGCGGACGCGCTCGAAGCGCGCCTCAAAGCCCTCGGCGGCGTCGAGGTGGTCCGCTCAAGCCTCGCCGGTGACCAGGAAACGCGCCTCGTCGAAGCCGTCCGCGCCGCCGTCGCCGACGCCCCGCGCGGCCGGCTTGGCGGGGTTTTCGTCATCACCGACGGCCAGGCGAGCGATGCGGCTGAGGCGAGCGAGTTCACGCTCGATGCGCCGGTCCATGTGCTCATTTCCGGACGCGCCGGCGAGGTCGACCGCAAGATCACGATGATCAACGCGCCGCGCTACGGCATCGTCCGCGAGCCGGTGAAGATCGCCTTCCGCGTCGACGATCTCGGACCTAATGAAGAACCGCTCGCCAGCGGACAGGCGGTGGTCAGCCTACGGATCGACGGGCGAGAAATCCTGCGCCAGCCGGTTCCGGTCGGCGCCGAAGTTTCCTTCGAGGCGCCCCTCGAACGCCCGGGCGGGCTCATCGTCGAGCTCGAAGCCGAAACCCGGCCGGGCGAGCTCACTGCGCGCAACAACATCGCCGTCCTGCCGATCACCGCCATCAGGGACCGCCTGCGCGTTCTCCTCATCTCCGGCGAGCCGCATGCCGGCGAGCGCGTCTGGCGCAATCTTTTGAAATCCGATCCGGCGGTCGATCTCGTGCATTTCACCATTCTTCGGCCGATCGAAAAAGGCAGCGCCAACGAGCTGACGAGCGAGCTGGCGCTCATTCCCTTTCCCCAGGACGAGCTCTTCATCGACAAGCTCTCCGAGTTCGATCTTCTGATCTTCGACCGCTACACCTATCGCGGCGTTCTCAACGCCTACCATTTCGACAATATCGCGCGCTATGCCGAAAACGGCGGCGCGGTGCTGATCGCTTCGGGGCCGGAATATAGCGGCGGCTTGGGGCTTGCGGGGCGGCGCAATCTTTCCTTCATTCTGCCGGCGCTTCCGAGCGGGGAAGCGCGCGAAGGCCCCTTCAGGCCGGAGCTTACCGAAGACGGCCGCCGTCATCCGGTCACCGCCGATCTCCCGGAAGCCTCCTTCTGGGGCCGCTGGCTGAGGATCGTCCCGGTCGCCATGCGCTCGGGCCGGGCGCTGATGCAGGGACCCTCGGCCTCGCCGCTGCTCATTCTCGACCGGGTCGGCGAGGGCCGCGTCGGGCTTATTCTTTCCGATCACGTGTGGCTGTGGGCGCGCGGATTCGACGGCGGCGGTCCGCATGCGGAGCTTCTCCGGCGCATCGTGCACTGGCTGATGAAGGAGCCAGAGCTCGAAGAAGAGCAATTGTCGCTGCGCGGCGCGGGCGAGGATCTCATCATTTCGCGCCGAACGATGAACGACGGGCCGGTCAAGGTCGAGCTCACCGACCCGGGCGGCGCGGTTTCGACCGTCGGGCTCGCCGAAGTCTCGCCCGGGCGCTTCACGGCGACGGTCAGGAACGCGCCGCGCGGCCTTTACCGGGCGCGCGACGGCGATCTCTTCGCCGTCGGGGCCGTCGGCCTCGCCGCCGCGCCGGAATTCCAGGATATCGTGTCCGATGCGGAAAAGCTCGCCGCCTTCGGCGAACGCACGCATGGCGGCTCCTTCGTGTTCCGGCGCGGCGACGAGATCGTCCTGCCCGCGATCCGCAAGGTCAGTCCCGAGAGCGGCGCCTATGCAGGCTCGGGCTGGGCCGGGCTTGTCGCACGCGGGGCGAGCCGCACCGACGCCGTCCATGATTCCCCTCTCGCGCCGTCGGCGCTGTGGCTCGTCATCCTCGCCGCCGCGCTTCTCGGCGCCTGGTGGGTCGAGGGCCGGCGCGGGCTGAGGAGCGCGGGGCGCGCGCGCGCGGGTTAAAGGCTAAATTTACCGAGCCCCTTAACGGCGCTTAAAAGCCGGGGCGCCTAGGCTTGAGGCTCCACTCGCCGAGGAGCTAGGCCCCCCGTGGTGTTTGCGACAAACCGATCGAACAACGAGCGCCAATCCGACCGCAAGCCGGAGCGCCGCAGCCCGCTCGCCGGGTGGCTCGGCCGCAAAACCCCGTCCGAAAAGCCGGAGGCGGCGCCGGAGATCGACATCACGGCGGGCCTCAACCGGGTGCTGCGCGCCTCAGCCCCGCACGCCGAAAGCAGCCCCGATGCGCCAAAGGTCGATCCGGTCAGGGATGCGCTCGCAACCATCGAAGCCGCGCTCTACGCGATCGACACGATCCGCGAAATCATCGAGCAGGCCTATGAGGTCACCCTCTCGGCGCAAAATGTCGAAGATGTGGGCGGGCGCGCGCTGCTCGCTGAAAGCTATGACGAGATCCGCCAGAAGATAAACAAGGTGATCGATGAGCTCGACGAGCGGGCCGGGCTGCTCGTCGGCAAGAGCCAGCACAATCTCGAAGTCAAGCTCGGCGGCAAAGCCAATTACTCGATCTCGCCGGCGCGGCTCGACGTCTCCGCCCGCGGGCTCAACCTGGAGCCGCCGCGCGAGGCGTTCGCCACCTTCGAGGAGATCAGCGCGGTGCTCGCCGAGCTTGATTCGGCCCTGAAAAAGGCCGACCGGACCGCTTCGGCCTATTGCCGCGACGCCCAGTTCCTGATCGCCCGCCTGACCCGCGAGGCGACCGCCTGAGGAGAACCCGCCGGCGCAAAAGGTATCGCGCCGTCGTGATTTCGGGTATTCTTCCTTCACTCTTATGATCGCTCGCCGGGCTGGGGCGCGATTCCTGGAAGGAGGAACCCATGGCGTTTCTTCGGTATGGACTTGGCGTCGGCGCGCTCGCCGCCGCAATGTTCTCGGCCGGCGCGGCGCTCGCCGGCTCGTTCGATTCCGAAACTCTGACAGAGGGCCGCAAGCTGTCGTCGTTCGACAGCGTTTACATCGCGCCGGTGCAGGCTAACCTCGATCTCAACGTCGTCCGCTTCGACCGCAGCGGATACGGGGATCGTGCGGTCCGCGACGAAGATGCGGCGCGCAAGGCCGCCGACTTCTACGACGAACTCGTCGAGGAGTTCGGCGAGTCGTTTTCGCTCGCCGACGCGCCGGGGTCGGGCGTGCTGACCGTCCAGGCGACGCTGACCAAGCTTGAATCGAGCCGACCGACGCTCGCCGATTATAACCGGGACACGAGCGTGTCGTTCCGCTCCGTCTATGCGGGCGGCGCGGCGATGACGGCGGTCTTCAGCGAAGACGGCGCGACGCTCGCCGAAGTGAGCGACGAGTTCATCAGCAACCTGAACGATGGACGCACCCGGGCGGGGCTCTGGCAGGACGCCGATCGCGCGTTCGAACAGTGGGCGCACAAGCTCGCCAAGTTTGCGAAAGAGGACTGACCGGCCGTCGCCGGCCGAAGCCGATTATGGTCGTTTCGCATCGAGCTGGCTATGGCCGGCGAAGCCGGACTGCCGATTAGCGCTCAGGGAATGCCGATCAGCTTGTGCGTCTGCAGGCTCAGGCGCCAGCGCGGATGGGCTTTGCAATACTCGATTGCCGCGGCGGTGCTCCGCGCGAGATCGGGCCCGTCCATGGGCTGCAGGAAGAAGCGCGGGAAATCGAGCCGCTCGAAGGCTTCCGGCGGCGCGCCGTCCTGCGGAAAGACGAGCTTCAGCTCATCGCCGGACTGCTGGACGAGCGGCGCGCCCGCCTTTGGGCTGACGCAGATCCAGTCGAGGCCCGCCGGCGCGGCGATGGTTCCGTTGGTTTCGACGGCGATCTCAAAGCCGCGCTCGTGCAGCGCTTCGATCAGCGCGGCGTCGAGCTGGAGGAGCGGCTCGCCGCCGGTGCAGACGATGAAGGCTCGCCCGCCGGCGCCGCGCGGCCAGGCCGAAGCGGCGTGACCGGCAAGCGCGTCCGCCGTCTCGAACTTGCCCCCGCCCGGCCCGTCGACGCCGACGAAATCGGTGTCGCAGAAGCGGCACACGGCGCCCGCGCGGTCGCTCTCAAGGCCCGACCATAGATTGCAGCCCGCAAAGCGCAGGAAAACCGCTGCCCGTCCGGTCTGCGCGCCTTCCCCCTGCAGCGTGAAATAAAGCTCCTTGACCGAATAGATGCTCACGCGGCCGGCTCCTCGCCGCAAGCGGCCCGATAGCCCTCCCAGCCCTTCCTGCGCAGCACGCAGGCCGGGCATTCGCCGCATCCGTAGCCCCAATCGTGGCGCGCCGCGCGCACCCCAAGATAGCACGTGTGCGAATGTTCATTGACGATGGCGACGAGCTTTTCGCCGCCGATCTTCTCGGCGAACGACCAGATCTCCACCTTGGTCAGATGCATGAGCGGCGTTTCGAGCCGGATATCGGCGTCCATGCCGAGCCGTATCGCCTCCATCTGGGTTTGGAGCGTGTCGTCGCGGCAGTCCGGATATCCGGAATAATCGGCCTGGCACATGCCGGCGACGAGAACCCCGGCGCCGCGGCGATAGGCGAGAGCCCCGGCGAACACCAGAAAGGCCAGATTGCGGCCCGGCATGAAGGTCGTCGGCAAACCATTTTCCGCAATTGTAATTTCGATCTCGCGGGTCAGCGCCGAGTCGCTGATTCTGCCGAGCGCGGCGAGATCGACGAGCGTGTCGGGCCCAAGCTTGTCCGCCCACGGTCTGAAGGCTCGCGTGATCTCGCGCCGGACGGCGGCGCGCGCTCCGAGCTCGACCGCATGGCGCTGCCCGTAATCGAAGCCGATGGTTTCAACGCTTGAAAAATAGGCGAGCGCCCAGGCAAGAACGATCGAGGAATCCTGGCCGCCGGAGAACAGGACAATCGCTTTGTCCTGATTGAGGGCTTGCATTCTTTTTACTCTCTAACACCGTTATCAAAGCGCCCTCCCCGCGCCCGAATTTCGCGGGTGTAGGGCAAACCCTGAAAGGGCGCAACATGGCGGACATCGTCTTTCTCTAGAGCCTTTTGCGTCCCGATTGAATCGGGACGCGGCTCTAGATTCTCATTTTGTCGCGTTTTCTCACGACCAACCGGTTTCCACTTGGTCGGAAAACGCTCTACACGACGGCGCCCGATGCGCAGACGGCGCAAGCGATTGCGCAGGCGGTCGTTGAAGCGCGGCTTGCGGCGTGCGCCAACATCATCCCCGGCATGCGATCGGTCTATCGCTGGAAAGATGCGATCGAAACCGCCGAGGAGGTCGTGGCGATCTTCGAGACTACGATTGCGCTGGCGGAAGAGGCCTGCGCCTTGATCCTTCGGCATCACCCTTATGAAACCCCGTGCGTCGTCTCGCTGCCGGTCGGCGCCGCCGGATCCAATCCCGCCTATCTCGCCTGGCTCGCCGGCGAGACGGGACTGTGATCACGCGCCGCCGACTGGGGCGATGACTCCCTTATAGGTTGTGTTATTAAATTCATGCAACTATTTGTTAATGTTTTACCCGTATAGGTTGTGTCCATGCGGAGGCCTCAACGCCCTCCCATCGACGCCCGGCGGCGCCTCCTTCCCCCATCGGGGTCCGCCCGGCCCGGCCTTCGCACTGCTAACGCGCGCTCGCTCTCCCGGCCAGCGCTCACGCAGGAAGACGCCGCAGGTCCAAAGCGCAGCTTCGGACCTGCGGCGTCGCGCGTTTCGCTCTCCACTGAAGCAACCCACGCCGCGACATCGCGCCACACCACCTCCGCCTGAAGATCGCGGAACAGAAGATGCCAGCCGTCCGGAAATGCGGTGACGTCGACGGCGCCGCAAAGCCTGAGCGCGGTCTTGCACATCGCCTGATTATCTTTTTATACTTGCCCCCGGTGAGGTGGCCGATGGGGCCTGAGGCTCTCTACATAGCAGCGAGGAGACAGCATGAAGAAGGCCATTGGAATAATGCTCGGCTTACTGACTTTTGCGTCGGCGCTAGGTGGTGCGGAGGCGCAGGATGGGTCCGAGCCGTACATGACGTTCACTATTAGCGGTTCTCTCGGAATCAAGAAAAGCACTGGTTCGGTCGAACGCGTCGATTTTGAATCCTATAAGGCGCTGAAATCGCTCGGAGAAGATATTGCGGTCGCCCCAAATCCGATCCAATGCGAGGAACGGGACGCGAAGGCCGGAGAAGAGTCAGCGCCCGTCGTCACTTTCACGACGCCAAAGCCAATGTTTTCGCTTAAAAATGGCAGCGCCTATTGCAGCATCATTTCTAAGGCAAAAAAACACGGCGTGACATTCAAAATCAAAACCGAAGTCGGCGCGGCAGGCGTAACCGAGGATGGTAGGATTGGACATGGCCAAACGTTAGAAGATAGAAGATAACAGAGGGCAAGGTTAACCATTGTCACCTGATATCAAAACCTATGCCGGCGGCTTCGGTGTTACTGGCTGATCCCTCGGTGCGTTGCAGGCAGCTCACCTGCGCGGGCGAAGTTCCCTTCCTTGCGAGCGTTGGGGAAGGTCCAAAGCGCAGCTTCGGGCCTGCGGCGTCGGATTCTTTCTCAAGGGCGGAATCAACCCACGCCGCGACATCGCGCCACACGGCCTCCGCCTGAAGATCGCGCAACAGAAGATGCCAGCCGTCCGCATACGCCTTGACCTCGACTGCCCCGCACAGCCGCTCGGCGGCCCGCTTCATCGCCTCGATCGGGATGACCTCGTCTCTCTCGCCATAGAGAAACAGAACCCGCCCGCCGATTTCGTCGGACGCATCATAAGCGCCCCCCATCAGGCGGGCGACGCCGAGCACGGCGTCGAGGCGCGTCGGCTTGATGACGTAAGGATCGGCGAGCGCTTCGCGCAGGATCGCGATATTATCCGTCGCCTGACGTTTCGCCCGTGCGCCGGTGAGGGTCTTTCCCGGAGCGAGCCCGGCGGCGAGATTGAGCGCAATCCGGTAGGAAAGCGGCAGCCGCGAGCCGCCCCAGACGCCCGGCGCGGCGAGGATGACGCCGTCGACATCGAGCATGGCGTTCGCCGCCGCCTCCATGATGACGGCGGCGCCCATCGAATGGCCGATGAGGAAAACCGCTTTTCCCGGGTTTTCGGCCCGCACCGCCGCGACCGCCGCCATGAGATCGGCTTTCAGGGTTTCCTCGCCCACCCAGCGGCCGAAGCCCGGCGAGCGCCCGAAGCCGCGCTGATCGTAGGCGTAGAGCGTTATGCCGGCTTCCCGCGACCAGAATTCGCCGGGCCCCTCGAAAGCATGCGCGTAATCGTTCATGCCGTGTAGCGCCACGATCACGGCTTTGGCGTTTTCAGCCCGCCAGACATCAAGGGCGAGCGCGGCGCCGTCGCGCACGATCAGCTTCTCGCCTGCGATGTGCGGAGCGACGCGCGTTTCGGGCGCGGGTGGAAACGAAACGCATCCCGAAGCGGCGAGCAGGGCAAGCGCGGAGAACAGCCAATGCATCCGTATACAGACCATCACCCTGTGGAAATCGATCATGACGCCAGGCTCGTCATTGGCTCTCGCTCGCCTCAAGCCGCGCCAAAAGCGCCTTCAATGATGTCTGCTCTTCCTCGCTCAAAGGCGACAACAGGCGCCGCTCATAAGCGCGAGCAAGACGCGCAACGCGCCGGAAGAGGGCTTTTCCCTCCGCCGACAGAGACAGTGAAAAGACGCGGCCATCGCGCGCGTTGGTCCGGCGCGCGACGAGGCCCCTTTCTTCGAGCGAGGCGACGGCGCGGCTCACCGCCATCTTGTCCATCGGCGTCAGCCGGGCGACGTCGCGGGCCGCCGTCGCCTCGGCCTGGCTGACCACGGCGAGGACCCGCCATTCGGGGATCGTCAGGTTCTCGCGCTCATAGGCGCGCGCGAGATTGCGGCTGATGATGTGGCCGAGCGCGACGACCCGGTAGGGAATGAAGTCGGCGAGGACGAGGCCGGCCTGCGCCGCATCATCAGCCTGCTCCTCTTTCCGCGTCTCGCTCATCGATCTCCGCCCGCTCCGGCGCCGCAGCGCCATGTTAGTAACGCATGTTACTAACGCAAGCCCGCCAGGCAATCCATAACGATGCGCCGCGCCCCGGTGGCGCGGCGGAAGAATCTGCGGCAAGAGAGACCTGCCGTTCCGCATCGCGAAAGGAAAGGGCCCATGCAGCTTCTCGGCTATTGGCGGTCGGGCGCAAGCTACCGGGTGCGCATCGTTCTGGCGCTCAAAGGGATCGATTACGCCTACCGACCGGTGAACCTCCTCAAGGGCGAGCAAAGGAGCGCCGACTATCTCCGCAAGAACCCGCAGGCGCTCGTCCCGACCCTGATCACCGATGACGGCGAGCCGCTCACCCAGTCGCTGGCGATCGCCGAATATCTCGAAGAGATTTATCCCGAGCCGCCGATCCTGCCGCGCTCGCCGTCCTTGCGCGCCAAAGCCCGCGCCATCGCCGCGGCGATCGCCTGCGAGGCGCAGCCTTTCGCGAACCTCCGCATCCTGAAATATCTGACCGACGATCTCGGGCTCGATGACGCGGCGAAAGCCGGGTTTCTCAACCGCTGGCCGGGCGGCGCCCTTAACGCCGTCGAGGCGCTGGCGAAGGAGACCGCCGGGACTTATTGCGTCGGCGACGCGCCGGGTCTCGCCGACGCTTTCCTCATTCCGCAGCTTTACGCGGCGCGCCGCTTCAGGATCGATCTTTCCTGCTGCCCGACCTTGCTGGCGATCGACGAGAGATGTCAAAAGCTGCCGGCGTTTGCCAAAGCCCACCCGGACAATCAGCCCGACGCCGTGAAGGAATAGACCCATGCCGAACATCGAGCCGCTCATCTTCGCCATCGGCGGCAAGACGCCGAAGATTCACCAGAGCGCCTTCATCGCGCCCGGCGTCGTCGTCTGCGGCGACGTCGAGATCGGGGAGAACTCTTCCGTCTGGTACGGCTGCGTCATCCGCGGCGATTCGAACCGGATCGTCATTGGCAAAGGCACGAACATCCAGGATGGAACGATCATCCACGCCGACGCGCCGGAGATCGGCGGCGTGCCGACCTTGATCGGCGCAAACGCCCTTATCGGCCACAAATGCCTGCTCCACGGGGCGACGGTCGAGGACGGCGGCTTTGTCGGCATGAACGCGACCATGCTCGACGGCTCGCTGGTGAAAACCGGCGCCATGCTCGCCGCCGGCGCGTTTCTCAGCCAACGGAAGATCGTTCCAGCCGGCGAACTATGGGCGGGCATGCCGGCCAAGAAATTCCGCGATCTTAAGGAGGGCGAGGACAAGATGGCCCTCCTCGGCGCGGCGCATTACGTCGAGGAAGCGAGAATTCACCGGGCGGCGCTGGCGAAGCTGTAGACGCATGACCGACGCCGCGCCCGCGCGCAATAGCGCCATACGCCACAACCAATTGCTCGTCGTCGGCGCCTCCTCGCTCGGAACGATGTTCGAGTGGTACGACTTCTTCCTTTACGGGGCGCTCGCCGGCCAGATCGCCCGGCATTTCTTTTCGGCGGTGAACGAGACGACCGGCTTCATCTTCGCGCTCGCCGCCTTCGCCGCCGGCTTCATCGTGCGCCCCCTGGGCGCGCTCGTTTTCGGGCGCGTCGGAGACATCGTCGGACGCAAGTACACCTTCCTCGTCACCATGAGCGTCATGGGCCTGTCGACCTTTCTCGTCGGGCTCCTCCCCGGTTCCGATGCGATCGGCATCGCGGCGCCGATCATCCTCGTCCTCCTCCGCCTTCTTCAGGGGCTCGCGATCGGGGGCGAATATGGCGGGGCGGCGATCTATGTCGCCGAGCACGCGCCGCCGGAAAATCGCGGCCTCAACACGAGCTGGATCCAGACGACGGCGGCCTTCGGCCTTCTCCTCTCCCTGATGATCATCATGGGGGCGCGCGCCGCTTTGCCGGAGGGCGGCTTCGACGACTGGGGCTGGCGGATTCCGTTCCTCGTCTCGATTTTCCTGCTCGGCATCTCGCTCTGGATACGGATCAAGCTTAACGAAAGCCCGGTCTTCCAGAAAATGAAAGACGACGGCGCGACCTCGAAAGCGCCCTACCGGGAAGCGTTCCTGCGCTGGCCCAATCTCAAGATCGTGCTCGTCGCCCTCTTCGGCATGGTCGCGGGCCAGGCGGTCACCTTCTACACCGCGACGTTCTACGCGCTTTATTTTCTCGAACGCAACCTGAAGGTCGATGGGCTGACCGCCAATCTTCTGATCGCCGTCGCCCTCGTCATCGGCGCGCCGCTCTATGTCGTGTTCGGCTGGCTCAGCGATAAGATCGGCCGCAAGAAGATCATCATGACGGGGCTGGCGCTGGCCGCGCTTTTCTATTTCCCGTTGTT
>Ga0326597_10012359_pt1 | contig 11259 bp, 11 predicted proteins | sample RVTome_12_FD_203789 | JGI IMG/M metagenome (GOLD analysis project Ga0326597, IMG submission 203789) | Soil microbial communities from uranium-contaminated site in the Upper Colorado River Basin, Wyoming, United States - RVT100D185 | ecosystem: Environmental > Terrestrial > Soil > Contaminated >... | reverse complement strand
GGACCCGGTAGAACCACTCGGCATTCAGCAGGTGTACGGCCTGCCAGCGGGTGAGCAGCACCAGCACGGCGGCGACGCCGCCGATCAGGAGAGCCACGGTGGCGACCACCGCATTGGCCTTGATCAGCGCGTCCGCCTGACTGTGGACCTTGAGGCCCGTGGTGGGGCAGGTCCGGAACGTCGCGCTCATTCGCCACCTCCCGCGCTGCCCATGCTGCGCTCGACCACGATGATCTTGCCGACCATCACGTGATGGCCGATCCCGCAGAACTCGTTGCACACGATCGAGAACTCCCCGGCCTCGGAGGGCGTGACCCGCAATCCGTAGTCATAGCCGGGGACCACCTGGAAGTTGACGTTGATGGGATAGAGGCTGAATCCATGATTCACGTCGAGCGCGGAGAGGTGGAGCGTGTACTCCACTCCAGCCTCCAGTTGGAGAATCGGCCGCCAGGCCCACATCTGGCCCATCAGGTAGATGTCGGCGCCGGCGGGTGGCGCGACGATCGGGATCCCCGCTTCCTCCCCGATGCGGTACGTTTCGATGAACTCCTGCGTGCGGGCCGCGAACGCGGCGGGCTCGACGCGCGCGCGCACGCCCGCGGGGTTCTGCCCACCCTTGAAATGCCACAGAGGCATCATCGCAAACAGCACCATGCACCAGGCAAACGCGATGGCGACCCACACCTTTTCTGCCCGATGAGCCGGTTTCCACCAGATGCCCTGGGGCGACGTCAAACCGGTATGCATCCCACCCTCCTCACGGCAGTGGGGCCTGCGGAAGCGATGTCACTTCCCACAGACCCCAGAGTGTATAGAAGATCACCATCACGAGGATCCCGGCCCCCAACAGCAGGAAGGGACTGTCGAACAGCCGCTGCGCAAGCGGCGGCCGATCGGCGCCATGCTTGGCTGGCTCTTGAGACGTCATGCGGACTCCCTCCCTCCGGCGAGCGCCGGCACAGTCGCACCCTCCGAGATGACCTCGGTGAGGGTCGTGTGACGGAAGAACGACGCCACCTCCTGCGCGACGTCCTTCCAGCGATCGTGCACCACACATGGGTGCCGATCATTGCATTGCGGCCGGCCCAGCAGACAACGACGCGTCGCGCCGATTTCGTCAAAACAGCTGACGACATCGAAGAGCGTGATGCGCGACGGCGCGCGTCCAAGGCGAAAGCCCCCATGCTTGCCCCGCGTCGAGGCGAGCACGCCGGCCCGAGCCAGCTCATGCAGGATCTTGGACAGGTAGTTTTTCGGGATTCCCAATGCCTTGGCGACCGTCACCACCGGCAGCGACTCCGTCTCATGGGCGTTCTCCGCCACGTGGAGCACGGCGCGCAACGCATACTCTGCGGTGTTGGAGAGCACTGGGTTCCCTTTGATGTAAACTGATATTATCATATTAATATCCTCATTCGAGCGCAAGTCACGAATCCCCGTGAATACATCCACGTCGTCTAACCCGTTGACCCGCATGGCGTTAAGGCCGCTTGGCCTGCTGGACGCCCTGTGTAATCGACTGTACGGATGGAAACACAACCCACTGTACCACGCCGGCGCGCTCGCGGTCGCCATGCTGGCGGTGATCCTGCTGACCGGCCTCTACCTGATCTTCTTCTACAAGTTGTCGGCCCCCTGGGAATCGATCCAACGGATTGAGGAGCAAGTGCTCCTCGGCCGCTGGATCCGGGCCCTGCACCGCTATGCGTCCGACGTGGCGGTGGTCGCGGTGGCGGTGCACGCCTTCCGGATGTTCGCCCAGGACCGCGCCTGGGGGCCGCGGGCCCTCGCCTGGGTCTCCGGTCTGCTGCTCCTCCTGGTGGTCCTCGTCTGCGGGTGGACCGGCTACGTGATGGTGTGGGACGTGCAGGGCCTCGTGCTCGCCCGGGAAGGTGCGCGCCTGCTCGACGTGCTGCCGCTGTTCTCGGAACCCATTGGCCGGGCGTTCGGGGGCGAGCGGGCGCTGCCGAGCGCGTTCTTCTTCCTCAACCTCTTCCTGCACGTTGCCCTGCCGATCGGGATCGGGCTGATGCTGTGGGTGCACACGGCCCGCGTGGCGCGCCCGGTCCTCCTTCCACCCCGCTCCATTCTGTGGACGGTGACCGGACTCCTCCTCGCGCTGAGCCTCGCGGTACCGGCCGCGCTCGGTCCGGCAGCGAATCCCCTCCGGTTGGCGGGACGCGCACCGTACGACTGGTTCTTCAGCTTCTGGGTCCCGTTTGCCGCCGCGGTCCCGGCGGGGATCTCGTGGACCGTGGTCCTCGTGGTCAGCGCGATCGTGTTCTCGGCGCCCTGGTGGACTCGCCCGCGCGCCCGGCGGCCGGAACCCTCCGTGGTGGATGAGCGCCTCTGCACCGGTTGCCGGCAGTGTTACCTCGACTGCCCCTACGAGGCCATCTCGATGCTGCCGCGCGACGTCGGACAGAACGACGAGGTGGCCCACGTCGATCCAGCGCTGTGCGTCAGCTGCGGGATCTGCACCGGATCGTGCGCCCCAATGGGCGTCGGGCCGGCCGGACGCACCGGCCGCGATCAACTGGTCGCCGTGCGGGCATTCGTGGCACGTCACCCGGTGGCAGCACGTGATGTCGTGCTGGTCGGTTGCGCCAGGGGAGCCGGAGGCCTGGCCGCAGCGGGCGTCGTCGAGGGAGCCCCGCTGGTCCCGATCGACTGCGTCGGCAACCTGCACACGTCCATGGTAGAGTACCTCGTGCGCGCCGGGAGCGCCGTGCTCATCGTGGGATGCCCGCCGCGCGACTGCTGGAATCGGGAGGGGACCAAGTGGCTTGAACAGCGGCTGTTCCATGATCGCGAAGCCGAGCTGCAACCACGGGTGGACCGCCGGCGCGTGCGGCTGACGCACGCGGCGCACGGGGAGCCGCGTCTGGTGCGCGCGGCGCTGGCGACTTTTCGCGCTGACCTGGCCGGCCTCGAGACGCCGGACGCCGAGGTTCATATCGCGATTGACACCACCTGCGATCCGGTTCCGGACCCGGTGGAGGTCCCATGACGCGCGCGCGCAGGGTGGGCGGCGGGGTCCTGGCCCTGGGCGGGATCGTGGCGCTCGCACTCCTGTCGGCGGGGTCGTGGACCGCGGAGGAATCGGACCATGCGGTGCTGCGACTGGCCTGGCGCGTGCGCGGCGTGCGTGTCGAATCGTGTCGGGCGCTGACCCCGGATGAACTCGCGGCGCTGCCGGCGCACATGCGCCAGGACACGGTCTGTGTCGGTCAGGTTCTCCCCTACCACCTGACCGTCAATCTCGACGGCGTCACGCTGGTCACCGACTCCATCCGTGCCGCTGGCGCCCGGTCGGATCGCCCACTCTTCGTCTCGCGCTCCCTCCCGGCTCCGGCCGGCACCTACCGACTCCAGATCATCTTCGAGCGCGACGCAACCGAAGGCGCCGTGACGGTATCCTCCGATCGGCCGGCGCGCCTGGCCGTCGACACCACCGTGGTCCTGGAACGTGGAACCATCACCCTCGTGACCTACGACCCCGACGGCCGCCGGCTGGTCCTGCGCCGCGCCACCCCCGACTGACCATCGCCCGCTGTCCCGCCGTGCGTTAGCTTGCTCCTCACGCGACCGTGGCGGAACTGGTATACGCGCAGGACTTAGGATCCTGTGGGGTTTCCCCCCGTGGGGGTTCGACTCCCTCCGGTCGCACTGACCGTGCCGCGCATGCTCTCGCCTCTGGCTGCACTCGCTGTGGCCGCCTGCCTTTCCGGCCTGGTTGAGCCGGGAGCCGCCGGACGTATTCTCGCCGTGACACCCGATACCCTTCGCCTTGGCGTCGGCACCAGCGCCGTCCTGACGGTGCGCGTCACCGACAGCGCCGGCGTGGTCGTTCCCGGCGCGACGTTCTCGTTCCTCAGCACCAATCCGACCATCGCGTCCGTCACGCCGCTTGGACGCGTCACGGCGGAAGGGCCGGGCCGCGCCCGAGTGGTCGTCGAGTCCGCCGGCAGCGTCACCTCCGTATCGGTCGAGACGGGACTGGTGTTTGCCGCGCTCGCTGCCGGATCGCATCACACCTGCGGCCTGACCACCGTGACCACCCTCTACTGCTGGGGCGGTAACACCGAAGGGCAACTCGGTATCGGCGACCGCACGGATCACGTGCTCCCCACCAGGGTTCCGGGCGACTGGATTGCCGTCACGGCCGGTGATGAACACACCTGTGGCCTCGCACCCGACGGATCCGCCTACTGCTGGGGACGCGGCAGCGGCGGCCGCCTCGGTACCGGCGGAGTCGGCCGCGAGGAACAACCCGCCCGCGTGACCGGCGGACACGTCTATCGCCAGCTCACGGCGGGCGGTGCGCATACGTGCGGCATCACCGCGGACTCCACGGCCCTGTGCTGGGGAACGAACGACGCCGGCCAGATTGGGGACGGCACCTTCTCCCAGCGCACTGCCCCGTCCGTCGTCGTCGCAACCGTGCGTCTCCGAGATATCTCGGCGGGCGCGGCGCACACATGTGGCGTCGATTCGGCCGGAGCGGCCTGGTGTTGGGGGGCGAACGACCACGGGCAACTCGCGGTGGATACCCTCATCACCCTGCCACAGCCCACACCGCGACGGGCGGCCGACAGTCTGGTGTTCACCCAGATCCGTGCCGGCCAGGCCGCGTTCACGTGCGGGATCACGTCCAATCAGCAGGCCTGGTGTTGGGGTCGAGGGTCGGAAGGCCAACTCGGGCTCGGCACGACCCCAGAGGCGCGCGTGACGCCCGGCGCGCTCACGAGCGCGTTCGGCGACACGCTGGCCTTCACGTGGCTCGCGGTGGGATGGGCCCACACCTGCGGCCGCGGCACGGACGGCACGCTCATGTGCTGGGGAACCTCCAGGCTCGGGCTGCCGGGCCTGTACTTCACCACGCGGCCGACCGTGGTGCTGCCGAACGGCGACCTGCCCATCGCGGGCTTCGCGCACACCTGCGGGCGCCTGCAGACCGGCCGAGTCGCCTGCTGGGGCGGCGGTCAGCGAGGCGCTCTCGGAACCGGCGATCGGACGAGCAGTGATATCCCGCGGCCGGCCGCCCTCCAACTCGGGGACCCTTCGGGTTAAGTTTCGGGGAACTAACACCCGAAAACATGACCGATATCCAGATTACCAAGGCGGACGCCGAGCCCGGCGCTGCGAGCTTTCGCGTCGAGATCGCGACCGGCCGCGTTACTGAGGCCGAGCGCAAGGCGGCGCGCGCGGTCGCGCAGCGGGTCAAGCTGCCCGGATTCCGGGCCGGCAAGGTCCCGTTGCCCGTCGTCCAGAAGCGCTATGCCGATGCCATCCGTGAGCAGGTGATTCAGGACCTGATCCAGGAAAGCTGGCGTTCAACCCTCGAGCGCGAGCAGCTCGACCCCATTGCCGACCCGCACATCCACGATCTCAAGTTCGAGTCGGGCGCGCCCCTCACGTTCGAGCTCCACGTCGAGGTGCGTCCTCGGCTGACGCTCGCCACTACCGGGGGCTTCACGCTGACGCGCCAGGTCCGAGCTGTCCCCGACGAGATGGTAGACGAGCAGATCGAGACCCTTCGCAAACAACGCGCGCCGTGGGGACCGGTCATGGTCCAGCCTGCTCCTGGCGACATGGTTCGGGTCGCGCTGGCCACGATCGAGGATGCCGAGGGCACCGATCCGCACGACTACCAGATTGTGTTGGGGCAGAATCAGGCCATCCCCGACGTGGAAGCACGCGTCATGCGGATGACGCCCGGCGAAACCGTGGACGCGTCGGTGCGCTTCCCCGACGATTTCCCCGACGAAGCCAAGCGCGGGCAGACGCGGCAGATACGACTGACGCTCCACGAGGCCAAGCGACAGGAACTCCCCTCGATCGACGACGCATTCGCGGGTGAGGTGGGCGATTTCGCCTCGCTGGACGCCCTCAAGCTCGCCGTGCGGGAAGATCTGGAACTTGAGGCTCGCCGGGAGGTTGACGCCGCCATACGCCGGCAAGTCATCGAGAAGATCGCGGACGCGAATGCCGTACCGGCACCACGGCCCTTGGTCGAGCGGCTGCTGCGGGCGTTTGCCCAGGGCTATGAGATCCCCGAGCAGACCTTCACGAACTTCGCGCAGGAGTTCCGGCCGGTGGCGGAAGCCCAGGTGCGTCGGGACCTGATTCTCGACCACGTGGCGCGGACCGAGAACCTGCGGGCCACCGAGGACGAAATCGACGCGCGCGTGGCGGACCTGGCCACCCGCCGGAACATGGAACCCGGCCAGCTCTACGCCTCGCTCCAGAAGGCGGGGCGACTGAAGGACCTGCAGTTCGGCATCACCGAAGACAAGGTGTACGATCACCTGCTGAGCCAGTCCACCATCGAGGAGCGCTAAGCGTCATGGCGACGATCTACCCCCCCTATATCATCGAGCGATCGAGCCGCGGCGAGCGGAGTTACGACATCTTCTCGCGCCTGTTGATGGACCGGATCGTGTTCCTGGGCACGCCGATCAGCGATGACGTGGCCAACATCGTGATCGCCCAGCTTCTCTTCCTCCAGGCGGACAATCCCGAGCGGGACATCTACCTGTACATCAACTCCCCGGGCGGCGTGGTCTCGGCCGGCATGGCCATCTACGACACCATGCAGTTCCTCACGGCCCCCGTGAATACCATCTGCATGGGCATGGCGGCCTCCATGGGCGCGTTCCTGCTGGCCGCGGGTAGCAAGGGAAAACGGTCGGCACTGCCACACGCCCGGATCATGATCCACCAGCCGTCCGGTGGCGCCCAGGGCTCGGCGGCTGATATTGAGATCCAGGCGCGGGAAATCCTCTATTTACGCCAGCAATTGAACGAACTCATGGCCCAGCACACCGGGCAGACGACCGCCCAGATCGAGCTCGACGTGGACCGGGACCGGTTCCTGTCGGCCGAGGACGCGGTGAGCTACGGAATCATCGACAAGGTGATCCAGAGCAAGGCCCAGATTGACGGGCCGGGCAAGGTCTCGTCTTGACGGGGTCGGAGCCCCGACCCATACTAGCCGCGAGGGAGGGTCAAGATGGCTAATGACAAGCACCTGCGATGCTCGTTCTGCGGCAAGTCGAAAGACTCGGTCCGGAAGTTCATTTCGGGCCCGTCCGTCTACATCTGCAACGAGTGCATCGCCCTCTGCAACGAGATTCTGGCGGAGGACGAGGAGCGGGAAGTTGCCGAGGCTATCACCCAGGTCCCGACCCCGACCGAGGTCAAGGACGTACTCGACCAGTACGTGATCGGGCAGGAACGCGCCAAGCGCGTCCTGTCGGTCGCCGTGTACACCCACTACAAGCGGATCAACTCCCAGAGCCTCCGGGACGAGGACGTCGAGCTGGAGAAGTCCAACATCCTCCTGCTGGGCCCGACGGGGGTCGGCAAGACCCTGCTCGCCCAAACACTCGCCCGAATGCTCGACGTCCCCTTCACGATCGCCGACGCCACGACGCTGACCGAGGCGGGATACGTCGGCGAGGATGTCGAGAACATCCTGGTGCGCCTGCTGCAGGCCGGCGACTTCAACGTCACCGAGTGCGAGCACGGCATCGTCTACATCGACGAAATCGACAAGATCGCCCGCAAGAGCGAAAACCCCAGTATCACGCGCGACGTATCGGGCGAGGGCGTGCAACAGGCGCTGCTCAAGATCCTCGAAGGGACGGTCGCCTCGGTACCCCCCCAGGGGGGCCGCAAGCACCCGCAGCAGGAGTACATCCAGATCAATACCAAGGACATTCTCTTCATCTGCGGCGGCGCGTTTGACGGCCTCGAGAAAATCATCGAGGCCAGAACGGGCCGGCGCCAGATCGGGTTCTCCAAGGAAGAAATCGAAACCGGACGGGCGGCGGCCCTGGAAGCCAACCCGTACATGGACGTCGAGCCCGACGATCTGCTGCGCTACGGGCTGATTCCCGAACTCGTGGGTCGCCTGCCGGTGACGGTGGCGCTGGAGAGTCTCGACGAAGCCGCCCTGGTGCGGATTCTGGTGGAGCCCAAGAACGCCCTCACCAAGCAGTACAAGAAGCTCTTCGAGCTGGAAAACGTCGGCCTGACGTTCGAGCCCGAAGCGCTCCGCGCCATCGCCCAGAAGGCCATCAAGCGCGGGACGGGTGCACGAGGCCTCCGCGCCATCCTCGAAGAGGGCATGACCGACCTCATGTTCGACCTGCCGTCGCGCGAAGACGTGCGCGAGGTGGTCATCACGCGGGACAGCGTCATCGAGGGTCGGCCACCGTTGCTCGTCACGGAGCGGCCGCGCACCAAGAAGGAAGCCTGACCGAGGCCGTCTTCCTTGGCGGCTGGCCAACCCCCGACTTCACGTTGCCCGTCCCGCTGCCCGAAGTCGCGCTGCTCGGCCGATCGAATGTGGGCAAATCGTCGCTGCTCAATGCGCTCACCGGCCGCAAGGCGCTCGCGCGCACCAGCGGCGATCCCGGCAAGACGCGCGAATGCAACGCCTACCGCATCGACGATCTGTTCTATCTGCTCGACCTGCCGGGATACGGCTACGCCCGCGTGTCCCGGGACCAGCGCGCCGAGTTCCAGCGCCTCATCGTTGGCGTGCTCCAACGCGCACGGCTGCGCGGCGCCGTCTGGCTGCTGGACCTGCGGCGGGATCCCTCCACCGATGACCTGGTGCTCGCCGACACGCTCGTGGAAGCGGGGACGCCGGTGCTCGTGGCACTCACGAAGGCCGACAAGGTACCACGCCTGGAGCGCGACGAACGATTGGCCGCGATCGCCGCGTCCGTGGGACTTCCTGAAGACCAGTGCGTCGTGACCAGCGCCAAGACCCGGGACGGGATCGACGACCTGCGCGAGGCGATCGTGGCGGTGGCGGCGTGACGCGTGTCGCGTGGTTCGCGACCGCGTTGCTCGCGTTGCCCTGTGCGGCGCAGGAGGGCGACGCCCTGCCGCCGGCTGGGTATGGGACCTTGCGGCAGGACGACATCGCGTTGCGCCTCCAGACGGGCAGCCTGCTCCTGACGGTTCTCCCCCTGGACGAACACCTGCTCCGGCTGCTCGCCGAGGACTCCTACTCGGCGCTGCACCAACTCGTGGCCTCACGCGACTCCGCCCTGAGCGAGGCCGCCCGCCAGGCTGGGGTCGAGGCGCCGAGCCTGTTCCTGGTCTCGCTGTTCGCCCTCGACAAGGGCGTCATCTTCAATCCGGACGACCTCACGCTTCAGAGCCGGAACCAGTTCTTCCGACCAATAGCGACAGTCCCGATCACCCTCCAGTGGGGCGCGCACCGGCTGGACCAGCGCGAGACGGCCGTGGCGATCTATCTGTTCGAGCCCGGAATCGCGATCTGGGAACCACTGGTCGTCAGCTTCGGCGGGGCGCGGAACACGGCGTGGGAGCGGACCCTGCGGCGCCTGGAGGAGGAGCGGAACGCGGTGCTGGCCCGGGCGGCGGCGGCACGCCCCGATAGCGTGCCGAACCGGCCCCAGTGATCCAGCCGCCAGCCGCAGGCAGCCATCTCAGAAACGCAATTCGACCCCTGCCTGCATCTGGCGGGGCAGGCCCGGCTTGATCCCCTGCGGCCGTCGGGAGCTGACATAGGTATGGTCGGCCAGATTCTTGACGCTCACCACAGTGCTGACGGGCGTTCCGGCCACGTCCCACGTCGCGGTGGCGTTCCACACCGTGTACGCGGGGATCCGGCCGGTTCGCCCATTCGCCGACCCCGGCACCGTCTCGAAATTGTCGGCGAACTGATCGCTGACGCGCAACCCATCCACCCGCAGGGCAATGCCATTCCCGAACACGGTGGTGCCCGACAGGGCCAGCAGGTGACGAGGCGCATACGGCAGCCGGTTACCCTGGATGTCCACGGTGTCCCCCGGCGTTCGTTCAACGAGGCGTTCCCTCGAGAAGCGTGCATCGGAGAACGTGTATGCCGCATCGGTGCGGAACGCGACGCCCCCACCGGCGACGGCGCCCCAATCCACGCTCACGGATGCCTCGAGCCCGCGGTGGCGGGTGGAGCCCTGGTTGGCGAGGACCGCCTGCGCGACCGACCCGGCCGACAGTGACGGTTCGACGATCTGGTTAGAGAATTCGAGCCAGAACCCGGTCACGTCCAGCCGAAGCCGGGCGATTGGCTGGGTCCGCGCGCCAAGTTCGACATTCCAGCTGTGCTCGGCGTCGAGTTGCAGGGAGACTGGCGCGCCCGGCTGCTGGTCAGGGGCCAGCACCGGGTTCTCCAGCACGAACGCATCCTTGACGCGTGGCGGCGCGAACCCGCGGTGCGCGCCGGCGAACACGGTGGCGCCCGCCCCGACGAACCAGGATACGCCAACGCCGGGAATGACTTCCGCCAGTGCGTCCTCGTTCCGCAGGTCCACGTCCTCCGGCAGATTGGTTGTGCCGATGACGGCGCCGGTACCGTCCCGCACCTCGCGGCGCACCGGGGTACGCAGGATGTGACGCTCGTGCGCGAAATACTCAAGGCGCACGCCCGGCGTGACCCGCACCCGCGGGGTCACCTGAAACCGCTGCTGCGCAAACGCCGCGAGCGCGTATCCCGTGCGCTCTTCATCGTCCCGGATCACGCCGGTTCGCGCGGTGCCTGTGGAGCCGTTGATTTGCTGGTCCCGCGCCCGCTCGTAATGGGCCCGGACGCCGCCCTCGAAGTCCCCCAGCCCGTGGGCAAGCCGCACGCGCGACTCCAGACCGGACACCTCGAAACTGCGATCGCGATTGCCGGTGGTGTTGCGGAACTCGATGGCGTTTCCGGAGGGCGTGTAGCCGAAGTCCTGCCGGCTCCAGTTCCGGCTCGTCTGATACGCATAGAGGACCGTTCGGAGATTCCGGGGCTGCCCGACTCCCAGCTCGTGGGACACCGAGGCGGTGTAGCGACGGACAGCCAGGCGGTCGGCGGCGCCGGGGTAGGCGTCCGGACTTGCCTCGAACAGGGAGTCGGTGAGGCCCACATAGGTCGAGTTGGATGTCTCGTCGTACACGCCCACCTTGAGCCCCAAAGCCACCCGCGGTGATACGGCCAGGGCGGTCTTGACGGTCACATCGGTCTGGCCGAAGGTGAGCCCCCGCAGGTCGGCGGCCTGGCGCCGGAGGGCGGTGAGCGCGAGCCCCGCCCCGTCCCACGTGCCGCCGTAGGCGAGCCGGCCCTTCCGGAACCCACCCGAGCCGCCGAGGACTTCGAGTCGCCCGCCGGGCCGGGCCGGCGGGTCGGCCGTCACGTAGTTGATGACGCCGCCGATGGTCTGCGGCCCGAACAGAATCGAGCCACTTCCCTTGATG
>Ga0326597_10012358_pt1 | contig 11259 bp, 7 predicted proteins | sample RVTome_12_FD_203789 | JGI IMG/M metagenome (GOLD analysis project Ga0326597, IMG submission 203789) | Soil microbial communities from uranium-contaminated site in the Upper Colorado River Basin, Wyoming, United States - RVT100D185 | ecosystem: Environmental > Terrestrial > Soil > Contaminated >... | reverse complement strand
CAGGCCCATGTCGTCGGCGAGGCAGGCGCCGAGACCGACCTGGTCCATGAACGCGAGCCAGCCGAGACCACGCTCCTGGTACGGTCGCAGCGACCCCGCGAAGCCCGTTGGCGCCGGCACCGGCTCGACACGCCGATCCGTCCCGAGCAGCTCACCAAGCCATCCGTCGCCCTCGACAGCCACGATCGGGAGGCCACCGGGCGAGGGTTCGAGGCCGAGCCCCTGGCGCAGCAGATCGCCGATCGTCGCCTCGGCGCCGCCCGCCGCATCCTCGAGCGTCCGGAGGGCGGCCTCGATGTCGGCCGGCTGCAGCTCGACCCACCGGCCGCGGACGCGGACCAGCGGCACCTTCAGGGCGGCGAGCTCGCGGAGCTCGACCGCGGACAGGCTGTCGTCGCCGAGCGCGACCTCGTACCGGTAGTCGACGAGCCCATCCAGCCCGAGCAGGCCGCCCCCTTCGGCTCGCGACGACCCAGGTCGGGCGCGGACCCGGAGACCGAGGCGGGCCGCTCGCGTCCGCCACCACGGCGGGACGAGAACGCCGAAGCCCGCCTGCTCGAGCAGCGGCGCCGCCTCGGCGAGGAAGCGGTGCGCGCCGGCGACGTCGGTCTCGAGCATCTGCGGGCGAGCGGTCTCCAGGGCCTGCTCGAGCTCGGGGTACAGCCGGCACGCATGCCCGAGATCGGTCAGCAATCGCTCCTGTGGATGCTCGATCGTCCCGAACAGCCCGCTGATCCGCCGACGGGCGCGCCACACCTGATCGGCCGGGACGAGCAGGCTGGGATCCTCGCGGGACTGGAGCAGGAACTCGATCCGCCATGCGGCGCCATCGTCGGGTGGGTCGAGCCGAAAGCAGGTCCGAACGGGGCCGGCCTGGCGGATGCTCGAGCGATGCCAGGATGTCAGCGCCCGCGCGAGGTCCGCAACCTGCGTCTCGTCGGCGTCGACGGTTGGTTCCGCCGCAGTCAGCGCGGCGATGAAAGCATCCGACGCTGCGAGCGGTTTCCGGCCACGCTTCGGCGCCGGAAGAAGCGGATGAGCCTCACGGACGGCTGCGCGAGCGAGCTCGTCGACGAATGCGCCGATCGCCTCCGCCATGACCTGGCCCGGATCGCGCCCTGTGGCCGAGCCGTCGCGAAGCTCGGCGCGGCACAGCGGCGGCAGCGACTCGGCCAGCCGCCGGATCCGCTCAGCGTCCTCCGCGTCGGGCACCGCCAGCCATCGGGCTGCCGACCCCTCGTCCTCCTGGACGATCCCCGGCAGGATGCTGCCTCGCGCGGCGAGATCCAGCGCGAGCTCGACCGCGCGAGCGAGCGCGCGGACCGAATCGCCGACCGCGAGCTCCGTGCGCGAGGTGTCCGACAGCGCGAGCAACATGTCGAGCGCCATCGGGGGCGGAACTGCGAGCGCTGGAACCAACCACGTCACGAGGCGTGGAGCGGCGCGTGAGGCGACCGCCGCGGGTGCAAAGCGCCGGAGGTCGGGAGACGCCAGCGGGCGCCCGAGGACAGTCGGCAGGAGGAGCGCCGCAGAGGCCGCTTCGCCCCGCGTGCCAAGGTCTGCGAGGGCCACGCGGAGGCGATTGATCGTCGCCGCGAACGGATGGACAGGCGGTGCGGCCCGAAGTGGACGACGAGGCTTTGGTGTGCTCCCGCGGCGCGATCGTTGCGCGCGACCCCCCTTCCGCACCGTGCGCTCGAGCTGGGCGAGCCCTGCGTCCTCGGACCACAGCAGGAGGAAACGGCCCGACCACAGGGCGTGGAGCGCGAGCCCCGGGAGCCCGGTGCCTTGCGCTAACAAGGCGTCACGAGAGCCGCGCTCGCGGTCCCGATAGCTTTTGTTGCTCCCTTCCCCCGGTTTGGAACGCGGGCAGGGTCGTCGATCGGGAGGCCGGTGCCGGGCATCGGCATGAGCCTACCGCACGGGTCATCCTGAGGGGGGCCCATCGGCTGAGGCAGGTGACGGCAGTCCACTCTACGGACGCCCGACCCGGGAGATGATCGTCGAGCCCCTGGAGCCGGCTGAGCTCGCCGAGATCGCCAGGCTCGGGCCCGCCGCGGCGATCGATGCCTACGCGATCATTGGCGGCTTTCCCCAGCTCGCCCAACTTTGGCGAAGGGCGGGGGCGTGCCACTCAACGGCGGCCTGACCCTCATGACCTTGCTCCTCCACCGTGCCCGCTTCGCCGACGGGATCTAATCCACGGCGTCGGCTCGGCGCACGCTTGGGCGTCTCCTGCGACGTAGAGTGCTGAGGCGAGAACCAAACGCGCCGATCGCTCGTCTGGATGGACACGATGCGAACAGCCGTCTGGTGTCGTCCGATCAGCGGGTGGGAGGCAGCTCTGAGCGCCGAAGACGGGACCGACAGCGCCCAGCGCTTCTTGCGCCTGGCGAGCAGCGAGCTCGACCGCGCCTATCGCCTGGCCGGACTGCTCCTCGGAACCCGCACTGAAGCTGAAGGCCACTCAGGAGGCGCTCGTGCGGGCGTGGCGAGGCGTCTCCGCGCTGCGCGACCCCGAAGCCTTCCAGGCCTGGTTCGACCGAATCCTCGTCAACGTCTGCCGCGACCGGCTCCGACGGCGGACCCGCATCCGCTTCATCGCCCTCGACGAGGCAACAACCTCGGAGCAGGCGGGTGACCCTTTCCGCGCTGTTCTCGATCGCGACGAGATCTTCCGCACGTTGGCGGTCCTCGATGACGACGAGCGGCTCGTCGTCATTCTCCATTTCTGGGCAGATCTGACCTTGGCGGCGATCGCGGAGCGCGTGGGCTGGCCGGTCGGGACCGTGAAGTCCCGCCTCCATCGAGCCCTGGCTCGTCTTGCCGGCAGGCTCGACGGCGATGCGGCTGCGGCCAAAGGCAGCGGGCCGTGAGCGACGACATCGAGCGGCGGGTCCGCGTCGCGCTCCGATCAGCCCCGCTACCGGCCGCCCCCCAATCGTTGCGGGCGACGCTCTTGGGCGTCCCGTCCGATGCCGGCACGGCAACCACACGGGCGAACCGTGCGCCAGGTTGGCTGATCCCGGCCGCGGTCGTGGGCGCCGTCGTCATGGCACTCGCCGGCATCCTCGGGACGGGACGCCAATTTTCACCGGCCGGCCTTTCCGCCAATCCCACGGGCGCCGGCCCGGAGCCACCAACCGACGTCCACGTCGTGAGCGCCGCGGAGCTGAAGACGGTGGTCGCCGCGCAACGGGCCGGCGGCCTGGCTCCCCAGGATGTCGTCGTCGACATCGCGATTGACGCGACCCGGCAGACGCCCCCGCTCACCCGAGAATGCGCACCGGTCGGCACCTGTCAGGTCATCGGAACGCTCGACGGCTTCAGCGATCCAGACGGGACGGTGACGATCCGCCAGGAGGAGTTCGTTCTCCCGCCGCCGACCAAGCCGGCCGATCTGCGCCCGCTCATCGCGTTGCGGCTGTCGGGTACCGCTCCGATCGAGTATCTCGGCCACGTGGCGCTCGACAGGGGCGCGAAGGAACCGTCTTCCGTCGCGGAGGCGCTGGCGACGACCCCGACCGCAGCTGACGGACAGGTCATCGCGGTCGACGGCTGGCTCGAGGGCATCGGCGTCGGATTCTCCTGCGGACCCGCCCCGATGCCGGGGCCGCCGGTACCCGAGCCGTTCCGGTGCCACGTGACGCCTATGCTGACGACCGAGCCCGTGAAGCCGGTGACCCGCAGCGGCAACGGGTATAGCCTGAGCTTCCCGCCCGGGAGCATCCCCGTCCAGGAAGGGGCGTACGAGCAGTACGGGCCGAACCCTGCCTCCGATGGCACCAACGATGAGCCCCGGCGCGGTTTGTACCTGCTCCGGATGGTCGTCCACGATGCGGTGAACTGCCCGGGCTGCCGAGGCTGGCTCGTGGTCGGCCGGCTTGACGCGACGACAACGCCAACGCCGTCCGCCCCATCAACGGCGGGCGTGACCGTTCGGTCGGCCGCCGAGCTCGCAGCGCTTCTCCAGGCCGACCGATCCGTCTGGGTCGGTCGCCCGGTGTTCGTCGATGGGCACGTCGTGCCGGGGATTGCTCATGGCTGCCAGCCGGACTCGACCTGTCAGATCGGGATCCTCGACCAGACCGACGAACGCGTCGTCGCGTCCGCCTACACCGCCTCTCTGCTTCTGCCCGACACCGACTACCCGACGAACGGCGTCATGGCGATGATCGTCCGCAACCAGGACCTCGAGTACCCCGGCTGGATGGGCTACAACGACGACAACACGTTCACGTTCCCGGTCGACAAGCTGGTCGATCCCCAGCACATGGCACGCGGCCCGGAAACCGTGATCGTCACGGGCTGGCTGATCGACTCCGGGGCCCCGTTGCGCTGGCCGCCGCCGGCCGGTTCGCCGCCTCCCGCTGACACGCCGTTCGAGACGTGCCCATTCGCCTGGCTGTCGCGCGACGAGTCCCAGCCCGTGACCGTCACCTCGGACGGCAGGTCGGTCAATCCGCCTCCGAACGCGATCAGGGTCCAGCCGGCGGCCTACATGGAGTTCGCGCCGGATCCGGCGTTCGCGGCGAACGGCGTCGCCCACATTCCCCGCCACGGGACGTTCCTGGTTCGCCTCGTCTCGAACCCGCCGTCGGCCGTTGACCCACAGCGGGGCTGGCAGGTCGTTGCCCGTCTCGATCCGTAGGACGAGTTTGTGTCCGAACAGCGAGGGACGCATGACCGTTCAGCTCGGTTTCCCGAGAAACCGCGTGCGGCCACCCTCACTCCGCGTGCGCCAGCGCTGCGAGCGGCGGTTGAGCTCTGATCCAACGATTGAGGCAGACATCAAACCCTTGACCGCTGTGGTTGGTCCGCCACACTCGAACGCGTGCCACACAACACACCGGCCCAGCGGCGGCTCATGCGCATCGAGGGCCAACTCCAGCGGCTGATCGGCGAGGGAGCCGCTGCGCTATTCCGTGACGCCTGCCGGCTCGCGGACGATGGCTTTGGCCTCGAGTCTCAGGCCACTCTCGTGTGGCATTGCGCTCGAGAGATCGAAAGCGCGATTCGCAAGGCGCTCAAGCCGGTCGCCCCCTTTAACGAGGTCGCGAACGCAGCGCGCAAGAACGCGGCCTTGGGCGAGGCCATCACCCGGGAACTCGGCCTGTCGGATGCGGACCCGGCCATCGCTTGGTGGACGAAGGTGGAACTCCACGGACTGGCTCATCGAGCCAACTTGGGACCCCCTCGACCGTTCACGCCGGCCGATTGGCAGACATACCTCGCGGCTCTCGAGTTGATCCTCGCTGCCTTCGAGGCGAGATACGTCCAGATGATCGCGCGGCTGGACAAGCTGTTGGCGATGACGCCGGCGGCCGCGGGGGCCGAGACGAAGAAGTTGCTCTGCAGCGTTCCACCGACGGGCCAGGCCAACGCCCTGCGCCACTTCTTTGAGCGAGCGGATGCGACCTGGCTTCGAGTCCTGCCCGACTGCATCCTGGACGATCCTCCCGGGAGAGAGTTCGCCATCGATCAGCCGGGATGGTTCCAATGGCCCAGGTGGCACGCGTCGAGGTACCTCGCCAAGGTCGCGCCAGACGAACCGGCGCGAGTCTATACGAAGGTGATGAAGGTGCTCGAGACGCGACCCGAGAACCCTTCGATCCACACAGACTTCGTCAAGGCCGCGGCGCACTTCTCCACCCGGAACACAGCTTCATGGGCGACGGAGGAAGCCGCATGGCTGCAGGCCCAGACCGCCCTCTTCATGCCGGTATCGCGTGACTTCGCTAAAGCCACCGAGATGCTGGTCGCCGCTGGCCTGGTGGATGAGGCCTTCGTCGTTGGCGAGGCCGTCCTCGGTCTCGGGGATGCGCCGACTCAACGCGCACGCCAGCCGTACCTCCGCACCAACGAACACGAGTACGGGAAGGCGCTCGCGGTTATCGCGTCCGTCCTGACAAAGACTGATGCCGGACGAGCATCAACCTTCCTGGTTGGTCTCGTCGATCAGGCAGAAGATCAGGTCCATCCGGACACCCGCGACCGGTGGTCCACTATCTGGCGCACGTCGATCGCAGACGATGGCACGAACGACTCGCGCGAGACCCTGAACAAGTTGGCCGACGCGCTTCGTGACGCGCTCGAGGCGGCCGCGACTGACCAGTCGGCCGTCGAGGCCCTCCATGAGTTGCTCGCCAGCCGAGCAGAGAAATCCTCGCTGCTCCGCAGGTTCGCCATCCATGTCGCCACGATCGGCCGACAGGTCGCTCCCGACGTGGCCATCGCCACCGCGCTTGATCCAGCGACATACACGACCGACACCTGGCTCGAGGCCTATCGACTCATCCAGGCCATCGGTTCGGAGCTTGACTCGGAGGGAGTCGACGAAGCCGTTGTCGCCATTCGGGCGAGTGCCCTCGACACGTCTAAGCAGAACGAACTCATCGACGTGCTCGAGGGTCTGCGGGTCGGTGCGATTCCAGAGCCCATCGTCGGGCAGCCGATGTTCCGCTCCTACCCGTACGTGCCACCGCCGAGTCCAGTCAGCGCAGAACAGATGGCTCGCTGGTCGGTACCCCAAACCGTTCGCTATCTGACGACCTGGCAGTCCGAGCAGCATCGCGACGGCGACATGTTGGAGGCCGCGTTCCTCGAGGCCGTCAAGGCGAATCCCTCCCGCTGGTCCGGTGCCGGCGTGAGGGTCGTAGGGCTCCCGCCCGACTTCCTGTCTCGGTATCTGTGGGGACTTCGCGAGGCGGCCAAGGACGGCGCGATTTTGAATGGAAATGCGCTCGCTCGGCTGCTCGAGGCTGGTCTTGTGACCGGACGCTCGTGGCTTGCCGCCGGCTACGAGGACGTCCGGAAGTCTGCAGCCTGGCTCCTTCGCGACTCGCTGAGCGCCGACCGGCTTCGGTTGTCGTCAACTGCCTCGCGCGACGCGTTGTGGGCCGTAATCGGCGCGCTGGTGGCCGATGCATCGCCAGTGTCTGTGTCCACGTCGAGCGCCGACGTCGAGGAACTGGCGATGCACGCCCTGAACCACACGAGGTCGATCTCCACGACCCTCATCGTCGTCTACGCCCTTTGGCTCAATCGACAGCGACCCGGCACGCGGCGACTCCCGCCCGCAGCCCGCTTGCTGCTCGAAGACAGGCTGGCGCCGGCCGAGAAGTCTTCCGCAGTCCGCTTCGCCATCGGCGAGCAACTCGTTTCCCTCCGGTGGCTCGATGCCGCTTGGACCGAGAGTGCCCTTCCTCGGATCCTGCCGCACGAGGAGGGCGATGCCGTCCTTCGGGATGCGGCCTGGCGGGGATTCCTGTGGCACGGCACAGTTCCACTCGATCTTCTGCGGATCCTGGTGCCCGAATACCGTCACTCGATCGAGCGCCTCGACCCCAGCGGAGAGGCGACGAAGGCTGGCGAACTTCTAGCTGCCCACGTCCTGATGTTGGCCCGCATCGGGAGCATCGTCCCCGACAGCGAGGATGGCCTCCTGCCGCTGTTCTTCAGTCACGCATCGGCAGGTCTCGTTCGTGAGGCAACCCACGACCAAGGCTGGCAGTTGTACAACGCAAGAGACCAGCCGAGCGATGAAGCAGAGGTCGCCCGGTTGCGAGCGCTTTGGGACTGGTTGTCAGCAGAGATCGAAGCAGGCCGGGCAAATCCAGCGGCCCTCGAGCCATTCGGCTGGTGGTTCGCGTCCGGCAGGTTTGACCAGGATTGGTCGCTGGATGAACTCGAGCGCCTGGCACGGGCTGACGTCGAGATCGAGTTCATGGACCTCGTGTTCGAGCGCCTGCGGATGCTCGTCTCGGCGGCTCCAACGCGGACCGGTCAGGTCACTGAGGCGATCGTTGCGCACGAGGTCAGGCGCGACGAACTGCACGGCGAGGATCTCCGCGTGATCGTCCGCGCATTGCTTGATGCTGCTGCCGGCCAAGAACCCAACAAAGCGGGCAAAGCGATCATTAGCATGATGGTAAGCTGGGCGTTTCCGACTTTTCCCGAGAACGATTAGCGGGCGCCCGCGATGGCGGGAGTTACTTCGCCAGGAGGGCCGCGCCGAGCAGCCGGGCAAGGCGATCGCTCGAAGACGGGTCGAGCGCCTCGGGCGTCGTTACGAGTTTCTGGATTGAGCCCGTGGCCTCGAGCCGCTCGCCGGCGTATTCATTCGGCGCCCCGAACAGCGGCCAATCCCCGTCGATGAAACAGAGGACCGGGGTCACCGGCGGGAGCGGATCAACGCCGGCTATTACAACTACCACCGGCTTCACGGCGAGCTCGATTGGCAGACCCAGCCGAGCGCTTCGACGGGACGCCGTTCACGGACCGGGGGTTCGGCAGTGTCCCGGCTCTGGCCGTTGTCGCTGAACTACTCGACGCAATTCTCGCCGCCTGACCCAGTCTCATTTCCACCAGGGAAGATCACTTAGGGCGTGAAGCGCACGGCCGCGGGCGGCCCAATCGTCGAGCTAAGACGATCAGGCGACGTTATGGCCGACGCCCGTCGGCACGGTGAGCGGTGCCGGTATCCGGGTCAGGATTCCGATTGGCAAACAAGCCGCCGGAGGCAAACAACAGTTATCCGCTGTCGGGTAGTTATACGCTGTGGCGCCAGAGCGTATAAGTGGACCAGAATCTGGCGATTCGTGCGTGGATCCCGAGTTCAGAGCACAGCGTTCGGGAGATGGAGACTTGGAAGGCTGACGCTCTGCCAACTGAGCTACTCCCGCCGGCTGATGCGCATCGTAGTCGAGCCGGTCGAGGCCCGGTGATTGGGCTATGGACAGGCGACCGCGTCGATCTCGTCCTCGTGGATCGGACGCAGCACGAGCCCGAAGCGGCGCCCACCTTGCTCGACGAGGTGGTCGATGGGCAGGGAGCGTGCCAGCAGTGCCACCTCGGCCGCCTGATCCCCGTCGACCGCACGCACCCGATTCCAGACGGGGTGCTCGACAGCGTCGCCCACCGTGGCGAGGTCGATCGTCGCCGCCGGCCACGGGACGATCGTCGCATTCCAGTCGGCGGGTAGCTCGGGCCTCCACCACGCCAGGAGCGCCGGCGGCGTCCACGGCTCGAGATCGCCCATTGAGCGGAGGTCATCGATGAGCTGGGTCGCCGATGCCCGCAGTCTCATCTCGGCCCCGGGGATCGCTGGATCGCCGGCGTAGATCTGCTCGCTGCCGAGGTCGTCGATGGTCAGGAGCGACGATCACGTGCCGTCATCGACGCGGAACACGTCGGTCGCGGTCGTGACGGTCTGGCTGGCGAAGCCCGGGAGGTCGAGAAGCCCGTCCGCGTTGACCCCGGAGCCAACGATGGCCGACCAGGCCCGCTCGAGCCCAGCCGCGTCGAGCTTCGTCGCGGTCGCGCCCATAATCGCGTCGACATCCCGTCGCTCGAGCACGAGCGTGCCATCGGCCGTCAGGGTCGCGAGTCGCGGGTCGTAGACGCCGTCAAGCGCCGGGTGATGAACGATGTAATCGATCGCGAGGAGAACATGGCTCGGATCGAGGCCCGTGGGCGCGCTCGGCACGGGCTCCGAGATGGCTCCGCAGCCGATCAGCAGTAGCCCCGCGACGATCGATGCGCCGACGGGCAACCTCAGCCCAGCCCCTCGAGCCGACCTCGCCGGGCCCGCCTCAGCCACGGGCCAGGACCGAACGGGCGAGGCGTCCGGCCTGGCCGCCCGAGTTCGCGAGGGTCGCCAACACCGTCCGAGCCGCCGGCGCGGGTGCCTCGCCGGTGCCGGCCAGGATCTCGTCGAGCGTTCGCAGCAACGGGACCAGCTTCGCCGGAGGGCGGTCGGCGATGGCGGGCAGGACGCCGTCGATCGCCTCGGCCACGGCGGCGGCGTGGTCGGCCGACGAGGCGGCGACGTCGGCCAGCGAGAGGGCCCACCTGTTCGGTCGATCGCAGGCTGCCGTGGCCGACGCGATCAACCCCTCGGCGAGGTGTGATGCCGTCAGGCGGCCGTCGGCCACGGCCAGCCGCACGATGTCGGTCGCCAGCCCGCGCTCGCCCGCCTCCTTCGACCCGAGGGCGATCCCGACGAGCGCTCGCCCGTGGCGACCGATCGTCGTCACCGGGTCGATGAACGGCTCGAGGAAAGCGCGGTTCGCCCACTCCGCCGACCACCAGTCGACATTGCGGGCGATCAGAGCTGCACCGACCGCGGCCCATGGCTCGCGTGACCCGGGCTGGATCGTCGCCATCCAGCGGTACATCGCCGGCTCCGACCGACCGGTCCAGGAGAACAGTGACGGGTCCCGGAGCATCAGGACCGTGGGCAGGTCCACGGGCGTGTCGTCAAGCGGCGGCGGCTCGATCTCGAGCCCGAGTCCACCGAAATACTCCCTCGGGTCCAGCGCCCGCAGCACGAACCGGGCGGCGCGCCCCGCGTCCGGTCCGAGGCGTGGGTGGCGCCGCTCGACGAGCTCGTCGTCCCGACCCGGCGCCCGGACCCGGGCCGCGGCGACCCACCAGGCAGCGGTCGGCCCGATCACCTCGTCGCTGCCGAGCGCGTACCGGACGACCGCTCCGGCTTCGCCCGCCAGGCCGCCCGCGGCATGCAGCGCCGCGTCGCGCCCGTCGGACGCCAGCCGCAGGAGGGCTGCCACGAGATCGAGCCGCGATGCGGGCGGGCGAGTCGAGAGCCGCTCCACGAGCACCAAGGGATCGATCCAGCCGCCGACGTGGGACGGGGCGGCGACGGTCGCGAATCCGCGCCGCTGCGCGACCGCCTCGGCCAGCTCGCGTGCGCGTGCCGAGAGGAAGGCACCGGCGCCCGGATGGACCGGCGGATGGGACGGGCTCGGCTCGACGACCTCGCCCGTTGCCCATGCCCGGAGGACGGCCGCGACGTCCGCCCTGGCGTCGAAGCCGTTGAAGGGCATGCTGTCCCGCCGGGCGAGGATCGTCCGGGTGCGCCTGGCGATCGCCGCCGTCAGCCGTGCAAACGCCTCCGGCCTGACCGCGCCCAGCCGGCCGACGGCATCGAATACCCGCTCGAGGTCGTCGGCGGGCTCGCCGGATTCGAGCACCGAGACGGCGACGTCCACGAGGGTCTCGATCGACACCAGCGGCTCGATCGCACGGTCCGGATCGATGGGCGATGGCCGCTTGAATGTCGGCGGTTCGGCCGCAAGCGGCTCGGTCGCAAGCGGTTCGGCCGCGATCCGACCCGAGCCACTCGGTCGTGTGCCGTCCGTGGCGCCGCCATCTCGTCCGCTGAGGCGGGCCAGCAACGCGGCCGCTGATGCTCGCTGCGACGCGGCAACGCCCCCGAGACGGGCCGCCAGGGCAGTC
>Ga0326597_10012357_pt1 | contig 11259 bp, 10 predicted proteins | sample RVTome_12_FD_203789 | JGI IMG/M metagenome (GOLD analysis project Ga0326597, IMG submission 203789) | Soil microbial communities from uranium-contaminated site in the Upper Colorado River Basin, Wyoming, United States - RVT100D185 | ecosystem: Environmental > Terrestrial > Soil > Contaminated >... | reverse complement strand
TGTCCGCGCTGCGGCAACCGGTGGCTGGACGACCCACGATTCTGCTGGGGCTGTGCCGATGGCGAGGCGGATCCCGAACGCGGTCGAGCGATCCTCGAGGCGGCGCTCGAAGGAAACGAGCAGGCGCTTCGCATGCTTGGGACGATCGATGACCGGCGTGCCGTCCCCCTGCTGCTCGAGGCCGCCCGTCACCCCAACGCGGATATTCGCCGTGCCGCGCTCTCGTCACTGGGCTGGGCGGCTGACGAGCGGGGCCTGCCGGCGGCCATCGACGCCCTGGCCGACGACATCGAGGGCGTGCGCCGGGCCGCAATCGAGTGCCTGGCCGAGCTTGGATCGGCGGCCGCCGCCGATGCCCTGGCCATTCACCTTGCCGATTCGCGCGATGTCGGCGCCACCGCCACGGCGCTCGCCTGGCTGAAGGATCCGCGCGCCCTCGATCCGCTGATATCGGTCCTTGATCGGCCATATGACAGCGGCAACGTGTACCGCGGCTCGATCATCGCGTTTGGCTGGCTTGGGGATCGTCGAGTGGTTGCGCCGCTGGCCGCAATGCTCGAGCGGCTCGGCGATCGATGGATCGCAGCAGATGGCCAGGTTCCGCCACGACCAGATTGGCCGGCGCACATGCTCGCGACCTCGATATGCGACGCGCTCCGCATGATCGGCGGCGCCGCAGCCGAATCGGCGATCGAGCGCGCGCGGCAGCGGTTCGGCGACCTACGGCTGCACTTCCCGGTCCGTGACGACCATCTGCCGTTTGCCCACCGCGCAGGGCCCGATGCGCGGCGCTCGGTGCCCCGCTGGTCGCTCCAGCTTCAGCCGACGTCGATGCCAATCGACCGGCCGATAACCAAGTTCGGCGGCCAGCCCGTATGGGTCGGCGGCCCCACCTGGCCGCTGGGGTCGGATGGCGAGCCGATGACCTTCATGGCGCAGTTCTCGGTCCCGGGCGTCGACGGGATGGCCTATCTCTTCATCGATCCATCGGAGGAAATCTGGGAGTCCCCCTACGATGGCTCGGCCCTGCTGATGCAACCAGGCCCGGTGCCCGACCGGCACGTGGTGCGGGCCATTGGCCCCACCTATGTGTCAGGCCGCACGGAGCTTGATCGCTACGTCCCCAGGCAGCGCACCCGGCGGACCGAATACGTTCCCACCCTGGAGGAGGGCCTGGAGCCGCTCGAATGGCAAGAATTTGACGCCGCACGCAAAGACGACCGGGACGACGACCGCGACTGGAACAAGATCGGTGGCTCGCCCCGCTACCTGCAGGGCGGGCCGCCCGATCCCGAGGGCCTGCGCTTCCTGTTTCAGTTCACCGCCGATCAGGTCGGACACGAGATGGGCGACGCGGCCGAGTGCTACGGCTTCATCGACGATGCGCGGCGAGGCTACTTCCTCATCGAATCACACTGAGGCCCCGCCTGAGGGGCGCTGTTGGTGGACCTAAAGTCCCCTCCCCTACCACCGAGCTAACGGCCCGCCGCTGAGGATACCCATCGACTGCGGCGGTGGCGTGCCATGATCGGGTCATGCGCCACCTGCTCCTCTGGATGGCACGCAATCGACTCCTGAAGCGCTGGCTTCCCCGTATCTGGTTCGTGCGTCGCGCGACGCGTCGGTTCATGCCGGGTGAGACCGTCGAGGAGGCGCTGGACGCGGCCGAGTTCTTCAGGCCGCACGGGATCGGCATCCTCTTCACACGGCTCGGCGAGAACCTGACCGAGCTCGCCGAGGCCGAGGCGGTGGCCGAGCACTACCACCGCCTGCTTGACATGATCGCGGCTCGTGGCATGGACGCCGAGATCAGCGTCAAGCCGACGCAGCTGGGCCTGGACCTGGACCGTGACGCCGCGCTTCGCCTCCTCTCCGGCCTGGCCGATCATGCCGCGCAACGCGATGGCCTGCTGAGGCTCGACATGGAGGGGAGCGCCTACACCGATGCCACGCTCGACCTGTATCGGTCCCTGAAGGAGGGGCATGCGAACATCGGGATCTGCCTGCAGGCCTACCTGCGCCGAACGCCCGCCGATGTCCACGCCCTGCTGCCGCTCAAGCCGGCGATCCGCCTGGTGAAGGGCGCCTACGACGAGCACGCCGATATCGCCTTCCGACGCAAGGACGAGGTGGACGCCGCGTACCAGTCGCTCTGCGTGCTGATGCTGCCCGCTGCGGCGAAGGGCGAGCTGCGGCTGGGGCTTGGCACCCATGACACGGCGCTGATCGAGCAGGTCGCCAATCACGCGGCCGGGATGGGGCTCGGCAAGGATGTCTTCGAGGTGGAGATGCTGTACGGCATCCGGCAGGGGGAGCAGCTGCGGCTGGCGTCGGAGGGGTACCGGGTGCTGGCACTGATCGCCTACGGCGAGGCGTGGTACGCCTGGTACATGCGGCGACTGGCGGAGCGGCCCGCCAACGTGTGGTTCGCCATGCGCCAGATCTTCGGGTAGAGGAGGCACGGATGCGGGTCCTGCTGGTGGGCGTCGGAACGGTCGGCGAGGCGATCGCGCGCATGTGCGCGCAGCGCGACTGGTGCGAGCTGATGGTGCTGGCCGATTACGACCTGGACCGCGTCATGAGCCTCCAGGCCACGATCGGGGATGCCGAGCGCTTCCCCGGCGAGCGGATCGATGCGCGGGACGCGGCTGCGGTCGCCGACCTCGCGCGGCGCCATCGCGTGGACCTGGTGATGAATGCGGTCGACCCACGCTTCGTCATGCCACTCTTCGACGGGGCACTGGCGGCCGGCGTGAACTACATGGACATGGCTGTCAGCCTGTCGCGGCCGCACCCTTACGACCCGTTCACGCGCCCGGGCGTCAAGCTCGGCGACGAGCAGTTCGCGCGGTTCGAGGAGTGGCAGGGCGCCGGGCGCCTCGCACTGCTGGGGATGGGGATGGACCCCGGCCTCACCGATGTCTTCGCCGCCCACGCCGCCAAGCACCTCTTCGACGAGGTCGAGGAGGTCCACATTCGCGACGGCGGCGACCTGCACATCCCCGGCTATGCGTTCGCACCGGTCTTCAGCATCTGGACCACGATCGAGGAGTGCCTCAACCCGCCTGTCGAGTGGCATGGCGGGCGGGGCGAGTGGATCACGACCGAGCCCTTCAGTGCGCCCGAGTCGTTCCCGTTCCCGGAGGGGATCGGCCCGGTCGAGTGCGTCAACGTCGAGCACGAGGAGGTGCTGCTCGTGCCCCGCTACCTCAAGGGCGTGCGCCGCGTCACCTTCAAGTACGCGCTGGGGAGCGACTTCATCGCCAAGCTCCAGTTCCTGCATGACATCGGCCTGGACCGGGTCGAGCCCGTCAGTGTCCGCGGGGTTGAGGTCTCGCCGCGCGACGTAGTGGCGGCGGTGGTCCCCGACCCGATCACCATGGGGGACAAGATGGTCGGCCGGGCGGTGGTCGGGACGTGGGTCATCGGCACCAGGGACGGCAAGCCACGCGAGGTCTTCCTGTACCAGATGGCCGATGCCGAGGAGACCCTGCGAACGACCGGCTCGCAGGTGGTCGGCTGGCAGACTGGCTTCAACCCGGTGATCGCAATGGAGCTGATGGCATCCGGAGCATGGTCGGGAAGCGGCGTCCACGCGCCCGAGGCGTTCGACCCGGATCCCTACCTGGCCCTCCTCGACCGATACGGGATCCATCACGCCATGGTCGAGATGGAGCCATGGGCGCATCGGCCAAGTTAAAGCCGGGCGGCCTAGACTGGACTCCTCAGCCAGATCAGGAGACAGACCGATGAACATTGACGAGATGCTGACCGGCGCTCGCGACACGATGACCGTGAAGCGTGTCTACGGTGACCCGATCGAGCGCGACGGGATGCTGGTGATCCCGGCCGCCAACGTGGTGGGCGGCGGTGGCGGTGGCAGCGACAGCGAGAACAACGGCGGCGGCGGATTCGGCGTATCGGCCACCCCGGCCGGGGCCTGGGTCGTCAAGGACGGCGAGGTGGAGTGGACGCCTGCGGTCGACGCCACCCGCATCGCCACGCTCGGGATGCTGGTCGCGATCGTCTTCCTGTGGACCGTGCGCTCGATCGCCAAGGCGAACGCCAAGGCTCGCGAGAAGGCTGCCAAGCGTTAGCTATCAGCGGAAAGGCGAACGCCGCCTGGCGGGAGGCGGCGTTCGTAACTGGGGGTCTGTGGTTGCGGGGGACGGATTCGAACCGACGACCTTCGGGTTATGAGCCCGACGAGCTACCACTGCTCCACCCCGCGCCGGCCATGCTAGACGGCGGCCCCGGATCGGTCAATCAGACCCGGTCGCGCGGGACCCGGGTCCCGCAGCGATTACCCGCACGCAAACATGCCATTCGGCCCTACGACGGCCCGACGCATTGCTCCCATCCTGCCTCATTCCCCGAAACGGAAGTGCGCTTAGAGGAGAGTGGATGTGAGATCGCTTCGAACCGGCCTGCTGGCCGCAGTCGCCGTTATCGCACTGGTGATGACGGCCTGTACGAGCACGTCGTCGCCAGCCGAGAGCGAGGGTAACGGCGACGCCCGAACGATTAACGCGCCCGAAGCCGAAATCACGGTGGACGGGGACGCGGCGGACTGGGACGACATCGACGGTCTGACGCTCACCCTCGAGGCCATTGCCGACGAGGAGGTGGACTCCCACGATGCCAGCGTGAAGGCGGCCCATGACGGGGAGTACCTCTACGTCCTCTTCGAGGTCACCGACGACTACAACTGGGTCGCCGACGATGCACACCTTTCGGCGTCAGCGGCGGTCCAGTGGGCCGTCGATCCTGAGGCCGGCGAGCATATGGGCGCCGACGAGCCCGATCGCGAGACGAGCCTCGGCATCGTCGACATATGGCACTGGGAGCTCGAGTGCGCCGCAGGCGAGGAGACCGGAGGGGAGGTATCGGAGCCGGGGGCTGACGCCGATGCGGGCGACGATGGCGGATGCAACTTCGACGACGAGTGGGCCGAAGTCCCTGAGACCCGTGAGGACGACAACGGATCGGGCGCCGAGAACAGCCTGCTGGGCGTCTGGAGTCACAGCGATCCCACGGCCGACGCCGCTGGGACCTGGACCTTCGAGATGCGCCGGCCGCTGGAGACCGGCGACGAGTACGACGCGCAGTTCGCTGTTGGCGAGACGGCGCTCATGGCGCTGGCGTACTGGGATCCCGACCAGTCGCCCGAGGGCTGGGCTGACGACGGCCACGTCCAGAGCGCGAACCAGGGCTGGATCGGGGTGGCGGTCGAGTAAGGCAGCCGCCAAACCGTTCGAGATCGCCGGCCTCCGCGAGGCCGGCGATCTTATTTGAGCGCCGCGAGGAAGTGGACGAGGTCGTCGAGTTGCTCCTCGGTGAGCTGATCGAAGGCGGGCATCTCGCGGTCATCGGGGTCCACGATCTGCGACCGCAGCTCCTCGGCGTTCAGGTCGGCTCCGACGGTGGAGAGGTCGCCTCCGACGTCTCCGCCGATGCCGTCGACCGAGTGGCAGGCGGTGCAGCCCTGCGTGTTGAAGACGGTGAGACCACGCAGATCCGGTTCGCTCATGCCGGGCCGGGCCGGGACACTGGGCAGGCCGGTGGGGGTACCGGTCGCACCCAGGACGGTAAGGCCCACGATGCCGACGATGGCGATCCCCGCCAGGCCGAGCGCCACCGGCCGTCGCCGCGGATGGCGCTCCGCGTTCCGATCGAGGAAGGGAACGAGAACGAAGACGAGGGCCGCGATGGTGAAGAAGGCGGTGATCATCAACGGCTCGAGCGGACCGGTGAAGTACCAGAGCAGCTGGAAGAGGGCGAGGAAGTACCACTCCGGCCGAGGGACGTAGCCGACCGAGTTAGGGTCAGCGGGCTCGTCGAGCGGCGCGCCCATGGCAATGGCGAGGACCACGAGGAGGATGAAGACGCCGAGCGAGACGACGGCGTCGGCGTAGAAGGCCTCCAGGAAGGGCTTGCCGGCGCGCTTCTCGGCCGCGTATTCGCGCTCGTAGGCAGCGCGCCGGGACTCTCCCGCCGAGGGCTCGGTGAGCGGCGTCAGTCGCGGCTGTGCCGCGATCCCCTGTCGGATGACCGCCAGGATGTGGAGGCCGACCAGCAAGAAGAGCACGGCCGGCAGGATCCAGATGTGGACGCCGTAGAAGCGCACCAAGGTGCTCGCCCCCAGCTGGGTCCCTCCGCGCAGGAGCTCGAGCAGCGGGCCCCCGATGAATGGCACCTGCCCGGCCACGTTCGTTCCGACCACGGTCGCCCAGTACGCCTTCTGGTCCCAGGGCAGGAGGTATCCGGTGAAGGCGAAGCCGAGCACCACGAACAGGAGCACAGCGCCGATGAGCCAGTTGAGCTCGCGAGGGTACTTGTAGGAAGCCCAGGCAAAGACGCGAATGACGTGCAGTACCACGGCGAGGACCAGCAGGGTGGCGCCCCAGTGGTGGATGCCCCGGACGAGTGCACCGAACGGCGTGCCATCGATGTGCTGGATGCTCTGGTAGGCGTGGTCCGGCGAGGGGACGTACGAGATGGTGAGGACGATGCCGGTGACCACCTGGACGATGATCAGGAAGAGGGTTGCGCTGCCGAGCGTGTGCAGCCAGCCCACGTCGCGGGGCACCGGGCGATTGACAAACCCGCCCAGGATCGAAGAGATACCGAGCCGCTCGTCAATCCAGCGCCCAACAGTCCTCACTCGGCGTCCTCCAGCCCGCCGAGGAAGACCTCCCCGCCCTCGACCCTGGCGGCGAAGCGAGCCATCGGCCGCGGAGGTGGACCGGCCATCACCTCGCCCTCCCGGTCAAACACGCCGCCGTGACACGGACAGAGGAACCGGCGAGCAGCGCCGATGTAGTCGAGCGGACAGCCCAGGTGCGTGCAGTGGATGTCGAAGGCGGTGACCTCGGACTCGGAGCGCCGGTAGACGTAGGCTGCCACCGGCGCATCGCCGCTCACCCAGGCGTCCGTGGTCTGGCGGACCGGCACCACACGGGTCGGCACGCCAACGGCGAAGTCCTCGAGCGCGCCGACCGACACCCAACCTTCGCCATGGAGGGTTGGCGGGATCGCGCGCCCCAGGAGCCGGACCGGGCTCGACGACTGCCACCCCGGAGCTGACGCAAAGCCCGCGAGCGGTACCGCCAGGGCCGCCCCGATCAGCCCGGTGATGCCCGCCACGGCACGGACGAGGAATGCGCGACGCCCGGGATCGGTGGACGCATCGCCCGCGTCAGCCTCGCCAGATCGTCCGAACCGCGCGCGGAGTCGGGGTAGCCGACCGCTCATTTGCGGAGATTATGCTTGTCTGGCAGGCCCTGCACCCTGCCAAATGGCCTGATATCTGCCGGGTCAGTACAGCGTCCTGGCGTTGACGAGCGAGATGCCCACGGAGTGGCGTCGGCTACAATGCCGCCGGGTTCGCGCCGTCGCGGACCCGTCCCGATCATGCGAGGCTGCGCACGCCGATGGCCGTGAACCCGAAGAAGCTGCGACCGTACGACCAGCCCCCAAAGGTCCGTGGCCCGATCCTCCCCAACGAACCGGACAATGCCGCCACCGCGTTCCTCGTGGCCGCGCTGGTCTGGTTCCTGGTCGCCACGGGGATTGGCCTGCTCTGGACCGCGCTCCAGCTGTTCCCCGACCTGCTGACCATCCGTCTCGAGATGCCCACCTTCAGCGGGGTGCTGACCTTCGAGATCAGCCCGGCCACCACGACCGCCGGCTTCTGGAACTCGCTCGTCTACGGGTGGCTTGGCAACGCCGGCCTGGGGGCGGTCTTCTTCATCGCTCCGCGACTGCTGGGCCGGAGACTCGTCGGCGAAACGATGGCGTCCGGGGCCGCGACCCTCTGGAACGTGGGGCTGCTCGCCGGGCTCGCGGCGCTGTACGTCCCGCAGCTCGCGGCGTCGGGCACCCTGACCGAGTTCCCATTGCCGGTCGATGGCGTCCTCCTGCTCGCCCTGCTGCTCGCCAACGCCGCCTTCTGGCGCACCTTCCTGGCCTCGTCCGAGCGGCTCCCGTACGTCAGCATCTGGTACTTCGGCGTCGCGCTGCTGGCGCTGCTGGCGCTGTATGGCCTGGCGACCCTGGCCAGCCTCAGCCCGCTCGTCACCTTGCCTGATGTCGCCGCGGTGCTGGTGAACGCCTTCTATGGCCGCGCGCTGGAGACCATCTGCCTGAGCGGCCTGGCCATCGGGACCCTCTACTACGTCATCCCGCGCGCCGCCGGGAACCCGCTGTACTCCTGGGGCCTGGCCATGCTCGGCTGGCTCGTCTGGCTCGGGCTGAGCACCCTGGCCCCGCTCGCGACGCTCGCGGATGTCTCGGTCCCGTTCGCGATCACGCAGATCGGCAACGTGGCGACCCTTCTGCTGGTGGTTCCCGCCTTCCTCGTCGTGGCGAACCTGCTCCTCAGCCTCGGCGGGCGCTGGACGCTCGTCCTCTCGCCGGGGACGGTCTCCTTCGCCGTGGTGGCGCTCAGCTTCCTGGTGGCGACCGTCCTGCTCGAGGCGATCGGCGCGCTTGGCTCGGTGCGGACGCTCGTGGGGGGCACGGAGTGGGGGACCGGCGTGCGGCTCTTCTCGCTCCTCGGCACCGCCACGCTCGCCTTCCTGGCACTCGCCGATCACGCGTTCCCGCGGCTGCTGCGGCGTGACTGGGGCGGGACCCTCCTCGCCGAGGCGACCCTATGGGCCGCATTCGCGGGGGTGGCGCTCGCCGGCCTGGCGCTCATCACCGGCGGCGTGGCGCATGGCTCGTTGCTCGCGCAGGGAGCGCCCGCCGAAGAGATCGACGGGCTGGTCTTCTGGTTCCGGGTGGTGGTCGGGGCGGGAATCGGCCTGAGCGCCCTGGCCGCAGCGGTCATGGCGTTGAACGTCTTCCTGATGTACACCAGCGGGCGCCGCGCCGAATACGCCGTCCTCGGCGACGCGGCTGCCTCGCCAGCGGCCGCGCCGGCGGCGCACTGAGCCGATGACCGTCCACACCCCTATCGAGTCGCGGACCCGCGGCATCCCGCGATGGGCCCTTGCGCTGACCGGGATCATGTTCGTTGCCGGCGCTGCCTTCTTTGCCACGAACCTGAACGGCTCGAACCCGCCGATCATCGGCACGCCGGAGCCATCGGGCGGGGGCCTCAACGCGGTCTCGATCATCAAGGCCGCCGGCTGCCAGGCATGCCACGGACCGGACCTCGCCGGACAGGCCGCCTTCCCCAGCCTGCACGGCGTGAAGGACGGCCCGGTCAGCCAGAACCTCCAGCAGCTCAGCAAGGATCACCCCGACGACTGGGCCAACCTCTGGATCGCAGGCACGGATCCGGCGGTCACCGGCATCGACCGGCCGGTGATGCCGGTCTTCGGCGGGCCGCCGTACAACCTCACCGCTGACGAGATCGCGACGGTCGTCGACTACCTGAAGACCCTGCCATGACCCATCCGGCCGAGCGGCCGGTGCGCGGTGTGACGGTCCTGATCGGGGGCGACGAGATGGCCCGCATCGACGAGGCGGCGCAGGGCCTTGGCCTCTCACCCGACGCGCTGATGGAGGGCGCCGGGACGGCCGTCACCGAGCTGGCCCTGGCGGAGCTGGCCGCCCTGAGCGAGCCGGTCAGCGGGCCGGGCGGTCCGCTCGCCCCGGTGCCGCTCACCGTGGTGCTCTGCGGCCCCGGCAACAATGGCGGCGACGGCTTCGTGGCGGCCCGCCGACTGGCAGCGGCGGGGCGTGCGGTGACCGCGGTGCTGGTCGGCGATCCGGCGCGGATCAGCGGCGTCGCCGCGGCCCACAATTGGGCGGTGCTGCAGGCGATGGCCTCGAACGGCTCGCTGTCGCTCTACGTGGCGCCCACCCCCGAGCTCCTGCTCCAGTTGCGAGCGCGCCTCTCCCCGGCCAGCCTCCTCATCGACGCGCTGCTCGGCAGCGGGGCGGCCGGCCCGCTGCGCGAGCCGATCTCCAGCGCGGTAGACCTGCTGAACGCGATCGTGACCCACGCCCGCGCCGCGGGGCGGCCATGCCGGGTGCTGGCCATCGACACGCCGACCCGCATCGACCTGACCGATGGGACCCGCTCCGACCCGGTGGTCGTGGCGGACCTGACCGTCACATTCCACCGGGCGAAGGCCGGGTTCGCCCTCGACCCGGAGGCCAGGCGCCTCGCGGGCCGCTACTTCGTCGCGCCGATCGGCATTCCGCTCGAGGCCGAGACGGGGATCGTGCCGCCCGACGGCGAGTATCCTCCTGCTCGTCTGACGCAGGTCAACTGGCAGGAGCCCGGGGTCAGATAGGGGCGCTGCTGCCGGGCTTGACGATCGGCTCGCCGCGTTCGCAGGCGGGGCACTCGTCGGCCGTCCAGGACGAGATCTCGATCCGGCCCAGCGATTGGATCGGGCAGCCGATCTCGACCGGGCCGGTGGAGCGGTCCACGATGACGCTCGCCACCAGGGGTGTCGCCCCGGCGCTCCGCACCGCGCTGACCGTCTCGGCCAGCGAGGCGCCGGTGGTCAGGATGTCGTCGACGAGGACGACGCGATCGGCGGCCGCCACCGGCCAGCCACGGCGCAGGGCGCGGGTCCCGCGCTCCATCGGCTCGGCGAAGACGCCCCGGACGGTGCGGCCCAGCGCCGCCTCCAGCTGGCGCGCCGTCTCGGCGGCGAGCAGCGCCCCGCCGGTGGTCGGGCCGACCACCAGGGTTGGGTCGCGATCGATCACCGAAGCGGCCAGCCGGCGACCGATCTCGACCGACAGAGCGGGGTACTGGAGCACCGCGAACTTCTCCAGGTAGCGATCCGAGTGGCGCCCGCTCTTGAGCAGGAAGTGCCCCCGGCGCAGGGCACCCGCCGCCTCGAACAGCTCCTCCACGCCAGCGTTCGCGAGCGCGGCCCCCTGCGGCAGCGAGCGGGAGGCTGTCACGACCGGGACGGGCTCCATCGGCCTACTCGTAGACGGCGGTGAAGTCGACCGCCGGATAGCGTTCGGTGAGGGCATCGGTCACCCATTGCAGAACGTCGGTCGGATCGTAGACCTCCGCGACGGTGCGGGCGTCGGTGACGGTCAGCCCGATGCGGTGCGGCTCGTCATGCAGCGCGGTGCCGTTCGGCATGTCGGAGAGGTCGAGGCTGGTCTCGAATCGGCCGTCCGAGCGCAGGATCAGCGTGTCGGCCTCCTCGTCGAGGAGGACGAGGTCGCCGGTCCGTGCCAGCACCTCCTCTGCGTTGGCGGCGAACTCGCGCAGCACCTGCTTCTGCTGGTCGCCGATCTGGGTCCGATACGCATCGGCCAGCTGCCAGAGCCGCT
>Ga0326597_10012356_pt1 | contig 11259 bp, 7 predicted proteins | sample RVTome_12_FD_203789 | JGI IMG/M metagenome (GOLD analysis project Ga0326597, IMG submission 203789) | Soil microbial communities from uranium-contaminated site in the Upper Colorado River Basin, Wyoming, United States - RVT100D185 | ecosystem: Environmental > Terrestrial > Soil > Contaminated >... | reverse complement strand
GGGGCGGTCTCGGTTTCCCATCAGCCTTCACTCGTCCAGGCGGAGGTCCGAGGCAGGGTCAGTCTCGGAGCGGGCCTGTATCGGTCCATTACCAGTCAATTGCGGGTCGTCGCTCGGAGCGGCGAACTGGCTCGTCACGCGGTCGCGAAGGGCCTGATAGCCGCCATCGCGGAGCCCCTGGCGGATGGCCCGCATCAGGTCGAGAGTATAGGTGAGGTTGTGGACCGAGGTGAGCCGATGGACGAGCAGCTCCCCGGCCCGGAACAGGTGGGCGAGGTAGGCCCGCGAGTAATCGCGACATGTCTCGCAGCCACATGCCTCGTCCACCGGCCGCGGGTCGTCCAAAAGCCCGGCGTTGCCCAGCCGCAGGCGCCCGCCCGAGGTCCACAGCTGGCCGTGGCGCGCCAGCCGGGTGGGGAGGACGCAGTCGAACAGGTCCACCCCGTGCTCGATGGCCACGAAGAAATCGTCCGGCGCTCCGACCCCCATCAGGTAGCGCGGGCGCGGATCGTCGGCCAGGACCCCGGCAACGACCTCCAGCGCGTCCGCCATCTCCGCTTTCGACTCCCCCACTGACAGGCCGCCGATGGCGATGCCCTCGAACGGCAGGGCGGCGATCGCTCGGGCAGACTCACCGCGCATGCCGCGGTCGATGCCGCCCTGCACGATCCCGAACACGGCCTGGTCCGACCGACGTCGGGCCTCGAGCGAGCGGCCCGCCCAGCGATGGGTGCGCTCCATCGCATCGCGCACCAGGTCGGTCGACGCGCCGGAGCCGACGAGGTGGTCGAGGACCATCGCGATGTCGCTCCCGAGTGCCTCCTGGATGGCGATCGCCCGCTCCGGGGTCAGCCGCTGTGCCGATCCGTCCAGGTGCGAGGCGAAGGTCACCCCGTCGTCATCCACCGTTCGGAGGTGGCCCAGGCTGAACACCTGGAACCCGCCCGAATCGGTCAGGATCGGCCCATCCCAGGCCATGAACCGATGCAGGCCGCCCAGGCGCGCGATCCGATCCTCGCCCGGCCGCAGCGACAGGTGGTAGGTATTGGCGAGCAGGATCTGGGTCCCGGTCGCCCGCAGGTCGGTGGGTGTGACCGCTTTCACGCTGGCCTGGGTGCCGACGGGCATGAACTGGGGCGTGTCGACCGTCCCATGGGCCGTTTCCAGGCTTCCCAGCCGGGCATGCGAGACGCCAGTCGTTTCGAAGGTGAATTGGATGGGCGGCGGCACGGGCCGAGGATACCGGCCGGCCTGTTAGAGGATGAGCATCGCGTCCCCGAACGAGTAGAAGCGGAAGCCCATCTCCAGCGCTGCGCGGTAGGCGGCGAGCAGCGTGTCGCGGGCGTCGAGGGGTGCTGTCGCGGGCATCCGGTCCTGGACGAAGGCCGTGACCAGGAGCAGGAGGGAGCTGCGCGGCAGGTGAAAGTTCGTGATCAGCGCGTCGACGGCGCCAAACCGATGAGGCGGCACCAGGTACAGGTCCGTCCAGCCCTCCGGTTCACCGGTCCGGGCCAGGGTCTCGAGGACCCGGGTCGTCGTCGTGCCCACGGCCACGACCCGCCCGTCCTTCTCCCGGGTAGCCGTGAGGGCGGTTTGCGTCGCCGGGGGGACCGTGTACCACTCCCGGTGAATGTGGTGCTCGTCGACGAAGGTGCCGGCAAGTGGTTGGAACGTGTCGAGCCCCACGTGGAGCGTGACCGCTGCCCGTTTGACCCCAGCCGCAGCCAGGTCCTCGAGGAGGCGCGGCGTGAAGTGGAGGCCCGCGGTGGGAGCCGCCGCGGAGCCCGGGGGTTCCGCGTACACGGTCTGGTACCGCTCGTCGGGGGCGTCTCGCGCCGTGATGTACGGCGGGAGCGGCATCTCGCCCGCCTCAGTCATGACGGTCTCTGCCGCGCGTGGGAGACGAACCGCCCGTGTCCCCTCCCCCAGCCGCTCCTCGACGACGAGCTCGTCCCCGGTGGCCAGTCGCACGACGGCGCTGCCACGCAGGCGGCCTGATGGGCGGACGAGTGCCTCCCAGCGACCGTCGGGCATCGGGCGCAGCAGGAGGACCTCCGCCGCTCCCCCACCCGTCCGCCGGCCGCGCAGCCGAGCCCGGAGGACGCGGCTGTCGTTCACCACCAGCAGATCGCCGCGCTCGAGCCAGCGACCGATGTCGGTGAACGTCCCCTCGGTCAGCGCTGGCTCCCCCGGTCGGGACGCCGTGCGATCGAGGACGAGGAGGCGGCTCGTGTCGCGGGGCTCGGCCGGGACCTGGGCGACCGCCGCCGTGGGCAGCTCGTAGTCGAAATCGTCGACCCGCAGCCGACGGCCGTAATCGGTCACGGCCAGAGGCTAGCCGCTGACGCCTCGAGGAAACACAGCGCCCGGCCGGAGGGCCCGGCCGGGCGCCATCGGTCAGGACGAGCTAGATGTACTGCTGGATGAGCGCCTGGGCGAAGTAGATGACAAACGCCAGGAAGACCAGCCACATCAGCCAGTGGACGTCGGCCCAGGTGCGGGTGACGACTTTCAGGAGGACCCACATGACGATTCCGGCACCGATACCGATGGTGATCGTGAAGGTCAGCGGCATGAGGATCATGATCAGCAACGCCGGGAATCCGATCACCATGTCACGGGCGTCGATCTCGCCGATCTGGGTGAACATCAGGTAGCCGACCAGGACCAGGGCCGGAGCCGTGGCCGCAAGCGGGATTATCTGGACGATCGGCGACAGGAAGATGGCCGCCAGGAACAAGAGGCCGGTGACGACCGAGGTCAACCCGGTCCGCCCGCCGTCCCCAACCCCGGCCGCACTCTCGATATAGGTCGTGTTCGAGCTGATCCCAGCCGCGCCGCCGACGGCGGCCGCCAGGCCGTCGACGAACAGGACGCGCCCGACCCCCGGGACCGACCCATCTTCTTCGGACAGGCCCGCTTCGGCCGCGATGCCGGTGACGGTACCCATGGTGTCGAAGAAGTCGCTCAGCATGATCGTGAAGATGGCCAGGACCGCGGCCAGAACGCCAGCCTCGATCGTGAAGATCCCGCCGAGGTCCTGGAGGCCCAGCCCCAGGGTGCTGAAGTTCGGCGTAATGGTGAACGTGTCCGGGAGAGCCTGCACCCCGGTGACGACGGCCAGCACGGTCGTGGTGGCGATGCTGATGATCAGCGCGCCCCTGACCTTCAGGGCCCACAGAGCGGCGGTGATCAGCAGACCGGCCAGGAAGACGTATTGGGCGGTCGTGGTCGGAAAGACGAAGGCCAGCGGTGGCGGTGGCGGCGCGAACTCGGGGGTCACTCCCACGATGAGCCCGCCGTCCCAGAAGCCGATGAACAGGATGAACAGGCCGATGCCGACGCCGATGGCACGCTTGAGACCGAGCGGCACCGCGTTCATGATCGCTTCCCGCAGGCCGATCACGACCAACAGGGTGATGATGACGCCCTCGATGACGATCACGCCCATGGCCTGGGCAGCCGTCATCCCGAGGCCCAGGACAAGACCGAACGCCACTGCCGCGTTCAGCCCAAGGCCCGCAGCCAGGGCAAACGGATAGTTGGTGATGAGACCCATGGCCAGGGTCATGATCCCTGCCACGAGCGCGGTCCCGGCCGCCACGGCCACCGGATCGAGCCCCATCGGTCCGGCGATGATCGCCGGGTTGAGCGCAATGATGTACACCATCACCAAGAAGGTGGTGATGCCGGCCCGGATCTCGGTGCCGAACGTGGTACCCCGTTCCTGGAATTTGAAGAACGAAGTTAACGCTTCCACGCTGGTGGGACCCTCCTCACTCCCGGGGCCGACGCCGCACCAAGGGCCTGGGCGCGTGACGCGACCCGGACGCCGATCCTACCCCCCGTCGAACGCCGGGTCGGGGTAATTCCGCGCGTTCGCTTCGCGGGGCATAGCGGCCTCGCAGGGACGGGATTTGGGCTGCCGAAACCTAGTCGAACAGGCCTGGCTGGTCGCTCGCCACGGCCACAGCTTCGGCGGGTGGAGTCAGCCCCAGGTGGGCCCAGGCACCGGGGGTCAGCTGTCGCCCGCGCGACGTTCGAGCCAGCAGCCCGGCCTGGATGAGGTACGGCTCCACGACGTCCTCGATCGTCTCCACCGGCTCACTGATCGTGGCGGCCATCGTCTGCAGGCCCACCGGGCCTCCGCCATGGTGTTCGGCGATCGCGGTCAGCAGCTGGCGATCCAGGGTGTCCAGGCCGCGCTCGTCGATGTCCAGCAGCCCCAGCGCCGCCTCAGACGCGGCGGCCGTCGCCCGCCCGTCCTCGTCGCCCCGCACCTGGGCGTAGTCGCGGACCCGCTTGAGGAGCCGGTTGGCGATTCGGGGCGTTCCGCGGCTCCGCCGAGCGATGAGCTCGGCCGCCTCGTCGTCGAGCGGGATATCGAGAATGCCGGCGCTGCGACGGAGGATGGTGACCAGGTCGGCAACGGTGTAGTAGTCCAGCCGGTGCGTCACGCCGAAGCGGTCGCGCAGCGGTCCGGTGATGCTCCCCACCCGGGTCGTGGCCCCGATGACCGTGATCGGCTCGATCTGGAGCCGCACCGTGCGCGCGCCGGGTCCCTTGCCCAGCACGATGTCGAGCACGAAGTCCTCCATCGCCGGATAGAGGACCTCTTCGACCACGTGGGACAGGCGATGGATCTCGTCGATGAACAGGACGTCGCCACGCTGCAGGCCGGTCAAAATGGCGGCCAGGTCACCGGCTCGCTCGATGGCCGGCCCGGACGTGGTCCGCAGCTGGGCCCCCAGTTCGGCGGCCACGATGGTGGCCAGGGTCGTCTTGCCCAGCCCCGGCGGGCCGTACAGCAGGACGTGGTCGACCGGCTCCTGCCGCTGGCGCGCAGCATCGATCAGGATGGCCAGGTTCTCCTTGATCCGTTCCTGCCCGGCGAACTCGTCCAGGCGGCGCGGCCGTACAGTGGCCTCGAGCGTCCGCTCCTCCTCGAGCACCTCGGCGCTGCCGACCCGTTCGATGGTCATGGCCGCAGTCTAGCCCGCCTCCAGGCGGGCAAGGTCGTCCGTGGTGTCGATGTCCGGAGCGTGCTTGGGCACGGACACGGCATGCACCAGCTCCGGGTTGCGCCGAAAGACCGCCCGCAGGCCGAGGTCACCGGCCAGGGTGGCGACCAGGGGAAACGCCTCGGGTTCGAGGAGCACGGGCGGGGCCAGGCGGCCGCCCGACTCGGCAGCCAGGATGGGCCGCGTGCCGCGAGCGGTCAGCACGGCCGCGATGGTCTTCGCGGCCAGGGTGGGCTGGTCTACCAGCAGGACCAGGGCCGCCATGCCCAGCGGCACGGCGCCGATGCCGAGCTGTAACGACGAGCTGAGCCCGCGCTCCGGTTTCGGGTTGACCACCGCGACCACGTCCGCGGGGACGTCAACAGCGTCCAGGATCACCGCGATCATGGGCATCAGCCCTGCGCTCCGGGCCAGATCCACAACGTGCGCAAGCAGGGTCTGCCCGTGGAGTCGCGCGCCAGCCTTGGGTCCGCCGAAGCGCCGCCCCAGGCCGGCGGCCAGGATGACCGCGGCCACCTCCGATCGGCTCTCCATGGGCGGCATACTGGACTCATGATCGACGAGGCGCTGGGGGCCTTGCGCGCCTGGCGGAACGAGGGCCACGATGCGGCGTTGGCCACCGTCGTGCGGGTCGAGGGGTCCGCCCCGCGCGGCGTGGGGGCCAAGCTGGCCGTAACCGCAGACGGCCGGATGGCGGGCTCGGTCAGCGGAGGCTGCGTGGAAGGCGATGTGGTCGAGCATGCCCGCGCGGTGCTACGGAGCGGAGAATCAGTCCTGCGCCGATACGGGATCAGCGATGACCAGGGCCTGGAAGTGGGTCTCATGTGCGGCGGCACGATCGAAGTTCTCATCGAGCCCGTGCGCGGGCGCGGCGCCGCACTGGTCGAGCTGTTCACCGCCCTGATCGCAGCCGGCAAACCCGCCGCCCGAGAGATCGGCGTGGCGGGAACGGGGTTGGGAACGCAACGCGTTCTGGACGGCCAGGAAGCGATCACGGCCACCGACGGGTCTGACACGGTCTACGACCGCGCAGTGCCGGCGCCCCGGGTCTGGATCGTGGGCGCGGGGCACATTGCGGAGCACGTGGCCGCCTTTGCCGCGCGGGCGGGCTTCGCCCCGCTGGTCGTCGACCCGCGACGATTATTCGCCGATCAGCCACGACTCGAGGGGCTGGAGGTCATCGCCGACTGGCCGGATCGCGCGTTCGCCGCGCGCGGGTTACGGCCCGACGACGCGGTGGTCGTGCTGTCCCACGACCCCAAGATCGATGAGCCGGCCCTGGTTGCGGCCCTGAGCGCGGACATCGGCTACGTGGGAGCAATCGGCAGCCAGCGTGCCCAGGCGGATCGTCGGGTCCGCCTCAGAGCCGCCGGCCTGGACGACGCGAACCTGGCGCGCCTCCACGCTCCGATCGGCCTCGACCTTGGCGGTCGGGAACCGGCCGAGATCGGGCTGGCGGTCGTCGCCGAGCTGGTCGCGGCGCGCCATGGCCGGGAAGGTGGACCGATGCGTAAACCGGCGAGCGGCACGTGACCGACCTTCTCATCACCGGCGGGACGCTGGTGGACGGCAGCGGAACGCCCGGTCGTGCCGGGTCCCTGGCCGTGGCGGACGGTCGCCTGCGCCTGCTGGAAGCGGATAAACCGCCGCCCCCCGCGGCGCGGGTGATCGACGCCGCCGGGCTGGTGGTGGCGCCCGGGTTCATCGACCTCCACTCCCACTCCGGGCTGTGGCTGCTGCACGAGCCGCTGCATGAGCCCAAGGTTCGCCAGGGCGTCACAACCGAGGTCATTGGCGTCGATGGCCTGTCGTACGCGCCGATGTCGAGGGCTTCCGACCTGGCGGCCCTGGTCGTGATGAACGCGGGGCTCGACGGGCGGCCCGAAGTGCCCCTGGACTGGGACACCGTGGCCAGCTACCTCGGCCGATTCGACGGCCAGGTGGCGGTCAACGTCGCGTTCCTGATCGGGAATTCGGCGCTCCGGATCTGCACCGTAGGCTGGGACGACATGCCGGCCGATCACATGGCCATGGCCGACATGCGAGCCATGCTGCGGGAAGGGATGGCCGAGGGCGCGTACGGGGTCTCGAGCGGGCTGGACTACCCACCCGGGTCCTACGCGAGCACGGAGGAGCTGGCGGTTCTGGCCGCCGCCGCCGCGCGGCACGGCGGCTTCTACCACACCCACGTTCGATACGACCTGGGCGACCGCTACCTCGACCCGTTCCGCGAGGCGCTCCAGATCGGCGAGATGGCGAACGGGCCGGTCCACCTGACCCACTTCTACCATCGGCAGACCTATCCGGGCGGGCATGAGCCGATGCTGGCGCTGGTCGATGACGCGCGGGCCGCGGGTCGCGACGTGACGTTCGATACCTACCCCTACGAGTGGGCCTCGACACGACTTCTCATCCAGCTCCCACAGTGGGTGCAGGCCGGCGGCCCCGGGCCGCTCAAGGAGCGATTGGCCGACGCCGGGATACGGCGCCGCCTGCACGAGGAGATCCAGCGCCACGGGCCGGCCCACGGTGCCCCGCTGGGCTGGGGCGACGTCCGGCTGGGAGCGTTCGCTTCGGAGGGCAACCAACGCTGGGAGGGCCTCACGCTCGAGGACGTCAGTCGCGAACGCGGGGTCGACCCCATCGACGCGCTGTGCGATTTGCTGCTGGACGAGGACCTGCGCATCAACCAGGTGACTCCCGGGCCGTGGTCCGAGACGCTCCCCCATTTCGTCGCCCACCCCGCCGGCATGGTCGGCACCGACTCGACGTTCATAGGCCTGAAACCGTCCCCCCGCACCTACGGATCGTTCCCCCGGGTCCTGGGGCAGTTCGTCCGCGATGAGCGGCGCCTGTCATTGGAGGAGGCGGTGCGCAAGATGACCTCAGCTCCCGCGGCACGGTTGGGGCTCCGTGACCGCGGCCTGCTGCAGGACGGCTACGTCGCCGACCTGGTCGCCTTCGACCCGGCCCGGGTGCGTTCCAACGCAACCTACGACCAGCCGCGGCAGTTCCCGAATGGAATCGAGTACGTGGCCGTCAACGGCACGCTGGTGGTGGACGGCGGGCGTCACACGGGTGCCCTGCCAGGCCGCGCCCTGCGCAACGGGCGGGACTAGGCCGCCAGCAACCTCTCCGCGCGGCTGATTTCGGCCGAGGCCCCGACGGACCGGTAGAAGTCCAGGGCGCGTTCCAGCTCAGCGGTCGCTTCGGCTTGCCGCCCGGCGGCCGCCAGCGTCTCCGCCGCCCGAAGGCGGGCCTGTGCCTCTCCAGGCCTGTGGTGGAGGTCAACCAGCATCTCGGCGACTCCGAGGTAATCGCCGGTGCATACCGCCCGCGTCACGCGGACCCAGGGCAGATCCGGTTGGTCGGCGATTCGCTGTTCTAGCTCGTGCTGGAGGCCGAGATCCGCACACAGCCACGCCCACTCGAGACCGAGATCCCATGCAATCATGGGGTTGGCGTCGCAGTCCAGGGCTTCGCGAGCGAGTTCTCGAGCCTCCTCCAGCCGGCCAGAGGCGGCAAGCGTGGCGCCGGAGGCCCACAGCCCGGGGATGAGGACCTGGGGATCCTGTGCTGCACGGCCGCTCACCTCCGCCCGGTGGGCGAGGGCCGCTGCTGGACCCAGTTCACCGCGAGCAAGGTGAATCGCTACTCGCACGGCGAGCGCCCATGGCATCCAGTACGTGGAGTCGTCCGTCGACTCGGCTCCTACGACCATCCCCGCGCTGTGCAGGGCACGCCGCCAGTCACCCTGGACATAGGCCAGGTTGGCATCCATGATCGCCGGCTCATGCACCACGAGCCCGCGGCCTTGGCTCAGGCTCACGGCGGTCTGCATGTCGGTGACCGTTGCCGCAGCCTCATCCATCCGGCCCAGATACCACTGGGAACCGCGAAGGTTTTCGAGCGACGACATAAGGATGTCCAGGTTGCGGGTCTCGCGGGCGATGGCCACCGCCGCCATGCCGTCTTCCAGCCCGCCGGGATCGCCCAGGCCGACGCGGGTGACCCCGATAATGTTGAGGGCCCTGGCGCGCACGTGCTCCAGGCCGAGCGACTCCGCCATGGCCAGGGCCTCGCGCCCGCGCGCCAGCGCCGGCTCGGCCTCCCAGTTCAGCATGTGGAAGGCGGCTCGTCGCATCAGCGCCTCTGCCTTGGCCCGGCTGGGCGGCAATGTGGCGGTGAGCTCGATGGCCAGGTCGGCCAGGCGGTACGCCGTCGCGCGGTCGGTGCGATACCAGAAGGCCTGAGCGGACTCGCTGGCGGCCGTGGCCGCCAATTGGGGTTCATCGCCTTGGCGCAGCTGCTCGATGGCCGCCAGCAGGTGATCTCCTCCCGTGCCATCCAGCAGCAGCTCGCGCAGCGCCAACCGGTACTGGATTTCGGGTGCACGGCGATGGCCGGGCGGGGTGAGGTCGGCGGCGGCGCGGTAGAAGCGGGTCGCCGCGTCGGAGGCACCCAGCCAAATTGCACGACTGCCGGCGACCATGAACGCCTCCCGGGCACGGTCGGCGAAGCGGCCTGTGTCGCCGTGGCTCGCCTGGCTGTACTCCAATGTCTGCAGATAATGGTGAGCCAGCAGATCGGCCCGATCCTCGACCCTGTCGGCCGAAAGGGCTTCCAGCCAGCGGGCCGCCCGCAGATGCGTCTCGGCGCGAGCGGCGCGCGGGATCTGGCTGTAGGCCGCGTCCCGCAGCAGGGCATGATGGAATGCGTATTGGGTCTCGCCCGCCACGCTCGTCCGCCGTTCGCGCCGCACGAACTCCTTGCGGTCCAACCCGTGCAGCAGCCGGCTCACGTCGGCCGCCCCCACCTCATCGGCGCTGCTCACGAAGCCCAGCCAGAAGACCTTGCCCATCACCGCCGCGTCCTGCAGCAGTCGCTTCTCGTCGGCGGCAAGGGCGTCCAGCCGGGCGGCCAGGATGGCCTGCAACGATTGCGGAACGACCTCCAGGCCACCCCTCTCTTCGACCATCCGGACGTATTGCTCGGCATAGAGTGGATTGCCCCCCGCCTGGGTCAGCAGGGCCTGCTGGGTCTCGGCAGACATCACCCGTCGTTTGGACAGCGCGGCCAGCAACTCGGTCGTCTCCTCGTCGGAGAGCGGTCCAAGGCGCAGGTTTGTGGCATTTGCCTTGCCTCCGCCCCAGCTTGGTCGGCGCTCGAGTAGCTCCGGGCGGGCGGTCCCCAGCACAAGGATGGGCACATCGCTGAGCCACTCGGCCAGGCTGTCAACGAAATTCAGCAGGCCATCGTCCGCCCAATGCAGATCCTCGAAGACGAGCACTAACGGATTCCGCTCAGCCAGCGCCTCGAAGAAGCGTCGCCAGGCCGCATCGGCCTCGTCGCGCCGCTCGCTCGACTCACCGCCGCTATCGAGGCCGACCAATGGGCCCAGGTGGCTGGTCACCTGCCGTGCTTCAGCAGGGTCCGTGATAGCTGCGTTCACCGCCGATTGCAGTTTCTCGCCGGCTGCGACCGCGTCATCGTTCTCCACAATGCCGGCCTGGGCCTTGATCATTTCGGCCACCGCCCAGTAGGCGACACCGCTGCCGTACGGAAGCGAGCGGCCCTGGCGCCAGACGACCAGGTAGGGCAGTGCCTCCACCACGGCGAGCAGCTCCGAGACCAGGCGGCTCTTGCCCATGCCGGGCACTCCGACAAGGGTGATGAGCTGCGGCGCCCGCTCGGCCATGGCCCGCTCGAAGCTCGACCGCAGCAGCTCCACCTCGCGCACGCGCCCGACCAGGGGCGTGCGGGCGTGTTGCAGCACGTCCACCCCGAGCCGGGATCGAGCCTGCACGGCCTGCCAGGCGGCCACCGGGCTGGCCTTGCCCTTGGCCTCGACGGGCGGCACTTCGCGATAGTCGATGGCCGAATCGGTGGCGTGGCGGGTAGCCTCGCCGACCAGGATCGCGTTGGGGGGCGCCGCCGCCTGCAGGCGTGCCGCCACGTTGATCACGTCACCGGCCGCCATCCCCTCCCCCTCATCGGGCCGGGCCTGGAGGGAGACGAGCGCCTCGCCGGTATTGATCCCGATCCGGACCTGGAGGTCAGGCTGGTCGACTGCCCAATCGCGAATGGCCAGCGCCGCGCGCACCGCGCGCTCGGGATCATCCTCGTGGGAGACCGGTGCCCCGAACAGGGCCATGACCGCATCGCCGATGAACTTCTCGACGGTGCCGCCGTGGCGGCGCAGGTCGGCAGCAACCTGCTCGTGGTACGTGCGCAGGAG
>Ga0326597_10012354_pt1 | contig 11260 bp, 7 predicted proteins | sample RVTome_12_FD_203789 | JGI IMG/M metagenome (GOLD analysis project Ga0326597, IMG submission 203789) | Soil microbial communities from uranium-contaminated site in the Upper Colorado River Basin, Wyoming, United States - RVT100D185 | ecosystem: Environmental > Terrestrial > Soil > Contaminated >... | reverse complement strand
GAACACGCAGAGCGCATGGCGATCCGAAAATCAGAAATTTTGCGGCTGGCCGCGCTCGCCGTGCTGGTCGGCGTTGCGGCCTGCGGCGGGCGCGACGAGGACGCGAAGAACGAGGCGCCGGCCCCGGCCATCGATCCCTACGCGAACGAGCCCGTCAATGTCGATCTGTGGCTCGAACGTCTCGAGGTGAACAGCCGCGAGCTCTACAGCGCCAGAATGAACGTCGCGGACGCGCTGCATCTCGAACCCGGCATGAGCGTCGCCGATGTCGGCGCCGGCACCGGGCTCTACACGCTGATCTTTGCTGAAAAGGTCGGGTCGCAGGGGATCGTCTACGCGGTCGATATCGCGCCGCGGTTTCTCACCCTCATCAATCAGCGTGCGGACGACCTCTGGCTCGACAACATCGTTTCCGTTTTGAGCCGGCCCGATTCGATCACCCTGCCCCCGGAATCGGTCGATGCGGCGTTCATCGCCGACACCTATCATTATATCGACGACCCTGAAGCTCTGATGAAAACGGTTTACGCCGCGCTACGCCCCGGCGGGGCCCTCTATATCGTCGATTTCAAGCTGGCCGAGGGCGCGGCGCCGCCCCCCGAAAAGCGCCAGGTGCGCTTCGGCGAGGCCGGCATGAAGGCGGAAGTCGAATCGTTCGGCTTCACGTTCGCCGAGGAAATCGCCGTCGACGGCCTTTCCGAAAATTACATGGTGAAATTCACCCGGCCCTAATCGAGATAATCGGGGCTCTTGGGCAATGCCGCGATATCATCCGGCTCGTGCTGGATGACGACACGCGCGCCCGTCGAGGCCGCCAGCGCCTCGAACTTGTCCATTGACCGGAGGGTTTCGTCCGCATCCGTATTGAATGTCGGAATTCTGCGGTTTTTCCGCGATTCCGTCATATGGTAGAGGTCGCCGGTGAGAAGAATCGGCCCGGAATTCTCCAGATTGACGAGGAGCGAGGCGTGCCCCGGCGTGTGGCCGGGCGTTGAGATGATCCTCACGCTGGCGTCGCCGAAGACGTCCCAGTCGCCGTCGAGCTCGACCGTCTCGGCGCTCTCCAGCGCGCTGTAAGCGGCGAAAGATCGAGCATTGGCGCGCGCCGCGTCCGAGAACATGAAGGCGCGCTCGGCGCTTTCGACGAGCCAGGTCGCGCCGGCATAGTCGCTGACGTTGCCGACATGGTCGAAGTGCGAATGCGACAGCGAGAGGAGCTCGATGTCGCCGGGCGCAAGGCCGAGCTCGGCGAGCTGGCTCTTCAGCGTCTTCGCCATGGTCACGTGAAACGGCGGGTCGGTGACGCCGTCCGGCTCGACATTGAGCGCGTCGGGAACGCCGGTGTCCCACAGCAGGTCGCCGTTCGGATGGCGGATCAGATAGCAGGTGTCGACGAGTTCTCCCGCCTCGCCGTCATAGGCGCCGGCGCGGTCGAAGACCCCGAGGTCGCTGACCTCGAAATGGCCGCAGTCGAGCACGTAAAGCCGCAGGCTCGCGCTGTCTTCCCCGGCGGCGCCGGCGGGCGCGTCGTCCGCCGTCGCCGGCTCGCCCAGAGGCGTCGCCGCAGCTTCTTCTTCAGCGGCCGGAGTTTCCTGGCTGCAAGCGGCGAGCGCCAGGGAGAGGGCGCAAAGTGTCATCAGACTGCGCATGTGGACACCTCCCGGATATGCGCCCCATGGGCGAGCGCCGCCGGTTTAGCAGGATGGGCGTTTGTTCGCCAGCCGCTCCGACACGCCGATAAGGACTTCGGCGGAAACGTCGGCCAGCATTCGGCCCGCCGCGAGAAATCGGCCCGGCAGGGCTTGAACGCATCCCCGCCCTTCGTTATATCCCCGGCTCTTCCCGGTGTTCGAAGGCGCCTTGGCTTGCAGGCTTTGATCATCACCGGGGATCGTGTTGACGCGGGGTGGAGCAGTCCGGTAGCTCGTCAGGCTCATAACCTGAAGGTCGTAGGTTCGAATCCTGCCCCCGCACCCAAAATTACGCCGTCAATCCAATGGGTTGGCGGCGTTCTGCATTTTAGGCTCCGCGGTCCGAAACGGCCCGGGTCAACAATGAGTCAACAAAATCTAGTGCGGCGGGTTGCGTCGGATGACACCTGAGTGCCCTTTGCTCCTCCTCGTGCGATAGTTGCCGCAACGGTTCCGATTCCTCCTTTTTGTCCCTCATGTCTGTTCCCGACTTCCAAACGGTGATGCTTCCCATCCTGCGCCTCGCACAGTCAGGCGAGGTCCGGGTGTCCGATGCTGTGAACCGCATCGCGGATGAGTTCACCCTCACGCCCGACGAGCGGGCAGAAATGCTGCCGAGCGGGCGGCAGGCGAAGATTGCAAATCGCGTCCACTGGGCGGTGACCTACTTAGTCAAGGCTGGGCTCCTCGACCGCCCTCGGCGAGGCGTTTTTGGGATCACCGAGCGAGGACGCTCCGTTCTCAATGCTCCACCGGTTCGCATCGACATCCCATTTCTTTCCCAGTTTGATGGATTCGGGGAGTTCCGCGCGGGCGCTGAAGAGGGCGAGGCTGCTGCCGTTGAGCCGACGCCGGCGCTGGCAGCGGGAACACCGGATGAGCGGATAGAGGCCGCCTTCGAGGAATTGAATGCAGCGCTTCGCAACGAGCTGGTCGAACGCGTGCGCGCTATGGACCCGACGCATTTCGAGAAGCTCATCGTCGATCTCATGCTCGCCATGGGTTACGGGGCCGGTGGTTCCGGTCAGCATCTCGGCCGAACAAATGACGGTGGCGTCGACGGCGTGATCAACGAAGACGTGCTTGGCCTAGATATCATCTATTTGCAGGCCAAACGATACGCCGAGGGAAGCGCGATCGGCGTTGATAAAATCCGCGAGTTCGCCGGTTCGCTCGACGAGCGCGGAGCGACCAAGGGCGTATTCGTCACCACAAGCCACTTCGCGCCGCAGGCCCGCGCGTACGCCCAGCGGAGCCCGAAGCGGCTCATACTAATCGATAGCGAGGAGTTGACACGCCTTCTGGCGCGCCACGGCGTTGGTGTGCGTGCTTATCGCGAACTTCAACTCAAGCGCGTCGATACCGATTATTTCGAGAGCTTTGGTATTTGATGTCCCGTTTCGCAGACGTAGTGCCGAACGTCGATCAACTCATGGGCGTGAAGGCCGTCTGGGGAAGATCGTCTGAGTGCGTCATGTGTTTCGACGGGCGCGGGGATGCCGCAGCCAAGGACAGAGCGTATTTCGCGCAGGCTCGCTCGACCGCTGAGAAAGCTATTGAACAGCCTTATCTCGTAACCATCGGCGGAGGAGAGCAAGTTCCGTCCGAGTTGCAAGGGCGTGTTCTCGAGCTTGTTCGAGTGACCGGGGTGTTTGGTGAAACCGCCGCGTTCGTGCGTGATGCGGCCCTACGCGCGAGGCTAGCACAATGGCCTGTCGCTGTCGTTTTGTCCGAGGTCTATGCAGTCGAAGGCGAGCCACATCTGATTGAGAACTTGGGCTTCGACGATCGTCGAATTTTGGCGAACGCATTTGATAGCGTCCGACGAGATGATGTCCTTATCGGCGAGCTTTGGAATGCACTTCGCGACGTTCAGGTTCGTCGCCGCTGGGAGGTGACACTTCCACCGGGCTTTATCCGGGCAAGGTCCGAATGTTCGGGACCATGTACCCAGCGGTCTCGCCGTCCTCGACGGAAGGCAAGCGCATTCGCGAGGAATCGATCAAGCTGGAGCGAGATCGCGCCTTGGCTCGCGCGGTGAAGGAGCAGAACCGCCGAACAAATGGTGGCGTGCTTGTTTGTGAGGCGTGCGAGTTTCTGGATGCTTCGAGCGCACTATTCGATGCCCATCATTTGGAACCGTTGGCGACCGGGATTCGAAAGAGCCGGATTGATGATTTTGCAGTGCTTTGCCCAACGTGCCGCCGATGGGCGCACGCGAAGTCCGATAACGTACTGATCCCGCTGAAGATCAGCGAAATTCGAGACGCCCGGCGTGGATCGGAGAGGCCCAAAGTCCTCTTAGCCAGGTAGCCAAGTAGGGCGCCTTAAGCCGTCCTTCGACAAGCTCAGGATGAAGGGCGCAAGGCGCCATTCTTTATACGGAGGGAGTGACGGGAAGCCGTGCCGCTCGCCTATGATCCTGCAAGCCGGCTCTATCAGACGGCGGGAACGGCGACGAGGCGCTTCCTTTATGATTCCGGATCGGCCCCTTGCCTTATCCCCTTATTCGGCGGCGCGTAGCGCTTCAGGCGCGTCTGTCAGACGTTCGGCCCGGTGAAGGACGCGCGCCGCGCCGTCCGCAAAGTTCAAAATGCCTGCGGCGGTCATGCGTCGCACCGTCTCCCAGGCGAACGCGTCGATCACCTCGACGGGGAGGGCGCCCGCCCCATCCCGTTCGCGCAGCCGCATCTGTTCGGCGGCGATGAGCGCCCCGTCGCCATCGAGAACCACGATCATGCGGCCCGCCCGCATTTCGGCGAGCACGAGGCGCTCGCCATGGCGCGCCTTCAGGTCTTCGACGAGGGCGTCTTCCGGCGCTAGCGCTTTGATCGGCGCGACTGTCTGAAGCATGGCCTGCATGCGCTCGATCATGGCGGCGCGGCCCGAGGGCATCTTGATGGCGGAGAAATCCTCCGCGCCGTCGAGCACGCCGTCGGCGAGGGACTGCTTCGTCGCCAGAAGATGCAGGATCGAATGCTCGATCGAATTTTCCGTGACCAGATTGACGACGGTGACCGCCTTCCCCTGGCCCTTGCGCCAGACCCGGGCGATGCGCTGCTCGAGCTTTGCCGGGTTCCACGGCAGGTCGATATTGATCACCGCGCTCGCCGCCTGCAGGTTGAGCCCGACTGCGCCGGCGTCGGATGACAGGAACAGCCGGCAGGCCGGATCCTGCCGGAAACGGACGATCTCGGCGCGCCGGCGCGTCTGCGGAACATCGCCGGTGAGCCATGCGCATTCAAGGCCCATCTCCTGGGCGAGCTCGCGCACCAGCTCCAGCATCTTCACCCATTCGGAGAAGATGACGATCTTGCGATCGTTCTCTTCGACGAGATCTTCGAGAATCCCTTCCAGCTCTTCGAGCTTGGGGCAGACCCGGCAGTCGGGATCGAGAATGGCCGGCGTGTCGCAGATCATGCGCATGCAGGCGAGCAATTGCTGCAGCCGGTCGAATTCCTCCCGGGTCAGGGGCCGCCTCTGCGCCAACGCGGCGAGCCGGGCGGCGGGCGCGCGGAAATCCTCATAACGCAGCGCCTGCTCCTCGACCATCGGTACAAAGAAGGTTTTCACCGTGCGGCCGGGCAACTCGTCCTCGACGTCCTTCTTTCGCCGGCGCAGCATGACGGGTTGAAGCCGGCGGTGCATGTCCTCGAGATTGTGATAGCCGACCGGACGGCCGCGCTCGTCAAGCTCGTAGAAATCGCGGTTGAAACGGAAGAGCGGCCCGAAAATTTCCGGATCGAGATACTGGACGATGGAATAGATCTCGTCGATGCGGTTTTCGAGCGGCGTGCCGGTGAGCACGAAGGCGTAAGGCGAACGCAGCGATTTGACTTTCCGCGCCGTCTTGGTCTGCCAGTTCTTGATCCGCTGCGCCTCGTCGAGCACCACCACGTCGGGACGCAGGATGCGGTTGATGTCGGCGGCGTCCTTCACCACCTGCTCATAATTGACCAGGGTGAAAAACGCCGGCTCCCGATAAAGCTGAAGGCGGTGCGGACGCAGGCCCGCCACGAAGTTGATGTCGCGATCGGTGAATTTGGCGATCTGGTCTTCCCATTCCGCCTTGACGGAAGCGGGCGAGACCACCAGCACGCGCCGGGCGCCTTTCATCCGCGCCAGAAGCTCGCAGGCGGCGATCGCCTGCACCGTCTTGCCGAGGCCCATTTCATCGGCGAGCAGCGCGCGCTCGCCGAAGGCCAGATGCAGCACGCCGGCCCGCTGATAGGGTAGGAGCGGCTCTTTGACGATGTCCCAACTGGCGCGCCCCGCCTCGATCTCGGAGAGAAAGCCGTCGCGCGCCCGTCCGCGCGCGGCGAGGCGCTTCTCGCGTTCGAGCCATGGGCCGAAATGGCGGGAGATGCGCACCCCCTTGGGGGCCGACGGAGCGGCTTTGAGCAGGGCGGTAATGTTGGCCGGGCCGGGCTTGAGCATGCCATTCCGTCCGAGGAAAGGAGAAAGCCAGGCGCGGGCGCGCGGGCTCATGTCGGATTTCGGCCGCAGAAAGGCGGGTCGCGCGCCGTCAAGGCGCGAGAGAAAAATTTCCACCCGCGGCGAAGTCTCGATCGCCGCCGCCTTGAAGGCGCTCGCGCCGTGCGTCTTTCGGAGCGCGGCGAGCACGCCTTCGATATGCTTGCAGGTTCCAAGCCCGTTGACGCGGTGGTCGATGCAGCCGCAGGAATTGTGGCGATTATCGAGGTCCCGGATTTCCACGTCGTAGACGCCGCCGGAGGCCGACTGCACCCGGAACGTTCCGAACAGCGGAAAAGCCGGCTCCAGCGCCTCGATGTCCGCGATTTCGGTGCGGCCGCGCCAGCGCCTCGCGTCGATTTCGTCCTGGTCGCTGGTCTTCCAGCCGAGCACTCGCGGCTTTTCCAGAACCTTGCGGGCGCGGGGCGATTTTCTTGGAGATGTCATGGCGGAACGGGCGCTAAATGTCAGGGACTGGGAATGTGGGATCGATTCTCATCCGCGGTATAGACCGTATGGGGTCCGCCGAATCGAGACGCCATTTGTGGCGCCTGCGCGCGGGCTGCGCGCCGGTCGCCGGCGTGTTATATGTAAGAGATAGTTGAGGAGGGCCTGACGGTGGCGCAGCGGATCCGGGCGATGGCGATTTTGCTTCTGGCCGGCGCAACGGCGACGGGCGCAGGGGCCGCCGGGGACCGCAGCGGCGCGGGTGCGCTCTCCGATCCGCGCAAGGGCGAGGCCGTCGAGAAAGTCTGCCTTGCCTCGGAGCTCAGCGACTGGGCCGAGCTCGGCGAGGGCGCGGTTCTGGTTCGCCGCGGGCCGCAGGAATATTATCTCGTCACGCTGGTCGGGGCGTGCCGGCCGGACTTGGCGCGCAACCAAATTGCAATCGCCTCGCGATCGGGCTCGCCCTGCCTGCAGCGCTTTGACGAAATCACAACCGGCCGCGAGGTCAGCTTCGGTCAGGCGTGCACGGTCGAAGGGCTCTATCGCTGGAACGCGCAAAACGGCGGCGAAACCTCAGGCGCGGACCGCGGCGAGTGAGGCTTGCGGCAGGCGGCGCAGGGCAAGACCCGCGGCATCGAAAACATGACACTTGTCGGACGGCAGGCCGATGCTGACGGCCTCGCCCCGGCGTCCGGCGAAATCGTTCGGCGTCTGAATAACCGTCAATTCGTCCGTGTGCGGCGTCCTCGCATAGACGAGAGAGTGCCCGCCGAGCCGCTCCGTCAGATCGACGACGGCGTCGAGCGCGCAGCAGCAGCCGCCGCGGATCGACGCATGTTCGGGCCGGATTCCGAGCGCGACCTGTGCGCCGGCCGCTGCACCGGATCCATCGACGGCGGCGCGGATTTCGGCGCCGTTTCTGAGCCGGACGAGCACGCCGTCCGCGTCGATCGCAACAATCTCGCCGTCGAAGAAATTCATCGAAGGCGAGCCTATAAACCCGGCGACGAAGCGGTTCGCGGGCCGCTCGTAGAGATCGCGCGGCGGGCCCGCCTGCTCGACGCGGCCGCTTCTGAGGACGACGATGCGGTCGGCGAGGGTCATCGCTTCGGCCTGGTCGTGGGTGACGTAGATCATCGTCGTTTTGAGCTCGTCGTGCAGGCGCGCGAATTCGCGGCGCATTCTCACTCGCAGAGCCGCGTCGAGATTGGAGAGCGGCTCGTCGAAGAGGAATATCTTCGGCTTGCGGACGATCGCCCGGCCGATCGCCGTGCGCTGGCGCTCGCCGCCGGAAAGCGCTTTCGGCCGGCGGTCGAGGAGGCGCGAGAGGCCGAGCGTTTCCGCCGCGGATCTGACGGCGCTGTCGATCTCGGCGCGCGGCGCGCCGGCGATCTTCATGCCGAACGCCATGTTCTCGTAGACGGTCATATGCGGATAGAGCGCGTAGGACTGGAACACCATGGCGATGCCGCGCCGGGCGGGCTCGACGCCGGCGACGTCCGCGCCGTCGATGAGAATTTCGCCTTCGTCGATGTCCTCAAGACCGGCGATGATCCTGAGGAGCGTCGATTTTCCGCACCCTGACGGACCGACGAACACGGCGAATTCCCCGTCGGCGACGTCGAGGCTGACGCCGGAAATAATTTCGGCCTCGCCGAATCTCTTCGAGACGTTTTTAAGAACCAGCCCGGCCATGACCTTCAAGGGGTTCGAATTGCGCCTCGTCGAGCGCTGCGCCGTTCGTCGCGATGATCCGCGCGTAACGGCTGGCGCTGTCCTTCGGCGTGCGGGCGAGCGTCTCGAAATCGACGTGGATGATGCCGAAGCGCTTGGAGAAGCCAAGCGACCATTCGAGATTATCGAGAAGCGACCACGCCATATAGCCGCGGATGTCCGCGCCTTTGGCGATCGCGGCGCGAACCGCCTTTAGATGTTCATCGAGATAGTGAACGCGCAAGGGATCAGCGACGCGCCCGCCGATCGGTTTCGGGGGATCGAAGAACGCCGCGCCGTTTTCCGTGACATAGATCGGCGGATCGCCATAGCGTTCGGCGACCCAGAGGAGCGTGTCGGCGAGCCCTTGGGGATAAACCTCCCAGCCGGTCTCGGTATAGGTCGCATGCGGCTGGCGAACCGACGCCGCCTTCACCGGCCAGGTCTCCGGCGCGTGGCGCGTCACGCCGCGGGTGTAATAGTTGACGCCGAGAAAATCGATCCGTTGACGGATGAGATCGAAATCGGCGGACGGCCATTCGCGCCACGCGGCCCCGAAAATCTCGCGCATTTCTTCAGGGTAGGCGCCGAAGAAAACCGGGTCGAGATAGTGCCGGTTCATATAGGCGTCGGAGCGGGCGGCGGCGGCGACGTCCTCGGCATTCTTCGTATACGGATATTTCGGCTCGAGATTGACGACGAGGCCGATCTCGTGGCGCCCTTCCGCGCGATAGGCCTCGACGGCCGCGCCGTGCGCCCTGAGGAGATTGTGCGAGGCAATCGGGGCTTCGAAGAGGTTTGAATGGCCCGGCGCAAGCGCGCCGTGGAGATAGCCGCCGTCGGTGACGACCCACGGCTCGTTGAGCGTCACCCATTTTTTCACCCGTCCGTCGAGACGCCTGAACATCGCCGCGCCATAGTCGGCGAACCAGCGGGCGATGTCGGGATTGAGCCAGCCGCCGAGATCGTCGAGCGCGGCGGGAAGGTCCCAGTGATAAAGCGTCGGCAGAGGCTCGATTCCGGCTTCAAGCAGCCCGTCGACGAGCCGCTCGTAAAAATCGAGACCACGCTCGTTCACCGGACCTTTTCCTTGCGGAAGGATGCGGCCCCACGCGACCGAGAAGCGATACGCCGTGAGACCGAGATCGCGCATGAGCGCAATGTCTTCGCGCCAGCGCTTGTAGTGATCGCAAGCGATGTCGCCGGTCTCGCCGTTCGCGGTTTTGCCGGGCGTGTGCGCGAAGCGCTGCCAGATGCTCGGCCCGGCGCCGTCGGCGAGCGGCGAGCCTTCGATCTGATAGGCCGAGGTCGCCGCGCCCCAAAGGAAATTTCGAGGGAATTGTCCGTGCCCGCTCATAAATCGCTCACATTCTTCGTTTTTAGAACAAAGTGCAGCCGGATTGACGCAACGCTTGGGCGCCACCCTTCGTGATTCTTCGTGCTCTTTGTGGTTAACCACCAAGGACACCAAGGATCACGAAGGGTGAGAGCTGCACGGATGATTCAATCCTATCGTAAACCGCTCTAGTGCTCATCGTCATTCATCGCTCTTGCAGCGCCGAGCCCCGACGATGCGCCAGCAGCCAGTCATAGAATTCGGGATTATCATAAGTCCTCGTCCAGGCGTCATGGCCGAGATCGGGATAGAGGGTCAAGCGCGCCGCCCCGCCGCAGGCGTTGACCGCTTCGACCATCGCGATGTCGCCGCCTGGCTCGACGATGTCGTCGAGCGCGCCGTGGAACGACCAGATTGGCGTCGCTTTGAGGGCGCACGCCGTCGCCGGCGCGCCGGCTCCGCTGATCGGCGCGATCGCGGCGACGCGGTCCGGATAGGCTGCGCCAAACGCCCATGTTCCGTATCCCCCGAGGCTGAGACCGGTGACATAAACCCGGTCCGGATCGGCGGGAGTTCGCGCGAGGAGATGGGCGAGGAGGCCGGCGAGCCCTTCGGCGTTCCACATCTCGCCGGCTGCGAGCTGCGGCGAAGCGACGATGAACGGGAAATCTGTCCGCCCCTCGACGAGCTTCGGCGGGCCGTGAACCTTCACCAGCAAGATATCCTCGCCGCGCTCGCCGGACCCGTGCAGAAACACGATGAGCGGGAATTTCTCGCCGGTTTCGGGGGATGCGGCCTTTTCGGGGAGGTAAAGAAGAAGCCGGTGCGCGCGCCCTGCCGCGTCAGTCATGGCGACGGCGTGCTGGCCAGGCTCAAGCTTCGGCGCAGTTGATGGTCCGGCGGCGCGCGGGCCGGAAGCGGTCGTCGGCGTAAGGACGATCTCGGCGGGAAGCGCATCGAAGCGGAGGGCGCCGTCTTTCGTCTCCGCTTTTTCGTCGTTGACCGTCGCGGTGAAATCTCCTCCGAGAAATCCGGTTGGCAGCCGGAAGCCGCCGGGCGGCGCGGCCTCGCCAGAAACCCGGAAGACGATTTTTCCACCCCGTTCGGCCGCCTTATAGGAGAGCGCGCCATAAGGCGTCATCAGCCGCTCGACCTTTATCCCTTCGCCTTCGAGCCAGGCGCGCGGCGTTCCGGCGGCGATGATCATCGCCCCTTCGGCGCGGTCCTCGTAGGCGAAGAGATCAATCGCGGCGCGAATGAAATCCGAGGCGACCCAGGCATGCGGCATGTCGCCGATGAAGCGCGGCGCGCGGGCCTCGCGCCCGACAACCTCCGCCCACTGATTCCACCCGGCGGGCCGCCGGTGGCGCATGAAAAAGTCAAGGAGCGCATGGGCGCGGTCCGCTCGGCCGAGTCTCAGGAACGCGCTCACCTGACGGAATTCGTAAGGCGTGTAAGCGTCCCATTCCGTGGTTCCGTCGCGGCGCGCCAGAAACGCGCTCCACGCTTTGTCGAAGGTGCGCGCCAGCATCGAAGGCGGCGCCGTCGAAGCGACGTTCGTCGGCGCGAGCGCGATCGTCGTCGAGGTGGCGTCGAAATC
>Ga0326597_10012353_pt1 | contig 11261 bp, 7 predicted proteins | sample RVTome_12_FD_203789 | JGI IMG/M metagenome (GOLD analysis project Ga0326597, IMG submission 203789) | Soil microbial communities from uranium-contaminated site in the Upper Colorado River Basin, Wyoming, United States - RVT100D185 | ecosystem: Environmental > Terrestrial > Soil > Contaminated >... | reverse complement strand
CCGCGTCCGCCCATCACGACACGGGCGCAGGCGGGGGACGGCGCTCCCGCAGGGAGCGTCAGGGCGCCTTCAATTCCCTGCGCGGTCCTCCCATTCGAAGCGCCCTGCAGCGACCGAAGGGAGTGCCGTCCCCCGCCGGAGCCGGCAGGCCCCGTGGCTCACCGTCGGCGGCCTCCCAGCTGCACCGCGAGCTCGATCGCCGCCCGCATGCTCGACGGATCCGCCCGCCCGGTCCCCGCGATGTCGAGCGCCGTTCCGTGATCCGGGGACGTGCGCGGAAATGGCAGCCCCAGCGTGACGTTCACCGCCCGCCCGAACGACGCGACCTTGATGGCCGTCATCCCCACGTCGTGATACGGCGCCAGCACCGCATCGAACTCGCCCCGCAGCGCCCGCACGAACACCGTGTCCGCCGGCAGCGGGCCGGCCGCCCCGAGCGCCTCGGCGGCCGGCCGCAGCACCCGCTCCTCCTCGTCGCCGAACAGCCCGCTTTCCCCCGCGTGCGGGTTCACGGCGCACACCGCGAGCCGCGGCGCGGCGATGCCGAACCACTCCCGCAGCGCCCGCACGGTGATCCGCCCCGTGCGGGTCACCCGATCCACCGTGAGCAGCGCCGGCACGTCGCGGAACGGCACGTGCGTCGTCACCAGCACGACCCGCAGCTCGGGCGATGCGAGCATCATCGCGACGTCCACGTCGCCCGCCAGCTTCGCGAGCCATTCCGTGTGCCCCGGATAGGGGAAGCCGGCCAGGTGGAGGGCGTGCTTGTGGGCGGGCGCGGTCACGATCGCGTCCACCTGGCCCTGCAGCGCCAGCTTTGCCGCGGTTTCCACGGCGTGGCCCGCCAGCCGGCCGGCGCGAATGACCCGCGCCCGGTCCTCCGCCCGCTCACCGCTGCCCAGCCCCCACGTGCCCACCCCGACTCGCTTCGCGGCGGGAATCCCCGCGATCTGGTCCTCCGCGCCCACGACGGTGATCTCCGCTCCGACCGGCTCCGCCAGCGCGCGCGCCGCGATCTCGGGGCCGATGCCGCGCGGATCCCCCAACGTGACCGCCAGCCGCGGCCTCACGCCGTTCCTCTCCGTCTTATGATCTCACATCCACGTACGTCGAGCGCCGCAACCGATCGATGTACCGCCGGATGGCGAGCTGCTGGCCGAGCTGGTCCCGCAGGCGGTCGCGGACGTCCTCGTAGCGGATGTCACCCTGCGGGCGCCGCCCCATCACCTGGACCACGACGAACTGCTCGCGGGGCCCCGCGCCCGGCAGATTGAACACGGGCGCCACCGCCCCCGAGTCGGCGTCGCCGATGACCTTGGCGTAGGCCTCGGGCATCTTGTCCACCGGCACGTTGTCCGCCTGGCGCTCGGCGGACGGATCGTGGAGCGCACGCTGGAGCGAGTCGAACGATGCGCCGCCCAGGATCAGCCGCCGCACCGAGTCGGCGAGGGCGCGGGCGCTGTCCACGTGCACCGAGTCGATCTCCGGAATGAGCAGGACGTGCCGCGCCTGCACCTCGCCGGGCTGCACCCGCTCGACCTGGATGATGTGGTAGCCGAACGGCGACTCCACCGGGTCCGACACCACGCCCGGCCGCAGGGCGAAGGCGACGCGCTCGAACTCCGGTACCATCACGCCGCGCCGGAACCAGTTGAGCGAGCCGCCCTGCTCCTTCGACCCCGGGTCCTGCGAGAAGCGTTTGGCGGCGGTGGCGAAGTCGGCACCCTTCCTGAGCTCGAGGACGATCGAGTCGGCCTGCGCGAGTGCGCGCGTCTTGGCCTCGGGCGAGGGCCGCGGCGCGATCACGATCTGGCGGAACGAGATCGTCGCGGGCCGGGCGCCGAGGGCCCCCTTCTGCTCCTCGAAATACGCCCGCATCTCCTGCTCGGTCGGCGGCACCGACTCGAGCTTGCCGTCCTGGCGCAGCTTGTCGATGAGCCGGTTCTGGAACGCGGCCCGCCGCTGCTGGTCGGTCAACCAGCGCCGGTACTCCTCCGGCGTCTGGAACCCGGCCTTCTTGAGCTCATTCCGGTAGTCCACCTCCGACTGGAAGTTGCCGCGGACCTTACGAACCTGCTGCTCGACCCCGTCCGCGATCTCCTGGTCGGTGATCTTGATGCTCGTGTCGCGCTGCGCCTGCTGGACCAGCAGCTCTTCGTCGATGATCGAGGAGATGATCTGCTTGCGGACCGCGCCGAGCGAGTCGGGGTCGTTCGGAAGGCGCTGCCCCTGCGACTGCCGGGAGAAGACTTCCTCGTCCACCTGGGACGCGAGCACGGGGCGGTTGCCCACCACCGCCACGACCCGGTCCACCACCACCACCGAGTCCTGTGCCGCGACGCCGGCGCCCGTCAGCGGCCCGATCAGGGCCAGGAGGGTGAGCGCGGAGGCGGCGCGGACCTCGCCGGGGATCATGGCTTCTTCTCGGCCTGGGGCGCCGGCGGGCGCGGCGCGGAACCCGGGGCGGGCTGCATCCCCTGCACCGGCGGCGGCCCGGGTGCCCGCTGCATCGCGCCCTTCGGCGCGGCCGAGTCGGCCTTGGCCTTCTGCTCGGCGGCGAGCTCGATGGCGCGGTTGACTCCGGCGTCGTGGATCGTGTACGGCAGCCGCTCGCGCAGGAGCGTGGCGAGCGCCGAGGGCAGCGGCCGGAGCCGCACCTTGCCCTCGATGAGCCGGTCGAAATACCGCTCCACCTTGAGCCCGGCCACCTTTTCCCGCTCACCGACGGCGATCGACGAGTCGGTCAGGTCCCCGTTCTGCAGCCCCATCTCCGCCCTGAGCGTGTCGAGCTGCGTCTCGTACCGGCGCTTGAGCGTCTCCCACTCGAGCGGCGAGATCGCGATCTTGTTCGCATCCGCCTCGCGCAGCAGCAGCACGTTCTGCGTCAGGACCTTGGCGAACCGGGTCAGCATCGTGTCGTTGGCCTCGCGCAGCTGCGCCGTGAACTGCGGCGGCAGCGCCCGCACCCAGCGCAGATAGTCCTTCACGGTGAGCTGGCCGCCGGTGTACTTGACGATCGCCTTGTCGGACTCCCGGCTCTGGTCCGGCGACTCCGCCGCCGCCCGCATCGCCGCCGCCGCCCCCGCGAGCACCTCGACCGTGTTGGCCGTGGCCAGGCTGTCCATGTAGAGCGAGTCCAGCCGCACGCCAGCGCTCTCCTTGAGGAAATTGACCAGGCGATCTCTCGCCTCGTCGAGCGACGGGCGCTTGAGGATGTGATAGCCGAACGGCGTCTCCACCAGCCCGCTCACCTGGCCCGGCTGAAGCGACCAGCCGACGCTGTCGAACGCCGGCACGAACCGCCCCTTGGGGCTCGGGGGCAGGAACCCGCCGTCGGCCTTGCTCCCCGGGTCCTCGGACAGCGCCGCCGCCAGCTTGTCGAAGCTGGCTCCCGTCCGGATCTGCGCCAGCGTGGCCTCCGCTTTCTGCTTCACGGCGGCCCGCTGGGTGGGGTCGGCGTTGGGCCGCGCCCCGAACAGGATGTGCTGCAGGACGCGGCTGTCGGCCGCCTGGTAGACGCTGTCCACCGAGGCGTCGCTCACCGACGTGCGGCGCGTCATCAGGGTATCGTGCCAGTGGGTGCCCTTGAGCTCCGAGATCTCCGGCCACACCGCTTCCGCGATGCTGGTCGAGTCGAGCGGGAGCTTGCCCTGTGCCACCGCCTGGCCAAGCAGGGCGTAATCCACCCAGACGTTCGCGATGAAGTCGCCCGTCTCGCGGTTGATCTTGACCCCTTTCCCGCCCGCGCTCAGGATCTGCGCCAGCCGCTGCGATGGAAGCTGCTGGCCGCTCGCCTCCGCGGCCACGTCGGCGTGAGCCGAGAAGAGGTCGCGCAAGTTCCCGCAGCCGAGGACTCCGATGGCGAGGACCGCCGCGAGGATCGCGTTAGGTCGCATGACTTCTCCAGAAAGGGTTACGGCGCCGCCGCCTTGAGCGCCCGCACCAGTGCGGGCACGATCGGCTCCCCGCCGAGACGGAGCAGCCGGAGCGACAGCGGCACCGTCCGCCGCACCTCGGCGGCGAGCTGGACGTCGTCCAGGGCCGAGGTGAGGCCAGCGAGCCGGGGGGTCGTTCCGGACCGGTACGTCAGGCGCGCCTCGTCGCCGCGCACGAGCACGTGCTGGAGGCCGAGCACCGCTCCCAGGACGCGGAGCCGCGCCATGTCGAGCAGCGTCTCGGCCTCCACCGGCAGCGGCCCGAAGCGCTCGCGCAGTTCATCTCGCAGCGCATCAATGTCGCCAGACGACATGGCCCGCGCCAGTCGCCGGTACAGGTCGAGCTTGACGTCGTCGTCCGGCACGAAGCCGTCCGGCAGGTGCGCCGGCCGGTCCAGCACCACGTCGGGCGGCGCCGGCTGCTCGGCGGTGCCCTGCCCGCGCAGCGCCTTCACCGTCTCCTCCAGCCAGCGCATGTAGAGGTCGAATCCCACGGCCTGCGCGTGGCCCGACTGCTCGGCGCCCAGCAGGTTCCCCGCCCCGCGGAGCTCGAGGTCCTTGAGCGCGATGCGGTAGCCCGCGCCGAGATCGGTATGATGCTCGAGCACCTTCAGCCGTTCGTCGGCATCGGCGTCGATCGTGTCGGGCACCAGCAGGTAGCAGTAGGCGCGCCGGTGGCTCCGCCCCACCCGCCCGCGCAGCTGATAGAGCTGGGCCAGCCCGAAGCGGTGCGCATCGTGGACCACCATCGTGTTCGCGTTGGGCACGTCGAGTCCGGACTCCACGATCATGGTGGAGACGAGGATGTCCACCTCCCCCGCCACGAACCCCCGCATCACCGTCTCCAGCGCCTCGGCCGCCATCTGCCCGTGCGCCACTCCGATCCGGGCGCGCGGCGCCAGCGACCGGATCTTCGCCGCGATGGTGTCGATCGTCTCGATCCGGTTGTGCACCATGAACACCTGGCCTCCGCGATCCGTCTCCCGCGCGAACGCCTCCTCGAGCAGCGCATCGTCCCACGGCTCGACGAAGGTCAGGATCGGCGAGCGGTCGCGCGGCGGAGTCTCGATCAGCGTGAGGTCGCGGAGGCCGGCCAGGGAGAGGTGGAGCGTGCGGGGGATGGGGGTGGCGGTCAGCGTCAGCACGTCCACCGAGAGGCGGAGCGCCTTGAGCCGCTCCTTGTGCTTGACGCCGAAGCGGTGCTCCTCGTCCACGATCAGCAGGCCCAGGTCGTGGAAGATCACGTCCTTGGACAGCAGCCGGTGGGTGCCGATGACGATGTCGATGCCGCCCGCGGCCAGCCGCTCCAGGGCGGCCTTCTGCTCCTTGGCCGTCCGGAAGCGCGAGAGCACCTCGATCTTCACCGGGAAGTCGGCCAGCCGCTCGGCGAACGTCCGCCCGTGCTGCTCCGCCAGAATCGTCGTGGGCACGAGCACGGCGACCTGCTTCCCGCCCAGCACGGCCTTGAACGCGGCCCGCACCGCGATCTCGGTCTTCCCGTAGCCGACGTCGCCCACCAGCAGCCGGTCCATCGGCCGCGGCCGCTCCATGTCGGCCTTGACCTCCTCGGTGGCCGTGCGCTGGTCGGGCGTGTCCTCGTACAGGAAGCTGGACTCGAGCTCCCGCTGCCAGCGGCTGTCGGGGGGGAAGGCGTACCCGCCGCTGACGGTACGCCGCGCGTACAGGTCGAGCAGCTCGGCCGCCATCTGCTTGATGGCCTGGCGGGTCTTCTCGCGAACCCGCTGCCAGGAGGAACCGCCCAACCGGTGCAGGCGCGGCGGCGGCCGGTCGCCGTCCTCCCCCGCCGAGCGGTAGCGTTCCACCTGGTCGAGCCGGTAGAGCGGGACGTTGAGCCGGTCGCCGCCCTCGTACTCGACGATGGCAACTTCGAGCGTGGACTCGCCCGCGGTGATCGTCTCGATCCCGCGGTAGATCCCGATGCCGTGCTCGAGATGCACGACGTAGTCGCCCTGGGTGAGGGCGCCGGTAGCCGCCGACGGGGCGGCCTGGCGATACCGCCGGGGGCGGCGGAGCCGGCGCGCGCGGCGGAAGATCTCGTGGTCCGTCAGCACCCGGAGCGACGGCATGACGAAGCCGCCGTCCAGCGCGCCGATCGCCAGCGTGGCCCGCGGCGTCCCGCGCGCACCCTCGTCCAGCAGCTCCTCGAGCCGCTCGAGCTGCCCTTCGTTGTCGCACAGGATGAGGCTGGGCGGCGTGCCGGTGAGGAGCGCCCGCAGCCGGTTCAGGTCGCGGTCGATCCGCTCCGGCGGGAAGAACCCGAACTGGAGATCGACCCGCTCGTCCCGCAGCAGCAGGCGCGGAAAGGCGGCCAGCCGCGCCACCCACCGCTCCGGTGGCTCGAGGATGTCCTCCCGCCCCGGGACCTCCTCGCCCAGCCGGCGGGCCACGTCGAGGTGATGCTGCGCCTCGTTCCAGGCGCGCCGGACCTCGTCGCGGTCGGGACCGCCGGCTTCCTCGATCACGAGGGTGTCAGCGGGCAGGAGCTCGAGGAGCGTCCGACGCTCGGCCCCCACCCCGGAGTCGCCCTGAGCCCGTTCGCTCTGCTCAGGGTAGACTCCGCGAAGGGGCCATTCGTCTTCCCGCATCGCCTGCGTCGTGATCGGCAGGACGGTGACCTCATCGAGTTCCTGCAGCGAGCGCTGCGTGGTGAGGTCGAACCCCCGGACCGACGAGACGTCGTCGCCCCACCACTCCAGCCGGGCCGGCGACGCCATGCCGAAGCCGTACACGTCGAGGATCCCGCCGCGGATGCTGAACTCCGCGACCTCGGTGACCGTGGGCACGCGCCGGTACCCCATCCGCTCCAGCGTCCGCGCCACCTCGCCCGGGGGCCGCCGTTCCCCGGCCGCGAGACTGAGCCGCATCCGCTCCAGCGCCGCCGGCATCAGCGTCCGCTCGGCCGTGGCCCGCGCCGTCGTCACCAGCACGCGCAGGCGGCCCTGGAGCAGCGCCTCGATCGTCTCCGCCCGTTCGCCCGCGATCTCGTAGTGCGGCTCGTCCTCGCCCAGCGCCTCCCGCTGCGGATAGAGCGCGATGCCCTCGTCAGTCAGATGCGCGAGATCCGTGAGCCAGCGCTCCGCGTCGCCCGGCGTCGGGACCACGAGCGCGAGGAGCCGCTGGGGGAATCGCGAGGCGAGCCACGCCGCCAGGACGGCGCCGCTCGAGCCGGGGAGCCCCCCCAGCCGCAGCGCTTCCCCCCGCGCCGGGAGGAGGTCCGCGAGGTCGAGGGTCGCGGGCGCGCGGGCGAACGCGTCCAGCACCGGGCGAAGCCTCATCGGGGCTGTCTCCGCCACACGCTCGCGAGCGCCGTCTCGGCCAGCGCCAGCAGCAGCGCCGCCCAGAGCAGCGGTCCCCGCAGGTCGCCCCGCGCCGACGAGCCGAAGGTGGCGTCTCCCGCCTCTGCGAGCGGCACGATGCGGGCGTCCTTCCACAACCGGCGGGCCTGGGCGTCGGAGGCGGGCGCGAGGAGCGACTCGCGCGGGTCGAGGTTGGCCGTGATCGCCCCCAGGGTGTCCTCGCCGGCGAGGAGGTAGTACGCGCCCGGCTCGTTGGGCCGGAACACGCCCCCGCCCTCGACCCGCCAGGTGCGCTCGCCCTGCCGGACCTCCGAGATCCGATCGGGGAGCGCCACCGGGTCGCCCGGGGCGCCGTCGGCGAGCGGTACCTCGCCCCGCGCCAGGCGGTTCACCAGCGCGTCCATGAAGGGCATGAAACCGACCGAGACCGGGAGGTCGGTCCAGGCCGGATCGAGCCGGCTGCCCAGCAGGACGACGGCGCCGCTCCGGACCAGCCACGGCGCGCCACCGACGGTTGCGAGCACGCCCGTGCGCCCGCTTTGCGCCGTCTGCAGCTCGTACCGCCGGAGCACCCGGACGCGTCCGACGAGCGCGCCGCTGTCCGTGGTCGCGGGCGCGATCAGCGGGGCGCCGTACCGCCAGGCGACGCCGCGGGCGCCGAGCGCCCGATTGAGCGCCCCGAGCGCGGCGGGATCCTCCGGTGGCTGCACGATCGAGCTTCCTCGCGCGAGCCGCCCCAGCGTCACCTCGCGCCCGCGCGCGATTCTGCGGTTGGCCTCGAGCACCTCGCACGCGGCGGCCACGAACCGGCTGGCCGAGTCCCAATCCACCCGCGCGACCGGCGCCACCCGCACCACGCCCACGCGGCGGTCGTCGAGCCGAAGCTCGTCGGGGTCGAGCTCCGCATCGGCGCTCCACCAACCGGTCGGCACTCCAGGCATGGCGAGCACCGCGGCCCCGCCGACGTGCGCCAGCGCCTGTCGCGCCGGCCGCGTGCCGAGTCGCGCGCGCACCGCCGTGCCGCCGCCCGAGTCGCCGGCCAGCGAGACGGTGAGCCGGCCGCCGTCCGACCCCCACGGCTGGGGGCCGGTCTCGAGCCGCGCGATCCCCACGTTGGCCGGCGGCGTGGTCTCCGGGCGGCCGACGACCAGCGGCACCCGCAGCTCGGCGGGAGACACCGCGCTCGCCTGGAGGTCGGTGAGCAGGGCGATCTCACCCGTGCGCGATTCGCTCGCGAGAATCTCCCCGGCCAGGCCGAGCGCCGCGCCGAGATCGAGACGGCGGGACGCGACGGTCAGCGCCCCGACCTGGTCGAGCAGCGCCTGACGGTCCCCGCGCCGCGGCACGCCATCGGCGGTGAGCAGCCACAGGGCGTCGTCCGGCGTCGCGCGGGCCAGCACCTGGCGACCCGCGGCCTGGAGCTGCGCCAGCCGCGCGGTCCCGGCCACCACCACCCCACTGCTCGGCGAGTTGTCGAGGATCAGGACCAGCCCGCTCGGCGCATGCCCCGCGACGCCCCTCCGGGAAGCGGTCGGCCCCGCCGCCGCCAGCACCAGCGCGATGACCAGGAGCGTGCGGACCGCCAGCAGCAGCAGGTGTTGCAGCTTGAGCCGGCGCTGGTGCTCGCGGGTCGTGGTGATCAGGTACCGCACCGCCGGAAAGACGACGGTCGGCGGTTCTCGGCGGGCCAGGAGGTGCAGCAGGAGCGGGAGCGCCGCGGCGGCAAGCCCCGCCAGGGCCCACGGATGGAGGAATCCGATCATGCCGCCCGCGACGGCGGGGCGAGCGCCTCGCGGAGCACGACGCCGTAGGGAGTGTCGGTGGTCACCCGGTGATACGCGATGCCATGCCGGCGGCAGGCCATCCGCCATTCGAGCACCACCTTCCGGACCGTCTCGCGGTACGCGCCGGCCCAGTCACGCGGGCGGAGCACGACCGCCGCCCGCGTTTCGGGGTCCTCGAACCGGGCCTCGGCCGGTCCGCCGAGCGTCACCTCCGCCGGGTCCATCAGGTGCAGTACCAGCACCTGATGCCCGCGGTGGCGGAGGAACCGCAAGGCCTTGAGGGCGAGGTCGCGGTCGAGCAGGAGGTCGGAGACGAACACCACCAGGCCGCGCCGGCGGAGCTGGTTCACCACCCGGCGCAGCGCCGGCTCCGCCGCGGTCCCTGCTCCCGCCTCGAGCCCGCCCAGGGTAGCCAGGAGCCGGTGCCAGTGGCTGAGGCGCGCCCGCGGCGGCAGAACGGCGCGCACGTCGTCGTCGAACGTGATCAGGCCGGTCGCGTCGCGCTGGCGCAGGAGCACCAGGGAAAGCGCCGCGATGAGGCGCTGGGCGTACGCGAGCTTGGGGAGCGTGGTCTCCGGGTTCCCGCTCCAGGCCATCGAGCGGCTGGCGTCGCAGACGACCATGGCGCGGAGATTGGTCTCCTCCTCGAACTGCTTCACGTAAAGCCGGTCGTTGCGACCCAGGATCTTCCAGTCCACGTAGCGGAGCTCGTCGCCGGGCTGGTACATCCGGTGCTCGGCGAACTCGACGGAGAAACCACGGCGGGGCGAGCGGTGGAGCCCGCTCAGGAAGCCCTCGACGACGCCTTCGGTAATGACCTCGAGCCCGCCGAGCTTGGAGACCTCGAACGGGTCGAGCAAGTCGAGACGGGGAGCCGCAGGAGAGGCTGGGGGACGGTGCATGCAGGGTTCAATCGTAGGGGGGTGGGAGAGCGGAGGCAATTGGACAGCCGCAGTCGGGTTCCGTCCCGACGACCGGACGCTTCCGCCGCCCTACCGGTCGCGACCCAACGCCAAGGCCCTCCCCCCTCGTATCTTATCTCCATACCCCTTCCTGGCACACCACCTGCTGCCAGACATGCGATACGCCCGGAGTGCCTGGAGGGTTCATGCTCGTTACGCTGGGTTGGATGCTGCTCGCCGGCCTCCCGCTCGCCCGCTCCACCACAGCTCGCGACGTCCCCCGGACCGCCCACCTCACGGCGGCAGGCCGGGTTACGGTCTGGACCGACCGGGATGAGCCGTACGCCCGCGGCCAGGCCGTGCGGGTGTACCTCGGCGTGAGCCAGCCTTCCCACGTCGCCGTGTTCCGGGTGGACACCGACGGCCGGATTCGCGTGCTCTTCCCCCACGAGCCGTGGACCGACACCTACATGCGCCACGAGCGCGAGCGCGAGCTGACCGGCAGCCACGGCGGCCGCTCGTTCGTGGTGGACGACGACCCCGGGGTCGGCTACCTGTTCGCCATCGCCGCCGAGAGTCCGCTCGACTTCCGCGATATCACCCGCGGCGACTCGTGGGACTACCGGCTCGTCGGCGGCGGGCGCATCCAGGGCGATCCGTACGTCGCGCTCACCGACCTCGCCGCCCGGATCGTCCCCGGCGGCGACTACGACTACGACATCGCCCCGTACTACGTGGACCGGCGGTACGACTATCCGCGCTTCGTATGCTACGACTGCCATGCCTACGCCGGCTACGGCGAGTGGGATCCCTATCGCACCCCGTGCACGCGTTACCGCGTCGTCATCCGCGACGACCCGCGCTACTATCCCTACCGGTACGGCGGGCGGAACGTGGTGGCGGTCCGGCCGGCGCATCCGGGCCCGCGCTTCGTCTTCCGCGACGAGGACGACGTCGGGCGCACCAGCCGGGACGTCGGGGGCCACGGCGCGGTGCCGGCGCCCGGCGTCCCGTCCTTCCGCCGGCGCGACCGGGATGTGAGGCCCGAGCCCTCCCCCGCACCGCCGCAGGTCGACGAGCGACGCCGTCCCGAGCGACGCCGCGACCAGGCCCCGGAGCGCGACGATACGGCGCGTGAGGCCCCGGGGGGCTTGCGGCCCACCACGGCCGCGCCCCGGAGCACGGGGGAACCCGAGCTTCGGCGCCGGCGCCCCTGAGCGCCGATCTCGCTATACTCCCCCCGACATTCCGTCCGCCGCTGACCCTCCACCCCCGGGATTGTTTCCGTATGCGTCGTTTCGCCGTCCTCGGCTTCGTCCTCGC
>Ga0326597_10012352_pt1 | contig 11261 bp, 7 predicted proteins | sample RVTome_12_FD_203789 | JGI IMG/M metagenome (GOLD analysis project Ga0326597, IMG submission 203789) | Soil microbial communities from uranium-contaminated site in the Upper Colorado River Basin, Wyoming, United States - RVT100D185 | ecosystem: Environmental > Terrestrial > Soil > Contaminated >... | reverse complement strand
CGAACTTTCGCCTACCCCGCCCCGACCAGTTGATTCCGCGCCAACCGCCGGTACACCTCGCACCGTTCCAACAGCTCGTCATGCGATCCCTCGTCCACCACTCGTCCTTCATCCATGACCACGATCCGGTCCGCCGTCAACACCGTGGACAGCCTGTGCGCGATCAGGAGCGCCGTTCGGCCTTCGGAGAACTCCGTGATGGCGCGATTGATGAGTGCTTCGGATTCGGAATCGATCTGGCTGGTCGCCTCATCCAGGATCAGGATCGATGGATCGCGCAGGATCGCGCGGGCGATCGCCAGTCGCTGCCGCTGCCCTCCGGAAAGCGATGCCCCCTGCTCCGCCAGTTCCGTGTCGTAATCCTCCGGCAGCATCCGGATGAACTCATCGGCGTGGGCCTTCTTCGCGGCAGCGACCACATCTTGACGGGTCACGATCCCCGCCCCAAATGCAATATTCTCCGCCACACTGCCGCGGAACAGGACGGTCTCCTGCGTCACGACCCCGATCTGCCGCCGCATTCCCCGCACATTCACATCCGCGATATCCACCCCGTCAATGAGCACAGTGCCCGACTGTGGCCGCAGTAATCGCGGCACCAGCATCAGGAGCGTCGTCTTGCCCGAACCGTTCGGCCCGACGATCGCCACTTTCTCGCCGTGCTGAATCTCAAGGTCCACCCCGTCCAGTGCCGGCCGTTGGCCTCCCTCATACGTAAAGGACACGTCGCGGAAGACAAGGGACTCGCGGTGCCGGGGCAGCGAAGTTTTGCTCTCATCCCGCATGACCTCGCGCGGCTCGCCCAGAAGGTCGAGCAAGCGACCCGCAGGCGCCGAGGATGCCTGCATCTCGTTGATCAGCCCCGCCAGCGGCTTGAATGCCGCCCCGGCCACACCCAGCGTCGCGATCGACATGAGCACGCGTCGGAAATCGAGGTTGTTCTCCATGATCTGCCTCGTCGCGATGATCGCCAGCGTCCCCACCACGAGAATTGCCAGCATCTCGACGATCGGCCCGGACATCGCGCGGGCCAGGCGCACGCGCAGCTCCTGCTCGATCACCTGCTTGTTCTTCTGGTGAAAGCGGGCCGAGGCCTGCCGTTCTCCGGTGTTGGCCTTGACCGCGTGCAGGCCGCGAAGCGATTCCGATGCAATGCGCAACAGTTCCTCCTGGGCCGCCAGTGATCCCCGCGTCCCTCGCCGGATGCGCTTGCCGAGTTTGCGCATGGTGATGATGAGGGGCGGCGCCACCACCATCGCCACCGCCGCCATCTGCCACGAGTACCAGAACGCCACGATCATCGCGGCGACCCCCTTCGTCACCTGCGCCACTGATTTGCTCGTCAGCGCGATCAATCCACCCTGAAGCTCCGCGGCGTCGCGAATGATCCGGGCCACGAATTCCGACGGCCCGCGCGTGATCACCCTCCCCAGCGGCATGTGCATCACCCGCCGGAAGCAATCGCGCCGAACGCCCGCGATCGTCTTCGCCACGATCGTCATCGAGAGGTACTGGTGGAGAAAATTGCCGACCGCGCCGATCAAGGTGAGGAGGCCAAGCGCCACTACGAGCATCACCACCCCGCGAAAGCGATCTTCCGGCAGCATCTCGATCAACCAGCCCGGCACCGCGACGATGGGATCACGCGCGTTGTATTCAGTGGCGAGTGTCTGCAGTCCCCCCGCTTCAGGCCGGGCCAGGCCGAGGATCGACCCCAGCGACATCAATCCCGCCCCCACCCCCCCCGCCGACACCAGCGCGAAGAAAAGGGCCCACGCCAGCGTGCGCTTATACCGGAGCATCCTTCGCGCAAAGACCCAGAAGGTGGACATGAGGAGGTAGGCAGGTGGACAGGTAGACGGGTAGACAGGTGGATGGGTGAACGTGTGATGTGAAGACGCCGGACCTGAGCCCCCGGGGCGAAGGTCCGGGTCGATCAACAAAGTGACCTGCACAGTGTAGCGGCGTGCCTCAGCGCCTCATTGGCGCGGATTGTCGTACAACTTCTGAAAGTCCTTCCAGAACTCCGGATACGACTTCTTCACGCACGCGGGATTGCGAATCTGGATCCCCGGCACGCGCAGCCCCAGCACCGCGAACGCCATCGCCATGCGGTGATCGTTGTAGGTTTCGATGATGATGGGCTCCTCGGTGGCACGGCTCTCCGAGCCGTGACTGGTTTCTCCGGCTCTCCGAGCCGGAGGTGCAGGCGGCTCGGAGAGCCGCCAAGACCTTGACAGGTCAGAGACCTGTCCCACCCCGATCGGCCGAATCGTGATCGAATCCTCCGTCGTCTCGACCTCGCACCCCACCTTGCGCAACTCGCTCGCCAGCGCGGCGATGCGGTCGGTTTCCTTCACGCGGAGGGTGCGGAGGCCATCGATCCTTGAAGTGCCGTCCGCAAGCGCGAGTGCTGCGGAAAGGCCTACCGCTCCATCCGGACTCTCAGTGCACGTCAACCATCGACCTGTCCAGGTGTTCGTGCCTGTAATTGAGACTGTCCGCTGACGTAGATCCTGAGTGATCGTTGATCTGGCTCCCATTAGGTCCAAGTAGTGGATGAGTATTTCATCCGGCTGATGTGTGTCGCGTGAGAATCCACCAATGCGGGCAGTTGATTGGGCATTGGTGGCTGCGGCGAGACACCAGTAGGCCGCGCTGCTGGCGTCCGGCTGCACTCGATGTGAGCGCGACAGAATGCCAGCCGGTGGTACCTCAACGTGACCTTCGAAATCCGAACCTCGCAGATTGGTAGCACCCGAGTTCTTGATCTCCCAGTCATCGAGCATCTCGCACGTAAGTCCCATGTAAGAATAACTGGTCGGCGTGTTCCAGAACGCCATTCGAATCCCATTGGTCAGACATGAGCCAATGAGCAGCAAGGCAGAGATCGGTTGACTCGACTGAGTCCTCCCGACTTCAATCTCCCCACCCCTGAACTTCTCACTCGGCATCACGCGCAAGGGCAACCGCCCCTCCTGCTCGACATACTCGATGGTCGCACCCAGTTGCCGAAGCATGTCCACGCCCTCGGCGACGGGGCGTTCGCGCATGCGCTTGGAGCCGTCCAGCACCACCGGCTCGGCCGCGAGGCAGGCGCAGGCGATCATGAAGCGCGTGGGTGTGCCGCCATCGCCGAGGTTGACATATCCGCCGCGCGGGAACCGCCCCCCCACTCCCTTGATCAACACATCCTCGCTGCTATCACCGGGGGCGCCGGTTTGACCCGGAACCCACTTCGCCTCCGCGCCCAGCGTGCACAGCGCCTTCAGCAGCAGATCGGTGTCATCCGCGCGCAGCGGCCGAATGATGCGCGACTCGCCTTGCGCCAGCGCCGCCAGCACGTAGGCCCGGTTGGTGATCGACTTGCTCCCCGGCGGCGTGATGGTTACATCGAACGGCCGTCGCAGCGGCTCGATCGGCAGCGGGTCCGGCAACTCCTCCAGCGGCAGGGTGTAGTCGATCATTCAATGCAACCACAGAGACACAGAGAGGCACAGGGGGAAGAAGGAAAGTATTGCCGGAAGGGGTCAGAAGACCAACTTCATCCAGCGACGGCTGCTATGTCCGGCAACAGGGATGTTCCATCCACGTTTCACTTCCCATTCGCCGAACGACCAATCGCGCCCATTCCGCAACCGAAAAACCATCTCTCTCCTCTGTGCCTCTGTGCCTGAGTGATTGCATCTTCTGTATGCTGGAGTCATGCCCGAGCGACTGGCCAGACTCATCCGCGACATTCCCGACTTCCCCAAGCCGGGCATCGTCTTCAAGGACATCACGCCGCTGCTGGCAGATCCAGCCGGCCTGGCGCTGGCGGTCGAACTGATGGCCAACCCCTTCCGCAAGTCGAAGGTCGATCTCGTCGTGGGCGCGGAATCGCGCGGCTTCATCTTCGGAACCGCCCTGGCTCAGGCCCTCTCCTGCGGTTTCATCCCCGTGCGCAAGCCGGGCAAACTCCCCTCCCAGCGGTCCTCCATCTCCTACGCGCTCGAATACGGTACCGATGCGCTGGAGATGCACGCGGATGCCGTGAATGGCGAGCACCGCGTCCTCATGGTCGATGACCTGCTGGCAACAGGAGGGACCATGAAGGCCTGCTGCAACCTTGTCGAAGGCCACGGCGCGACAATCATCGGCATCACCGTTCTCATCGAACTCGCCTTCCTCAAGGGGCGCGACAAGTTGAAGCCCCACGATGTGCATTCCGTGTTGAAATACTGACCACAGATGCACACGGATGAGAGAGACAAAGTGAGGGAGCGACGAGGAAATGTACCAGCAAGACGCATCGTGTAGCCGCGACCCAAGTCTTTGAGGGGAGCGCTGGGATCGAAACCACAGATGCACGCAGATTCACACGGATGAGTCATAAGACGCCGGGTCTGAAGTCGCTTCGACGGAAGACCCGGGCTGCTCCGGTACACTCTCCCCATGCGATCTACTCATCCCTTCGTGCTTGTCCTGCTTTGCCTCCTTTGTCCCTTCGCCCGCGCTGATGACACGATCTCCGTCGACCCGGAGCCGCGCTGGTGGAAGGGCAACATTCACACCCACACCCTCTGGAGCGATGGCGATGACTTCCCGGAAATGGTGGCGGAGTGGTATTGCGACCACGGCTACAACTTTCTCGCTCTGTCGGATCACAACATCCTGTCGCAGGGCGAGAAGTGGATGCCGCTCGCGGAAGTCGAGCGCCGCGGCGGAGCAGATTCCTTCGCAAAGTACTTGGCGCGCTGGGGTGCGCGCTGGGTCGAGCAGCGCCCCCGGAAGGATGATGGTGCGCTCGAGATCCGCCTCAAACCCCTGAATGAGTTCCGCGCCCTGGTCGAGGAGCGCGGCCGGTTCATCCTGATCCAGGCGGAAGAAATCACCGACGAATTCGCGCGGCTGCCCATTCACATGAACGCGACCAACATTGTCGAACGCATCGCGCCCCAGCACGGCGACGGCATCGAAGAAGTGATCCGCAACAACCTCGCGCAGGTTATTGAACAGAGTGCGCGCCTCGGCCAGCCCATGATCGCGCACATCAACCACCCCAACTTCGGCTGGGCCCTGACGGCCGAGATCATCGCCGCCATCACCGAAGAGCACTTCTTCGAGGTCTTTAACGGCCACACGTCGGTGCACAACGCGGGCGATACCCAGCGCGCCTCCACCGAAAAAATATGGGACATCGCCAACTCGATCCGACTGGCGCAGCACGGCGCCCCACCCCTCTTCGGCCTCGCCACCGATGACAGCCACAACTATCACGGGACTTCGAATGTTTCCATTTCCGGCCGGGGTTGGATCATGGTGCGATCGCGCCACCTCACGCCCGAATCGATCATCCGCGCCATGCAGGCGGGCGATTTCTACGCTTCGACCGGTGTTGTGCTCAACGATATTCGCTTCGACGAAGAGACCGGCACGCTCTCCATCGACATCGAGCCCGATGGCGAAGCCGCCTTCACCACGCAGTTCATCTGCACCCGCCGCGATGCCGATCTCAGCGGCGAACCAGTGCTGCGCGATGATGGTGTGCCGCTGCACGCGACAATGCGATACTCCGATACTGTCGGTGAAGTGCTCGCAGAGGTCGAGGGCCTGCATCCGGACTATACGCTTTCCGGCGATGAGTTGTATGTGCGCGCGGTTATCACCTCATCCGCGCCGTCTGAGAATCCGACCAATGAGAATCAACTGAAGAAGGCGTGGACTCAGCCCGTCGGCTGGAGACGGGTGACTGCAAAGCAGCTCGGAGTGGAAGGGCGGTAGCGGTCGGACCGCAAGAGTGCCACCGCTTGCAACCCCGGCCGCCGATCGCGCTGAAAGCCATATGCCCCGCGATCGCGATCTGCTATTTGACTCCGAGCTGAACGGTATCGAAGAACGAATCGAATCCGTTGATCGAGAATGTGACCATGACGGCATGACGAACTGAGAGCTCGATGTCGGCCGCCGCCGATTCACGCACATACCGATCAGCAGGCAGTCCATCCACAACTTCCGTCAGTTCGGCCTGGCCGATCGCATACTGGTGTACCTGCTCAAACACGCCGCTCGCCCAGCGACGCAGCCGAAGGCGCGCTGTTCCTCCGGGACTGTTGATCCGAGATTCGATCCGGATTGCAACCGCTACGGCTGCTGGCACATCTGTTTCAGCCTCGATCCGCAACTCCAGGAGGTTGGGTTCCAGCGCCGAGAACCCCAAAGCCGAACGAGTGCGCAGCCACTCATCGTCTGACGCGAGAAGCTGGTCGAGGCCGCCTGAGACAAGCGAGCCCCGAACGATCGTGAACGCAGAAAGCTGTGCTGGGCTCGTGATGCCGAAGAGAATCTCGTTCCACAGGAGTGCGCGATAGAAGAAGGCGGCGGCCGCGCTGCTGTTTGTACCGTTGAGGTGCAGGCGGCCACCGTCGAATAGAGTCGGCATCGCGCTGAGGTCAACGATTGTTCCGTCCCACAATTCAAATTCATCAAATCCATGCTCGCGCATCCAGTTCTGCCAGTTCTCTTGATTGTCGGGCGGAATGGTGAGCCCCTGGTCGTCACCCTGCCCGCGCCAGCCATCGACCATCATGAAGCCGCCCGACAGCGCCAGGAGATTGACGAAGGCAGTGGTTTGCGGCCTGGCGCGGGCGGCGGCGAGAAATTCGGCGTTCCATTCGCGAACGCGCTGCATGGAGGTGTCGTAGTCCCGGCCGGTGATCATGTGCGCCATGGCGATGGGAATGATGCAGAATTCCTCGTACCCCGCCTGCGGCAGCACCGATTCGAGTCGATCCAGCGAATCGCTTAACTGCGCATTGATCTCCGATTGGTCACCGTTCTCCACCGCGAAATGAAGGAACACGAGGGCGTTGCGTTTCACTTTCGTCGCCTTCATCCATGCAAGCACCTCGGCGGTGGTGTATCGTTTCGGCGCCTCCTCGCTCGAAGGCGTGTCGCTCGCGAGCGAGATCAGACTGTATGACGAATCGGCCAGGGCGCGCAGGGTCGTACCATCCTGCAGCGGACCTCCCTGCGCATCCGCTGCAAGGATGCCGCAGTTGCGCAGCGTGATGTACCGGATGGGGTCGCCGCCCGGAAGCAGATTGTCCTGCGGCCAAAGCGTCATCGTGCGCGCGCCGGTGAACGGCGCGACCAGGGCGGTCAGCGCGAAATCCTTCATCACTTCCGCCGCCTGATCCTCGACCAGGTTGTGCAGGTCGAATGGAGTGAGATCACCGCCATACGTCGAGGAGGTCCCCGCTTCCACGAATTGAATCAGGTCGGCGCCATGGTCCGGCTCCGAAACGAGGATAAAGCGAAACACGGTGGATTCGCCGATCTGCCCGAGCGGCGCCTTGGCAAAGTTCACCCCGACCATGTTGCTCTGGTCCAGGCTGATGCGGCAATACCCGGCGTTGCCGGCAAGCGTCGTCGTCGTATCGACGCGGCCTTCCAGGACGCCTCCCACTGGTATGCCGTTATACACGGGCGGATCGAAGTACTTTTCGCGAACATATCGATAATCGCCCGTCGAAAGTCCAAGCGGGCGATTCGTGGAGAGGCCTGTCTGCACCCGATAGAACTGTCCCGCGTCGCTCATACCGGCGTTCACAGCGCCGAGGAACAATCCGTTCAGGCCGCCGTACTCCGCGAAATCCACCTCGCGGGCGAATGTCAGCATCGGCCGGTTGCGTAAATGTGGGACAGACCACGAGTCGCCGATGAAGATAATGTCAAAAGAATCGGTCGCGAGCAGTTCCCGCGCTCGCTCGACATTCCACGAAGGAACTGGCTCATACTCATTCGACCCGTCGCCCGGGTTCGTCGGCGATCCCCCTTCTGAGGGGCACCCAATCACAAGGGCCCCCATGAGCGATAGCGCGGCGACACCATGCGGTTGCCTGGGCGCGCCATCGAGCAACATGCATTTCGTCCGATCCCTCACCGCCTCCTCCTCAACCTAGGTCGGCTGCTCTCCCGTGATCAGCATACCTCACGAGGAAAGGTAATTGGAAGGAAAAATCCCGCTTGCATTGAACCGCCTGCCTGTGTTCTGATAAGCAGTTGTCACACCAAAGGTCTCTGGCTCATTCGCGTGTGACCGCTCATCCCCATGGAAGCTTGTTCGCTGCCAGGTTCGGCACCCGGCTGTATGCAGCCATGGCCGCCAAACTCGCACCCGCACTCCGGACACCTTGATCCCGGCAGGCCGCGCAGCTCATAGGCGCACGCCGGACACAACCCGCGGCCCAGTCGATCAATGGCTCGATGCCGCTTCTACTCCTTGCGGAAGCGTGAGGCCGTGATGATGGACAGAGTTCCCGCAAGGGCCAGCCCGCCTGCCTGCACGCGTCCGCCCTCCATCCACAGCACACACATGAGGAGCAGCGCCACGGCGCCACTAAAATAGAAGAGCGCTGCTCCCATCCACATTCCTACCACATCAATCGTGGTCAGGCTCTCCGATGCAAGCTGGCGCTTCACCGTGTCCATCCGTTTTCATCCGTAGTCATTCAGCCGGAACTTCTCCGAAATCAAACCCGCACTCGGGGCACCGCGGCAAAGGCAGATTTCGAATGTCGTACAGACACCGCGGGCACCGGCCCTCGCCAAGCTGCTTGTCGAACCAGAATTTCCGCGATTTGAGCAGCGACGCGTGATGCAGAGTCGCAATGCTCATCACGACACAGATGTGCAGAATCAACGTTCCGAACACGATCAATCCACCGAGTTCCGGCTTCATCACGACCAGCCAGAGGAATGTGATCGGAAGAATAATGCTCACGACGATTGCAAACCAATGGCGCTGTGGGCCGGACAAGTAGAGCGTGAGACTCAACAGCGTTCCAAGGCACCACGACGCAACGCCGGCGGAATCCGATCCACCGTCGAATACTGATCCAAAGATCCCGATGACGAATGCGCATGCCAGCAGGAACGCGCCCAACCCGAACGAAAGCGACACCAGCACAAAGAACGCCGACCCAACTTGCGCCGACATCGGCACGAGCCCGCGTCGATCGAGAATACCAGACTCATCGCTCACTCTTCACTCCACACCATCCGGTGCGCCAGCACGATGCGAATCACGCCGTAGGGAATTTCCTTATTGAGCGCCTCGAAGATCGTGCCCAGCCGGTCATCCGCGGCCGCGGCCGCCGCCGCAATCACCCTCTTATACGTTTCGCCATCGACCCACGGTTCGACCGACTTCGGCCGCTCCTTCGCGATGAACTCTTCGAGATACTGCCACGTGGTCGATTCCGCGCGGCCGATCGCCCGCGCCACATCGGCGACCTGGGCGCCGGCGCGAAACATCGCCATCGCCTGCTCCTTCATCGCGTTGGGACGTTTTTCCGGCGGCGCGGCGCTCGGCACGCCTTGCCCGAACGCATCCATCGAAAGACCATGCGCCCGACAGTGGACCACGATCATGTCCACAAACTTCTGACCTATGTCCGCCAGCTTCTTCTCGCCGATGCCGGAAATCCGCTTCATTGATTTGAGCGATGCCGGGCGCAGCCGCGCCAGCTCGCGCAGCACCGCGTCGCTGAAGATGACAAACGCGGGCACCTGCCGCTCCAGCGCCAGTTGCTTGCGCACCACGCGCAGATGATCGAAGAGGTCGCGATCGACTCCCTCCCACGATGACGTGTCGGCCTTGCTCTTGCGGACCGCAACCCGGCCGGGGTCGAGCAGGCGCACGCTCCTCCCGCCGCGCAGGACCGCGCCCGCCTCCTCGCCCAGTTGCAGCACCGGCCGATCGCCTCCGCTGCGCCGAATCAACCCCTGATCAAGGAGTTGATAGACGAGGTTGGTGAGCGCGCCCTCATCCATCTCGCGCAGAATCCCGTAGGTGCTGAGCTGATCGTGGCGGTTCTTCCGCACTGCGTCCGTGTTCGCGCCGCGCAGCACCGACACGAGGTGCCCGACGCCAAAGCGCTGGTTGATCCGGTAGATGCACGAGAGGATCTTGCGCGCGATGTCGGTGGAATCCGCCATGCTCTCGACCTCGCCCAGGCACACATCGCAGCCGCCGCAGTTGTCGCGCGGATAGGTCTGGCCGAAGTAGCGCGACAGCGCGCGGTGCCGGCACTCGAGCGTGCCGCACAACCCCCGCATGTGGCGCAGCAGTTCCATCCCGGCCGCGATGACCGACTCGGGATCTTCCGCCTGCTCCGCGCTCTTGCTGATCAGCTTCTCCCACCGCATCGCATCGCGGGCGGAGTAGAGGAGCACGCATTCCGCTTCCAGGCCATCGCGACCCGCGCGGCCCGTTTCCTGCTGATAGTGCTCGATCGTCTTGGGCATGGAAGCATGAATGATGCAGCGAACGTTGGAGCGATCGATCCCCATGCCGAAAGCGACCGTGGCGGCGATGACATCCAGATCTTCCGCCGCGAATCGCTCCTGCACCTTCGTCCGCGGCCCTTTCTCCATGCCGGCGTGGTATGCGGCGGCGTTGACGCCCTGCGAGGTCAGATAGGTCGCCATGTCCTCCGTGTCGTTGCGCGAGAGGCAATAGACGATCGCCGCCTCCTTCGGGTGCCGGCGGATGATCTCCAGCGCCTGCGCGAACTCGTTGGTCTTGGGCAAAATCCGATAGACCAGATTCGGGCGATCGAACGTGCCGACGAGAATGTGCGGATTGCGCAATCCAAGCTGCGCGATGATGTCCTGCTGTACGCGCTTCGTGGCCGTCGCGGTGTAGGCGTGGATGCTCGCGTTAGGAAAGCGATCCTTGAGTTGCGCAAGCTGCCGATATTCCTTGCGGAAATCGTGGCCCCACTGGCTGATGCAGTGGGCCTCATCGATTGCGAAGGCGCGGATGTCTTGCCGGTCAAGGAACGAAAGAAACTCGGGTTGCACCAATCGCTCCGGCGAAACGAAGAGCAATCGGAACTGACGGTTGCGGATGCCTTCGCGGAGAACTCTGCGCTCCGTCGGTGTCAGATTGCTGTGCACGGCCGCGGCGGGATAGCCGTTTTCGCGCAGGCCATCCACCTGATCCTTCATCAATGAAATCAGCGGTGAGATGACGACGTCGAACCGATCTTCCACGACGGGCGGAACTTGGTAGCAAAGAGACTTGCCGCCGCCGGTGGGAAGGACCACCAGCGAGTCGCGCTGGCTGAGGCCGGCTTCGATCGCCTGGGCCTGGAGCGGGCGCAGTTCATCGAAGCCCCAATAGTGCTTGACGACTTCGCGCACGCGGGCGTCGAGGGAGGATGTGGGAATGGATGATGTGCCGGACAATGACGCCATGCGCACAAGATACCTGA
>Ga0326597_10012349_pt1 | contig 11263 bp, 6 predicted proteins | sample RVTome_12_FD_203789 | JGI IMG/M metagenome (GOLD analysis project Ga0326597, IMG submission 203789) | Soil microbial communities from uranium-contaminated site in the Upper Colorado River Basin, Wyoming, United States - RVT100D185 | ecosystem: Environmental > Terrestrial > Soil > Contaminated >... | reverse complement strand
GGTGCGGCTCCGGGCGGTGGCCCAGCCCCCGGTCGAGTTCGGCTCCACCATCGAGGTGTGGGAGCAGGCGCTGGCGCACGAGCAGAAGGTGAGCGGCCTGATCCACGCGCTGTACGCCCTCGCGACGGAGGCGAAAGACTACGCCACGCAGGCCCTCATGCAGTGGTTCGTGACCGAGCAGGTGGAGGAGGAGAAGACCGCGCGGACCATCCTCGACCAGGTGCGGAGGATTGGCACCGCGAGCTCCGCGATCTTCTTCCTGGACCGGCACCTGGGGAAGGAGGCGGAAAGCCAAGAGTAGACGCCGGCGGCATCCGGCATATCTTGTCACTGCACCATTCCTGGCGACCAAGTTGGTGGATGAGGTTCACCCGCGGATGTCGCGCGGTAGCAGAGCCCGTAGCAGCGCTTTCCCTTGCGGTCCTCACTGGAAAGGAGCTCCTCCCATGCGACTCCGCACCCTGCTTCTCCTCGGTGGCGCGCTCGGCATCGGCTTCGGTCTCGCCTTCCTCCTGGCGCCCGCGGAGGTGCTGGCGATGTATGGGGCCACCACGGATGCCGCCGGGCTCCTGATGTCGCGGTTCTTCGGCGCCGCGCTGGTGCAGGTGGGCTTTGTGCTCTACCTCGCCCGCGACGTCACCGAGCCGCCCGCGCGTCGCGGGGTGGTGCTGGGCTCGCTGCTGGGCACCATCGCCGGCTTCTCGGTGGCGCTGTCCGGCCAGCTGGCCCAGCTGGTGAACGCGCTGGGATGGTCGTCGGTGGCCATTTACGGGTTGCTGCTGCTCGGCTACGCCTCGTTCGTGTTCGGGAAGCGGGCGGCCTAAGTCGGCACGGGCCGCGGCCTGAACCTGCGGGTCCGCACGGCAAGACGCCCGGGCAGGAGCGCCTGCCCGGGCATGCGGCGCAGAACTCCCATTACCCGGGCTGCGCTCCCGGGGCCCGAAGGCTATGTCCTCGTCTGGCAGATCTAACGCGGCTCAGGCTGCAAGGGTTCCCGGGGAGCGCCGTCTTTACGGGGCCGTTTCACCGCACCCGCTCGAAGTACACCACCCCTCCGCCCGCTCCCCCCACCAGTAGATCGGCGTCCCCGTCGCCGTCGAGGTCGCCCGCCGCAGGGGCGGCCAGCACCGGCACGGCGAGGGCGAAGGTGGAGTCGCGCTGGAAGCGCCCGACCGCGCGGGTGCCCCCGTTGCGGTAGAGCGCGAGGCCATCCGACTCGCTGCCGACCAGGAGGTCGAGGTCGCCGTCGCCATCCAGGTCCACCAGATGCGGCGCGCTCCGCCGGCCGGGCTTGATCCCCTCGAACTCGTCGCTCACCAGGGCGAACGCGGGCCGGGCCGGGGTCCCGTCGTTGCGGTAGTAGTTGAGCCACCCGGAGGACTCGCCGATGAGAAGGTCGAGATCGCCGTCGCCATCGAGATCGCCGAGGGTGGGGACGGTATTGCTGCCGCGGGTGATGGTGACGACGGCGGAGTCCACCAGCTCGAACCCGCCGGCGCCGCCCCAGTACCAGGCGAGTCGGGCACCCCACTGGCCCATGATGAGGTCGGGACGCCCGTCGGCATCGAGGTCCCCGAATGCCGGGGCGAAATGATAGCGGCCCTCGAACGGAAGCCGGCCTCGCATCCGGAATGATGCGCGGGTCTTGGTCCCCACATTTTCAAATGAGTAGACGCGGGAGGTGGTGAGGTCCGCGGGGTCGAGCTTGTTGGCCAGCAGCAGGTCGAGGTCACCGTCGCCATCCAGGTCCGCCAGCGCGGGAACGCTCTCGCTGCCGACGTCCACCACCGGCAGGAGCCGGCGGGACCGCTCCGCCCAGTCGCCCGAGGCGCCCTGGCTCAGGTAATAGAGGTTGTCCGACGAGGTGCGGAGCGGATTGTACGCGCCGCCGAGCACCCCCATCACCAGATCGAGGCGTCCGTCGCCGTCGACGTCGCCGAAGGTGGGGGCGTTATAGCCCGAGGTGAGGAGGGGCCGGCCCCGGGGGAACGGGACCGGCGCGTCGCGGAAGCTCGGGGCTCCGCAGGAGCCGGTGTTGGGAATCAGCAGCAGTCCGGGCTCGAAGAAGTCGCCCCAGAAGAGATCCAGATCGCCGTCGCCGTCGTGATCGGCCAGCGCCATGGTGTTGGCGCCGTGCATGCTGGGGCCGGGCATCGCACCGGGAGGCATCGGGCCACCCTGCTGGCCGATGATCCTGATGCCCTCGAACTCGTGTGCAACCAGGCGGAACGCCGGGACCGCGTCACCGGCGGCGGAATCGGCCTCATAGCGCGACACCGTGCCGTCCAGCCGCCCGATCAGAAGGTCCGCTCGTCCATTGCAGTCGAGGTCGCCGAGCTGGGGGATGTTCTGCCGGTCGGAAAAGATGGGCCGCCCCTCGGTGTCGCGCAGGGTGTCGGCGGCGAGGACCAGGGCCGACGCCCCCCGCGGGCCCTGGTTCCGGTAGTACTTGATGTAGCTGAACGGCTGCTCCGCCAGGAGGTCGAGGTCGCCGTCGCCGTCCACATCGGCGAAGCGGTACCACTCGCCGACGTCCAGGTTCTCGTACCGGGCGGCGCGGAAGCTGAAACGCGGGAGGCCGTCCGCGGCTCCGTTCCGCTCGAAGTAGGCGACGCTGCCGGTGACCTCCTGCACGAAGAGATCGAGATCGCCGTCGCCGTCGGCGTCCACCAATTGGGGACGCGGAGCATTGAAGCCGCCGAGGAAGGGAAGATCGAGTGGACGGCCGGCGGAATCGGCGACGGGGAAGGGGGCCACGACCTGACGGAACTCAGGGCTGGCCGGGACATCGGGAACCGGGGGGGGAGCCGGCGGCGGACCCGGGGTGCACCCCACGGCCACCAGAAACGCCAGCGGGGGAAGGCGGAGTCGGACGATCAGCGGCACGGGGTACTGGCAGCGTCCGTCGATCTCAGGGTGGGCATCGGCGTGCCCATGCCGGCGGCGTAATTGCCGACCGTATCGACCCGCTCGACCGCCCGGGTAGCCGCACAGATCGCGACCACCGTGCCCGGTGCGGCGGGCTTGGCGCCCTCATGGTCATGCACCCCGCCGAGCTGATGGCGGTTGCCGACGAACACGTAGTGCCCGTCGGGCGAGAGGGCCACCCCATGGGGTTGCCCGAGCCCGTCGTGGGACAACACGTCCGCCACCCGCCACTGCTCGACATCCACCACAGCGACGCGGTTGGCGGTGAGACAGGTGACGAAGATCCAGCGCCCGTCCCGGGTGAACACCGGCTCGAAGGGGCCGTCCGGCATCACGAGGCTGCGGGAGAAGACGGGAATCCGGGGGTCGGTCAGGTCGAAGATCATCAACTCGTCGGTGAGCTGGGCGGTCACGGCGAGCCACTTGCCGTCGGGCGAGACCGCGGCCTGGACGAACCCGTGGGCGGGGCCCACCACGTCGACCAGGCGGACTTCGCCGTCGCCCGCGCCCACACTCGCGATCTGGTTGGTGCCCAGACTCGCGACGTACACCCGCTTGCCGTTGGGGTGCGCGACCAGGCCGTGGGGGCGGGGGAAGAGCAGGTCCACCTCGTCGAGCAAGGTCATGTCGGAGCGGCGGATCAGGGCCAGGCGCGGCGGCGGGTTCACCGCGCTCATCGAGCGGCCGACGAACATCAGGTCCTGCGACGGGTCGAGGGTAATGAGGCCCGGGACCTCCATATCGACGGACCCGAGCAGCCGGTTGGCGCGGTCGAACTTGACCACCTTCCCGGCGCCGATGAGGGTGACATACCAGGCGCCGCCGTCCGGCTCCACCTGGACGTGGTGGGGACGAGCGTTGTCGGCGAACCCGTACCGCCGGAGGTCCACCGTCTCGGAGACCGCGCGGCTACCGAGATCGATGATGGAGACCGTGGCGTCGTCCTGGTTGGCCACGTAGAGCCGCGGTGACTGGCCGCGGAGGGGCGCCGCCCCGGCCGCCCCGGCCAGCAGGGCCGCCAGCGCCGCCCTCCTGACTCCGGTCATGGGATGTTGGGGGGCGGCGTATACCGGATCATGAACAGTCCTTCCCGCATACTGGTTACGGCGACCACGCCGCTGCGGAAGAAGGGGTAGTTGCTCCAGGTTCCGGCAAACCCCGGGGCGTTCTGTCCGAACGGCACCGTGTCGAAATATCCGACCTCGACCGGATTGGTGGGATCGGCCACATCCACCACCCGCAAGCCGGCCACGTAATCCGACTGGTACATGTACCGGCCGCGCACGTAGAGGTTGTGATCGGACGCGGCGGTGCTGCCGAAGAATTCCTTCGCCACGACCGGATCGTCGAGATCGCCCACGTCGAAGACGAGGGTACGGGTCTTGGGCGTGGTGCCCGCCAATTCGTCGCCCTCGTCGTCGAGGAAGAAGTACTTGTGGTCGTCGCTGAGCCATCCCTGATGCGCGTAGGCCACGTTGGGGTAGGTGGCCGAGCTGATCGGTTTGGGGTGTTGCTTGTCGGTGACGTCGCCGATGCCGAGCGCGGTTTCGGAGGAGTTGAAGCAGATCTCATGACCCTGGTACTGGGTGTCGGGGCCGTGATAGGTGACGCACTGGGCGTCATGGGTGTACCCGGTGCGTGCCTTGCCGGTCACGGTATCGGCATAGCATCCCGCGAACACCGGCCGCTCCGGCTCCCGGATATCCACCATGTGCAGCGCACCGCCGCAGGTTTCGCCTCCCATGCTGTTGCCGACGGCATAGGCGTAGCCGGTGCGCTCGTTGATGACGATGTTGTGGGCGCTGTGGATCCCATCGTAGTGCGCCGTCTCATTGAACACCACCGGCGCGCCCTGGACGTGGCGCAGCTGGGTGAGATCGAAGACCTGGATGCCGTGCGGGCCGGCGCCGTCGGCCACAATGAAGGCGTGATTCTGGTAGACCTTGACGTCGCGCCAAATGTTGGAGTGCGCCCCTTCGGTCATCGGGAGCGCCCCGAGATACGCCGGGTTGGCGGGGTCGGTGACTTCGACGAACGCCATGCCGTCGGTCCGTCCCACCAGCGCGAATTCGCGTCCGGTCTCCTCGTCGGTCCACCCCCAGAGATCGTTGATGAGGACCCCGTGCCTGGCGCCCAGGGCGGAGGCCGGCAAAAAAGCGACCAGATCGGCGTCGCGGCAGTCGAAGGCGCGCGCCTTGCCGGCGCCGCACTTCACCTCTCCACCCACGACGGCGTCCAACCCCTCACCGGCCGTGTCGGCGACCGCCCCGGCCTCGCGCCACTCGCCGCCGGCCGGATCGCGCTGGTAGACCCGGCCGGTGCCCTCGAAGAAATCCGCGATGGGGGCGCCGGCGGCGGCGATTCCTCCCGCGGCGGCGAGCGCCGCCCCGAGCTGGGATCCGAAGCCCACGGAGGTCATGGTGAGGTTCTGGGTTTCCGTCCACTTTCCAGAGGCCCGGTCTTGGCGCAATACGTGGATGACCCCGGTGCCGTTCGCGCCCATCGGGGCGCCGATCAGCAGGTCGCGCCCGTCGCGGGCGAGCGCGGCGCCGAAGAGGGCGGGGTGGGTCGGTACCCGCGCGGTCAGGCGCTCGACCTGGCGCCAACCGCTGGAGCTGGTGCGGAAGCGGAACACGGCCCCGGCGGAGCTGTCGGCCCCGGGACTGGAGACCAGCAGGTCGGCTCCGTCGAAGAGGAGGGCCGCGCCAAACATGCGCGCGGTGCTGTCGTCCCCGGCCGAGAGCACCGATTCGGACGCCCAGCGGCCCGCCGCAAGACGCCGGAACACGAATGCCTGACCCGGCTTCCGTTGGGCCGAATGCCCCCCCTGGCCCCCAGGCGCTCCGATGACAGCGCGGTTCGGGCTCAGGGCCAGGGCGGCACCGAACCGGTCGCCCGCGGCAATCCCGGCGCCATCGAGGGTGGCCTGTTCCGACCAGGCGCCGGCGTCGGCCCCCTGGCGGAAGACGACCACTCGGCCCCGATCCTCGGCGCTGCCGGGGGCGCCGGCCAGGAGGACGCCGTTCTTCAGGGCCAGCGCGGTGCCCAAGCCCTCCCCGGCCAGCGCGGACGACGGCGTGAGCCGGGCACGCTGGGTCCAGCCTCCGGCGGACCGCCGCTCGAACAGGTACACGGCCCCGCGCCCGTCGGCGGCCTTGGGGGCGCCCACCGCCAGCAGTCGCCCGTCGACCGCGATCGCGGCGCCGAAGCCGTCCCCGGTGGCACTGTCGGAGGCGGTGAGCACGGCGGTTTGAGCCCAGCCACCCGCCGAACGCCCGAATACGTGCACCGCGCCCGGCTGGGTCGGCGGGCTCGGGAAGCTGGCCAGGAGCCCCGGGCGACCGATGAGGATCTCGCCGCCGGCCACGGCGACGGATCCCCCGAAGGCGATGAGCGCCGAGGGGGTTGCCGTCTCACCACGAAACGACTGCGCCGACACCGGCCCGGCAAGGTGGAGACACAGAGCGGCAAGCGAGGCGATACCGGATAGGCGGTTCATGTGCTGGTGTCCCAATGGATAGTCCGGAAGGGAAGGGTGAAGTGGCGGAGACGGGGCTGTAATGTAGACCGACGCAGCGAGCAGCCGCCAGGCGGGTGCCGGCCATCGTCTGCGGCGATCTCATCGGTCACAATCAGGACGAGGCGGCCCCGGTTCTGGTTTCGCGAGCTGGTAGACGCGTCCGGCCGCCCGGCTTACACCCCGGCGGTGAGGCAGTCCGTCATTCCGGCGAACGCCGGAATCCAGATGCCCTGTCCCACTCCATTGCGCTCGTTCCATTCCACTCCTCCTGGACCCCGGCGTGCGCCGGGGTGACGATCCTGCCTTGCGCCGGGGTGACGGTTTACCGGGGCGAGGAAGTCCGTCATTCCGGCGAAAGCCGGAATCCAGATGCCCTGTGCGACTCCATTGCGCCCCGGTCCATTCCACGCCTCCTGGACCCCGGCGTGCGCCGGGGTGACGATCCTGCCTTGCGCCGGGGTGACGGTTTACCGGGGCGAGGAAGTCCGTCATTCCGGCGAAAGCCGGAATCCAGATGCCCTGTACCACTCCATTGCGCTCGTTCCATTCCACGCCTCCTGGACCCCGGCTTGCGCCGGGGTGACGGTACCGGGGCGAGGAAGTCCGTCATTCCGGCGAAAGCCGGAATCCAGATGTCAGGTGGTTGGCCCCGCCAGTTCCCTGCCACCATATTAGGGGACTTGCTCCCCGATGACTCCATGCTCACGCGTCTCACCCGCGCGACCCGGATAGGTCCCTTCCATGGTCGGTCGCTCGAAGCCCTTCCACTGCCGAGTGGCCCGGGGAGCGCTGGCTCTCCCTGCCGTCCTGATGCTCGCCCTCGGTTCGGCAGAGTCCCAGGAAATCGCGTGGGAGGATTCCCTTCCACCGATCCGGTCGTTGGGGCTGCCGCATGCCTTTCGGCCGTACGCCGGCATCGGGGCGGGGCTCACCGACCGGGGGCCCGGCACCGGGGCTCTGCTGCGCGGGATGGTGGGCGTCTACCGGGACATCACCAATCCGTTTCCAGGGTTCGCCGGCTTCGCGGCGGAGGGCTGGGCGGGCACCGAGCGGGGCCGGTTCGACCAGGGCGGCCGCCTGATGTTCGCCAGCCATGCGGGCGGATTCCAGGCCGGTTTCGATTATTCCCGCCGGGTCAATCGTGTCCAGTTCGTCCTCACGGCTTCCCAATCGTTCCGCCGAGGCGGGCTGCTGCTGCCGGGGGCTACCGCCCGGCTCGACTGGGTCCCCGGCCGCGGATCGCTGATCGCCTCCCTCAGCGTCCCCCTGGCTCAGCCGGGGATGGGAAGGACCCGACCCCGCCGGGTCGACGTAGAGCCGGCGGAGAGCCCCGAGGCTCGTCCTCCCCCGGTCGCCCCCATCCGGCCCGCGCTCCGGCAGTCGCTCGATCGGGCGCGGGAGTCGGCGCTCTGGATCGCGCAGCTGGTGGTTCCCTTCTTGCCACCGGGTCCCCCGGAGCGCGCCCTCCACCATGATTCCCTGCTGGCGGCGCGCCTGTCACCGCGGGAGCCTGATTTCCCCGCCACGCACACGGTGGCCGGCGAGGTCGGACTCTACCACGCGCTGCTCCGGCGCGCCTTCGATCTCGCGATGGATGCGGCCGACGCCCCGCCGGCGCGAAGCGTGTCCGACACCGCCAGGCGGATCCTCCTCGATGAGCTGCTCATCCCCTTCGATCGCGACCTCGGCCGGATCCGGCGTCCGGCGGTCCTGGGAGCGCTGCGTAACCGGGCCGCCGCCGCCTTCGCCCACTGGGTGGAAGGGAGCGCGCTGGTGCCGGTCGCCCGCCGCCAGGAGGTCGTCGCGGTCTTCCAATCGCTGCTCGCGACCGTCCAGGAGGCGGCAGACACGGCGCAGGCGCGCTGGGGTGATTCGCGGCTGATCTGGCTTCCGCTGCAGTACGCCCTGGAGCCCGGCGACCACGACGAGCAGTCCGAGCTTGACCGGATCCTGGAGCGGATCATGGACCAGCGCTTTCAGCCGGGCCACGACATCGATTACGCCACCGATGAGCGGTTTCATCCCACCCTGGTCCGCTCGATCCTGGAGGCCAGGGAGTATCACGTCCTGTGGATTCACGATTTCGCCGGCCGCAACCCCGATGGGCGGCCCGACTCAGTGGCGCAGCAGGTGGTGCTCAACGGCTATCTGGCCGCGCTGCGCGCCGCCGCGGACGCCTTTGACCGCACCCGGCGGGTCCCCACCTTTCTCATTCTGCTCGACGGCTACTACTACCGTCGCAGCCGGGCCGATCGTTGGCTGGAAGTGTTGCAGGACCCGCTGGGGGTCAAGTTTCGTTTGCGGGCACCGTTCCGCGACGTGGAGCTGGCGGTGCGCGCGGCCCAGGACAGCCTGCGTGCGGCGGTCGCCGGGTCGGCTCTGCTGCGGGAGGCGGAGAGGAAACGAGGGCGGCGATGGCTGCGGCGCCTCTTTGCCGTCCACGTGAGCGTGCTCAATCCCCCCGACGCCTCCTTCCGGGGCCCCGCGCTCGGCCGGGGCTATCCGGCCACGATCACCGATGACGTCATGCGGGATCACCGCAAGGTCGCCTTCGCCGACCTCACCGAGAGCGACCCGGCCCGGGGTGTCGCCATCCTCACCGGGCTCGGCGTGGGTGAGCACTACGCGCGGTACCGCTGGCTCGACCGGACGATGGTCCTGCGCGGGCCCGCAGCCGTGACGCTCAAGACCGAGGCCCGGGCGCTGCTCCGCAGTCAGGGATTCAGCGAAGACGAGATTCCGCGGGTGCTGCGCCCCGACCGCTCACCGGGGGACGGGGTCCGGGTGCTGGAGGATTCGAACTGGTCGGCGCGGGTCGCCATCGCGATGAACGCAACGGGGTACGGCTCCAAGCAGGTGACCGCGGCCAAGGCGGCGCTCTACACCCTGATGCCCGGCGGGAGCACCGTCCTCGCCTCCGACCCCGAGTGGCTCAACCGGTTCTGGGGCGGGATGCTCCTCGGGGCTGTGTTGCGGGGCTGCCAAGTGGTGATCATCGCTCCGGGTCCGGATAACGCGCCGTTCGAGGGTTCCACCACCCAGATGATCCTGCAGCGGGAGCTGCTGCTCCGCCTGGTTCAGGCGCGGGCGATCCTCCGGGAGCCGATCGCGGCGAGCGGCGGCCGGCTCGAGGTCGGCCTCTTCCGGATCGGCCTCGGCACCTACAACGTCCCCGGCGCGGTGCGGGCGATCCGGGAGGAGCTGCGGCGGTATCCCTTCGTTCGCGAGCTGCTTCCCTTCCACCGCGGGGTGTGGGACCTTTTCGAGCAGGCCGACAGCCTGCTCCTGGCGCTGGGCCACACCGACCACGCCGATACCAGCGCATTCTATCACCCGAGGTTTCACCTCAAGACCCAGTTCTTCGCTTCGGCGGAGGCCATGCGGGACGCGATAGGGCGTCCGGAGTGGCGGGAGTTCTTCGCCCGCAGGATCCGGGAGCGATTGGACGAGCTGCCGGGGGGCACCGACATCACCCTCGGCGCCCTGTCGCCCTTGCGTCCCTATCTCGGCGGTCGCTCGCCCCGGGAGCGCGAGCGGCAGGCCCTCTACCTGACCGTCGGGTCTCACAACCAGGACTCGCGCTCGCTGGTGCTGGATGGCGAGGCGCTGTGCCTGGTGGCCGGGGAGGACGCCCTGGTGAGCGCGGGCGACATGCTGTTGCTGTCCACGGTGGGGACCGAATGGCTGAGTGAACCGGCCGACCTGGACCGCAGTTTCCCGCCGCGGGATTACGGGCATACCACGGCCGCGCGCGCGCTCGAGGACGCCTTCTGAGGCGACGGCGCTTGCGCCGAGGCAGGCAAGGGGTTCGATTCCGGCGGACCCCAACAGGTGCAGCGGCTTTGAGATATGCGATCCCGGACGGGGCGGTCCTCGGCCTCGCCGCGGTGCTCACGGGAGGATGCGCCCCCACCACCAACCTGCTCCACCCGACCACTCCGCGGTTCGAGGGCCGCTACGCAGCAGCCGCCGCCGACTCATCGACCGCCGCCCCGCTCCGCGTCGTCACCTTCAACATCAAGCTGGGCCGGCGCATCGACCGAGCCATCGAGGTGCTGCGCGGTGACAGCCTGCGCGACGCGGACGTCCTGGCGCTGGAAGAGATGGACGAGACGGGAGTAGACCGGATCGCCCGGACGCTGGGGCTCAATTATGCCTACTACCCCGGCGTCATCCATCCCACCGACAACCGCTACTTCGGCCCGGCGATCCTCAGCCGGTGGCCGATCGAGCGCAGCTGGAAGCTGGTCCTGCCGCATCAGGGACGGTGGCGGAAGCAGGTGCGGACGGCGACGGCGGCCGACCTGCGGATCCACGGGCAGCGGGTTCGGGTTTACGCCGTTCACCTCGAGACCCAGCTGCGGATTTCAGAGAAGGACCGGGCCGATCAGGTACTGGCGATCGCACGGGACGCCGCCGACGTCGCCGGTCCGGTGGTGATCGCGGGAGACTTCAACAGCTACGCTATCGGTCCGGTGCTGGCGCGCGCCGGCTTCCGGTGGACCACCGAAATGGTCGGCCCCACCATCGCGTTCTTTTCCTGGGACCACGTGTTCAGCCGGGGCCTCGAGGAGGCTCGACCTTCCAGCGCCGGGGTCGTCCGCCAGGTGCGCGGCGCGAGCGATCACCACCCGGTGTGGGCGGTTCTGTCGCTTGCCGCCCCCTCGCTTGCCGGCGTGGCCGCGGCCCTTCCTCCGGCGGCGCCCATCGAGGCACGCTAGCGGGACGCTCCCTGCGACCGGGGGACACCCAGGACACGGAAGGAGCCCATGCGGACGAGCATCATGGGAGGATGGCTGGTCATCGCGCTGTCGG
>Ga0326597_10012348_pt1 | contig 11264 bp, 6 predicted proteins | sample RVTome_12_FD_203789 | JGI IMG/M metagenome (GOLD analysis project Ga0326597, IMG submission 203789) | Soil microbial communities from uranium-contaminated site in the Upper Colorado River Basin, Wyoming, United States - RVT100D185 | ecosystem: Environmental > Terrestrial > Soil > Contaminated >... | reverse complement strand
AAAATGGCCCCCCTGCTTCTTTTTTGTTTTCATCGACACTGATAAGCCGGTAACTATCCGGAGCCTTGATGGCAACTTTACTTTTTATTGAAAAAGGATAAGGAATCCTGAAATCTGTCCTGCGATCCTTGAAGGGCAGCACTTCCAGATAATATTGTTCCCATATGGCTGGTGTCTTGAAGCTGAGCTGTTTTTCCGACATTATACTGAACCGGGGAATTTCATATTGAAGATCCAGGATCAAGTCCCGCGAATTATCGAATAAATGGCTTATCTTGAATGATGTTACCTTCGCTGAATTTTGAAGTTTGGAAATCCATTCTTGAGACCATGCCAAATGGTCCGTTCCTTCAATAGATTTAAGGACGCTTCGCATAAATCCAGCCGTATAGCCGTGAAACGCAATTTGTTCCGTTACCCTTAAACCATTTTCATTTATGATCTCGATTTCACGATAACTCTTCAGGCCGTTATTCTCGTCATATGCTGGAATTTGCATAAAACAGCCTTTCTGTTCATTTAAAACCAGGGCGTTGCTATTCGCCAGGCCGGCCGGTGTACTCAGCTGTACATTTTGATCCTTGTCCGTCACATCGAAAAAACGGCCGCCTGTCTTGGATGGAACATATACGATCATATGGTTGAATTGATCCAAGGATGGCAAAGAAGTATCGACCTTGTTGTCCGTGCTGACAAGCGCCAGGTAACTGGTAATTCCAGCAGCCTTGAGCAACTGATGCAGCAAAAGAGCATGATCCTTACAATCGCCATATTTATTTTTAATGGTCATGGCCGCTGAGTTCGGCATGCGGCCCCTGCTGCCGAACTCGATGGCTTTATACGTGTAATCAGTCTGGACATATTGCGCCAGTGCATAAATCCTATCAAGCTCGCCGGCCGGAGCCTTTTTGATCAAGCGGTTTGCCAGCGCGCGCGTATCTTCATCCAGTCTCAACCGGTCTTTGATATCTTGAATATATTCATGCGCAATTTGTTCCCACGTATGCCCTGAACTACTGAGCAGGATAAAGGGCATATACGCCTCATGACTGACCGAGTTGGGTTCCCACCTATAAATGGTAGGGCTCTCTAAAATCAGAACCAGCCCGTTATCGGTCTTGATAGGCTTGGATGCATTGATTGCCCGATAACTGATGGCTTTTGGATCACCTTCATAAAAAAACGCGCTTAAAATCACGGGTCGTGAAGAGCTCAACATTATGCGTTTAAATGGAAAGTCCTCGGATGCGTTGAGTTCTTCCATGGTCGAAACCAGTTCGATCGTATAGCCTGGCAGCAGTTGTGGTACAGGGATATGCAAGGTCTGGTCATGGGTGGCCATTTCACCATTTTGTCTATCAGCCACATAATAGTCAGCAGGATTACCGCGTGATACAATCGTTCCTTCTTGATCCTTCACGATCAATTTGTTCACAAATATTTTTTCAGAAAGTGGATCGAAATCAATTTCAAGGGTGCTGAACCTGGAAACACCAGCGGCATTCAATACTTTAATGCTCTTATAGGTCGTGTGTTTGAAGACCTTGCCTTTTTGGTAAGCATAACCTTTTACGATATATGGGTAATATGAATCGAATCCATTTTCAATCGGTTTGATTTCAGCAGATGGAATTCGTTTTGCAATTACTTCCGGCAACGGCACTGGTTCAATGGGATTTTTGACATTGCTGTTGTCACCTTCCCCCAAAAATGCGGAAACATGCTTGATATATGATTTGATTTCTTCATCCCGAGGTGCCAGCTCGGATGCTTTTTCGAGAGATTTTTTAGCCTCCCGGTACCATTTCAAGCGATACTCCGCATCTCCTTTATAATAAAAGGCATCAGAGGATGCATAGCCTTTATCAATCAATTCTTTGGTTATTTCAAGCGCATTGCGGGGCTGCTCGATGGCATTATAGCTCTGGATAAATGCGTATGCGATTTTGGTATTGAACGCAACGCTTCGCTGAAAAGCCAGAAGCTTTTGAATTGCGTCTTCATGCCGGTTTTGCTTTTGCAGCACTCTAACCTGCTCAAGATGCAAATCAATGGACTTATTGTCCTTCAAATAGGAATCGAATACCGTTTCTAATTTAGCCCACCGCTCTTTGTTTGCGAGCACTCGGACATATGCCATGAAATCTTCATCGTTCTTATAGTCGCCGGAAAACAGTTTGCCATAGGCGGCTAGCGACTCATCGAATCTTGTGGATTCCTTCAGATGCCACGCTTTCCAGGAAAGGATCTCCTCGGTGTACGGCTGCCCGCTGCCGTGGGCATCCAGAAATTCAAGAGCCTCGGTGTGTTGGCCCAGGCGGTTGAAGCTATCCAGGCAATTGGCCAAATAGGTCGTGCTGCCGGGGTTCCATCGGCTTGCCATACGGAAGTAAGCAAGACTCTTTTCATACTGCTTGCTGTCATTATATGCCAACCCCAGCATGTTAATAAGAGGGGCTTGTTTTTGCTTCTTTTCAGCCGGCAAAAGATCAATTTTCTGACAGGACCCCGCCTGGGAGCTAAAGCGGATGCTGCTGAAAAACTGTTCAAAAATCTTTTCTTTATCCGGCAAATCATTTTTCGCCCATGTTGCAACGAGATATCCAATCCCGGAACCGGCAAGTATTTTGGCACGGACATCATAACCGGTTTCCGCCTGCAGGTAGGCGATATCATATCCTTGCATACCGGCTTCCTGAATGGGCCGCTGCCCTTTGAGTCCATTTACGGGATAACCGAATTCGGCATTATTAAACAAAATTTGATTCAGGATATCCAGATGCGGTTTTGAACCACCGTAGCAAACAGGCATCACAAAAGCGAAGGCCCCATCACCGAGATGGGCGCCTACATCGGCGCGCGGAAAATCTTCTGCTATCTTTTGCCAGCCTGTCCACTGGGTTTTCGTAAGGTCAATCGTATAGCCGAAGTGATCCGATTGATATAAACCAAATGGTTCGGAATCTTGAGCATAATAAATTTGGTCCGGTTCGATTTGCTCAAAATTGGAATACAGATCCAGAGACTCCGATATGATTTTTTCTTTATCGCTTTTTTTCCCAAAAACGCTGAATTGATAAGCATAACCGTTTTTTTGAAAGGCCCAGAAAGCGTAAAATAGAGCCTTTCCGCTCATGGTTGCCTCCGCATGGAAGTTGATGCCTGTGCAATTATTGGCGGTGTACTCCCTTTCTTCAGAAAAGCTGCACGAACTGGATGCGCTTTCGATATTGGCTTTGCCCAGCTTAACCAGATCCTGAGTCTTCAGGCCGTTTTCCAAACCGATTTTTTCGCCGATTATTATAAAGTAAATCCCAGGATTACGCCTCAGCATGGCAAAGGAAGCATCCGGATTGAGGGATTTGGCATCGAATTCGACATAGGGCTTGCCAGGGAATCGATATCTGAAATTAAGGTCGCCAAATTCAATCACCCGCTTTGATGTTGCCTGGCTTGCGTTGGCTGAAGGGGAAGCAAGCCGCTTGGATAGTCCATTGTAAAAGCCCGCTCCCGCTATGGAAAAAAATGCAACTGAAATGAGCAGGGCAGCGATCGCTTGTTTGCGACCCTGACGATAATTCGAGTGTTTCCTGTAATCAACGAGGCCGATGACCGCCAGGCATCCTGCAGCAACAATTAGCAACATGAAAATGATGGCGACCAGGCCCTTAACTACAACAGTCAATGCACCGGCGGTGCCAAACATCTGCAAAGCCGCCGCCATGAAAAAGCCGCCCAGCGCCAGAGCCAGAGCATAAGCGCAAATTGTGCTGGTTGTATCGCGCTTCGCGATTTTGATGCATTTGTATATGCCGATCAACAAGACAATGAGCCAGAATAAAGCATAGGGATTGGGAGGATATCCATGGGATTGATTTAACATCGATTGATTCGCATCCTTATTATTGATGAAACCACGAAGAGAGATACATGACCTATTCCTGCAGCATCAACGGCTGACAGCTTGCACCCATAATGTTCAAAAATGGATGGGCACCAATTAGGAATTGCAATATTTATACCTATCGAAACATGTCGGGATTATTTATGAAACCTGATTAGCACTGATCTTCCGCAAGCCTTGAAAATTGTCATTCCCGAAGAGATTCTGATCGGGAATCCAGTCTTTAACTAGCTGAAATCATGGATCCCCGATAAAGGAATTCGGGGATGACAATCCGTATGCGGAAGATTGGTGCTAATCAGATTATGAAATAACATAAGGCCCCGCAGGTTCGACAAAAATCAGCATCGGATCTACAAAAATTGTCGGCACAACCGACTGAAACAACCGGAAAATACTGGCCGGGAGGTTGATTTCATCACCGGGCTACAAGGGCATTTGTTCAGGTCTGTGAGTCGATGGCCGACCAGCAAACCCGCAAGTGTGGATTCCAGAAAGATTGATGTGGTGCCCGCCTGGCGTTTTCTGCTGAATTTGCCGGAAAGCAAATAACCAGGGTAATTTTTCCGCATCAACACCATTCATTCCTCGAAATGTGAAGACCCGCCCCCGATACATTCGAAAAGAGAAAACGCCGGCAGATGGCTGCCGGCGTTGTATATCTTCATAGCACTACTTGACAAACCAACAGCGTCCCGTGAGCGTTCCCCCTGCTTCACCTTCCAACTCTTCCCCTGCGAGGCTACCAGCGGCTGCCCGTTTACCCGCAGGAGATAAGCTTCCCGACATCCCTCCATGGGATCACCTCCACCCCCCGTCGGCGGAAATCGGCATTACCGCCGTACACCAATGCGGCATCCGTTGAAAGATCGCCAGCCAGAGCCTGCCAGCGTTCCAGCCCAACAAAAAAATCCGGGTTCACCGTCTGCCCCGATTTGATTTCCACCGGTCGCAACCGGCCTGCTGTTTCCAGCAGCACATCCACTTCGTTGCCATGGCTGTCACGCCAGAAGTGGAATTGCACCGGAGCACCACAATGACAGGCCGATTTTTTCATTTCGGACACCGCATAGGTTTCAAAGATCGCCCCCCGCAGCGGATGGGTAACCAATTGATCGGCCGACTGAATACCCAGCAACCAGCAGAGCAGGCCGGTATCGTAAAAGTACAGTTTTGGCGACTTGACCAGCCGCTTGCCGAAATTGACATGATACGGGCGTAGAAGGAAGAGCAGGTAACTCGCCTCCAGGACGGAAATCCATGCCTTGGCCGTATTATGCGTAATGCCGCAATCCGTCGCCAGGGCCGCCAGGTTGAGCAACTGGCCGCTCCGCCCGGCACATAACCGCACAAACCGCTGGAAAGCCTCAAGATCCTGCACCTTCAGCAGTTGACGGACATCTCTCTCGACATAGGCAGTTACGTAGGAAGGAAACCAGGTCGCCGGAGTCAGCGGCCGGTCGTACAGCGGCGGATAACCGCCGGAAAACAGCATTTCATTGAGACTCTGCGGGCAACGTTCGCCTTGCGCTAACTCGCTCGCGGTAAACGGCAGCAACTCTACAAACGCCGAACGACCTGCCAGCGACTGACTTATTCCCGACAACAGCCCGAATTGCTGGGAGCCTGTCAGCAGATAGCGCCCCATTCGCCCATCGGCATCCACCCGGGTTTGAAGGTAGGAGAGCAGATCCGGCGCGCGCTGCACCTCGTCCAAAATGGCGCCATCCGGGAACCGATCCAGAAAAAAACGAGGATCCTCAACCGCCGACAGCCTTACATCAGGGTCCTCCAGCGATACATAAGGGCGGTCGGCCAAAAGCATTTTAGACAATGTCGTCTTGCCCGACTGACGCGGGCCGGTGATGGTGACCACCGGAAAACCTTGGAGCAAAGTGCGAATATGTGATTCAGCGGCACGCTTCAGCATGCTCGAAAAGCTAGCTCTATTTGTGCAATCTGTCAATTACTTTTACAAATTACACACACCTGAAAAAGAAAACGCCGGCAGATGACTGCCGGCGTTTTTACATTCGACTTTAATTTTAATTTCCGGAAGAAGACTACTTCACGTTCCAGTTGGTGCCCTGCGGGGTATCGAGCAGCTCGATACCCTTGGCGTCGAGCTCGTCGCGGATCGCATCGGCGCGGGCAAAGTCCTTCTCCTGGCGGGCCTGTTTACGTTCGGCGATGCACTGCTCGATCTCTTCGGCGGTGATGTCGAGTTTGGCCAGGGCGGCCAGTTTTCGTTTCTCCAGCCAGGCGGCCGGTTCGGAGATTAACAGGCCGAGCACCCTGCCAAGACGGGTCACCGTTTGTTGCAGATCGCCTACCTGGGCCACCAGGTCGGCTTTTTTGGCGAATTTTTTCTCCCCCATCAACCGGTTGATGGTCCGCACGCCGTCGAACAGGTGGCCGATGGCCAGAGCGGTGTTGAAATCGTCATCCATCGCCTCGTGGAACTTTTCCTCCAGGGAGGCACCTTCGGTTGAGGCCGCTTCGCCCTCCGGCACTCCCTCCACGGCCTCGGCAGCGGCCTGCAACGCTTCGTAGAAGCGGCTCAAGCCGGCCTTGGCTTCCTGCAGGTTCTGATCGGAAAAATCGATGGGCGACCGGTAGTGGGCGGTGAGGATGAAGAACCGCACTACCTCCGGGTCGTAGCTTTGCAGAATGTCGCGGATGGTAAAGAAGTTGCCCATCGACTTGCTCATCTTTTCCTGGTTGACGTTGACGAAACCGTTGTGCAGCCAGTATTTGGCAAAAGGTTTGCCCGAGGCCCCCTCGCTCTGGGCGATTTCGTTCTCATGGTGGGGGAAGACCAGATCTTTGCCGCCGCCGTGGATGTCGAAGGACTCGCCGAGATAGACCATGCTCATGGCCGAGCATTCGATATGCCAGCCGGGGCGCCCCGGTCCCCAGGGGGACTCCCAGGACGGCTCGCCCGGTTTGGCGGACTTCCACAGGGCGAAATCCATCGGATTGCGTTTCTGCTCGCCGGGGGCGATGCGCGCCCCGGACTGCATCTCCTCCAAATTGCGCTTGCTGAGCTTGAGGTAGTCGGGAAATTGTTCGACGGCAAAATAGACATCCCCTGCCGATGCATAGGCCAGGCCGCGTTCGACCAGTCGCTGAATGACGGCGACGATCTGCTCGATGTGCTCCGTGGCCTTGGGCTGATGAGTCGGCAATTGCAAACCGAGCCGGGCCATGTCTTCGTCGAAAGCACGGATGAACTCTTCGGACAGAAGGCGGCTATCGATGCCCCGCTCGTTGGCCCGGTTGATGATCTTGTCGTCGACGTCGGTGTAATTGCGCACGTAATTGACCTCGAAACCGAGGTGCTGCAGATAGCGGTAAACGATGTCGAAGACGATATTGGCCCGGGCATGGCCGATATGACAGTAGTCGTAGACGGTCACGCCGCAGACGTACATGCCCACCTTGCCGGGTTGCAGCGGTGAAAACGCCTCCTTTTTCCCGGTCATGGTATTGTAGACACGCAGGCTCATGGAAGGTTCCTCCTTCTTTAGCTTCATAGAATGGCTAAGCAAAAATTTCGTCCTGCAAGGCTTGGTGTTTTTTCAGGGGCGAAGGCATGCATCAGGCCTGTCGAGGTCCTGAAAAAAGGCCGTAACGCCGCAGGGCGGACTTTTTGCGACGCCATGGCTAAGCAAAAATTTCGTCCTGCAAGGCTTGGTGTTTTTTCAGGGGCGAAGGCATACATCCGGTATGTCGAGGTCCTGAAAAAACGCCGTAACGCCGCAGGGCGAACTTTTTGCGACGCCATCAGTTTTTGTCTTCGAGCCTGGCCCAGGAATCGCGCAGAGTCGCGGTGCGGTTGAACACCAGCCGATCCGATTCCGAATCGTTCCGGTCGACGCAGAAATATCCCTGACGCTCGAATTGAAAGCGGCTCTCCGCAGCCGCACCGGCAAGGCCCGGTTCCACCTTGCAACCGGTGAGCACCTGCAGTGATCCCGGATTGAGATGGGTCTTGAAATCAACCGCCTTGTCGGCCGAGGGGTTGGGTACGACAAACAGCCTATCATAAAGCCGGATCTCCGCATCCAGGGCGTGGGCTGCCGAAACCCAGTGCAGGGTACCCTTGACCTTGCGGCCGTCTGGAGCCGAGCCGCCGCGGGTCGCCGGATCGTAGCTGCAGCGCAGTTCGACGATTTCGCCGGTCTCGGGATCCTTCACCACTTCATCGCAGCGAATGAAATAGGCACAACGCAGCCGCACTTCCCGTCCCGGCGCCAGGCGGAAGAACTTTTTCGGCGGCTCTTCCATGAAGTCTTCCCGCTCGATGTACAACACCCGGGAAAAAGGCACCACGCGATTCCCCATGGCGGGATCATTGGGATGAACGGGGGCTTCGAAGTCTTCAACCCGGTTTTCGGGATAGTTGTCGATCACCACCCGCAGGGGATTGAGCACGGCCATGGCGCGGGGGGCGTTTCTGTCGAGATCCTCGCGGACACAGCATTCCAGAAACCCCATATCGACGCAGCTTTCCTTTTTGGAAACCCCGATCCGGTCGCAGAAATTGCGGATCGCCACCGGAGTATAGCCACGCCGGCGCAGCCCCGCCAGGGTCGGCAGGCGCGGATCGTCCCAGCCGCTGACATGGCCGTTTTCGACCAGCTCCAGCAGCCGGCGCTTGCTCATCACTGTGAAGTTGATATTGAGCCGGGCGAACTCGATCTGCTGGGGATGGTGAATTTCCAGTTGCTCGACGAACCAGTCGTAAAGCGGTCGGTGGTCTTCGAACTCCAGGGTGCAGATCGAGTGGGTGATGCCTTCCAGGGAGTCGGACTGGCCGTGGGTGAAATCGTACATGGGGTAGATGCACCATTTGTCGCCGGTGCGGTGGTGCGAGGCGTGCAGAATACGATACATGACCGGATCGCGCAGATTGAGGTTCGGTGAAGCCATGTCGATTCTGGCCCTGAGAACCTTGGCGCCATCGGGAAAATCACCATTTTTCATGGCTTCGAACAGGGCGAGGTTTTCCTCGACCGAACGATCACGAAAGGGGCTGTTTTTGCCCGGCTCGGTCAGGGTGCCGCGATAGGAACGGATCTCCTCGGCCGACAGGTCGTCGACATAGGCTTTGCCGGCCCGGATCAGCTGCACCGCCCATTGGAAAAGCCGGTCGAAATAGTCCGAAGCGTAGTATTCATGCTCTCCCCAGTCGAAGCCGAGCCAGCGGACATTCTCCTTGATCGAATCGATATATTCCTGCTCTTCCTTGACCGGGTTGGTATCATCGAACCGCAGATGACAGCGGCTGCCGCCGGGAGCCCCGGCATAATCGCGGGCCAGACCGAAGTTGAGGCAGATGCTCTTGGCGTGGCCGATGTGCAGATAACCGTTCGGCTCGGGAGGAAAGCGGGTGATGACCGCCCCGTGGTTTTTGCCGGCAGCCAGATCCTTGTCGATAATGGTACGGATGAAGTTCCCCGGTGTCGAAACTGCCGCAGCCTCAGGGGAATTTTCGTCTTTGTTTTCCATGGTCGCAGATATCCTGGAAGGGAGGCGGCACAGCAGCCTCCGCACGAAGTGATGAGAGATCGACCGAAAAAAGCCACCTTCAAATGTACCAGAAGGTGGCAGATTTTTTTGAGAAAAGCAACCGGGAATTAGCCTTGCGACCGGCAAGGCGTCCATGCCGGTGAGCCGAACTACAGCGATTCCGGTTCGTGCTTCTGCAGTAGAACCACGGCGTGGGCGGAGATGCCCTCTCCGCGGCCTTCAAAGCCGAGCTGTTCGGTAGTGGTGGCCTTGATGTTGATCCGTCGAATGTCCGCGGCACAGGCCGCGGCGATATTTTCCACCATGGCCCGGATATGGGGCGCCAACTTGGGGCGCTCGGCGACCACCGTGGCATCGAGGTTGCCGATACCATACCCCTTGGCGTCGGCCAGGGCCATGACCTCCCGCAACAGCTTGAGGCTGGAAATGCCCCGGTAAGCTGGATCGGTGTCGGGAAAGTGGCGACCGATGTCCCCTTCGCCGAGGGCCCCGAGAATGGCGTCACAGATGGCGTGCAGCAGGACATCCGCATCGGAATGGCCGAGCAGTCCCTGGCTGTAAGGTATGTTAACGCCGCCGAGGATAAGCAGACGCTCCGATACCAGGCGGTGGACATCGTAACCGTGGCCGATTCGCATCACAATGGCAGATCTCCGGAATTCTCGAGAAAAGCCCGGGCCAGCATCAGGTCCTCGGGCGTGGTGATTTTGATGTTGCGATAGCTTCCTTCGACGATGGCGACCGGCTGGCCCATTCTTTCGACCAGCGAGGCGTCGTCCGACCCGAGGAAACCGTCGCGGGCGGCCTGTTCGTAGGCGGCGCAAAGCTGGCCGTAACGGAAGGCCTGCGGCGTCTGAGCCTGCCACAGGCGGCGCCGGTCCGGGGTCATTTCGATCCGGCCGTCGGCCACCTGCTTGATGGTGTCCTTGACCGGAACCGCGACCACGCAGGCGCCTTCGGCGGCCACCTTGTCCAGCACCCGGTCAATGGTCGCCGCGGGTAGCAGCGGCCGTACCCCGTCGTGAACCAGGACGATATCCTCGGCTTCGGCCCCGCAGGCGAGAAGACCGTTGCGCACCGAATCCTGACGCTCCGTCCCGCCCGCCACCAAGTCGCGAACCTTGCGGAAACCGAAAGGTTGCAGAACTTCACTCTGGCACATGGCAAATTCATCGGCAGGTGTGATAACGTAGACATGGTCTACTCGGGGGTGATTATCGAACAGGGCAATGGTATGGGCGAGAATGGGACGATCATGCAGGGGCAGGTACTGCTTGTTGACCGCAGCCTTCATGCGACGGCCCATGCCGGCGGCGGGAATCAGGACGAAAACACTCATGAGGGTAAACCCGATGCACCTGTTGGGCAAGGGTCCGGCATTCGTACCCCCTGGGGAGTGAATGGCCGAAGCCGTGGACGTTTACTTGGGGAAAAGGATCTGGCTATGGACCCGGTTTCGACAAGGGCCCTGCCGCGGTACTGTCGGTGAACCTGTGCCCTTTAGTGAAAAAGGCTTTCGACACGCTCCACGACAAACGCTTCTTCGATGCCGTCGGCTAGCGCCACTTCCTTGACCAGCAGTTTGCGGGCCAGTTCGAGGACCTTCTTCTCGCCGTAGGACAGCTCTTTATCTCCCTTGATCAGGTAGAGGTCACGCAAAACTTCCGCCACCTCGAAGAGATCTCCGGACTTGATCTTATCGTTGTAGCCCCGTTGCCGGCGGCTCCAGGAAGCGAGAGCCTGACCGTCTTCCGGCTTGTCTCCCAGAATGTCATAGATACTGGAAACACGGTCCTTTTCGATCAGGGTACGCATGCCCACGGCC
>Ga0326597_10012346_pt1 | contig 11264 bp, 8 predicted proteins | sample RVTome_12_FD_203789 | JGI IMG/M metagenome (GOLD analysis project Ga0326597, IMG submission 203789) | Soil microbial communities from uranium-contaminated site in the Upper Colorado River Basin, Wyoming, United States - RVT100D185 | ecosystem: Environmental > Terrestrial > Soil > Contaminated >... | reverse complement strand
GCAGCACGGTCGCGAACACGATCAAGATCCCGGTTCCGATGGCGACCCGGACGGGAAGGCGGTGGCGGATGACGAGGCTCGTGGTCGCCAACTCCCCGATCCCGATCCCCGTGAGGCCCACGAAAATCCCCCCCACCACGGACCACGCGGCGCCGAAAAGGCCATGCTCGTAGGAATACCAATAACGCCGGCCGAAAACGTCCACGCGGGTGGGAGGGCCATGCCCTTCCTCCACCCTCGCCGCGGGGGTCTCTCCAACGGAGAAAGACCGGGACATCATCGCCGAGAGCGCCAGCATGAGCATCCCGAGCCCGCCCATGATCAGCCCCCCGGGGACGGAGTGGGCCAAAAAGCCGAATCCGATCCCGACCGGGACCGAAACGCTCAGGACCTTCGCCGCGATGGAGGCGTCCACCAGGCCGCGCCTCAGATAGCCCATGAGCGCGCTCCCAAAGCCGAAAATCTCCGTCGCGAGCGCGAGGAAGACCGCCTCGATGGGAATGATCTCGATGCCGGCCAGACGAGGGAACACGAGGATGAAGATCGGGGCGAAGAACACGGCGCCTTCCACGCTCGAGCTTGTGGCCATCAGGCACACGCAAAAGGCGATCGGCAGCATCCACCAGAACTCGAAAACATACGCCAGCAAGGTGCTCTCCTATGGCGAGCGATCCGCCACACTTCCCCGCGCGAGGGCGGCGGCCATCTGGAGGGCCTCCCGGGCGGCTCCCACGTCATGGGTGCGGATGACGTCCGCCCCCGCCATGGCGGCGAAGGCCTCGGCCACCTTGGAGCCGATGACGCGCTCCTCCGGCCGCTGCACACCCGTGATCGCTCCCACGAAGGCCTTTCGCGACACCCCGATTACCAGGGGCCGCTCCAAGGCCATAAACGCCGGAAGCCGGCGAAGAATTCCCAGATTGTGATCCCAGGTCTTCCCGAAGCCGATGCCGGGGTCCACCCACACCGAGCGGACGCCCGCCGCCTCGGCCCCGCGGGCCCGCTCCTCCAGGAAGGAGCACACCTCGCGCACCACGTCCTCATAAACCGGATTCTCCTGCATCGTCCGCGGCTCGCCCCGCATGTGCATGGCGATGGCGGCCGCCCCCGTCCGGGCGGCGGCCTCCCGCATGCCCGGGTCGGACAACCCCCCCACGTCGTTGACGATGTGGACCCCCGCGTCGAGGGCCGCGCGGGCCACGCCGGGCTTGCGGGTGTCGATGGAGAGGAAGGGTCCCTTCGAGGGGTCCAGCCGCTCCAGGACGGGCATGACGCGCCGGAGCTCCCCGGCCTCGTCCACGGGCACGGACCCGGGGCGTGTACTCTCCCCCCCGATGTCGATGATGTCCGCGCCCTCTTCCGCCATCCGGGCCACGGCCTCGAGGGCGCGGTGAAGGTCCACGAACTTGCCCCCGTCGGAGAAGCTGTCCGGGGTGACGTTCAGGACGCCCATGATCCGGGCGCGGGTGAAGTCCAGGACGCGTCCCCGGCAGCCGGCGGGGGCCGGGGGGGTGCGCCGGCCCGGAAGGAACGTCAGCGCCTCCCTCACGTTCCGAACTCCGGCGGGAAGGCGCGGCCCGTCTCCAGGATGCGGCTCTCCGGCACCCAGCGGCGGCGGAACTCGCCGGCGAGGTAGAGCGACCCCGCCACCACCACCACATCCTCCTCCCGGGCCTCGGCGAGGGCGGCCTCGAAGGCGCTCCAGGGGTCCATCTGCACCTCCACCTCCCGGGCGCCCGCCCGCACCAGAGCCTGGCGGAATCTCTCGGGCAGCAGGCCCGGGCGCGGCACGCCGCCCGGCGGCAGGGTAACGAGGAAGCGGTGGCCCGCCGGGGCCAGCACCCGCGCCATGCCCCGGTAGTCCTTGTCCCCCACCGCACCGAGGACGAAGAGCCTGCGCCGCGCGGGCCAGCGGTCCATCGCCTCGGCCAGCGCGCGGGCCTTGTCCCGGTTGTGGGCGCCGTCCAGGATGACGGCGGGGTGGCCCGGCATGGCCTCGAGGCGGCAGGGGAGCCGCGCCGCCGACACCCCCGCCCGCACCGCCGCCTCCCCCAGCCCGAGCAGCCGGCACGCCCCCGCCGCGACGGCGGCGTTGGCCGCCTGGTGCGCACCCCACATCCGGGTGCGCATCCCCTCCCACCGCTCCCCTCCGGTGAAGGCGAGCTCGAAGCGGCACCCCTCCGCGTCCCAGGAGAGGCCCCGCACCTCGGGGGGGACAAACATGGCCGCCCCGCGCTCCCGGGCAGCGCGGGCCAGCTCCCGCCGCGCGCTCACGTGCCGCGCCCCCGATATCACCCGCCCGCCCGGGGTGATGATGCCCGCCTTGTCCCGCGCGATCCGGGCGACCGTCCCCCCGAGCAGATCGGTGTGGTCCAGGCCGATGGGGGTCACCACGTCGAGGACGGCGGGCGTGACGGCGTTCGTCGCGTCATAGGTTCCCCCCAGCCCCGCCTCGAGGAGGATCATCTCGCACCCCGCCTCCTCCGCGGCGAGAAGAAAAACCCCCAGCGTCGCCTCGAAGTAGGAGGGCGGGCCCAGCTCGGCGTCCTTGGCCATCTCGCCGGCGGCCTCGGCCAAGCGGAAGCCGCACCGCCGGGCCTGCGAGGGATCCATGAACCGGCCGTTGAACCAGAACCGCTCGGCGAGGGAGGTCAGGTGGGGGGAAAAAAAGGCCGCCGTCCGGACGCCCGCGGCGAAAAAGGCCTCCGCCATCATGAGGACGGTCGAGCCTTTCCCGCTCGTCCCCACGACGTGGACGACGGAGCGTCCCGGAGCGGGCATCCCCAGCCGCTCCAGCAGCGCCTCGGCCCGCCGCAGGCCCGGCCCCTCGACGCGGACGCCCCGAGGGTCGGTGCGGGGGCGCCAGGACTTCTTGGGGAGGGCCGCCAGCGCGTTGAGGAAGACTTCCAGCCGGCGGAAGGATTCCACCGGGGAAACTTCCTCTCCGAACAGGAGGGAGGCGGCCGGGAGATGGCTCATGGGGCGGCTAGTGGCGGAAATGGCGGCGCCCCGTGAACACCATGGCGATCCCGTGCTCGGCGGCGGCCTGGATCACCTCGTCGTCACGGACGGAGCCGCCGGGCTCGGCGATGGCGGTCACGCCGTACTTGGCGGCCGCGTCCACCCCGTCCCGGAAGGGGAAGAAGGCGTCGGACGCCAGGGAGGTTCCCTTCACCGGGAGCTGGGCGCGCTCGGCGGCCAGGCGCACCGAGTCGGCCCGGTTCATCTGCCCCGCGCCCACCCCCACCGTGCCCTGGGCGTCGCAGAGGACGATGGCGTTGCTCTTCACGTGCCGGGCCACCCGCCAGGCGAGGCGCAGGGCCCTCTCCTCCTCCTTCGAGGGCGCCCGGGGAGTGACCACTTTCCAGGCGAAGTCCTCCGGGCCGATCCGGTCCCGCTCCTGGAGCAGGACGCCGCCCGGCACCGAGCGGAGGTCCAGCCCGCCCGGCGGGGCCGCGCCCAGCCCCGGGAGGCGCAGGATGCGGAGGTTCTTCTTCTTGCGGAAGACCTCGAGCGCGTCCGGCGCGTAGCCGGGCGCCACCACCGCCTCCACGAAGAGCTCCCGCATGGCCTCGGCGGCCCCGCGATCGACCTCCCGGTTGAAGCCGATGATGCTGCCGAAGGCGGAGATGGGGTCGCAGGCCAGGGCGCGCTTATAGGCCTCGGCCTGCGTGCCTCCCAGCCCGACCCCCGAGGGGTTCGTGTGCTTGATGATGACGCAGGCCAGTTCCTCCATGTCCGCCACGAGCTCGGCCGCGGCGGCCAGGTCGAGGTAGTTGTTGAAGGAGAGCTCCTTGCCGCCCAATACCTCGGCGTCCGCCAGGGAGAAACCCGCCGCCCCGCCCGCGCGGTAGAAGGCACCCTTCTGGTGGGGGTTCTCGCCGTAGCGGAGGCTGCGGACGCGGTCGAGCTCCAGCACCACCTTCTCGGGCAGCTCCCCTCCCTCCGGGGCCTCCTGGGCGGCGAAGTAGGCCGAGATGGCGGCGTCGTAGGCCGCCGTGTGCTGGAAGGCCTTGCGCATCAGGCGCCGGAGGAGCGGGGCCGGGAAGTCCCCCCCGGCGTGGAGGCAGGCGATGATCTCGGGATAGTCGTCCGGGTCCACCACGACCGCCACGCGCCCGTGGTTCTTCGCGGCGGCGCGCACCATGCTGGGCCCGCCGATGTCGATCTGCTCGACCGCCTCGCCGTACGCGACCCCGGGCCGGCGCACCGTCTCCCGGAAGGGATAGAGGTTCACCGCCACCAGGCCGATCGGCTCGATGCCGTTCGCCCGCATCTCCTCCGCCTGGTCCGCCCGGCCCAGGATGCCGCCCAGCAGCTTCGGGTGGAGCGTCTTGACCCGCCCGCCCAGGATCTCGGGCTGGCCGGTGAAGCGGCTGACCTCGGTGACCTCCACCCCGGCCTCCCGGAGGGCCTTGGCGGTCCCGCCGGTCGAGAGGATCTCCCACCCCGCCTCCCGCAGGGCGCGGCCGAGCTCGGCGGCCCCCCGCTTGTCGCTGACGCTGATGACGGCGCGGCGCGGCGAATCCATGCTCAATTCCCCTCCCGGCGCACTTCGTAGCCCTCGGCCAGAAGGCGTTGAACCAAGGCCTCCAGGTGCTCCCGTCCCCGCACCTCCAGGTAGAGCGTGGAGATGGTGTGGTTGATGGGCACCTGGGTGGACAAGCGGTCGTGCTCGATGTGGATGATGTTCACCCGGCACTCGGCCACGGTCTTCGAGAGCTTGGCGAGGGCGCCGGGCACGTCCTGGAGGGGGACCTGCACCCGGGCGTAGCGGTTCGCCAGGGCCAGGCCCTTCCCGATGATGCGGGAGAGGAGATTGACGTCGAGGTTGCCTCCGCTGATCAGGGCCACCGCCTTGCCGCTCACGCGGGCCCGCCGCTCGTTCAGGGCGGCCAGCGGCGCCGCCCCGGCGCCCTCGGCGAGCATCCGCTCGCGCTCGAGCAGCCCCAGGATGGCGTGGGCCGTCTGGTCGTCGGAGACGGTGACGACCTGATCCACCAGCCGCTGGATGAGCGGGAAGCAGAAATCCCCCACCCGCTTTACGGCGATGCCGTCCGAGATGGTGGAGACGGAGGGCGACTCCACGATGCGGCCGGCGTCGAGGGAGCGGGGAAGCGAAGGGACGCCCTGCGCCACCACGCCGATGACGCGCACGTCCGGCCGCCGGGCCTTGATGACGGAGGCTACCCCCGAGATGAGCCCGCCGCCCCCCACCGAGAGGAGGACCGTCCCCACGTCCGGCACCTCGTCCAGGATCTCGATCCCGAGGGTGCCCTGGCCGGCGATGACGTCCGGGTGATCGAAGGGCGGGATCATCACCAGGCCGCGCGAGGCCTCGTGCTCCCGGGCGCGGGCGTAGGCCTCGTCGAAGGTGGCGCCGTGGAGCTCCACCTCGGCGCCGAGCGCCTTCACGGCGTCGAGCTTGGTGTTGGGGGTGTACTCGGGCATCACCACCAGGGCGCGCATCCCCATCTCCTTGGCGGCGAAGGCCACGCCCTGGGCGTGGTTGCCCGCCGAGGCGGTGACGACGCCCCACTGGCGCTGGGAGGGGCTCAGGCGGCTGGCCGCGTAGAAGGCGCCCCGCACCTTGAAGGAGCCCGTGCGCTGGAAGTTCTCGGGCTTGAGATAGATCTCAATGCCCAACTGCTCGGAGAAATATTCGGTCAGCCGGCAGGGCGTAGGCCGGAGGTAACGGGAGATGACCTCGGCGGCCCGGGCGGCCTCCTCGGCCACCCGGCCCGCGTCCAGCGTCTTCACCTCGTCCGTCGAGGGGGAATCCATGAAAAAACCTTTCCGAGTCGCTGGGGCGCCTCTTAGACGCCACGAAAGACGGGGGCGCGCTTGTTCAGGAAGGCATCCACGCCTTCCGAGAAGTCCCGGCTATTGAAGCCCTCGAGCCGGAGGTCGCGGGCCCGGCCGGCCTCCTCGGGCGGGAGGGACGCCTTCTGGATCAGGTTCACCATCTGCTTGGCGTTCCGCACCGAGATGGGGGCGTTGGTGGCGATGGTCCGGGCGGTCTCGTAGGTTTGCTTCCCGAGCTCCGCCTTGGGGAACACCCGGGTCAGGAACCCGATGCGCAGCGCCTCCTCGGCCGCGTAGCGCCGGGCGGTCATGAGCATCTCCTTGGCGTTGGCCGGCCCGATGAGATCCATGATGAGCCGCGTGAGGGGCTCGGGGTAGACGATGCCCAGCCGGGCCGCCGGGACGGCGACGACGGCGTCCTCCGCCGCGTAGCGCAGATCGCACACCGCGAGGAGCCCCACCGCCCCGCCCATCGCGAAGCCGTGCACCATGGCAATGATGGGAAGCCGGATGGCCGCGATGCGCGCGAGCACCCCGTCGAGGAGGCCGCTGTGGGCGCGGGCGGCCTCGGGGGTGGTGGTCTCCCGGAACTCGGAGATGTCCTGGCCGGAGGCGAATGCCTTCTCGCCCGCGCCCCGGAGGACGATGACGCGGGTCTCCCCGTCCTTCTCGAGCTCCTCGAAGATGCCCGGGATGCGCCCCCACATGGCGCGCATGATGGCGTTGTGCTGCCCGGGGCGGTTGATGACAACCGTGGCGACGCCGCCCTGCTTCTCCACCAACAGGGTATCTTCGGCCATCTCGGATCCTTCGAAAATATTAAAAAAACCGAACCGGAGCGGGCCTGTAAGCCGGGTTCTGTCGCCCGCCCCGAAAGGCGGGCCCGCGGCCATCCATCTGGGACGGAAGTTGCCCTCCGCCTCGTGCGGCCAACCCGGAGACTCGGGCGGGCCGCCCTCGAGCGTCTCCTTATTCGGCCTTGCTCCGGGTGGGGTTTGCCGAGCCGGCCCGGTCGCCCGGGCCGCTGGTGCGCTCTTACCGCACCGTTTCACCCTTGCCCCGCGCCTCGCGGCGCGGGGCGGTCTGCTCTCTGTGGCACTTTCCCTGGGGTCGCCCCCGGTGGACGTTATCCACCACCCTGCCCTGCGGAGCCCGGACTTTCCTCCCGCGGCGCGAAGCCGCGAGCGGCCGCGCGGCCCGCTCCGGTCCGAATGATCCTCTCCTCCCTCGGCCTAGCCGCCCGAAGCCGTGTCGATGGCCCGGTTGGCGGCGGCGTCGGCGGCGACGTTCTCCCCCCGCCGCACGTGCCGCACCTCCACCCGCTCGAAACGGCAGGCGGCCTCCTTGGCCTTCGCGTAAAGCTCCTTCAGCTCCGGGTGCTTGACCCGGTACTGGCCGCTCCACTGCCGCGCCAGGAGCTCGGAATCGGTCACCACCTCGACCTCGGCCGCCCCCAGCGCCATCGCCCGGTCCAGCCCCAGCAGGAGGCCCTGGTACTCGGCGACGTTGTTGGTGGCCACGCCGAGGTAGCGGATCGCCTCTCCCACGCAGGCGCCCGACTCGTCGTACACGAGAGCGGCGGCGCCGGCCGGCCCGGGATTTCCCCGGGCGGCCCCGTCGGTGTGCACCCGGAGACGCCGGCCCGGGCTCACTCTGCCTCTTCGGAGTGGGAGGCCGCGGCGACCGCATCCTTCTCTTTGTAGAAGATGATGCGGCCGCAGTTCGAGCACGTGAAGATGGTATCGGCGGAGTCGCGGATCTCGAAGAAGCGCTGGAGCGTCTCCGACATCTGGCATCCCTGGCACATCTGGTCGATGATGGGGCACACGGCCAGGCCGCCCCGGCCCTTGTAGAACCTCTCGTAGCGCTCCTGCCAGGGGCGGCTGACGCCGGAGAGAACGGTCCGCCGCTCCACCATGAGGGTGTCGAGGCTCTTCTCCAGGCGCTCCAGCTCGGCCTGGTGCCGGCCGACCGCGCCCTTGACCGCTCCCTTCGCGCTCTCGAGCTGGGCCTTCGCCTCGGCCAGCCGCCTCTCGGCCACGGGGAGGCTCTCCATGACCTCGAGCGCCGAGTCCTCCAGGGAGGCGACGCGGCCCTCGAGCTGGGCGATTTCGTTGTTGAGGGCGCGGAACTCGTCGTTGGTCTTCACGAAGGCCTGCTTGCCCCGGGTCTCGCGCAGCTTCTGCTCGGCGGCCTTGATTTCGCTCTCGGTATCGCGCTGCCGCTTCTTGACGCCGTCGACCGCCTTCTGGGACTCGCCGAGCGCCTCCTCGAAGGACTTGAGCTGCCGGTTCTCGGACTCGATGCGCGCGGGTATGGCCCCCAGCTCCCGCTTCACCTTGGCGATGCGGTCGTCGACGGCCTGAAGCTCGATCAGCGCCCGAAGCTCGGGGTGCACCTGAAGGGACTCCTCACCCTCTCGAGACTGGTGGGCCCACCTGGATTCGAACCAAGGACCAGCCGGTTATGAGCCGGCCGCTCTACCGCTGAGCTATGGGCCCAGATGGACAGTCGCCGCAGGGGGACCGGCGCCGGAAGGGCACCTCCCCCGCGGCCGGCGGACCAACCCGTTTGGATCGTTGTTATGGCCCTCCCCGCCCGCGGTTGTCAAACCCGCGGGCGGAGAGGGCCACAGGGAATAGCGCCTCTATTCCTCGATGAAGCTGCGCAGCTTCTTGCTCCGGCTGGGGTGGCGGAGCTTGCGGAGCGCCTTGGCCTCGATCTGCCGGATGCGCTCGCGCGTGACGTCGAAGTCCTGCCCGACCTCCTCGAGGGTGTGCTCGTTCTCCGCCCCGATGCCGAAGCGCTTGCGCAGGACCTTCTCCTCCCGGGGGCTGAGGGTCTGGAGCACCCGGTGGGTGGCCTCCTTGAGGCTGAGGCGGATGACGGAGTCCTGCGGGGACTCGGCCTTCTTGTCTTCGATGAAGTCGCCGAGGTGGCTGTCCTCCTCCTCCCCAATGGGGGTTTCGAGGCTGATGGGCTCCTTGGCGATCTTGAGGACCTTGCGGACCTTGTCCACCGGCATGTCCATCCGCACCGCGATCTCCTCCGGGAAGGGCTCGCGCCCCAGCTCCTGGATGAGCTGCCGGGAGGTGCGGACGAGCTTGTTGATCGTCTCGATCATGTGCACGGGGATGCGGATGGTCCGCGCCTGATCGGCGATCGCACGGGTGATGGCCTGCCGGATCCACCACGTGGCGTAGGTGCTGAACTTGTAGCCGCGCCGGTACTCGAACTTGTCCACCGCCTTCATGAGGCCGATGTTCCCCTCCTGGATCAGGTCCAGGAACTGCAGGCCCCGGTTCGTGTACTTCTTGGCGATGCTCACCACGAGGCGGAGGTTCGCCTCGGCCAGCTCCTTCTTGGCCTGGCGATCCTTGCGCCGCCCCTGGCGGATCATCTGGAGGGAACGCTCGAGCTCCTCGCGCGAGGCGCCCGCCTCCTTCTCCGTCTGCTTGATGCGGCGGCGCACGTTCTTGATGCGCAGGTCGTACTCGGCCAGGATGTTCAGCGGGATGCGCTTCTCGCCGACGGGCACCGCGCCTCCCTTGCCCTTGGCCATGTCGCGCACGGCGGCCCGAAGCTGCGCCTCGTCCATGCCCACCTGATCGAGGTAGCCCTTCACCTCGTCCTCGTACTTGTGGATGGACTGGACCAGGGCCTGGACCCGGTCGGCGATGCGGTCCACCTGCTCGGGCCGCAGGTTCATGTCGCGGATGAGGGCGGCCACCTTCTCCAGGTGCTTGAGGACGGCCGACCCCTTGGCCCCGCCGCCGTTTTTCTTGCCGTCGGGCGCGCGGAGCTTGTCGAGCAGGCGGATCTGGACCTTGACCCGGTTCACCAAGGCCAGGATGCGCTTCTTGTCCTCCTCGTAGGAGGGCTTCTCCTTGTTGGCGTCGTCCTCGTCCGCGGTGGTGTCCGTGGTCACGACCACCATGTCCACCACCGAGAGCTCGCCCTTGCGGAGCCTCTCGCCCAGCTCCAGCACGGCGTTGATGGCGACGGGCGTGCTGACCGTGGCCAGGCTCACCTCGAGCTGGCCCTCCTCGATCCGCTTCGCGATCTCGATCTCCCCCTCCCGGCTGAGCAGGGGGATCTGCCCCATCTCGCGGAGGTACATCCGCATGGGGTCGTCGGTCTTGCCGTAGGCGGCGTCGTCGAAGGTGGTCAGGACCTCCGCGGCCTCGGGCTCCTCGCGCTCCTCCGTCTCCGCGAATTCCTTCTTCCGGGCCACGCGCTTCTCGGCCGCGTCGGAATCGAGGATCTCGATGTCCATCTCGTTGAAGAGGACCATGATGTCATCGATCGCCTCGGGCGACGTGACCTCGGGCGGCAGGACGTCGTTCACCTCGTCGTAGGTGAGGAAGCCCTTCTCCTTGCCCAGATCGATCAGTCCCTTGACGTCGGTGATCTTGGTCTCATTTTCGTTCGTCGCAATTTCTTCCACTCTCTGCTCCTTTTCCCTGAATCCGGGCCGTGGACCCGAGGCTTCCTACCGGGGAGTCGCATGCCGCTGCCGCTGGCGCAGCAGCGCATTCTTCTCCTCCAGCAGCCTGAGCACCGCGGGGGAATCCTCCCCTTCGCGGCGGCGGGCGTCCTCAATCGCCTGGTTCAATCTCTCCTCCAGGCGGCGCCGGGAGCGCTCGCCCAACCGATCCATGTGATCGCGGAATTCCCCCTCGGGGTCCTCCGGCGCGCCGTCCTCCGCCGCCAACTCCTCCACCAGGGCCCGCGCGTCCGGATCCTCGAGGCGGCCGGCCAGGGAGGCCGGCCGGAGCGGGGCGCCCGCGCGGGCGGCGGAAACCATCAGGCCCACCGCCTCGCGGACGGCCGGGTCGTGAAACTGCGCCGGGCTCAGTTCGGAGTCTCCCGCCAGCTCCGGGCGGTGGAGAAGAATCCTCAGGACATCCACCTCGACCCGGGGGCGCGCCACGGCCCGGCCCAGAAGCGGCTCGCCGCGCCCGGCGCCCGTCCGCTTCCCCCGGCCTTCCTCATCCAGCATCCGCTGCACCATGTCCTGTACGTTTTGGTACGGAACATGGAGTTGATGCTCCAATAACGAGCAATATTGGCTCCGAATTGTTATATCGCAAGCACTTAATATGGGGATAAGTCTTTGAACTGCCGCAATTTTGGTCGCCATATCCGAATTTGGCCCCACCCCCTCCAGGCTGGCCTGGACCGTATGCTCCAGAAGGCCTTTGGCCCCGTCCAGCAATCGCGCGAACGCCTCGGGGCCCTGATTTCGGAGCAAATCGTCCACATCTTCGCCCCCCGGCAGGTCCACCACCTTCAGGCGGACCGACCCGAGGCCCTCCCGATCGATGAAACTCTTCCGGAGCACCTCCCCGGCCACGAGCTGGTCCGGAGCCCCGGCCAGCCGCATGAGCCGGCCGGCCATCTCCCCCGCCCGCTCGGAGGCCGCGCGCCCGGCGCTGTCCGGGTCGAAGACGAAGACG
>Ga0326597_10012345_pt1 | contig 11265 bp, 7 predicted proteins | sample RVTome_12_FD_203789 | JGI IMG/M metagenome (GOLD analysis project Ga0326597, IMG submission 203789) | Soil microbial communities from uranium-contaminated site in the Upper Colorado River Basin, Wyoming, United States - RVT100D185 | ecosystem: Environmental > Terrestrial > Soil > Contaminated >... | reverse complement strand
AGCAGCGCCATCCCCATCCACGCGAAGAATCCGAGCGCGACCGCCGTGGACACCGCGAACGAGGTCCACGAGCCGCCGAGGAACCGCGCCACCGCCATCACACCGAACGCCGCCGAGACCGCCGCGATGACGCCATCGGCGCGCCCGACGGAACCGAGCGCGCGGGTAAGCCGGTGCGTCGTGTGATCGACGCCGCCCTGATCGATGCGCCGGCCCTCCGCGATGCGCGTCGAGGTGACGAAGACGAGGTCGAACAGCGGATAGGCCACCGCGAAACCGGGGGCGAGAGCCCGCGGCAGGTCACCGGCCCGCGAGGCGAGAGCGAGCGTGAGCGCCGAGAGAGCGAAGCCGATCCCCAGGCTTCCGGCGTCGCCCAGGAAGATCGACGCGACCGGACGGTTGAACCTCAGGAACCCCGCGATCGCTCCGGCGAGAGCGAAGCTCGCCGCGGCCGCCGCGGGCGCCTCGAGGAGGAGCGCGATCGCCCCGAGAGCGGCTGCCGCCGGGAGCGCCGCCGCCGAGAGCGCGCCGTCCTGGTTGTCGAGGAGGTTCGCGGCGTTCATGAGCGCGACGGTCCAGAACGCCGCCAGCGCGAGGGCCCACACGGGACAGGCGCCCCATCCCGCCGAGATGAGCGCGGCCGCCGCGATCGCCTGCCCCGCGAGCTTCGCCGCCGGACGGAGCGGGCGCCGGTCATCGACGAGCCCGAGCGCGACCGCGAGGAGGGCGCCCGCCGCGATCCCCACGGGAACCGAGCCCCACCACGGCGCCAGCGGCACGATGACGGCGGCGGCCACGGCGGCGCCGCCCAGGCGCGGCGTCGGCGAGACATGCGCGCGGTCGGCGCGCGGAAGATCGACGTAACCCCAGCGGGAAGCCGCCATCCGCGCGAGCGGAACGAGCAGCCAGACGACGAGGAGAGAAGCGACGAACGGGAGCGCTGCCGCTCCGAGCATCAGGCTCCGGCCTGGGCCTGCGCAGCCGCCGCGACTCGCGGAGGCGTCCGCTGCGCTGCGTGATGCTCGATCGTTCGGGCCAGAAGCGTGTCGAGGTCCACTTCCGCGCGGTAGCCGACGCGATCGCGGATCTTCGTGAGATCCGGCACGCGGCGCGACAAGTCCTCGAACCCGTGCGGATACGCCTTCTCGTACGGCACGATTTCGACGCGGGAGCGGCTGCCGCTCAGCCGCCTCACGCGCTCGGCGAGGTCGAGAATGGTGACCTCTTCATCCGTGCCGATGTTGAAGACCTCACCGAACGCGTCCGACGCGACAGAGAGGAGGATGACGCCGCGCACGACATCGCCGACGTACGAGAAGCAGCGCGTCTGCCTGCCGTCACCGAAGACGGTGATCGGCTGCCCGGCGAGCGCCTGGCCGATGAAGCGCGGCACGACCATCCCGTAGTCGGGGAGCTGGCGCGGGCCGCACGTGTTGAAGCAGCGGACGATGACCACCGGGAGCCCGTGCTCGCGGTGATATGCGATCGCCATGAACTCGTCCACGAGCTTCCCTGCGGCATATCCCCAGCGCGTGATCGAGCTCGGGCCGATGACCGTGTCGTCGGACTCGCGAAGGGGAAGGCCGTCCCCCTTCCCGTACACCTCGGACGAGGAGAAGAGAATGACCGGCTTGCCGCCCGCCACGTGCGCCGCCTCGAGCACGTTCTCGGCGCCGCGCACGTTGTTCACGATGGAGTGGAGCGGCTGCGAGACGATGAGCCGCACGCCGACGCTCGCGGCGAGATGGAAGACCTCTTCGGCGCGGTCGACCAGGGAGAGCACGAGATCCGGATCGAGTACCGAGCCCTGAACGAAGCGGAAGCGGGGATGCGAAGCAAACGAGGCGATGTTCGTCAGTCGCCCCGTCGAAAGATCATCGAGTGCACAGACTTCGTCACCGCGGGCGAGAAGGGCTTCGACCAAATTCGAACCGATGAAACCTGCCCCGCCCGTCACCAGGACTCTCTTCACGCACGAACCCCCTTGCTCTGAACACCGGTCGCCATCTCAGCGTGCGACCGCCGAGGCGCGCACCGCCGGCGCTCATTCGCACCCGAGCGTCGACAGGTCTGTTCGGGCCTGTGACCGGCCGAGCTTCTCATATTCCGGAACGACGTCCTCGGGGGAAACCGGAAGCGCCCAACCCGTCCAGAGACTCCAGGGTAGCCAGGCTACCGTATGGAATGGTCAGCAGAGGTGTCAAGGCGATTTTCCCCCGACCGGCCGCCTTCGGAGCTGCTCGGCACGCGATCGCATCGGGTTCCAGGTGAAGCGCGTCTCCACGAGGAGACGGCCTCCTTCTCCGAGGCGCTCGGCCCGATCCCGGTCCTTGAGCAGCGCGATCGTCTCGGCCGCCAGCGACGCGGGCTCCGCCGCGAGCACGATCTCGCTCCCCGGCTGCGCACCGACCCCGGCGTTCACGATGGGCGTGGCCACGACCGGGCAGCCGACCGCCATCGCCTCGAGCATCTTGTTCTGCACGCCCGCCGCGAAGCGAAGCGGCGCCACGAACACGGTCGCTTCTTCGAGCGTTCGGCGCAGGTCCGGGACGAAACCCGGCAGCCGGACGAGCCCGCGGCGCTCCAGCGAGCGCAGCGACCGCCCGGCGCCCGTGCCGGCCGCGACGAACTGGGCGTGGGGCAGCTCCGTTCGGATGAGAGGCACGACTTCGGACGCGAAAAAGCGCACGGCGTCGGCGTTGTGCGGCACGCCGAGGTGGCCGACGAAGAGGACGAGCCCGTCGCGCTTCATCCCGCGGCGCGGCGTCTCGAACCACGTAGGATCGACGCCGTTCGGCACGACGCGCACCTCGGGCGGCGCGCCGCGCTCGACGAGTTCCTCGCGATCGCGCGGCGCCACGGTCCAGACTTCATCGAAGCGTTTCGCGATCTCCACTTCGTAGCGGCGCACGCGCGGGGTCTCGATCTCATAGACAAGCCGCGACAACCCCCGCCGGTGAGGAAGCGAGCGAGCCATCTCGCCGGCGACCGAGTCGCAGAGGTCGAGCACGCGGTACGCGCCCTTCACCTCGAGCGCGAAGGGCGCCATCCGGAACAGATGCGCGATGACGACGTCGGGGCGTCTCGCGGCGGCGCCCGCGATGAGCCGCCGCATCTTCCGCGAGCGGTAGTACGCCACCTGAAGCGGCGTGTTCGAAGCGAGCGCCGGCAGAGCGGCCATCGCCGCCGCGGCGCCCGAGCGCGTCACGACATCGAAGCGCGACGCCACGCTCTCCAGGACCCCGCGGGCCGGAGCGCTCCGGCCCGTCTCGAAGGCGCAGACCTCGACGTCGTACCCCGCCTCGGCGAAGACGCGGGCGATGTGGAACGCGCGGATCCTGTCGCCGCGATCGAGCCGCACCGGCGCGCGGCCCGTGACGAGAAGGCACCGTACCCGTCTCAGTAGAAGGTCCTCCCTCCGAGTCGCGCCAGCCTCACGACGACCTCGGCGGACACGGGATCGCGCCGCGCCGCGCGCGCTCCGCGAATGCCGTCGCGCATCCCGCGCCACACGGCAGCGAGCGATCCGTCGCGGGCGCCCCGGACGAACAGGTAGGCGTTCCAGACCGCGAGATGGCTCGCGGCCGGCCAGAGCGGCAGATCCTTGCGCGCGAGGATCCAGCGGCTTCTCAGTTGGTGGTAAATCCAACCGCCCGTGTCGCGGCCGCGCTCGGACGGCTCGTGGAGCACCTCGACCGTGGGAACGTAGCGGATCGTGCGTCCCGCCGCCGCGGCGCGCAGCGAGAAGTCGAGTTCCTCGAGCGCGTAGAAGAACGCCTCGTCGAACCCGCCGAGCGATTCGAAATCGCCGCGGCGAACGGCCGAGCCTCCGCCGCAAAAGTATGGCGCCTCGTGGGGCCAGTCGGCACGCCAGAACCGCCGCGACGGGAACTCGCGGCGAACGACGCGCCCGCCTTCCCGCACGATGCGGAACGCGAGCACCGCGACGTCCGGGCGGGCCGCGAACTCCTCCTCGATGCGGCGCGCCGCGAGCGGCGACCGGAACGATGCGTCGTCATCGAGGAAGACGAATAGGTCCGCGGTCGATGCTCGCGCCCCACGGTTTCTCGCCTCGGCCACGCCGAGGTTCCGATCGAGGCGCAGCACGCGCGCGACGCCGGCGCACGCCGCGGCGACGGCGGCCGGATTGCGCGACCCGTTGTCCACGACGAGGACCTCGCGCGCCGGACCGACCTGAGTCCGCAGAGAATCGAGCGCCCGCCGAAGCTCGGCGGGCCGGTCGCGCGTGATGACGACGAACCCCGCCCGGGCGCGCGCGCGATCGGGCGCACCGCCGCGCACGGGGCCGGCGGCCCGCGCCTCCGCCGGCGCACCGCCGCGCACGGGCGCCGCGGCCCGCGCCTCCGCCGGCGCACCGCCGCGCGCGGGGCCGGCGGCCGCGTCGAGGTGGCGCGCCAGCTCGCGCGCGACGCTCTCGCGCGTCGCCGCCCGAGGGGCCGGCGTCCCGACATCTCCCCGCGATCGGCACCGCGCGACGAACGCGGCCAGACGCCCCGGCAAGACGTCGAGGCGTTCGAGCGGCACGACCTCCGCGTGGGGATGCGCGGCGAGCTTGCGCGCGGCCTCGCCTTCGCCCGGCGCGAGCGCGAGGATCGGTCGCCCCGCGCGCAGATATTCGGCGAGCTTTCCCGTCACGATCTCGGGCCCGCGATCCGCGAGCAAGAGGAGCGCGCCCGCTCCGCGCAGCCGTGCCACGGCTTCGCGATGCGGCCGCGCGCCGAGCAGGCGGATCTTCCCCGCCGCGTCGGGGAGAGATGCGCGCGCGCGAAGCTCCGGCGGCGCGTCTCCCGCAAACTCGAGGACGGCGCCCTCCTCCACCCCCCCCGAAGCGAAGGCGTCCGCGACGCGAAGCGCCGCGGCGAGCCGCTCGCGGCTCTTCAGCGAGCCCGCGTGGAGCAGATTCCAGGACCCGTCGCGGAGCGGCGGCGTCTCGGCGAAGTCCGCCTCGTCGTAGCCGTTCTCGAGCACCACGAACCGCTCGCCCCACTCGGGGTACGCCTCCGCGTACCGCGCACGCATCGTCTCGCTCACGCAGAACACGCGCGCGGCGCGGCCCAGCACGGTGCGTTCCTGCCGCGCCTCGCGATCGCGCCGGCCCCGCGACTTCCCCGTCGCCGCGTAGGGCCCGAGCGTCCATGCATCCCTCAGATCAGCGAAGAACGGCACGCCGAGACGCCGCGCCGCTTCGGCGCCGATGAGGAGCGACGATTCGGGAGGCGACGTCGCGACGACCGCGCGCACGCCGAACTTCCTTCCCGCGCGGACGGCGCTCCGGACGAACGGGCGATGCATCGCGACGAGCACGTCGGGAACGAGGAGCGCGTTGGCACGCCGCAAGAACCGGCGCATCGCGGCCGGCGCGCCCTCGAGTGCCGCCGCGTCGAAGATCTCCCCGCCCCGCGCAGCACGCCGCGCGAGACGGCGCGCGATGCCCCCGGCGCGGAACGGCTCGACCGTGACCCCGGCAGGCCATCCGTCGAGAAGATCGAAGTCGCGCACTCCGTCCAAGATGTCCGCGGGCGTGACGACGACGACGCCCCATCCGTTCCCCGGCAGATAGCGGCAGAATCCGCGCGCTCGAAGAGACGCGCTCGACGCGAAGGGCGGAACATGGACCGCGATGTAGAGAAGAGTAGGCATGGCGTCTCGCGATGCCGAGGCGGGCCCTTCCATCATACGTCCCTCGCGAGCCGCCGGTAAATCTCGAGAAGCGTGCGGGCCTCGTCGTCCCATGTCCGCGCGGCCTCGCGCGCGCGCGCCGCGAGCCGCGTCCGTTCCTCGCGATCGAGAAGGCTCACGAGAACGCGCGCGTAGGATTCCGGATCGCCGGACCGCGCGACGAGCCCGCACCCGGCGGAAAGCACGACCCGCGCCAGCGGTGCCGCGTCGCTCGTCACGACGGGAAGCCCCGACCAGAGATACTGGTAGATCTTGTTCGGCATCGTCGACTCGGTGTGCTCGTTCCGCCGGTGAGGCACCACTCCGACGGCGGCCGCCTTCATCGCCGCGCCGACGGCTCCGCCGGGAAGCCACCCCGTGAAGCGAACCGCATGCTCCACGCCGCGCCGACGCGATTCCGCCACCAGCTCCGCCCGCGCGACGCCGTCTCCCATGACGAGAAACATCGCCTCCGGCTCGTGCGCGAGCACTTCAGGCATCGCCGCGATCACGTCCTGCACGCCGCGGAAGCGGGCGAGATCGCCCGCATACACGATGAGGAACGGCGAGCGCGGCGGCTCGAACCCGGCGGCCTCGCCCGAGATCTCCGCGGGATCGACCGCGTTCCGCACGACCGTCACGCGGGCCGCAGGCACGCCTGCCGCGATGAGGCGGTCGCGGTTCTCCTCGGTCACGACGAGCACCTGCTCCGCGCGGCGCGCCACGGAGATCTCCGCGCGCCGGTACCGCGGCCCGCATTCGTGCACGAGCGCCACGGCGCGCGAGCGCAGGCGCGCGATGCCGCGTCCGGGCGATGCGCTCCGCCAGACGCGGAGCGCGGCCGGCCAGTTCTCGCGGTAATCCACGACGACCGGAACCGAGAGCCGCCGCGCCGCCAGGAGCGCGGTCGGCGCGAGCGGCAGATCGTGCACGTGAAGGAGCGCGGGCCGGAGCGCCGCGGCGAGACGCTCGATCTCCTCCAGCCAGGCCCCGTCGACGAACGTCACGAGATAGCGAAGATCGCGCCCTCCCATGAGCGGGGCGCGCCGGCGCGCCGGAAGCTCGTGCAGATGGAAGGCGCCGGCACAGGCCGCCGCCGCGCCGCGCCGCTGGGCATCGTGGCCCGTCCCCGCCGCGCCCGCCGCGCGCCTGCACAGCACGTGGACCTCGTACCCGGCGACCGCGAGCGCGCGCGCTTCCTTCTCGAGGCGGATGTCGGGTGGAAACGGCTTGTCGATGAGATGGAGGACGGCGGTCACGCGCGCTCATCCTGACCCGGCGGCTGCGATACCGGGCGCTCCGCGGGCGAATCGCCCGGCGTCCAGCCTCCCGGCCGGTCCAGCATCGCCGCGATCGCGAACGCGGCCGCCCAGATGCCGTTGAACGGCATCTGCGCCGGCACGACCGTCGTCAACCCGAGCACGGCGAGCGCGCCGAACGTCCCCGCGAGGCTCGCGCTCAGCACGCGGTCGCCTGAGGCCACGGCGCGCCGGAAGGTTCGCAACGCCATGAAGAATCCCGCGCCGATGAGCCAGCCCAGCGCGACGAGCCCCGGCAGCCCGAGCTTCCACCACGCCGTGAGGTAGGCGTTATCGACGAAACCGTACTCGCGGAAGTGCCGGAGTCCGCCCGGAAAGCTCACATGGTCGCCGAGGCCGCTTCCCCACAGCGGTTCCACCGTGATCCGCTCGTCCCAGACGAGCCGGTACGTGATGACGCGGATCGCCATGGCCGGCGAGCGGCCCGGCTGCCCGATCTCCCCGCTCCGCATCAAGAGCGACTCGCTGAACGGAAGGCGCGCCGACTGCGACACCGCCAGTGTCACGAGGTAGGCGACGAGCACGACCGCCGCGACCGTCGCGCAGAACTCGAGCACGCGCCGCGCCGTCAAGGACCGGCGGCGGCACACCCACATGACGATGAGCACGCCGAACGCGGACGCCACGATCACGCTCCGGAGCTGTGAGAGGAGCAGCCCGATCGTCACCGGCACGAGAACGGCCGCCGCGATGCGCCGCCGCCGCCGGTCCTCCGAGAGCAGCTCGGCGGCGAGCCCCGAAATGACGAGCGGGAAGACGTGGATCTGGTGCGTCGTCACGCGGCTGAAGCTGCCGAACTCCGCGTGCGGGGCGGCCAGCGAGATCCAGAGATACTGGAGACCCACGAACGCGCACGCGGCGATGATCGTGTTCCAGATCATGCGCGCCGCACGGCGGCTCCCGGTTCCCTGCGTCGCGACGAAAAACGTCGCGAAGAGGAGCCACTGGAGCAGCTCGAGGTTGTACGCGAACCCCTCCCGCTCGCGGACCGACCCGCGGATCGCGGCCGCGATGATGGTGACGAGGAGCACGGCCATCGGGAGATCGAGCGACGTCCGTCGCCAGCGGAACTCGCGGCGCGCGATCCGCACCACGACGAGCGCGATCACGGGCAGGGCCCCCAGCACCGCGATGCCGGCCGGATCGAGGCCGAAGGGGATCACGGCATAGCGGTTCGCCTCCGTCGGGATCACGATCGTGAGGAAGAGGGACGCCGCCAGCGCGCGCGGCACGGACAGGAGGAACCACGGCGCCACCGCCGCCGCCACGAGGAGGAGAAAGGCGGGCGTGACGAGAATCCCCAGGACGACGAGGACCGCCTGTGCCGCGAGGAACGCGGCGAAGAGAGCCCGCGGCGCCGCCGCCGCTTCGAGCCGGTTCACGGATACCCGAGGCGCCGCACGAACGACTCCTCACGGCGCCACTTCTCCTGCACGTCCACCGACAGCTCGAGGTACACAGGCCTGCCGAGGAACGCTTCGACCGCGCGGCGCGCCTCGGTGCCGACGCGCTTCAGGGCCTGGCCGCCGCGCCCGATGAGGATCCCCTTCTGGGACTCCTTCTCCACCCAGATGATCGCCTTGATGTAGTCCTTCCTGCCGGGTCGCTCTGAGAATTCCGCGATCTCGACGGCGGTCGCGTACGGGATCTCATCTCCGTAACGGACGAGGATCCGCTCGCGGATGATCTCGGTGACGAAGAACCGCTCCGGCCGGTCCGACAGCTCGTCGGGCGGATAGAGCGGCGGCGATTCGGGCAGGAGCTTCGCGCACTCCGCTTCGAGCGCATCGACGTTCTCCCCTTTCATCGCCGAGATCGGAACGATCGCGCCCCACGGGTATGCGGCCGCCGCCTCCTCGATGAACGGGAGGATGCCCTTCTTGTCGGGGACCGTGTCCACCTTGTTGATCGCGAGGACCGCCGGGCGTCCCGCCGCGCGCACGCGATCGACGAGCATTGCGGGACCGCCGAGGAAGTCCGGCCGCGGTTCGGCGACGACGCAGAGGACGTCAGCGCCCGCGAGCGCGTCGGACACGGCGTTCATCATCGCCTCGTCGAGCGCGTGGGGCGCGGCCGCGAGGAGCCCTGGCGTGTCCATGAGGATCATCTGGTAGCCTTCGCGCGTCACGATTCCGAGCACGCGGTGCCGCGTCGTTTGGGGCTTGTGGGTGACGATCGAGATCTTCGCGCCGAGGAGCGTGTTCGTGAGCGTCGACTTCCCGACGTTCGGGTAGCCGACGATGGCGACGTACCCGGCGCGGAACGGCTCCTTCACGCCCGGACTCCCGCGCGGCGATCCTCGAGCGCCACGGCCGCCGCCGACGCGAGGATGAACGCTCCGGCCGCTGCGGCGAGCACGATGAGCTTCCGCTTTGGCCAGCTCCTCTTCTGAGGCGGCACGGCGCGGTCCAGGACCTGGATCGTCGGCGTGTCGCGCGTCTCCTGGATCTTCGCTTCCTCGTACTGCGCGACGAGAAGCGCATAGACCTCTTCCTGCACCTTCATCTGCCGGTACAGACGCGCCAGCCCCATCCCGACGGCCGGGAGCTTCTCGATCTCCCGCTCGAGCGCCGCCAACTCCAGCTCCTTCTGGCGCAGCTCGGTCGAGGTGGGCGCCATCACTTCGCGCAGGACGGAGATCTGCACCTCGAGCGCGATCTTCCGGGCCATCACGGTGGCCGCGGCCTCCATCGCGGCCGCTTCGGACCCGGGAAGGACGGGAGCCTGCTTCCCTTCCTGGTACGCGCGCAGGCTCTCCTCGGCGGCGGCGAGGTCGCGGCGCGTCTCCTCGAGCCGTTTCTCGATGAACTCGCGCGTGCGGCTGCCGCGCGTCGTGCGGATCTCGCGGTTGAAGCGGTCGAGCAGATCGACGTGCCGGTTCGCGATGTCGGCGGCGCGCTTCGGGTCGCGGTCGGTGATCGTGAGCACGACGAGTCCCTCGTCGGTGACGCGCGTGACGGTGCGCTCGCGGAGCATGCGCAGCGCCTCGTCGCGCGTGCGGGCGTTGTAGATCTTCTCGAGACCGAACTCCTCGATGACCGGCTCCCTCACCGTGCGGCTCTCGAGGATCGCGGACATGAGATCGCTCGTCGTGTTCGCGCCGGCGACGCGGAAGCCGGGAATGCGCGCACGCTGGAGGAGGGCGCTGATGCCGACGAAGGCCGCGCCCCCGTCCTCTTCGGGCGGGAGGAGGCTCGTCACGGCGCGGTACTCGCTCGGAATGAGGAGCGCGATGACGGCGGCGATGACCGCGACGGCGACGGTGTTCGCCGCGACGAAGCGGCGCCTCTTCCAGACGGCACCGAGCGCACGATCGAGGTCCACGCGATCCTGCATCGTCCTTCCCTACCGGTTCCGCACCGTGTCGAAGATGAGATACACCGTCGCGATCTGGCTCACCACGGCGACGACTTCGCGGGCCGTGCTCCACCACGACGTCCGGGGCTTCTCCGGCACCCAGATCACGTAGTCCTCCGCGATCGGGCCTGAGTCCGAGGCCGGCACGAACGCGCCCAGCTCGCCGCGGGCGATCCGTACGCGGCCGGAGTGGGCGCGCTTCGTGAAGCCGCCCGAGACTTCGATGTAATCCTCCCACGAGTCGCCGGGGCGGTACGCGACGTGGCCGGGCCGCTTCACTTCGCCGAGCACGCGCACAGTGCCGCGCGAGAGCGGCACGATGACGTGATCGTTGTCGCGGAGCCTGAGCGTCTTTCCCTCCTCGTCGAGCCGGCGGAAATCCACCGAGAGCGGGACGAGGTCCGTGAGCCCGCGCATCCGGTAGTACTCCAGCTCGCCTTCGTTGAGAAGAGAGACGGGAGTGGTCTGGACCTTCTGCACGCGCGGATCGTAGCCCGCTTCCGGCGAGCGGGTGCGCAGCACGACCGCCGTCGCGACCGAGGCGCGCGGCGTGAAGCCGCCGGCGCGCCCGATGACATCCGCGAGCGGCTCGCCTCCGGGCGGCATCGTGTAGACGCCGGGGAAGCGCACCTCCCCCTCGATGACGACGCGCTCGTCCACGTGCCACCCGGGGCGCTTGCGCACGAGCACGCGGTCGCCGGGATGGATGACCGGATCGCCGGCGCCGGCGCTCGCGATCTCTTCGCTCTGCGTGCCGTCCTCGCCGAAGCGGACGATGACGATCGAATCCTCGACGGCGGCGGTCGTCACCCCGCCTGCGACCTCGAGGATCCGCGAGAGGCGCTCGCCCTCGAGGACCTCGTATTCGCCCGGATAGTAGACCTCGCCGGAGACAAGGGCCGGTTCGCGG
>Ga0326597_10012344_pt1 | contig 11265 bp, 8 predicted proteins | sample RVTome_12_FD_203789 | JGI IMG/M metagenome (GOLD analysis project Ga0326597, IMG submission 203789) | Soil microbial communities from uranium-contaminated site in the Upper Colorado River Basin, Wyoming, United States - RVT100D185 | ecosystem: Environmental > Terrestrial > Soil > Contaminated >... | reverse complement strand
GCGCAACTCTTCGGTATCGTAAGCAGAAACGACGAGCACCTGCGGGGTCTCGGCGCCGAAGCGAGCCCGAATCGCCTGCGTGAGCGCGCCGCCGTCCATGCCCGGCATGACCCAGTCGATGAACGCAGTCGAGATCGGCCGGCCGATGTCAACGGATTCGCCAAGCAGAGTCAAGGCCTCCTCGCCGCTCGCGGCTTGCACAACTTCCATGCCGAAATCTTCGAGCGCCCGAGCCAGAACGAGGCGCGCTTCCGGTAGGTCGTCGACAACGAGTACGCGGCCGCCAAGCCGCGTTTCGGATAAGACTTGCGGTGCATCGATCTTTTCGACATTGGCTGTGAACTGAAAGCACGATCCCCGCTCGGGCTCGCTTTGTACCTCGATCTCCCCTCCCATCAGGTGCACCAAACGCCTGCAAATGGCTAAGCCTAGCCCAGTGCCACCGTATTCGCGGGTTGTCGATCCATCGGCCTGCGTAAACTCTTCGAATAGTCTAGACTTCTGCTCGGCAGCCATCCCGATTCCGGTGTCCTTTACCGCAAACCGCAAGACCTCGGTATCACCGATCCGGGCTATGGCAACCGACAGCTCGACATAGCCGCGATGGGTAAACTTCACGGCGTTCGAGAGCAGATTGGTAAGTACTTGCCCGAGCCGCAATCCGTCGCCTAGCCATTGTGGCCGGTGGATCAATGCGGGATCCATGTCGAGCAGCAGCTCGATCTCTTTCTGAATCGCTTTATCGCGCACCAGGAATAGACTGTTTGCCACGGTTTGCTGCAGATCGAATGGAATCCGTTCGAGTTCCAGGCGACCGGCTTCGATTTTGGAGAAGTCGAGAACGTTGTTGATGACACCGAGCAACGATTTTCCCGCGTCGTGTATCTTGTTGAGGTAGTCGCGCTGGCGTGCGTCGAGCCTGGTTCTTAACGCAAGGTAAGCCATTCCGATAATGGCATTCATAGGCGTGCGGATCTCATGGCTCATGTTGGCCAGGAACATCGATTTGGCATGGGTCGCCGACTCCGCGGCTGCACGAGCCTCTTCAAGCTCCAGTTGCACAGCCTGGCGCCGTTCTACGTCTTCGTCGATCGCGGCCGCCATCTTGTTGAATGCCGACGCAACAGTGTTCAACTCCGCGACCGCCTTAGAAGGCGCCAGGCGGGTTTTGTAATCTCCGGTGGCAATGCGGTCGGCAACCGGGGCAAATTCCTGAATCGGTTTCAACACATACTTATTGACGAAGTACGATGCCAGCAAGGTCAGAGCCAGCAGCATGCCCATTGCCTTCGCGACGAGCACGATCATGCCCAGTAAAGTTTCGGTGGATTCTTTGACGCTTAGACTGGTGCGCTCGTCGGCCAGCCTCGCCAGATTGGAAATCTCCAATGTCAGATTCGCTTGCAGCTTCGCATACTCCGGCCCGTAGACGAGCTTGAGCGCGAAACCGCTATTCGGTTTCCCATCCGAGACGAAATCGCCTTTATCCGGGTCGTACAATCCTTGAGTGGCCGCGAATGCGATCTGCTCTGTCTTGTGTAACCGATCGCTGATGGCCAAGGCGTTGTCTAGTACCGCCAGTTCCGAAGTCACGAAACCGGCCTCTCGCATGCGCTGCGGAAAAGATTTTCCGCTGACATCCGCGGTTTCGACGTGATCTCGTAATCCGGCGATCACTTCCTCCCAATACTGCACCGGATCCGCCGCCGGCACCGCTCTCTTACCGTTTCGATACTGAGCGAGATCGTAGTAATAAGTCAGATAACGGGTCTCTCCAGTGGCGGAATACGCGCGAACTAGTCGAGCCAGTAGCTCCGTGACGCGAAACAGCTCCGAGGTTAAGGCCAGGGTTTGCTGGCGACGCTCGAGCTCTAACTCCACTTGCTTGAAGGAAGACGTGACCAACCACAACGCAGTCGCAATTACGCTCAGAAACGCGACGATCGCAATCGGAAAAGCGATCGACAAAAACCTGAGCCGCAGATTTCGTCCAAGTTTCATTAAATGCCGCTGGAAAAGGAATGGCCCGCAACGTCGAATAAGGCGCAGGGCGACAGCTCGATTGGACAGATTGCGTTCGCCATTTAGTCCATACCGCTTTGAGCAGGTACTACGCGACAATGGTCGGCAGATGACGAAGTGGTCATCCAGGAATCGAACAAACGCTCAATCGGCCTTCTCAGACACCAGACGCCGCTGTCGTACCGCGTCTGCGAGCGTGTCCAACACGACGACCGTGTCTTCCCAGCCGATGCATCCATCGGTGATGCTCACCCCATGGGCGAGCGGCTTGCCGGAGATCAAGTCCTGACGGCCCTCGACGAGATTCGATTCAAGCATGCCGCCGAAAATACGCTCTTCGCCCGCAGCCACCTGGCGCGCGACATCGTTCATCACGTCGATTTGCAGACGGTACTGCTTGCGGCTGTTGCCGTGGCTCGCATCGATCATTACATGCGGCGTTTGTCCTGCCGCCGCGAGTTCCGTGCAAGCCGCCGCAACACAGGCAGCGTCATAGTTCGGTTCCGTGCCACCGCGCAGGATCAGATGACAGTCTTCGTTGCCGAGCGTCTCGACGACCGCTGAGCGGCCTTCCTTGGTGACGCCGACAAAGCGATGGGGGTGGTGTGCCGCACGTATCGCGTCCACGGCGATTCTGACATTGCCGTCGGTGCCGTTCTTGAATCCGATCGGGCACGATAGCCCCGAGGCCAGTTCGCGATGGACTTGAGACTCAGTGGTGCGCGCCCCGATCGCTCCCCAGCTTGCGAGATCGGCAACATATTGCGGCGTGATCGGGTCGAGGAACTCGTTTCCAGTGGGAAGCCCGAGGCTATTGATGTCGATGAGCAGCTTGCGCGCGAGCCGCAAGCCGTCATTGATGCGAAACGTTCCATCGAGTCCCGGATCGTTGATGAGGCCTTTCCAGCCGACCGTCGTGCGTGGTTTCTCGAAATAAACGCGCATGACCAGTAGCAGCTCGGACGCGAGGCGTTTAGCCTGTGCTAACAAGCGCTGCGCGTAGTCCAGCGCGGCATCCGGGTCGTGAATCGAGCATGGGCCGATCACCAGCAGTAGGCGGTCGTCACCGCCGGTCATGATGCGATGGATCGCCTGGCGCGCAGCGCGCGCGGTCGCCGATACCGCTGATGACGCCGGCAGTTCGGCCAGCAACTTGTCGGGCGAAATCAGTTCAGCGATCTCACGAACGCGTACATCGTCGATCGATTCAGCCTGCGCAGCAGCCATGGTTCACCTCGATGTCCTATAAAGGAATTAGCTGTCGAAAGCGCACAAGGATTGCAAGCGCAGTGCGTTCCAGCGCTCCATACCGGCCGCCCGGGACAAGTGCGGCGCCGTTCCTAACCATACGGGCAATTGGGGATGCAGGGTTGAGTCGGGCGCGCATGAACAGGTCTCCATAGTCAGGGTCTAGGGATAAGGGATCGGGCAATAGGGACTAAACCCCTGACCCCTGACCCCTAGGCCTCACCATGCTAACCTGATCGCCGCAGCGGGGCAACGCGCCGACACACACGCCGACCTTGCGGTTGGCTCATTCGAGAGGAACACATGACAACACGCCCGCACATCGCCGTCTTCACCAAGAATCGCACCAACGCCGCCTATGCAGCGGCGCGGCTAGGTGCGGACCGGACGGCGGCACGGCTAGGCGCGTATACCAGCCACTTCGTTCCGCAGACACCGGACGACGTTGATCAACAGCGCGCACTGATCGATGCGGCGCTTGCTGAGCGGCCGGACGCTTTTGTGTTCGTCCCGGTGCACGCAACCGCGGTCAACGACGCCGTGGCCAAAATCAATTCGGCGGGTATTCCGCTTAGCAACTTCATCAACCGGCTAAGCGCCGGCAACCGCATCACCTTCGTCGGCTCGGACGACACGTCGCTCGCAATCGCGGTCGCTCGTCGCCTGCTCGAGCACCTCGGGGGGCGTGGCGACATTGTGATCATGGAGGGCACTGCCGGATCCGTGACGAGCCAAGCGCGGTTGGAAGGGTTTCGCCAGGCCGTGCAGCAGTTTCCGAATGTCCACGTGCTGGCGGTTCGTGCCGGTGAGTACCAGCACGACCCAGCGCGCCGGATCATGGAGCAGTGGTTAGGAACCTTCCCGCATATCGACGGCATCTTGTGTGCCAATGACGTCATGGCGCTCGGCGCGATCGAGGCCATGCAAGCTACGGGCCGGATGATTCCGCTGGTCGGCGTCAACGCGCTTCCGGAAGCCATCGTGGCGCTGAAGCAAGGCACATTGCTGGCAACGGTGGATTTCGATGCAATGAAGATGGCGTGCATCGCCGCCGAAGCGGCGATTCGTCACCTGCATGGAGCATCCGTGCCGCCTGAGATCATCCTGCCGGTGCAGATCGTCGACCGATCGAACTGCGCGCCCTGGGACCGGCCTCTGGAGGTGCGCGAGTGTCCGCGCTGGGAGGATGTCGTGCCCTGATTCCCAGCGCGGATTATTACTTCGCCGGTGTGGGCTTGGGTTTTTCCGGCTGCGCGATAAAGCGCTCGCGCTCGCGCAGCAGATGCCCAAACGCCTTCCTATCGGCGATGAATACCCATTTGTTCAGGGTCTTTTCATGTGCGAGGCGAGCCTCCAGACGTTTGAATTCCTCGTCATGCTCCTTGTCACGCTTCTCTTTGTCTTCGGGCTTTTCATCCTTGGCCGGAACGCGTTCGGTCTTTTTTGCTTCGCCAGTCACAGCGACGCTGAAATACACCTTTGCATCATCGTCCGGCTTGGGCGCAATGCGCATCACGTAGTTCCAGCCATCGAACGTGTCGGCCGTAATGATCGTCGCCTTGTCGAGCTGTTCGGGCTTCAACTCGGAGGCGACATCGGTGTATGCAAGACGATATAACGTATTGGGCGCGGAGACTGCGGCTGAATAATCCGTCTTCTCCCCAGCTTTCAAGCCATCCAGAACCCAGTCTACCGATTCGCTTTCGCGTGCCAGCTGATAGCTAATCGTAGTGCCGGGGGTATCGACCACGAGTTTCTTGATGCGATCGACGCTCGCAAAATCCTTGGCTATCCATTTCTCGGGCTTTGGCTCGACATTGTTCATCGGGTCCGAGACGACCAACAGGGTCTTCGGATCCGACCCTACGAGCAAATAGCGTCCGTCGGGCTGGCCTTTATCGAAGCCTTTCACCTGCAGGGGCGGCTTACCCAGATGCTTCTTGCCCAGAAAAAGCCTTGCAAGCGCCTTGCCGTCCTTGCCGCGCAGCTCAAGCAGCGTGGATGCACCTTCGGCGCCATCCGGTGCGGCGACATCAATGCGCGCGCGCTGCGCCTCGCTGATGGGTTCGCTTTGTACGATCTTCCACTCGCGCGCCTTGAACGTCAGCTCCGCAATCAGCGCCGGATCAGCGGGAAAACCGCCGCGCTCCTTCACACCCCAAGTCCCGTCTTGGTTGACTACGTTGAGCTCGTCTTTCTGGTGCTTGATGTGAATCTGCGTGATGTCGCTAATTTGTAGGTCGGGGAGCACCTTCTGCCCGAGGCGGGAATCCGCGCTCTGCCAAGATTCCGTGTCGCGCTGAAACATCACCACGCCGGCGCCGCCGATCACCAGCACCAGCACAGCCAGGATGATGAAATGTTTGCGACTCATGCTGCCACCTTGTTCCTGCGTGCGAGTCCGATGAGCATGCCCATCACAATGATTGCAAGGGGTATCGCACCGATGTTGACGACTTTGGTCCAGAACTCGAGCGTGTCGGCATCGTGGCGCAAGTTACGGCGCAGTTCCTTCAATTCCTTTCTGGTCTGGACCGCACGCTTGCGAAAGTTGTCGACCTCGAGTTGTTGCTCCGGCGTGAGCACCACCGACGTGCTCTTGTCCTTGACATCGCCGCGGCGTTTCTGAATGTCTTCGAGTTTCTTTTGGGTTTCCTGCAAATCGTCTTCGAGCGCCTTGATCTTGCCGAGATACGCTTCCTGCGCCTTGGCCACCATGGTCTGCACGACGGTCAGCGGCCGGGTGAAAGCGGCGCGGCTGCGTAGCCCGATCAGGTTCTGGTCGGAGGCCAGTTGCTCGACCAGACTTTGCGTGAGGTTCAGATTGCCATTGCGCGGCACGATTACGCGCTGACCGAATATGTCTTGAATGTCGACGGCGGCGCTATCGGTGAGCATATCGGCATCCGCCACGAGCACCACGGTATTTTCTTCCTTCGACTCCTTGATTTGGGGCTCGGGCGCTTCAGGTTTCTTGGCCTCCGCACCTTTTTCCTGTGCCTTATTGTGATCCGCGAACGGGTCTTCGGGCTTGCCCTGGGGATAAGCGGTCTTGAACTTTCCGCTCAGCCGGATCGCCAGGGGTTGTTCGACGTTGGTCGGCTGGAAGCCCCTGGTCGAAGGCTCGCCGTTCAGCGTTGCGATGATTAGATCGACCGGCATATTGTTCGCCGAGCTCTTTGCCAGTACGGTCATCTTCAAGCCTTCGGCCGGCTTGCCCTTGAAGCTGCCGCCGAAGGCATAGAGCAGAGTGCCGACCTGGCTGGTGATCGGGTCCTCCGCGTTCAACGCGCTGCCGGTGAGATTGAGCAGCGTCGGCAGCAAGCGCGGACCCGCGCCGCTGGCGTAGGTCAGGTCCGCGATCACCTTGGACATGTCCATCTCCAGGCCCCACGCCTTGAGCAGCGTGTACAGTGACGACTGACCCGCTTGTGTCCCTCCGAGCGGATTCTGCATGTCGCGCTGCTGATCGAAGTACATGTACGGATCCATGAAGGCGATCAGCTTGCCGCCCCGCATGATGAACTGGTCGATTGCATACTGCGTCACATCGCTGATGTCGCGCGGATGAATGACCAGCAACACCTTAATCTCGGGATCGATTTTCTGCGCGGTCAGCGATACTTCCTTGAGCTCGAAATCGCGTTTCAACTCCGCGATCAGCACCCAGGGTTCGGTGAGGCCCTTGCGTTCCTGCATCGCGAGCGGGGACAACCCGCGCCCGAACACGGGCATCGCGCTCATGACACCGACGATCGGCTTCTTCACGGTCGAGACACGCGCGACCGCGCGGGTAAGATCGTACTCGAGCAGGCGTTCCCGCTCAGGCGTAAGTACCGGTATCGCCACTTTGTCGTCGAGCTGGCCCACCGAGAGACCCAGATAAAATTTCTCCCCGGTGTTCAGTTGCTGGCCTTCGATGGCATCCAGGTTAGCCGCCTCTTCGGCATCCGAGTCCGGCAACGGGTTGTATTTCTCCACGAGCACTTTACCGCTGGACGCCGCGCGAAACTCGCTCAGCAGATCTTCCACGCGCTGTGCGTAGGTTTTCAGGGCCACCGGCGCCGCTTCGCCTTGGGTGTAGTAGAAACGGATCGTCACCGGCGATTCGAGCTTAGCGAGAATTGCGCGTGTGCCCTCGGACAAGGTGAACACCTTGCCCTCAGTCAGATCGACGCGCCCACGTACCGTGGATAGAAGGTAGTTGGCCGCAATGAGTATGATCGCCAGTCCGATCACGCCTGCGGTCGAGTAAAGCAAGGTTTGAATACCCTTATTACGCATGATCGATGACTCCTCAGCCCGCCCGCAGACCGCGGATGATGACCCCTGTGGTGAATAGCGCGAAGCCGATCACCGAGCCGAAAAACATCAGATCGCGCAAATCGAGGATTCCGCGCTGGAATGATTCGAAGTGAGTCATGACCGAGAACGACGCGACGATTTGCACGAAAGTCGGGCTTGCCCAGCGCGACAGCAAATCGGTAACCGGGGAATATCCGCACAGGATCAGGAACAGCAGTATCAGCACAGAGAGAATGAAGCTGATCACCTGATTGCGGGTCATGGCCGATGTCATGCAAGCGACCGCGAGATAAGTCCCAGCGAGCAGCACGCTGCCGACGTAACCCGATGCGATCACCCCATTATCCGGATCGCCCAGCCAGTTCACCGTGATGACGATCGGAAAGGTAAGCGCCAGCGCCAGACCGAGGAAGATCCAAGAGGCGAGAAACTTGCCGACGATCGCGTGCCAGGTCGCGATCGGCATCGTCAGCAGCAGCTCGATAGTACCCAGGCGCCGCTCTTCCGACCAAAGTCGCATGCCGACCGCGGGAACGAGAAACAGGTACAGCCACGGATGCCAAGTGAAGAACGACACCAGAGATGCTTCGCCACGCTCGAAAAAATTGCCGATGGTGAACGTGAAGAACCCGGTGAGCAGTAGAAATATCACCAGAAACACATAGGCAACTGGGGAGACGAAATAGCCCGCCAGTTCGCGCTTGACGAGGGTCGGGAGGATCGCTGCGCTCATGCGCGTCCCTCCTTCATCGTGTCGGGAAGGGTAATCGAGCGGAACACTTCGTCGAAATGCCCTTCCTCGGTGCGCAGGTCTTCGATTTTCCACTGCTCCTGGGCGACCATTTCCATAACGGCGCGAACAAGTTCGGGTTTCTGGTCCGGACTTTTCGGCAACGCTCGCACCACTGCTGGCGATTCGCTCAGGGTTTCGACCCCCGACACACATGCGATCGTGCCGAGTTTTTCACTTAGCTGTGCCGCGCTTACTGCGGAGACCACCACCGATACCGCTCCGGCTCGGTGCGAGCGGCGGCGTAGCTCATCGGGCGTGCCGTTAGCGACGATCTTGCCGCGATCGATGATGATCACGCGTGAGCAGGCCGCGTCGACTTCCTCGAGAATGTGCGTGGAAAAGATGATCGCTTTGTTGGCGCCCATGCGCTTGATCAGGTTGCGCACCTCGTGTTTCTGATTCGGATCGAGGCCATCGGTGGGTTCGTCCATGATCAAGATATCCGGGTCGTGGATGATCGATTGCGCTAGGCAGGTGCGGTGCCGGTAGCCCTTGGAGAGCGTATCGATCGTCTGATGAAGTACGTTTTCCAACATGCACATTTCGACCACCTGGCTGATGGCCTTCTTCTTGGCGTCGCCGGTCATGCCTCGCAACTCGGCTACAAAGCCGAGAAAGCCCTGAACGCTCATGTCGGCATACGAGGGCGCGTTTTCGGGCAGGTAGCCGATCAGTCGTTTCGCCGGGATCGGATTTTCCAGCATATCGTGACCGCCAACGCTGATGCGCCCGGAAGTCGGTGGGATGAAGCCCGTCACCATGCGCATGGTGGTGGATTTCCCCGCGCCGTTGGGTCCGAGAAATCCAAGCACTTCCCCCCGCTCGACGCTAAAGGACACATCGTTTACGGCGATCTTAGGGCCGAAATTCTTGACCAGGTTTTCGACCTTGATCATTACGTTGTCCTCCTGTCCGGTCGATCGCCGGATCCGCAAATGGCTGCTATGGGTTCTGCGCGCCGGGCGCCGGTGCCGAGCCGGTTGCCAACCCTTCCCGGAACCGCTCGTGTCCTTCCGTGCTCCGACAACGACTCGTAACGTCCCGAATCGCGCGAAAACCACTGAAGGCGCCGAAGTCTACACGAATTCCCGCCGAAACTGTTCCGATGGCGATGATATGGGCGGAATGCGCGATTGCAAGAGCGCAATGAACGAAAAAAAGCGGACGGTGATTCGGTAGTCGAGCGTACAACCGCGCTCGCAATGCGGCGGTCCGCAACCGGGCCCGCATATAATCGCCAACTCAATGCGCCATCACAGTGGAGAGTCGGCTATGGACAAGAACTGCGTCGCGATTGTCGGCGGCGGCATCATGGGAGGGGATATCGCTACAAGCTTTGCCGCTGCTGGTTGGGGCGTGCATGTAATGAGCCCGTCGCCGAAGACCCGCGACGCACTGTCCGGGCGGGTGGCGAACGGCTTGCAGCGCCTCGGTGCCGATACGGCGGCGGGCTCAGAAGTGAAGGTCCACGCGAAACTCGCGGATTTGCCCTGGAGCTCGGTCGAGCTGGTGATCGAAGCAGTAACGGAGGACTTGGCCCTCAAGCACCGCATTTTCGCCGAACTCGAGGCGCTCGCGCGCCCCGAAATTCCACTTGCGACCAATACCTCGAGCTTTCAGGTGACCGAAGTCGGTAAGAACCTGAAAACCCGCAGTCGGGTGTGCGGGGCGCACTTTTTCATGCCTGCGCATATCGTCCCGCTAGTCGAAGTCGTCTACGCCGAGTACACCGATCCGCAGGTTGCCGAACGCGTCGAGGCAATGATGAAAGTAACCGGCAAAGTGCCGGTGATGGTGAAGAAAGACATTCCCGGGTTTCTCGCTAACCGCATGCAACATGCGCTGATCCGCGAAGCTCTATGGCTGCTCGATAACGGCATCGCCACGGCTGAAGGCATTGATGCTGCGGTGCGCTATGGATTCGGTTTTCGCTTCGTCGCGTGCGGTCCGCTGTTGCAAAAGGAGATGTCCGGCTGGGATACGAATTACTTCTCCGGCAGCACGATTTATCCGAGCCTGTCCACCGCGTCGGCGCCGCCGGAGATGTTCCGGGCGATGGTGGAAAAGGGCCACATCGGCATGAAATCGAAGAAGGGCTTGTGGGACTGGAACGACGATAGCATGGCGCGCGCGAAAGCCAAATACGAAACAGCGCTGCATGCCGGCTTCGAAATCCTGCAGGCAGATTCGGACAAGAAATAAACGCGTGCTGACCGATTCCACTGCCCATGGCGACCGAGCACCCCTATCGCGACGAGATCGTGATCTCATGGCCCGAGTTGCATCGGGATGCGCGTTATCTTTGCTCGGTGCTGTGCGAGCTGGGTGACTGGAAAGGCATCATCGCGATCACGCGCGGTGGCTTAGTGCCGGCGGCACTGGTCGCGCGGGAGCTCGATATCCGCCTGATCGATACGGTCTGCCTGGAGAGTTACGGCCCGGCGACTTCCAGCGAGGCCGAGAAAACCCAGGGCGAGATCCATTGGATCAAGCGGGTCGAGGGCGACGGAACCGGCTGGCTGCTGATCGATGATTTGGTGGATACCGGTCGTACTGCGCGCGCGGTGCGTGAGATCCTGCCCAAAGCACACTTCGCAACGCTCTACGCCAAGCCACTTGGTCGCTCGCTGGTCGATACCTTCGTCAAGGAGTTCAAGCAGGACAAGTGGATCTACTTTCCCTGGGACATCGACTACCGCTTCGTCGCACCGATCCGCAATCGGGGCCAGACAACGAAATAAAATCGGGGGTAGACCTGGAAATTGGGGAAATTGGGGACGGACCCCAATGGCACTACCTTAAGGCCTTAGAACTCGTAGCGTGGGTAGAGGAGCGCCGCGACGAAACCCACGGGGTCGATGCGATGGGTCCAATCGATGGGTTACGCACCGCTTAAC
>Ga0326597_10012343_pt1 | contig 11265 bp, 12 predicted proteins | sample RVTome_12_FD_203789 | JGI IMG/M metagenome (GOLD analysis project Ga0326597, IMG submission 203789) | Soil microbial communities from uranium-contaminated site in the Upper Colorado River Basin, Wyoming, United States - RVT100D185 | ecosystem: Environmental > Terrestrial > Soil > Contaminated >... | reverse complement strand
TTCGTCCACCACCGCGGCGATCTCCTCCCGGGTCATCGTCTGCTTCCGGGGATCGGTATCGGGAAGCCCGGCTCTTTCCGTCGAAGTGATCTTGATCCAGTCGACACCCCGCTCGAGGTTGGCGGCAGTCACCCGGCGATAACTCTCGGCCCCGCGAACTCCGGAGAAGAGATCCGCGAGGCTCGGCTCGACTAGAAACAGGTCCTCCGACGGATGAGGCCTCACGTGATACCCGGCGGCGAGGACCTCGGGGGCGTCGATGACTCCCCGCTTCTCGAGCTCGCGGAGACCGACGTCGAGATAGCTCGAGACTCCCATACTGCGAACGGTGGTGATCCCGGAGAAGAGAGCCTTCTTCGCCTGGGCCAGGCTTCCCACGTGGACATGGGAGTCGATGAGGCCGGGAAGAAGGTACTTCCCCCGAAGATCCTGGACGGCGCCGCCTTGGGGCCAGGCGCTCGAGGCCACGATGTCGGCGATGCGCCCCTGGCGCACCACCACCGCCCGATCGAGAAGCGGGGCACCCCCGAGCCCGTCGATCACGTGCGCGTGGAGAAGGACCAGGGTCTCGCTGGATTGACCGAAGGCGCTCGTCGAGAGCGCGAGGCAAAATCCCAGGGCGGAGAATCGGTGTCTCATCGCGTCACCCCATCGTCGCCACTTTGATGGGCTCGATGTAGTACTTCACACGCACCTCGGTGGGGCTCCGAAAGGGATACTTGTCCTTACCGAGATACTTCTTCGCCATCTTGTCGATATGGGCGTCGGCGCCGTCTTCGGTGATCTTCACCACCCGGCCCTGGATCATGAGCGCCCGATAAGGGTTCTCGGGATCCGTCGCCGAGAGCGCGACGCGGGCGTGGTTTCTCATGTTCCGGTCCTTCACCCTGCCCTTGGCGGAGTTGATGACGAGGAGATCCCCTTCCCGGTCGATCCACACCGGGCTCACCTGGGGGCTTCCGTCCCTGCCCGTCGTCGCCAGGTGCACCAGGGTCTTCTTGTCGAGGATGTCCCGGAAGGCTTCAGGAATCTTGGCCATGACCTGCTCCTTATTTCTTCGGCTCCGGCAGCACGAAGGCTTTCGGCTCGTGCTGGAATCCGATCTTGTTGTGAGTCCCGTCGCAGAACGGCTTGTTCTCCGAATGCCCGCAGCGGCACAGGGAGACCACTTCGCGGCCCCTCAGGTCGTAGGCCGCGCCCTCCGCGTCCTTGATTATGATCGCATCCCCCGTGCTCTTGATCCGAAGCGGGCCGTTCCTCAAGACGATGATCTCCACCAGCGCTCCTTTCGATGCTTCTCGAAAACCGCTAGTATACAACCATGTCCGACAAGGGTGCTCCCAAGTCTGCGTTCGAGCTCGCGATGGAGAAGCTCAATGCGCGCGGAGGCTACAAAGAGAGGAAGCTCACCGACAAGCAGAAAGCGGAGATCGCCGACGTTCGGAGCCGCTACCGCGCCCGCATCGCCGAGGCCGAGATTCAGCACCAGTCGAATCTCTCGAGCGTATCCACCTACGAAGAGCTGGAAAAGCTGAAGAACGAGCTCGCTCGCGAAAAGGAACGACTGAACGCGGAGATGGAAGAGAAGGTCGAGGAGGTGCGCTCCGCCTCCTGAAGTCGCGATGCCTTCCACCGTCTTCGACTCCTTCTACTTCAAAGATCGCTTCGGCACCCAGGCGATGCGCGACCTCTGGAGCGATCGCGCCACCATCGCCCGCTGGCTCGAAGTCGAGGCCGCGCTCGCCGCCGTCGAGGCCGAGCTCGGGCTCGTCCCCGAGAAGGCGGCGCGAGAGATAGGGCGGAAAGCGCGCATCGAGAACCTCGATTTGCACTCGATGAAGCGGGGGTTCGACCGGACCTGGAACCCGGTGGTGCCTCTTCTCGACGAGCTCCGAAAGAAGCTCTCGCCCGAGGCCCGAGGGATCCTGCACTGGGGCGCGACCAGCAAGAACATCTTCGACACCGGCCTGGTGCTGCAGGTGAAGGACAGCTATGACGTGCTCCACGCCCGTCTCTGGACGGTCATGGACCGGCTCTCGGCGATCGCCGAAGAACACCGACACACTCTGATGGCGGGACGCACTCACGGCCAGCACGCGATTCCCGTGACCTTCGGTTTCAAGGCAGCCGCCTGGCTCGACGAGGTCCTCCGTCACGAAGAGCGCCTCGTCGATAGCCGCCCGCGGGTCCTCGTGGGGGAGTTCGGGGGAGCGGTGGGAACGCTCGCTTCTCTCGGCGGAAAGGGCCTCGAGGTGCAGGCCCGCCTCATGGCTCGCCTCGGCCTCGGGGTCGCCGCGGCGCCGGTGAAGACTGCGGGGGATCGCATCGCGGAGTTCGCGCTGGTCCTCTCCATGCTGTCGGCTACCCTCGGCAAGATCGCGCAGAACCTCTATAACCTTCAACAAACCGACGTCGACGAGGTCCAGGAGTGCACCGAGGGTAAGGTCGGAAGCTCGGCCATGCCCCACAAACGGAATCCGGTTGCCTCCGGTTCCGTGGTTTTCCTCGGGCGACTTCTCCGCGCCAACGCCGGCCCGGCCCTCGACTACATTCACGCCGAATGGGAAGACGACCATCGCCAGGGAGAAACGGCGTGGAAGCTGGTGCCCGAGGTCTGCCTCCTCGCCGATGCCCAGATCGAGCTCACCGCGCGCCTCCTTTCCACTCTCGTGGTAAAACCCGAGAACATGAGACGCAACCTGGAGCGGGCCTCGGGCTTCATTTGCTCGGAATCCCTCCTCATGGCGCTCTCAGGCTCCATGGGACGGGACCGGGCTCATGAGTTGGTGAAGGAGCTCTGCGACGCCGCCCGAGAGCGAGGGAAATCACTTGGTCAGATCGCGGCCGAGGATTCGACGGTGCGCCGCCACTTGAGCCCGCCACAGATCGAATCCTGCCTCACCCCCGAGAGCTACCTGGGCGAGACCCAGGAGATCGTGAGCCGGGTGCTCGCTTCGTATCGCAAACGCCGCAAGACGAGAAAACTTCCATGATGCGCCGAAGCCCGCTTTGTTTCTTCCTCGTCCTCATCGCTGGCTGCGCCCAGCCGCCGACGCGAGAGCTCGAGATCACCGCGGCTCGCGTCGAAGCAGCGCGGCAGCAGGACGCCGCGGTTTTCGCGCCGGAGCTCTTCGCCGAGGCCGAGCGGTCCTTCGCCGGGGCGAATCGGCTCGCGGAGCTCGAGGGCGACTACCTCGCGTCGATACAGGCCGCGGCCCATGCGACTCTCCGGGCGAACGAGGCGTTTTTGCGAGCGAGCTCCGAGAGAATCTTCGTGGTGCGGAAGCTCGATCGGCTGCTCTTCGAGCTCCGGAGCCTTCTCGAAATGGCGGGGGACCGCGGCGCTATGGTTGAAGCGGCGGCCGAGCTCGCCGCCTTTCAGTCGCGCTACGAGGCGATCCGAGCCATGGTGGAGGAGAGGGATCTCCTCGCCGCCCTCGCGGCGGGGACGGCGCTCAAGCCTGAGCTCGTCACGTTCGAGGAAAGATTTCGAGGAGAGTAGGAGATCTCCGTGCCGCTGGGTGCGGCGAACGGGTAACACCGGCACGCGTGTGCCGGTCTGCACTAAAGCCCGGGGTACCCGAACACTCACGTTTCCGGATGGAGGTGATAGACCTTGTCGGTGATCTTCCAGCCGCCTTCGAGCTTCAAGAGGGAGAGATAATCGGTGTAGACGTGCCGTGAGTTCTTGAAGAGCTCGATCTTGGCGACGGCGGCCGACCCGGTCACGTCGATGAGCGCGAAGCGGTGCGCCCACGTCTGGTCGGCCGGGTCGAAGTCAGGACTTCCCTTGCGCTTTTCGATTGCCGCGATCCACTCCTCGATCGGAAGTTGGCGGAGCCCGCCGTCCGGAAGGACTCCGTGGATACGAAACACCGGGTGAAAGCCTTCTCTCATCGTCTGGGTGTCGAGATCGTTGAAGGCGCCGTTGACGTAGGACGCCTCGATCAAAGCCTGAATCTCACGCCGAGCGACGTCGGCTTCCGATTCCACGAGAGCCGTCGCGTTTGGTTTCGTCATGATCTCCTCCGAAGAGCAGCATTCTACCAGACGTCGCCATCCTCACGGCGTGACCGTCGTCCCCGGGAAAAAATAATCCCCGTCGGCTACGACGGAGGCGTCGCCCGTGAGGAAGACGTCGCTCCCTTCCTCCCAGACGACGGTCATGGTTCCTCCCGGGCAGTGCACCCGAACGGGGCTCTGTACAAACCCGTTCCAGATCGAGGCGACGGCGGAAGCCGAAGAGCCCGTGCCCGAGGAAGCGGTCTCGCCCACACCCCGCTCCCAGATCCCCATGCGAATGTCGGAACGCGATAGGACCTCGACGAATTCGACGTTCGTCTTGTGGGGGAACCGCGGATGGACCTCGAGGCGAGGGCCGACTCTTCGGAGCTCGGCCACATCGAAAGAGCGGCGGAAGAGGACGCAGTGCGGGTTCCCGAGAGAAAGAGTAGTTCCTTCGAGGCTCTCGCTGTCGACGACGAGCGTCTCTTTCGCGAGGTGTCGCGGCGCTCCCATGTTCGCCCGAAACCGGAAGCAGGGATCTTCGCGCTCGAGGAGAGACAGCGAGAGCCGCCCCGCTCCGGTCGAGACCTCGAGGGTGTCGCGGGTAGCGAGGCCGCGGTACACGAGGTAGGCGGCGAGGCCCCTCAATCCGTTGCCGGAGATCTCCGCGGGAGAGCCGTCGCTGTTGAAGAGCGTCATCGAGAAGTCACCCTCGAGGCCGCGATAGAGAATGAGGCCATCGGCGCCCACACCCCGAAGACGATCGCAGATGGCGCGCGCCAGGCGCTCCCTGAGCTCGCGGTCGACGTCGCTCTCCGCGACGAGAACGAAGTCGTTACCGTGGGCTTCGGTCTTGGCGAAAGGGATGCGCATCACGTTCATGAGGGACTCGTTTCTCTCGATACCTCGCGCGGATGCCAATAATAGCGGACGTAGATGAGCGCCGCGGCGTCGTAGAACGCGTGCACCAGAGTCGGAAGGAGGAGATTCCCGGCGGCGGTGTAGACCAGCCCGAGGAGGGCCCCCGCCCCCGCCGCCCAGGCGGCGAGCGGCCAGAGGGCGCGGCTCGGTCCGTGAAGGAGCCCGAACACCAGGCTCGCGGCGATGAGGCCGATGCGCGGCTGGAGGAGTCCTCGGAAGAAGATCTCCTCGGAGAAGCCCGCCATCGCCGCCCCCAGGAGGAGCTCGCCGAAAGACGCCTGGCGGACGAGGGGAAAGATGTCCCCCTCGAGAAACTCGTAGACCGGCCGGGTGAAGCCGTAGCGGCGGCCGGCGAAGAACAGGCCGAAGTTGAGCGCCGCGAACACCAGGGTCAGCCCCAAAGACGCCGCTACCAGTCCCGGGCTCGCCTGATAGGAACCCGGGGGGAGAGCGTCGCCCTGGCTCAGGACGGCCCAGAGGATTCCGAGGATCCCGAGACCGAGCTCGGGCACGAGAAGCGAGCGGAAGGCGGTCGCGGTCAACGAGAGCGTCGCTCGCGATTCTCGGGTGCAATGGGAAACGTTGCGAGAGCGCGGACCTCGACCTGGCCCATTCCCTCCTGCACCCGCCGGAATCTCTGGGCGCCATCGGAGCTCTTGAAGACTCCGAGGTCGGTTCCGACGATCACATCCGAGGACACTTCCGCTTCGGCCCCAGGCACGGAGAGAGAAAGCACTCGCCGCCCATCGAGATCGCGCACCTTCTTGAATTTCCGGCCTCCGTCGTCGGATAGGAAGAGCCCGCCGTCGGCGCCGACCACCAGAAGCCCGCCCCACCACACGAGCGCACGCACCGTTTCCCTCCCGAGGACCTCGACGCCCACGGCTTCGAACGTCTCGCCTCCGTCGACGCTCTTGAAGAGACCGGAGCCCTGGGTGCCGACGAAGACCTTGGGATCGAGCGAGAAGAATCTGGAAATGGCGAGGGAGAGGAGCGGCGAGTCGGGGAGCCCCGCGCCGACCCGCGAAAAATGTTCTCCCACGTCCCGCGTTCGATAGAGCCCGGAGTCGGTGGCGACGAAGAGCTCCGGACCCGGCCAGTCCATGTCGCGAACCGCGGACCCGATCTCCCCTTCGCCGACCCGCGCCCACTTGGAGCCCGCGTCGGTGGAGCGGAAGAGCCCCGCGGTGGTGCCCACGAAGATCGTGGGCTCGAGCCCGAAGAGCCTCGCGGTGAGAAAGCTCGTGATCGGAGGCCCGCCTTTGGGCCAGCTTTCTACCCGGCGATAATTCTCACCGTAGTCCTCGGACAGGAAGAGACCCTTCGTGCCCCCGGCGTAGACCCACGGACCGAGGCAGGCGAAGACGTCGATCTCGCCCTCGAATCCTCTCAAATCGCCGCGGAGCCGGCTCCAATGCTCGCCCCAGCTGTAGGTGATGAACGGACCCGCCGGAGTGGCGGCGAAGAGCCGGGCGATGACTTCCTGAGCGGGCAAGGTGGCAAGCGCGAGCACGAGAAGTATCGACATCGTCACTCCCTGGAATCGAGGAGGATCGTCACCGGGCCGTCGTTCACCAGGTGGACCGCCATGTGCGCCTGGAACCTTCCCGTCTCCGTCGGCGCCCCGAGAGACCGCGCTTTCGCCACGAACGACCGATAGAGCCCTTCGGCCGCTTCCGGCGGAGCGGCGGCGATGAACGAGGGTCGCCGTCCCTTACGGGAGTCCCCGAGGAGCGTGAACTGCGAGACCGCGAGAACAGAGCCCCCCACGTCCAGGAGCGAGCGGTTCATCTTTCCCTCGTCGTCCTCGAAGATGCGCAGCCCGACGATCTTCTCCGCCATCCAGGTGGCATCATTCTCCTCGTCCTCTCTTGCGACGCCGAGGAGCACGAGAAGCCCGAGCGCGATCTCCCCGGTGGTCTCGCCGTCGACCTCGACCCGGGCCGACGAGACCCGCTGGACGACGGCCTTCATGAGGGAATACTAGAGCAGGGTGCCGAAAAAGACATCCGCACCCTGCGCCAGCGGCCGCCTTCGCGCGGAGCGCTTCGGCGAGCCTCGCCGAAGCCCGAAGGGCGGAGGCGGGAGCACTTAACTTTGTTTCTTCAGAAGCTTCAGGATTTCCTCGGAAGAGGGGCGTGAGACGGGGTCCTTGTTGAGGCAGCTCATCACGATCTGCTCCAGGACCTTGGGCACATCCGGCCGGTGCTTCTTCAGCGGCGCGGGCGGGGTATGGACGTGATGGTAGAGGACCTCGCCGTCGACGAACGGCGGTTCGCCCGCGAGGAGGTGATAGACCGTTCCTCCGAAGGCGTAGATGTCGGTGCGGAAGTCGATCGCCCTTCCCAGGATCTGCTCGGGAGACATGTAGAGCGGGGTGCCGCTCGCTTTTTCACTACCCTGGGCCTTCGCATCTCGCAGCACCTTGGCGAGGCCGAAGTCCATGATCTTCACCACACGATCGTTCGAGAGCATGACGTTCGAAGGCTTGATGTCGCGGTGCACCACCCCGTGCCCATGAGCGTGGGCCAGCGCCTTGAGGACCCCCACCACGAAATGGAGGACCGCGGGGGTGGTGAGCCTCACTTCGCGCTGGAGGATGTCGAAATAGGACTGGCCGGAGACGAACTCCATCGCGATGAACAGGCGGTTGCGGTCGCGATCGACGTCCATGTCATAGACGGTGACGATATTCGGGTGGTTGAGCTGCGCCGCCGACTGCGCCTCGCGGAGGAACCGCTCCCGAACGTCCTTCACCTCCATGAACTGCTCCATGAGCATCTTGTAGGCGACCACGCGATTGAGGCGGGTGTCCCGGGCTCGATAGACGATTCCCATCCCGCCGGCCCCGAGCTTCTCCACGAACTCGTAGCGCTTCTTGTCCGAGAGCTCCTCTTCCGCGGGCGACCGCTTCGCCGGCTCGGCGACCCCCTGGGCGAGCTTCCGCTCGATCTCCTGGAGCCGCCCGACGGCGTCGCGGTAAGCGTAGTTCTCGGCCACGATCTGCTTCAGGATGTCCGCGGCCCCGCGGAAGTCCCCCATCTGCTCGGAGGCGACCGCGAGCGTGTGGTAGACGTCCATGTTCTTCGCCGAGAGCGTCGCTCCCGAGAGCGCCTTCTTCAGTTTCTCGACCGCGACCCCCGGCAGATCCCGCTCCATGAAACTATGCGCGAGCTCCACCAGCGCGTCCTGGTAGTGCGCGTCGGTGGTCTGGACTCTTTGGAGATAATCGATGGCCTGATCGGTCAGACCCTTCTTCCTCGCGAGCGTCGCTGCCCGATAGTAGGCGCCCGCCTCGGCGTACATGCGGGTCGCCTCCTCGAAGTCCTCCACCTTCTCGTAGAGCGCCGCCGCCTTCTGGTACTCCTGGCAGCGGCCGTACATCTCCGCCGCGCGGCCGAGCTGCTGCACGCGCTCGTAGGCCTCCGCCGCCTGCCGGTGGGCGCCGCAGTGCTCGTAGCAGCGCGCGGCATCGAGATAGTTCCCCGCTTCTTCGTAGACCTCCGCGGCCCTCAGCGGATCTCCCCCGAGAAGAAACTGCACCGCGGCCTCGTTCTTCTGATCCTTCTTGTAAAGCCACTCGCCCCGCATCTGCGCCGCGCGCACTCGATCGCCCGCCTGGGCGTAGACGTCCGCCGCCTGGGCCACCGCTCCCGCGCGCTGGTAGAGATCGGCCGCCTTCACGTGGCGGTTGAGCTTCAGGAACAGCGCCGCCGCTTCCTCCCACTGCTCTCCGCGCTCGAGCACCTCCGCCGCCTGCTCCAGGAGCCCCGCGCGCTCGAACGCCTGCCCGGCGAGACGGCAGTATTTGGTGAACTCCGCGTGATCCGTGGGTGAGCGCGTGACCACCAGGCTCCCGAACCGATCCTCTAAGTAGCGCCGGTAGTTCTCCCCCGCGCGGCGGCTGTCTCCCGACTGGGCGCAGACCTCGGCCGCTTTCAGGAAATGGCCCACGCGCTCGAAGACGTGGGCCGCTTCGGTGAGCGCCCCCGCCTGGACCAGGAGCCGCGCCGCATCGTAGTTCTGGCCGTGGCCCTGGTAGATCTTGGCGGCTTCGCGAAAGCGCCCGTCCTCCTCGAAGATCTTGGCGGCGCGCTGCCAGTCGCCGGAGGCGAGACTTTCCCTCGCCGCGCTCGCTCCCCCCGGCTCCTCCTTGCCGCCGCCGAGGCCGAAGAGCTTCTTCCAGCCCGCGCTTCCCTTCGCCGCGCCGAAGACCGCGAGCGAGAAGAAAGCGAGCAGAAGCCCGGCGAGATCGACGGACAAAACGATTCGGTTCAAAGTCTCGTCACGCTCGGATTGAAGCCCCGGGGCGGGCGGAAAACGTACTTCTATTATACAGACGGTTCTGGAGTTGGGAAGGCGAGGCTCAGCCCGTAGCCTACGGCTACCGCCGCCGCGGTCCCGATCAGGTTGTAATAGAGGAAGGAGACGTCGGAAAAGCGCGCGGTGAGCTGCACCGCGGCTACCCCCGCGAGGATCCCGACGAAAGCTCCATGGCCGTTCGTCCGCCTCGTTCCGACGGCGAGGACGAACACGCCCAGGATGGGGCCGTAGAAGTTGGACCCGATCCGGTTCACCGCTTCGATGGCGGATCCCAGGCGGCCCATGTAGAGGGCGCACACCGTGGCGAAAGCTCCCCAAAGGAACGTCGCCGCGCGGCTCGCCGCCAGGTAGTGAGAGTCGCTCGCATCGGCCTTCAGATAACGCCGGTAGAAGTCGATGACCGTCGCGCTCGAGAGCGCGGTGAGCTCGGATTCGACCGTCGACATCGCCGCGGCGAAGATCGCGACCAGGATGAGCCCCACGACTCCCGGAGGAAGCTCGGTCAGGACGAACGTGGGGAAGATGTAGTTGGTGTCGTTGAACTTCGCCCCCTGGTTTTCCTCCACGAGTGCTACTACCCGCCCGCGCACTTCCGAGAAACGCGCGTCGGCGTCGAGGAACCGGCGCCGGGCCTCCGGCTCTTGCTCCGTCGAGAGAGCGTGAGCGAGTCCGGACGCACTTTCTTTACGCACCTGGAAGACCCGATCGTACTCGCGCTCGAGCGAGGCGAGCTCCGCCCGATGGTCCGACGCCCGAAGCCGCTCGAGGGCCACCGGGTTGAAGACCGGAGGCGGCTTCTCGAACTGATAGAAGACGAAGAGGAGCGCCCCGGTCAGCAGGATCACGAACTGCATGGGAATCTTGAGCATCGCGCTGAACAGGAGCGACAGGCGGCTCTCGCTGAGCGAGCGGCCGGTGAGGTAGCGCTGCACCTGGCTCTGGTCGCAGCCGAAGTAGGAAAGCATGAGGAAGATGCCTCCCACCAGGCCGCTCCAGAATGTGTAGGTCACCGACGGATCGAGAGTGAAGTCCACCGTCTCCGTTCGGCCGGCGGCGCCCGCGATCTTGAACGCCTCCACCAGCGAGATATCCCCGGGAAGACCCACGACCACCGCTCCCAGGCAGAACAGGATCCCGAGAAAGATGATCATCATCTGCCACGCCTCGACCCACATCACCGCCCGCATGCCGCCGAGGGCGGTATAGACCGTGGACCCGGCGCCGATGAGAAGGATGAGCGTCTTCTCGTCGAGACCGAAGACGATCGCGAGGATGACCGAGGGGGCGTAGATCACCACGGCGTCGGAAAGCCCGCGGCCCAGGAGGAAGAGGAAGCTCGTGAGACTGCGGGTCTTTCCGTCGAACCTCTTTTCGAGGAACTCGTAGGCGGTGAAGATCCGCGCGCGGTAGAAGAACGGAACCAGAGTGGCGCAGAGGATCACCATCGCCAAGGGCAGGCCGAAGTAGAGCTGGATGAATCGCATTCCATCGACGTAGGCCTGTCCCGTCGTCCCGATGAGAGTGATGGCGCTCGCCTGGGTGGCCATCACCGAAAGACCGATGACGTACCAGGGCATGGCGCGCTTGGCGAGGAAGAAATCCTCGATGCCCTGGTTTCCGCGGCCCGTCCGGTAACCGATATAGGCGATGAGGGCCAAGTAGAGCCCGATGACGACGATGTCGAGGACGTGCATCACCGGGCGAAGGCGGAGAAGAGCAGGAGCAGAACGTAGACCAGAAGGGTATTGACGACGACGACGAAGTAGAAACGGCGCCAGGTGCCGAGGATCGGCGGAGGCGGGTCGGGCTCCTTCGTTTCAGAGCCCAAGAACGTCAGCTCCGTCTCTCATGGCCTCCTCGCGAGCGAGGGTGCCATTATAAGGGAGCTACTAGATAAGGGAGCTACTAGCTCGCCGCTTGTGCTCGATAGTCGCCGGTCGCTCCGGCGCCCTCGGCGATGGGCACGTGGTTCACGTGCCAGCACTGGGGACAGGCAACGGGGCAGACCTCTTGCCG